>Ga0126382_10000941_pt1 | contig 11668 bp, 12 predicted proteins | sample PanSoiMetPlot_30_FD_92548 | JGI IMG/M metagenome (GOLD analysis project Ga0126382, IMG submission 92548) | Tropical forest soil microbial communities from Panama - MetaG Plot_30 | ecosystem: Environmental > Terrestrial > Soil > Tropical forest > Bulk soil | place: Panama | collected 2016-02-17 | reverse complement strand
TCCGTCAACTCCGTCAACTCCTCGGAGGGCAGCGTGGCGTAGCCCTGCCCATGGCCATGCTCGCCCTCGTGCTCCTCTCGGCGCTCATCATCGCCTTCTCGATGCTCGCCTCCTCCGAGCCGGTCCTCGCCAACAATCAGCTGCAGGTGGCGCAGGCACGTGCGGTGGCGGAGAGCGGGGTCGAGCGAGCCATCTGGGCCCTGAACAACCCCGCGAACGCGAACGGGATTCCCAATCCCCTCGTGACGCCAGCCGCGCCCTACGACGGGAGCACGACCACCGCTGTCATGAAGGACGGCGTGCAGGTCGGCGTCTTCACCGTGTCCGTGACCAATGGGAGCGTTGCGAACGAGCGCGTCATCGTGGCGACGGGATGGGTGCCGTCCGATACCGCGGCCAATAGGGTCAAGCAGAAGATACAGGTCAGCGTGCTCCAGTTCCTCTTCTCCGGGTTCCCCCCTCCCGCAGCGTTGACGGTCGAAGGGGAAATCAGCATCGGTGGCAATACCCTCATCGACTCGCGGGCAGACACGACCTGCGGCAACAAGGCAGGGAGTTACAGTCAAGGCTTCACTACCGTGGGGGGCTCGGGCGCTGTCTACGGTTCCGATGGCAACAACACTCAGAACCAGGGGACTGACGTCGTCCAGAACGTCCCCGACTCCAACTTCGCCCAATGGACGCTCTCGAACAAGGACCTCGACCAGCTCAAGAAGCTCGCCCAGGCCAACGGCACCTACTACCAGGGCACGGTGACCTTCGATGCCAGCAACCGGTTGAACAACGGGGTGGTCTTCATCGACACGGTCAGTGGCAGCAACATCGACGTCAACGGCGCCAACACCACCGCCTCCTCTGACTTTGCCTCCGTGACCATCCACGGGAACGCGCCGTCCAGCGCCGACGGCATCTTCCATGGGCTGCTCATCGTGAATGGAACCGTGTCCATCAGCGGAGATTTCCAGATGTACGGCCTCGCCTACGCGACCAACGACTTCAACTACACCGGGACGGGCACCGGGCAGATCGTCGGGGCCGTCGTGAGCCGCAACATTCGCGACACCTCGGCCAGCACCATCGACACGAACACCGGGGGCAACGCGTCCATCGTCTACAACTGCAACTACGCCAAGACGGGTGGGGGCCAGTCCAATCCTGGTTTCCTTCCGGAAAAGGGCACGTACAAGGAAATCTCCGGCTAGACATGAGAACCTCCGCCTGGGTCCTACTCGCGTGCACGGTGGCGATGAGCGCGTGCCAGTCCCCTCCCGCCGTACCTCCGTCGTCCCGATCGGTCGAGGATCCGGCGACGCGTGCCGCCGCGGCGCTCGAGGCGGGCCGGTATGAAGAGGCGGTCACCCTCTACCGTGAGGCCTTGGAGCGGACGCCCCTCGCCCTTCCCTCGCGCTATGGGTTGGCCGTAGCCCTCTCCTACGTGGATCGCGGCGCGGCCACGCGCGAGTTTCAGTGGGTCATGCAGAATGCGCCGCCCAACTCGCCCGAAGGGCAAGAGGCCCGCGCCTGGCTCACGCGCGCCGGTGCGCTTCCCAAGACCCGCGTAGAGCAAGCCGCGGCGTCGGATCTCGAGCGCAAGAGGGACAATGCCGCCCTCTTCGGACGGGCGACCATCGCGGAGAAAGGCCAGCGAGTCGGGCCCGTGTCGCGGATGCAGCTCTTCCTGGTGGGCCAGCCTGACAGCCCGACCAAGGAAGAACGCTACAACCTACGGACGGCAGAGGACGGCAGCTTCAAGTTCCCCAATGTCGTCCCCGGACCGTACATGCTGACGAACCGCGTGGCGGGCGAGCCCGTCTGGCGACTGCGCGTGGTGCTGAAGCCCTCCGAGGAGAGAGAGCTGAACCTCGACCCCGGCAACAGCCTGGCCGTCCAGGACGATTTCCCCCACCTCCGCCAGGTGGGCGCAAACGCTGCCCCGCCGTCGGGCGCAAACGCCGTCCCGCCGTCGGTCCCACGCTGAAGGCCGCGTCTACTTCTTGAGCGTGAAGGCGCCCGCGCCGAGGAAGGCCTGGGCGATCGTGGCGCCGATCAGGAACAGCACGTACTCGTAGCCGTTCTTCCCACCGTAGATGAAGAAGCCCTGGGAGAGATGCACGAACCACAGGGCTCCCAGCATGACGGGCAGGTTGGCCAGGGCCGCCCACCGCACGAGAATGCCGAGGATCAGCAGGAGGCCGCCGAGGCCGTGGGCGAAGATGAGATACCACACACCGATCTCGGGCAGGGGAATGTGCACGGAGCGCTGGTATTCCATGGCCCGGGTCGGGCCCATGACCACGAGGGCGAGATAGGCGTGCGCCATGTAGATCACGCCGAGGAACACGCGGAGCACCAGGGCACCGTACGCCTCGCCTCTGCCCACGATCAGCCCTCCCCGCGCCGGGCGGCGCTCACGGCTTGCGGAAGAAGATCTCGCCGAAGAAGGCCTCGGCCGTCGACTTGGTATCGTCCGAGTCGATGCCGAGGGACAGCGCCTCCATCTTCTCTCCCGGCGTCTCCCCGTAGATCTTCTTGTAGTCCTCGCAGACGTTGCGGGTTTCCGTGAGCCACTTGCCGAGGTCCGCCTCGCCCGAGCGCATCACGATGTAGGTGACGAGCCCCGTCTTCTCGCTCTTGAAGGTGGACCCGGCTGGCGCGGTCGTGTCCCAGATGTAGCCGATGACCCGCGAGCGCACGGCGGCGGGGAAACGGGGGAAGGTCACGTACACCTGGGCCGCCTCGTCGTCGGTGGCCTTCTTGCGGGCATCCGCGCCCTTGGGCAGCGTGATGACTTTCCAGCTCCACTCGAGGACGGGATAGTCCTTGCAGTCGACCTTGATCTCCTTGTTGATGGTGGAGCTGTCGCCGTCGCTCCGCATGCGCAGCACGCGGGCGGAGCCGTCGTTGACCACCTCGAAGTCGTACTTGGGGCTCCCCCAGCTCTGCGAGCGCCACCCCGGGGGCACGCCCTTCGAGCCCACGGGGATCTTGGACCAGTCTTCCACGACGAACTTCGCGCCCTGCGCGGCCACCCACGAGGCGATCGCCAGCACGAGCAGCAACGGCAGCCAGCCTCTTCGCATCCTTCCTCCAGTGTGCGGGTAGAGCGCCCTGCCGCGCTGAGCCGTGCGCGTCGACGTCGAGTCTCTCATGCGCGGCGGCCGCCTCCAACTGGCGCGACGCCGATGGAGACGGCCGTCGCTCGCGAGTATAGCCCAGGGGTCGTGCTACCGTAAGCCGTCATGCCCGAGATGCGCATCGACAAGTGGCTGTGGGCGGCGCGCTTCTTCAAGAGCCGAACGCTGGCCTCGGCGGCGTGTGACGGCGGCAAGGTCGACCTCAACGAGCAGGCGGCCAAGCCGTCGCGGACAGTGCGTCCGGGCGACCTGCTGCGCATCACGCTGCCGCGCGGGAAGAAGATCGTGAAGATCGCCGCGCTCTCCGAGCGCCGCGGTCCGGGCACGGACGCGGCCCGACTCTACGAGGACCTGACGCCGCCTCCGCCGCCGCGCGAGCTGCGCATCCCGCCCCCGGTGATCCGCCCCCGCGGACTCGGGCGGCCGACCAAGCGCGAGCGCCGGCTCATCGATCGTCTCGGGCGCGGTTGATCCTCCTTTCTGGTTGTCGGCCTCTCGCCTTCTGCGTAGAATCCCCTCAGCCGCTTCGCATGCCAACCGTTCACAACTACGAGGTCGAGCCCATGCGCCATGGTCGCCATCTCGCCGTTCTCCGGCTCATCGCCGTGCTGCTCCTCTCGTCTGTGCTCGCGCTTCCACAGGGCTGCTCCTTCTCCGCCAGCTCGAAGGGATCCTCCAACAGCTCGGAGTCGTCGTCGGACTCCTCGGGAAGCAGCTCGAGGTCGAGCTCGCCGGAGAGCGCGGAGGCCCAGTACAAGAGCGACGTGCGGGAGTACACGGCGGCCTACGTGAAGACGGGCGGCCAGTTCGACGCCTTCCGTCGCGGCATCGGCGACATCGCCAAGAAACACAACATCACGAACTGGGAAGAGAGCACCGTGACCTATGAAGGCATCGGGGAAGGGCTGGGCGATGCGAGGGTGAGCGATCTCCAGCTCAAGGCCTACATGGACGGCCTCGCCGGGCAGGACCAGAGCAAGCGCGCGGCGATGCAGAAGGGGTACGACGCCAAGAAGGGGTAGCCGTGAGCGCGTTTCGCCGGCTCCTCGCCCTGGGCGCCGCGCTGCTCGCCCTGGTGGTGCCGGCTGCTGCCGCGGAACCCGGTCGCCACATCGACTATCTCTACATCGAGGCGAACGAGGGCGGCTCCAGCGGCGGGCACGTTGCCCTGGGGCTGGGTGACGAGGTCTTCCACTTCGAGCACCGCTCGCCGGGCATCCTCGTCCTGGGCCTCGACGATCTCGAGCACTTCCGTTACCGCTATAGCGTCCGCGAGAACCGCACCATCCACGTGAGCCGCATTCCCGTGAGCGAGGAGACCTACACGCTCCTCGTCGAGCGCTTCCGGCGGCGGCACTTCCTGCAGACGCGACACCTCGACGTCATGGACGGGCTCGCGCGCGATCGCGCCACCCTCGAACAGATGCGTGCGGGAGTGCTCGCGATCGAGGCCGCCGGTCTCTTTGCCCTGCCCGGGACACCCGACACCGATGCGGACCTGGGCGCGCTTCGTTCCCGAGTGCAGGCCGTCTACGGCGGGGACGTGCTCGATCGGCGGATCGAGAGCCTCCACGCGCGTCTCCAACAGGTGGATCCGGCTGTGCTGGACCTCCCGGAGCCTCCTGCGGCCGAGCTTCCGCCTGTCCCTACTTACAGCTTTCCCCAGCGCTATCGCGACCTCGTCTCCACGCTCGCCGCGATGGAGATCCTGCGAGACGCGCGGCCGCTCGCCCGGGATGCCCTCGTCCAGTCCGAGGACTTCACGGGCGCCGACGCCGCGGTCGCGGGGCAGCTCGCCGAGGCGCTGTCCGGCGCGCTGGTGCGGCTCGTCGCCTCCGAGCGGCCCGATGGCGGCGGGGCCCTCCTCGTGGGCATGGCCCGGCTCGTCGCGCTCGCGGAGAGCGTGCGGCAGGGCCGCTGGCTCGTCGTCGACGCCTTTCCCGCGGATGCGGTCACCGTGGGCACACGCCCGGAGCGGGAGGCCGAGCTGACCGAGAGCATCGCAGCCGAGCTCGCGCGCAGGCGCGAACGACTCGTCTCTCGGAGCGGGGAAGGGAAGCTCCAGGAGGTGGAATTCGCCGCTTTCGAGGCGGCGGCCAATCGTCTCGCCGAGCTCCATCTCGCCCGGGCTGAGGGTCGCGAGCGCAGGATCCTCGGAGCGTCCCTCGTGCCCTCGCGTCCCGCCCGACGAGCCATCGGAGGGCTCGACGGCGCCGGGCTCTCCCGCGCCCTCGAGGCGGTACGGGAGCGGCAGGAGGCGTATGCCGCCGCGTTCAAGCGCCGCTGGGGCTACAACCTCGTCACCCGCAACTGCGTCTCGGAGATCTTCACCGAGATCGACGCCGCGTTTCGCGGAGGCGCCGAGGAATCCCTGGCCCGTCTGGGAGGTCGGATCGAGATGGATGGCTCCCTCAACTTCATCCCCGCCGTCTCCGCGGCCTCGGTAGTGAGCGCCTATCCCGTGACGGAGCGCCTCGAGCTGCCGTCGTATCGCACCTGGCGGAAGGAGCAGATGTACGAGCGCGAGAACCCGGTGGCGGTCTTCCTGCGCGAGTCGAACACGCTGACCTCGGCCATGTACCGGCACAATCCGGACGACTCCATCTTCGTCTTCTTCACCGACGACGCCGTGATCGCACGGCCTCTCCTGGGCGCCGTCAATCTCGCGGTGGGCCTCGCCGCGAGCGCCGTGGGCCTCGTCACCTGGCCAGCCGACGGCGGGACGACCCTCTGGGCCGGACTCAAGGGCGCCGTGTTCAGCCTGCCCGAGCTCTTCTTCCAGAACATCCGCAAGGGATCCTTCGGCTATGTAAAGCGGGGCGCCCGCCCCGACCCGACCCCGCGTCCGGCGGAGATGCCCGGCGGCGGTTGACCGCCCGCGCCGCCATCTGCTACCGTCACCGGGCCACTGGTGTCCGGGCGGCCCGCCGGGTGCGGGCCCCAGGGAAGGCGGTGCAAATCCGCCGCGACCGCGTCACTGTGATCGGGGACGAAACCCACCGCGAGCCACTGGCCCTCCGTCATGGGCCGGGAAGGCGTGGGAAGTAGGGCGATCCGAGAGCCAGGAGACCTGCCCGGGCGCTGCCACTCGAACCGGTCTTCGCCGGGAGGCCCGGGTGAGCATCCTGCACTGCTCCGAACTCATCCTGGGCGGCGTCCGTAGCGGCAAGAGCCGCGAGGCGCTGCGCCTGGCGGCGAGCCTTCCCCCCGGCTTTCGCGGCGCGTTCCTGGCGACGGCGCAGGCCCTTGACGCGGACATGCGCGCGCGAATCGAGCGGCACCAGGCGGAGCGACCTCGTGGCTGGGCCACCGTCGAGGAGCCCCACGACGTCCTGCGGGCGCTCGAAGGCATGGCCACCCGCTACGACGTCGTCGTCCTCGACTGCCTCACGCTCTGGGTCGCCAATCTCTACCTGCGCGGTGAGAAGGCTCTAGCCGTCGTCGACGCCGCCGACGGCCTCGCGCGTTTCATCGGGCTTCGTCGTCTCACCCTCATCATCGTCTCCAACGAGGTCGGCGCCGGCGTCCACCCGCCGACCGAGGTCGGCCTCCACTTTCGCGACATCCTGGGCGAAGTGAACCAGCACATTGCGGCCGCGGTGGACCGGGTCACCTACATGGTGGCCGGAATTCCCACCATCATCAAGAACGCCCAACCTGTGAGGGATTTGCGTGGCGAGTCTTCTCAAGCTCCTTGATCGAATTTCCGCTCCTGTCGGGACCGCGGGCGCCGACGCGGCACAAGCTCTCGACCAGCTGACCAAGCCGCGAGGCAGCCTGGGGCGTCTGGAGGAGCTGGCGCAGCGGCTGGCCGCGATCTCCGGCCGCTTCCCGCCGGAGATCCGGTGCCCCGTCATCTTCACGCTCGCCGCCGACCACGGAGTGGTTGAGGAAGGCGTGAGCGCCTATCCGCAGATCGTCACCGCGCAGATGGTGGAGAACTTCCTCCGGGGAGGGGCGGCCGTCAACGTACTCGCCCGTCACGCCGGGGCGAAGGTGGTCGTGGCCGACATGGGAGTGGCGGAGCCGCCGCCTGGCCATCCGGCGCTCCTCTCGTGTCGGATCGGGCCGGGGACCGCCAACATGGCCAAGGGCCCCGCCATGACCCGCCGCGAGGCCGTCGCCGCCATCGAGGCGGGTGTTGGACTGGTCGAGACCGAACGCGCCGATGGGCTCGACCTGATCGGTACCGGCGAGATGGGCATCGGCAATACCACGGCGGCGAGCGCGGTCGTGGCGGCCCTCACCGGCCTTTCCCCCAACGAAGTCACAGGCTGGGGCACCGGCGTGAGTGAGGAGGGCCGCCGGCGCAAGATCGCTGTGATCGAGCAAGCGCTCGCACTGAATCGTCCCGACGCGGGCGACGGCATCGACGTGCTCGCCAAGGTGGGCGGCTTCGAGATCGCCGGCCTCGCTGGGGTCATCCTCGCCGGCGCCGCCCACCGCATTCCCGTCGTCATCGATGGCTTCATCGCGGGCGCCGCCGCTCTCGCCGCGGTGAGGATCAAGCCGGAGACGCGCCACTTCCTGCTTGCCTCCCACCGCTCCACGGAGCCGGGGGCGGAGCACGTGCTGGACGCCCTCGCCCTTGCGCCCTATCTCGATCTGCAGATGCGGCTCGGCGAGGGCACGGGCGCGGCGCTCTGCATCGGCCTCGCGAGGGCCGCCGTCACGATCCTCGCCGAGATGGCCACCTTCAAGTCCGCGGGCGTCACGGATCGCTCGCCGTGATCAGTCTCATTGCCGCGCTGGCCTTCCTCGCGCTCGTTCCCGCGAGCGCGTGGGGGCTGGACGTCGTGGACCAGGTCGGGCGCACCGTCAAGCTGTCCGCGCCGCCGCAGCGCATCGTTTCCCTGGACCCGAGCGTGACCGAGGTCCTGTACGCCATCGGCGCTCACGATCTGCTCGTGGGCGTCACGGACTTCTGCGACTATCCGCCGGAGGCTCGTCGCAAGCCCCACGTGGGCGACATGCTCTCCCCGAACCTCGAAACGCTCGTCACCCTCAAGCCGGACCTCGTGGTGGCGACACGCGAGGGCAATCGCAAGGAGACCTTCGACCAGCTCGAGCGGCTCGGCATTGCCGTGTATCTGGTCGACCCCGTCACGGTGCGCGACGTGCTGAAGCTGATGATGGACCTGGGAGAGCTGACCAGTCACCGGGACGGGGCGGCCGCGGTGATCCGCGATCTCGAGCGGCGGATCGCCGCGGTGCAGGAGCGGGTGGCGGACCGGCCTCGGCCGCGCGTGCTCTACGTGCTGTGGCCGGAGCCGCTGGTCGTACCAGGCCGCGGCGCGCTCGTCACCGAATTGATCACCCTCGCGGGCGGCGCGTCCGTCACTGCCGATCAGGGACAGGGCTATCCGCGCCTCAGCCTGGAGGCGGCGGTGGGACGCAAGCCGGAAGTGATCATCCTCGCGCGCCACGGCAGTCGCGGCGGCGCCACCGCGCGCGAGCAGTGGCAGCGGCTCGAGAGCATGCCCGCGGTCAAGAGCGGCCGGCTCTACACGGCCGACGGCGACCTCATGCATCGCTACGGCCCTCGCATGGTGGTGGGGCTCGAGACGCTCGCCCGTCTCATCCATCCGGAGGCGTTCGGACAACCCGCGGCGGCCACGCGCGGAGCCGCACGGTGACGTCGACGGCCCGGCTCGTGTGGATTTGCGGCGGCCTCACTGTGGTGCTGATCGTCGTCGCGCTCGGGTCGCTGCTGGTCGGCGCCGCCGCCGTGCCTCCCCGCGCCGTCTTCGACCTGATCGCCGGGCGCGGCCCGGTGGGAGGGACCGACCGCACGGTGGTGCTGAGCATCCGACTGCCGCGCATCGCCGCGGCCGTCCTCGCCGGAGGCGCGCTCGCCGTGGCGGGCGCGGGCTTTCAGGCCCTGACGCGGAACCCGCTCGCCGAGCCATCCATCCTCGGCGTCTCCGGCGGCGCCGCCTTCGGCGTCGTCCTCGCCCAAGTCTCGGGGTTGCGACAGGGCGTGGTCGATGCGCTCGGGCTCACCGCCTTCGGGTTCGTCGGCGCAGTGGCGGCCGGGCTTGCCGTGTATCTCATCGCCTCGAGCGGCGTCGGGCTGCCCGTGCACACGCTGCTCCTTGCCGGCGTCATTGTCGGCATCTTTTTTTCCGCCTCGATCACCGTGCTCATCTCGATCGTCGATGCCAATCGCCTGGGCGGAGTGATCTACTGGCTGCTCGGGAGCGTGGCGCCGATCCCTCCGGGCCAGCTCGCCATCTTCACCCTTGCCACCGCGGTCGGGGTCTGGCTCGTGCTCGGCCAGGCGCGCGCCCTGAATCTCCTTGCCCTGGGAGAGGAGGGTGCGACGGAGCTCGGGGTCGACGCCCTCGGCCTCAAGCGGCGCATCTTCCTCGGCGCCGCCCTCTTGACGGGCACCGTGGTCGCCTTCGTGGGCCCGATCGGTTTCGTCGGCCTCATCGTGCCCCAGGCCTTCCGGATGCTGCTGGGGCCGGACAACCGCGTGCTCGTTCCCGCGGCGCTGCTGGGCGGCGGCGTCTTCCTCCTCGCTGCCGACACGCTGGCGCGCACGGTGGTGGCGCCCGCCGAGCTTTCCGTGGGCGTGCTCACCGCCTTCTGCGGCGCCCCCGTGTTCATCTGGCTCTTGCGCTCGCGGGTGGCGAGGGTTGCGCCGTGACCGCCCTCGCGGAGTTCCGCGGCGTGAGCTTCGCCTATCCGCATGGCGCCGGCGGCCGGCCGCCTTTCCAGCTGCGCGAGCTGAGCTTCACGCTCGAGCTGGGGGAGGTGCTCGGGCTGATCGGGCCGAACGCGGCGGGGAAGACGACGGTGATCCGCCTCCTCTCGCGTGTCCTGCAACCCTCGAGCGGCACCATCGTCATCGACGGGCAGCCCGCCACCGCGCTCGATCGCGCCGCGGTGGCGCGACGGATCGCCGTGGTGCCCCAGGACGTGCCCCAGGGCTTCCCGTACACCGTGGAGCAGCTCGTGCTCATGGGGCGCTTTCCCCACGCCCCCGCGCGATTCTTCGAGAGCCGCGCCGATCTCTCGATCGCGCGCGAAGCCATGGCCCTCACGGGTGTGGAGGCGCTCGCCGCGGAGCCGCTCGAGCGCCTCTCGGGCGGGGAGCGACAGCGCGTCGTCCTCGCGCGGGCGCTCGCCCAGCAGCCGCGTATCCTTGTCCTCGACGAGCCCACCGCTCACCTGGACCTGCGCTACCAGGCGGAGTGCGTAGCCCTCCTGCGACGGCTCCACCGGGACGAGGGCCTGAGCATTCTCCTCGTCTCCCACGATCTCAATCTCGCTGCCGAGGTCTCGGACCGGCTGCTCCTTCTCGCCGGCGGCAAGGCGGTGACGAGCGGCCCGCCACACGAGGTGTTGCAGGAGCCCGTGCTGGAGGCGGTGTACGGGTGCCGCGTGGTGGTGGACAAACACCCTGCCACGCGCCGGCCCACGGTCAGCGTGGTCTGGCCGGAGGGGAGGTGAGAAAGCAGAGCGCGCAGTGATCCGTCGCGTTCCAAGGGAAGCCGGTGGAAGGCCGGCACGGTCCCGCCACTGTGAGTGGGGAGCCACGCCCGAATCCGTCACGGAAGCCACTGGGTAACACCCGGGAAGGCCGGGCGATGGTGACGATCCACGAGTCAGGAGACCTGATCGCGGCGCTTTGGCAACACCCCCTTTCGAGAGAAAAGGAGTGGTCGTGCGATACATCATGGCAGTGGCAGGACTGCTGTTAGTGGCCGCGGTCGCCTCCGCGCAGGCGCAGGATGTGGCGCCAGAGACGAAGAAGGTCGATCCCGTGGTGGTCACTGCGACCACCGTCCCCACGCCGGCTCAGCAGCTCGGTGTGGCCTTGAACGTGATCACGGGCGAGGAGTTCAAGACCTATCACTATTCCGCCGTGGACGACGCCTTCCGGAACATCCCCGGCGTCAACGTGACCCAGCAGGGAAGCTATGGCAAGTTCTCGAGCCTCAGCATCCGCGGAGCCAACGCCAACCAGGTCCTGATCCTCGTGGACGGCGTGCGGGTGTCGAGCCCGACGCTCGGCCAGACGGACCTCTCCGATATTTCTCCCGATCTCATCGATCGCATCGAAGTGATCCGGGGCGGACAATCCACCCTCTACGGGGCCGACGCCATCGGCGGCGTGGTAAACATCATCACCAAGAAGGGGACCGGACCGTTTTCAGCGACCACGGAGAACACGGTCGGCAACTACGACACCTTCCAGAACCGGCTGGCCATCAACGGCACCTGGAAGATCGTCAGCTACTCGCTGTATGGGTCGCACTTGGAGAGCAACGGCCAGTTCACGAACGATAACGCCAACAACAACGCCGCGGGCGGCCGCATCGCCCTTACCCTGCCCTACGACAGCTACCTGAGCGTGGTCTACCGCTACAACAAGAACGACACCGGGGTGCCCGTGAAGGGAGTCTTCCCCCCTCCCCAACCCATCGTCCCCATCATCAATCCCAACGCCAAGCAGCAGACGGAGACCACGGTGCTGAACGCGGAGGCGGGGACACACCCCGTGACGTGGTGGGAGACGAAGTTTC
>Ga0126382_10000939_pt1 | contig 11674 bp, 12 predicted proteins | sample PanSoiMetPlot_30_FD_92548 | JGI IMG/M metagenome (GOLD analysis project Ga0126382, IMG submission 92548) | Tropical forest soil microbial communities from Panama - MetaG Plot_30 | ecosystem: Environmental > Terrestrial > Soil > Tropical forest > Bulk soil | place: Panama | collected 2016-02-17 | reverse complement strand
TGACAAGACCGGTGTTCTTGCAGGTCAGTGGCGGTGGAGGTGGGATTTGAACCCACGGAAGACTTGCGCCTTCACACGCTTTCGAGGCGTGCGCCCTCGGCCACTAGGCGACTCCACCGCGGCTGAGCCTACCCGACTCGCGGCGGACCGACCGCCGGGCGGGTGGACGCCAGGTCAGCGACTGTTCGCGCGGCGCTGGGCGAAGAACTCCCGGAGCAGCGCCCCGCAGTCTTCTGCCAGGACTCCGCCCACCACCTCGGCGCGGTGATTGAGCCTGCGGTCACGCAGGACGTCCCAGAGCGAGCCCGCCGCGCCCGCCTTCGGGTCGGACGCCCCGTAGACGACCCGCCCGATCCGGGCCGCTACCACAGCCCCGGCGCACATGGTGCACGGCTCGAGCGTGACCACCAGCGTGCAGCCATCCAGATGCCAGGAGCCGAGCGCGTGCCCCGCCGCCCGGATGGCGACGATCTCGGCGTGCGCGGTAGGGTCGGCGTCGGACTCCCGCCGGTTGTGTGCGCGCGCTATCGGCGCGCCGGAAGGATCGAGGACGACGGCCCCGACGGGCACCTCCGACCGCGGTGAGCCGGGCGCTGCCGCTTCCTCCAGCGCCGCGCGCATCGCCGGCTCGAAGGCCGCGCGGAAACCGGTGGTCACGCCGTGAGGTTACCGCCAGCGCGGTGGGTTACCGACCGAGCGCCTCGTCCAGGGCCCGGTCCAGGGCGTGGCCGGACCCGAGCTTACGGGCGATGATGGCGAGCGCCTCGTCGGGGAAGAGGTCCAGGTCGCCGGCGAGCATCCCCATGTCCATCTCGTCGATGCCGAGATCGGCGAAGATGGACAGGTCGCCGGCGGGCAGAACCTGATCGAGATCCTCATCGTCGGGCAGCTCGATCCCGAGATGGTCGAGCACCTGCTTGGCCAGCGGCCAGTCGACCGCCGCGGTGAGGTCGGACAGGAACACCGACACCTGCCCGCCGATCGCCCGCAGCACGACGAAGAAATCGTCCCCGACCGCCACCAGCCCGAACGTCCCGCCGATGCTGGGCTGCTGGCGCAGCGCCTGGATCAGTCCCGCGAGATCCCCGGTGAGTGCCGTCGGCAGGACGTCCGCCTCCCAGGCGTCGTCTTCCTCGCGGTAGACGATGACAGCGACGTCGTCGCTGCCGGGGTCCGTCATCGTCGCTCCATCGGTCGTGTCGCCAGGAAGGAAATGTTGTCAGATGGCCCGCCGCCGTGTCCGCCGATCCGGGGCCAGCGCCCGGCTACTTATGCAGGCGAGACCGCCATATGTACCCGAATATCACCACTCGTGATAATCAGTGTGACATCTGTTACTTACGGTCTGAGTGAGATTACCCACTTGCGGCGGGGGAGCACCAACCACTCCCCCCAGGGAGGTACCGTGTCCTTGCTGTTCACGGCCATTGGTGTCCTAATCACTCTGAGCTAAGCTGGCCCTACTGACCGGCACACGGGCTTCCGGGAGCTGATCATGAACGTAAAGAAGGTCGTTGGGTGGGCCATCGTGATCTTCATTGCGTGGTTCCTGATCTCCAACCCGACCGGTGCGGCTCACGCGGCGACCAACCTTCTGAACGCTCTCAAAGGGGTCGGGAACTCACTCGCCACATTCTTCACCTCACTCTGATCATGTGAGGCGGGGCATATGAGGCTGATCGCTCAAGAGCCGAGGAACCCCCCGAACGACGTCAAGAAGTACCTGCTGCTGCACGAGCGCGAGCATCAGGTGATCACGGTGCGCATGCATCCGGCCGTGCTGCTGGTGCCGGTGGGGCTTGCCCTGGCCGGGCTCATCGCCGCGGTCGTGCTGAACGGCAGCGCCCTGAACCAGCAGCCCGGCTTCATGAACATCGTCTGGATTGGCTGGGGAATCCTGGCCCTGTGGGCGCTGTGGAAGGTCGCGAACTGGACGATCGAATACTTCGTGGTCACCTCGCGGCGGATGATCCTGACCTCGGGGGTCCTGACCCGCAAAGTGGGGATGATTCCGCTGACCAAGGTGACGGACATGAGCTTCCAGCGCTCCCTGCCCGGGCGCCTGTTCGGGTATGGTGAGTTCATCATCGAGTCGGCTGGTCAGGACCAGGCGCTGCGGAACATCCCCTACATCCCTTACCCCGAACAGCTTTACGTCGAGGTATGCAAGCTGCTCTTCCCGGACGACGAAGGCGGCGAGGAGAGCAGGGAGGACATCGGCGACGACTGAGCGACTGGGCCAGCCGGACAATTCCTTCCCCGGGGTTCGTGCGGCCGGATGACCATATCAGAGCGTCCGGCCGCATGAGCCTGCCCGCGGGCCAGTCAGGGAATGCACTCAGAACGTGACCATGGCCACGCCCGCCGCCGCGAGGGCGAGGCCGATCCGCTGCACCGCCCTCGTTCGCTCGCCCAGCACGACCCGTGCCAGCAGCACCGTGATGCCGGGGTACAGCGAGGTGATCACGACGGCCATGCCGAACAGGCCGGCCCGCGCGGCGAGCACGTAGCACACGTTCGCGCTGGCGTCCAGGACGCCCGCGGCGACCGCCGCTGGCAGCACCCAGCGCCCGGCGGCGGGCCCGGCTGGCCTGGTGCCAAGCCACAGGGCGGCGCCCAGGATGATCACGCTCCCGGCCACCCGCGCCATGCACACCGGCCACAGGACACCCGACGTGCCCGCGTTCCGTATGAAAAGGAAGAAGATGCCAAACGCAAGTCCCGACGCGGCGCCGTATCCAAAGCCGCGAGCCGCCACGTGGCGCTGAGCCCGTCCGGGGTGCCCGGCGCCTGACCTGGCAGGTCCGGCCGGTCTGGGCCGCCTGACCGGCCAGATATGCGGCACCTTCTCCATGCTGACGAGCGCGATCGCGACCAGGCACAAAGCCGCACCGGCGTAGACGGCCGCGCTCGCCCGCTCGCCCATGGCCAGCGCGGTGCCCACCGGCACCACCGTCGACACCAGGGCGGAGACTGGGGCGACCACGCTCATCGGGCCCGCCGCCAGCGCCCCGTAAAAGATGATCAGCCCGGCTCCGCCCGCCGCGCCCGCGGCGAGCGCCCAGCCCAGCCCCGCGGTCTGGAACGGAGCACCGCTGAGCATCGCGGCGGCGAAGATGACCAGCACGCCGGCCGGGGCCGAGATGACCACCACGGACGAGGCCTTGGTCCGCCGCGACGCCACGCCGCCCAGGAAGTCGGCACTGCCGAACAGCGCGGCCGCGGCCAGCGCGAACGCGATCACCACCGCCGAGTCTCCCCTGTCGTGTCGTCGTTTCCGGTCGGAATGCTATAACGTCTAGTTCAGCATACCGACCGTCGCCGGGCGTGTGATGATCCATGGCTGTTAGCGATCTTGGTGGTGCGCTTGCGCGCACCCTGCAGTCCCTGCGTGCCGAGCGCGGCTGGTCGCTGGACCAGCTGGCCGCCCGCTCGGGCGTGAGCAAGGGCGTGCTGGTCGCGCTGGAACAGGCGCGCTCCAACCCGAACCTGGCGACCCTGGCCAGGATCGGCGACGCGTTCGGGATCCCGGTCACCTCTCTGCTGGACGTGCCGACCGAGCCCACGGTGCGGGTGAGCGGCCCCGACCAGGCGCGGACGCTGTGGCACGGGCCCGCTGGCGGCACCGGTACGATCATCGCCGCCACCGAGGCGCCCTGGGCGGCGGAGCTGTGGCGGTGGGCGGTCATGCCCGGCGAGTCGTTCGGCGGCGACGCCCACGCCCCGGCCACGCGGGAGATGGCCTGGGTGCAGGAGGGCACGTTGACCTTGACCGTGGCCGGCGCGCGTCACCAGGTCGGGCCGGGGCAGTGCGCGCGCTTTGCGGCCAGCCTGCCGCATGCCTACGCCAACGAAGGCACCCAGCGCGTGCTGCTGACCATGGTCGTCGTCGTACCGCCGGCGCCGTCCTGACCCGCGGCGGCGGGTGCTCCCGGGTGGCCCGGGAGCGCTCGGGCGCCGGAGAAAGCGTTTGGCGAGCGACGTTATGTGATGGGGCGAGCCAGGCAACCGCCGGGCAAGGAGGCGCGATGGCCGGGGAGGCGACCAGGTGGGGCGGAGAGCTGTGGGCGGCCGCCGACCTGGTGACGCCGATGGCGATCCGGGTGGCGGCGACGTTGCGGCTGGCCGACCACATCGCCGCTGGCACGCAGACGACCGAGGCGCTGGCCGCGGCGGTGGACGCTGACCGGGACGCGCTGGGGCGACTGCTGGGCCACCTGGTGACCGCCGGCGTGCTGTCTCGTGCGGGGACCGGCGCCTACGGCCTGACCGCACTCGGTGAGCACCTCCGTGACGATGACCCGGAAGGCGTGCGACCCTGGATCGATCTGGACGGTGCCATCGGGCGCGCCGACCTGTGCTTTGTCCAGCTCTTGCACACCGTTCGCACCGGCGAGCCCGCGTTCCCGCGTCAGTTCGGCCGCCCGTTCTGGGACGACCTGTCGGCCGATCCTGGGCGGGCAGCGTCATTTGACGCCCTGATGGGAGCCCGGCTGGTGGCGGACGCGCCCGCCGTGGCCGCTGCCTACCCCTGGGGCGCACTTGGTCACGTCGTCGACGTGGGCGGCGGCAACGCCAGCTTGCTGATCGCCATCCTTCGCGCCCATGGCGACCTGCGCGGGACGGTGATCGACCTGGCCGGCCCGGTGGCCCGCGCCGACCAAGCCATCGCCTCAGCCGGCCTGGGCGGCCGGGTCGGCACCCGGGTCGGCAGCTTCTTCGATGCCCTTCCAGCCGGAGCGGGCGGCTACGTGCTCTCAGGCATCCTCCACGACTGGGATGACGAGGATGCCGTTCGCATCTTGCAGCGGTGCGCCGACGCGGCCCCGGACACGGGGAAGGTGCTGGTCGTGGACCACATCGGCGATGCCCAGGACGTCATATCCGACACCGAAGGGGACCTGCGTATGCTCTGCTACGTCCGCGGCCGGGAGCGCACCCTCGACCAGCTGGGCGGGCTGGCCGAGTCGGCCGGCCTCCAGATCAGCTCGGTCACGCCGGCCGGCTCGCGCTCGATCATCGAGCTGCGCCCATCTCACTGAGCCTCGCCCGGGGTGCGACACGAGGCCCTCGAGGAGTCCGCCCCGGTCGATCGTCTCCGTCGGCACCGGGTCATTCGACCGACTCAAGAGAAGCATCTTCCTGGCACGATCCGGCCCCCGTAACCCTGCCGGGAATCTTGGCGCATTCGCGGTAGCCCTGATTAGAACCTGTGTTCTAATCATGTCGTGGGCGTGGACCGGCCGGAGTGGTGGTGTTATCCGGAGCGGTGCCAGAACGGGCACGAGTGGGGGCCCGGCAGGATCATCGTTTCGTGGATGCTGTGCGACTGCCCCCCTGCGCAGGCCGCCCGCACGGCGGGGCCCGCCGGGCATCTGGTGGTGTACTGCCAGGCGCCGGGCTGCCGGTCGGCCTGGTACAGGCCGCGGCACGAGCCGGCCGGATTAGCGCGGGCCGCGGCCGGTCTTCCGGCGGCCATGCCGCCCGTGAGCGGGCTGGCCGCCCGTCCCGTTCCACCGCCGCGTGTATCACGGCCGCGCAGGCCGGCGTTTTATAAGACGTGCCCCGGCCCGGGTCTGATGCATCCCGCTCACGGGTCGGGGCGCCCTGAACTGCCACGCAACCCGGATCGTTCGCCGCTACCCGCTCCTCTTCTGCAGACACGCTCGGGGAAGCGCTCGGCGTAGGCCAGCGACAGTGTCGCGCCCCATCACCCTCCGAGCAGAAGCCAGGTCTCGACGCCGAGGTGGTCGCGTAACTGCTCCATGTCGCGAATCAGGTGCCTGGTCGTATTGAGGCTCTATCGGCGGCCGGGTCGCTCGCGTGCGGCGTGCTCCTGCCGCAATTCCGCTGATCGAACTGGATGATCTGGTGGCGGCCCGGGTGGAGCCCCTGCGCCTGCCGGGCGGGCACCCGGAGCCCGGCCCACCGTGCACCACCAGCGCGGGGATGCCCTGCGGGTTGCCGCAGTCCTCCCAGTAGAGGAGGTTGCCGCCACCGGTGTCGAGCATACCGGCCTCATGCGGCTCGATCGGGGATACGGCACGTCGCCTCCCGAGTTCATCCGAACCTCAGCCTTGCCGCGGCTCCGGGATTTGAACCGCGGAAGGGTGCGAACCCTGCGTTGACCGTCAGTGTTCTCACTAATCTCCCTGGACCCAGCGAAGTTCAATTTCACCACCAGAGCATCAAAGAGCGCGCTCGGTCACTGCAAGGACGCTTGGCCTCATGCATGCGCTGTGTTGAACATCGCATGACCTGGGTGTAGACCCGTAGTGTCGGCCAGGGGGGAGTTGATGTCACAGCCCGTCGTGTGCGTGATCGGTGACGACGCCGGGGTCGTGAGCGCACTCCGGGACGATCTCACGCGGCGGTGCGGCCGTTCAGGCCACGAGATGACTGCACGATCACCGCCGCACGCGTCGCCGGCGGTATGCCCGTGAGCACCGCTGTGCGAAATGCCGGCGTTGGCCCGTGGATCGAACGCCGGGCCAGGACGGCCCCCCACGATGTCGCCCTGATCGCGGGAGAGTGCTCGTGGACGTACTCGGAAGTGGCCGACCGGGTGCGCCGGCTCGCCGACGCTCTGCGGACGCTCGGCGTGGCGAAGGGCGACCGAGTGGCGTGGCTGGGACCGAACCACCCCGCGTTTCTCGAATCACTGTTCGCTGCCGGCCTGCTCGGGGCGGCCATGGCCCCGGTGAATCACCGGCTGGACGAGGCGGAGATTTCCTGGGTTCTCGAGGACATCAAGCCACGAGTCCTCATCCAGCACGCTGCGACGGGTGCCACGGCGGTGCGCAGCCCGGGCTCCCGCCAGGTCGCGGTTGCGGGTTCGCTGGAGGGAGCGGCGGGTTTCGAGTCGCTCATAGCCGAGTCTCCCAGCCATGCCATCGAGGAGACAGTCAGGCCGGACGACTTGTGCATGCTGCCACACACCTCCGGCACCACGGGCCGGCCGAAGGGGGTGATGCTCACCCACGGCAACATCACCTGGAACGTAGTCAACCTGCTCACCTGCGCCGACTTCCGCAGCGACGACGTGACGGTAGCTCTCGCGCCCTTCTTCCGGGTCGGAGGCACCGGGGTGAACGTGCTTCCGGTCCTGTTCATGGGCGGCACAGTGGTGGTACCGGCAGATGCCCGCCCGGACGACGTCCTCAGGCTGACCGAGCGGCATCACGTCAGTGTGAGCTTTGGTAACCCGGACATCCTGGAGTCCTTGACCCGCTCCGAGCTCTGGCCGGCCGCGGACTTGTCGCGTGTGCGTTTCCTGATCACCGGCGGTGCTCCGGTCCCCGAACCGCTGATTCGCGCGTACCTGGAGCGGGGCCTGACCCTGCTGCAGGGCTACGGGTTGTCGGAAGCAGCGCCGGTCGCGTTGCTGCTTCAGCCCGACAGCGCGCTCACCAAGGTTGGCTGCGCCGGGACGCCGCCGCTGTTCGTCGACACCAAGATCGTCGGGTCGGCCGACGCCCAGGTGGGGCCTTGCCAGGCGGGCGAGCTGTTGGTCCGTGGCCCGAACGTCATGGCAGGGTACTGGAACCGGCCCGAGGAGACAGCCGCGGCGCTAACGCCGGACGGATGGCTTCGGACGGGGGACGTGGCGCGCGCCGACGAGGACGGGTACATCTGGATCGTCGGCCGGGTCGCCGACAGCTTCCTCTCCCACGGGCAGGTCGTGCACCCCGGCGACGTAGAACGAGTTCTTCTCAGCCACCCGGCGGTCGCCGACGCGGGCGTGGCAGCAATCTCAGAGCCCGGCAACGGACTTGTGGCGAAGGCGTTCGTGGTGGTGGCGCCCGGGGCCCACACGACCGCAGATGAGCTTCTGGACTGGTGCCGAGAACATCTCGCCGCCCACCAGGTGCCCGCCTCGGTGACATTCACCAGCCGCCTGCCGCGAAACTCGGTAGGGAAGCTGATTCGGGCCGAGCTTCAGAACGCCGCCACCCTCCCCCCGCCCGGCCATGGCCCATAGCCGGCAAGTCACTCCCCGCCTCGGCTGCCACATGGAATCGGCCTGCGGGATCCGTGTTCGCACCGGCACCGAGCTGCTGGCCATCCCCGGCCGCCGGGACGCCAGCGTCCGCGACCACCGCAAGACCGAACGTGCCGCCCTGCTCAACGCCTCATCGACCCGGCCGACAAGCCATCGGCCCGGTTGAGAAGGAGCACCAATGACCATCTCCGGGCCCCGCTCGCGGCCCAGCGACGACGCTGCCGCCCCTGCCACGGAGGACTGGAAGATGCCTTCGCCGGCCGGGATGAGGGCCGCGGTCTTCCCGGCAGGCCGTCTTCGGTTCAGGGACGACCTCGAGCCTGGATTTGCGAAGTATCATCTTGAGCATTCGCTGCCGTTCGCTCGTTTTGCCCTTATATTGGCGCTGCTGCTGTACGCCTTGTTCGGGATTCTCGACTTCTACATCGTTCCAGACGTCGCCCGGTGGATATGGCTAATCCGGTACGCGATCTTCTGCCCTGCCGTGCTCGTTGTGCTCGGCCTGACATTCACCCGCTGGTTCAAGCCTGTTATGCAGCCTGTTCTCTCCGGAGTGGCGGCCCTGGCCGGGCTGGGCATCGTGGCGATGATCGCCATCGCCTCCCCGTCGGCCGGCTACCTCTACTACGCGGGGCTTCTTCTCGTCATCCCGTGGGCATACGCCGTGCTGCAGCTCCGGTTTTCCTACGCCACGAGGGCATGCCTGGCCATTATCATCGGCTACGAAGTTGTAGCCGTGTGGCGGAAGCCCACGCCAATCGGGATCCTCATTAACAACAACTTCTTTTTCCTGTCAGCTGTCGTTATCGGCATGGTCGCCGGTTACACGATCGAGCGCGGGCTTCGCACCGACTTCCTCCAGCGGCGCCTCATTGAGGCCCAGCGGGCAGAGCTCGCTGTCAGCAATGCGCAGCTCGACTCCGAGCTTCAGCAGTCGTTGGAGGGGTTGCGCCGCCAGGCCGCCGAGCTCCAGGCCTCGCGCGCCCGGATCGTGGGCGCGGCCGACGGCGAGCGGCGCCGCATCGAGCAGAACCTGCACGACGGCGCCCAGCAGCATCTCACCGCGCTGGCGATCAAGCTGCGCCTGGTCTCAGAGCTGGCCGACCAGGACCCTGGCACGGCCAAGAAGCTTCTTCAGGAGGTCAGCAGCGAGGTCAGCGACGCGGCCAGCGATCTGCGTGACCTTGCCCACGGCATCTACCCTCCGCTGCTGGCTGAAAGCGGGCTGCCAGCTGCCCTTGCGGTGGCCGCACGCCGGTCGACGCTGCCCATCACAATCGATGCCCCCGCCCTCGGCCGGTATCCGGCCGAGGTAGAGGCCACGGTCTACTTCTGCTGCCTGGAGGCGATCCAGAACGCATCTAAGCACGCGGGAGAGGGAGCCACCATCGCCCTGCGCCTGCACGAGGACGCGGGAATGCTGACCTTCGACATCGCCGACAGCGGGAAAGGGTTCGATGCCCAAGCCCGCGGGCTTGGCGCGGGATTCGTCAACATGGCCGATCGCCTGGGCGCGCTCGGAGGCAGCCTCCGCGTGAAATCGGCCCCGCAGCAAGGCACCACCGTGTCGGGGGCCGTCCCGGTGAGTGCGCGCTGACACGGGGATGACTCCGGCCAACGCCAAGAGGAGGTGATCACTGATCTGAGCCAGGCAGCCCGCGCCGAAGCACCGGCCCCGGGTCAGGGCGGAGGCTCGGGGATCTGAACTCGGAGGCGCGCGAACCCTAACCGCATAAGCTGTCCCGTCCGGCGGCCTGAACCTAGAGTAAGCCAGCGCAAGGCGCTGCAAGCCATGCAGGTCAGCGGCGGAACGGTGCAAGGCGGCGCAAGGCGGCGCAACCTGGCGCAGACGGCTTGTGCCAGCCCCGTGCCAGCCAACCGGATTCTGATGCACAGTGACTACAGCGCATACTGCACCTACCATCGCGACCCTCGCCGGCGAGGTGCTGCGCTAACCCGCGTGCGAGGGGCCCCGGGCCGGTCGGCGGGCCCGCAGCGCCGGCCGCAGGCTGCCGCGGCGCGGGCCGGGAACGGTGCGCGGCGGGCTGGGACGGGTGGCGAGCACCGAGCCCGCCAGGATCAGCGCGAACGACATCACGATGACCGGCGTCAGCGGCTCGCCGAGGACGGCGGCGCCCAGCGCCACCGCGACGGCCGGATTGATGTAAGTGATCACGGTAGCCCGCACAGCGCCGACTTCGCTGATCAGCTTGAAGTACAGCACGAACGCCAGGGCCGTGCACACCAGGGCCAGGCCGGCCAGGGCCGCGAGCACCTGCGCCGACGGCAGGGTGTGCGGCCAGGTCAGCGCCGCCGGCGGGGCGTAGACGACGGTGGCCAGGCCCAGGCAGGCCGCGGTCACCGCGAGGCCGTCGGCGCCGGCGAGCTTTCTCTCCGCGATGACCGGGCCGACCGCGTAGCACGCCGCGGTGCCGAGCACCTGCAGCACCGGCCAGGTGCCGCCGCCGGATGCGCCCGGTCCCATCAGCAAGGCGACGCCGCCGAGCCCAACGGCAAGCCCGACCCACCGCACGGCGGTCAGCGGCTCGCCGTCCCCGGCCAGCCTGGCCACCCCGACGCCGATGACCGGCACCGCGGCCACCAGCAGCCCGCTCAGCGAGCTGGACAGGCGGCGCTCGGCGGCCGACAGCAGCAGCCACGGCAAGATGACCTCTACGACAGCGAACGCGGCTACCCAGTGCCAGCGTGGCAGCAGCGCCTTCAGCTGGCCGCGGCGGATCGCGATCGGCAGCAGCAGCACCGCTCCCACGAAGACACGGGCGAACACCAGCACCGGCACCGAGACCCCGGCGTCGGCGATCTTGATCAGCAGGTACGGGATTCCCCAGATCACACCGACCGCGGCGAACAGGGCCCAGCCGCGGCGGCTCACAGGGCACGTCCTTCGGGCCGGCTCGCCCGTAGACGGGCCAGGATCAGCGCGGCCACGGTCCGCCGCGCCTGCCGTGCCTGGGCGGCCAGGCGGATGCGTGCCGCCTCCCGCAGCAGGTCGTCCTGCCTTGTCCTTATCAGCTCATCGTGGAAAGACATCCCAGGCTCCTCGTCCTGACCAGGTGCCGCAGCCGGCGGTCACAGTCAGGACGCTAGGCCCGAGCTGGGCTACCGGTAAGCTCCAATTCGGCGCCCGGTTAATGGTCCAGTTCGCCCGCGGCGGCTTCGCCGTTATGAGCATCCCGCCCGTCGGCCCGCGACCGCGATGATGTCGCTCAGGACTCCCTGCCGGCCAGCCGCGGTCCGGCGCCGGGCCGGTGATGGTGGCCTGCCCGACCGGGCTTGCCTCGAACACCACGGCATTGATCGCCGTCACGGACGAGCTCGGGTTGCACGCTGGCCGTCACGCTGCCTGCTCCTTCTGGCCCGGCGACGCCGAGCGTCGCGACGTGCTTGACCCGGCCGCCGACCGACCGCGCTTCGGCGATCTCACGGCCGGTGATGGCGGTGATGCCCCGCACGGCGACCTGCTCGCGGCGGAGCTGCCTGCCGAAGACCAGGCCCAACAAGATCATCACCTTCGCCGCGGCGTCGTGGCCCTCGACGTCCGCGGCCGGGTCCCGTTCGGCCAGGCCGGCCCGCTGCGCCTCGGTCAGCGCATCCTCATAGGACCGGCCGCCAGCCATCTCGGAGAGGATGAAGTTCGCGGTCGCGTTGAGC
>Ga0126382_10000938_pt1 | contig 11675 bp, 12 predicted proteins | sample PanSoiMetPlot_30_FD_92548 | JGI IMG/M metagenome (GOLD analysis project Ga0126382, IMG submission 92548) | Tropical forest soil microbial communities from Panama - MetaG Plot_30 | ecosystem: Environmental > Terrestrial > Soil > Tropical forest > Bulk soil | place: Panama | collected 2016-02-17 | reverse complement strand
TCTGCATCTGGCGCTGCGTGGGCTCTTGTGATCGATTAGGCGCCCTTGAGCTGATCAATCAGGAATACGTGCGATGAAAATCGTCGACCTCTCCCATGTCATGAATGTACACACGCCCGGCTGGGTCGGTTATGCCGGCAACAAGATGTATTACGCGCAAAATCTGCAGACGCAGATGATTGTGGCCCAACGCATCGATACGGCCCTGCATGTCGGCACGCATTTCGATGGAGCGATGCATGCAACCGACAATCGCAAGGGTGACATGGCCTCCTTGCCGCTCGACTTTCTCGTCAACCGAGGTGTGGTGGTCGATATCTCAAAACACATGCACGACTGGGCAGTCATAACGCCACAGATGATCGAGAGTTCAGGCGCCGATATTCGCGAGGGCGACATCCTTATCTTGCACACGGGGTGGCACAAGCACTACGAGGGTCAGCCGCAGCAGGATCTGGTGAAGTACTTCTGCTACCACCCGGGGCCCAATCTCGACACGCTGCACTGGATGCTGAAAAAAAAGATCAGATGGTGGGGCATGGACACAGGTTCATGCGATCACGCCATGAACACATCGATTCGTCGCATGCGACCCGATCTCGCCGAGGAGTTTACGAGAAAGCACGGCAAGACACCGGCGGAGTACTTTGGCACGTTCGAATACACGCACAAGAAGTCCGGCCGCAGGGTGCAGCAGGATATGTTCCCGTTCCACAGCTGGGCCTTCCAGGAAGGCCTGCTACATGCGGAGAATCTCGGCGGTGACATCGAGATGATGCTCGGCAAGCGTTGCGTGATTGGCGCATTTCCCTGGCGCTACGAGGGGCTCGAAGGGTGTCCCTGCCGCATCGTCTGCTTCCTCGATACCGATATGTCGGTGGAAGCTGTCGGTGACGCGGCCAAAGCCATTTTCTAGTACTCGTTCGCGCTGTTCCGGATTCCCCCAAATGTCAATCTAATGCCCAACATGCGGCAGGAACCGTTGCTGGCGCACGCTCATTGAAGTTTGGGGCGATGATCCGAGAGGAGACGAACAATGAAATCCGGGATTCTCGCGGCAGCTGCAGCGATCTCTCTCGTCGGTGTGACCAGTGCGTCGGCGCAGGTTTACATCGCGGATCCCTACGTCGCTGACTCGTACGCCTATGTCGCGCCGCCCGCCTATGTCGCGCCGCATGTCTATGCGGCACCCGCGCCGGTCTATTCGGCGCCTGCGCCAGTTATGACGGCACCTGGACCCGTCATCGTGGGCGAGCCGCTCTATGTAGCGCGGCCTCCGATCGGCGGCTATTTGCCGCCTAAATACAGCTACTCGGTTAACAGTCCTTACACGATCAACAGCCCTCGGTACGGCGTTATGTATTCGGACTACTAGCCTCTCATCTGTGCGACACAAACGGCGGCCCCGCCCCGCCCTCGTCACTGCACGTTGGCGAGGCGCGGGTCGGCGTGATTGTTCTGCAGTGTCGACTGGATCGCTTCGCGTAGCAGTGGATGGTTGTTCTTGCTCCACTGGTTTACGTGAATGTCGGCCAGCAATTTCGCCGATTTTCCGAACACCACAATGCGGTCGCCGACGCTGATTGCCTCTTCCAATTGATGCGTGATGAGGATCGCAGTTGAGCCGCACTCGCGCGCGAGCCTGAGAAAGGTCCCGCGCAATTCCGCGGCCGTCACTTCATCGAGATGGCCGAACGCTTCATCCGCGAGAAGTATGTCAGGCTCGACGGCAAAGGCGCGGGCAATAGCAACGCGCTGGCGCATACCGCCGGACAATTCGTGCGGGTAAGCATTGGTGAAATTGCCGAGGCCCAGTCGTTCGAGCCAGGTAAGGGCGCGTTTGTGCTGTTCGGGCTCTGGCAAGCCGATGAGCTCGAGTGGAAGCCGCGCATTGTCGAGCGCCGAACGCCACGGCAGGAGGCGGTCCTGTTGGAAGACGGTCGCGATTTTTCCGCGGAAATGATCGAAATCGGAATGCGGGCTTTTATCGCCGATGCGGATCGAACCCTCGGTGGGCGCGTCGAGACCGATCATCAGATCGAAAAAAGTCGATTTGCCACAACCGGTCTGCCCGACGATCGCCACCACCTCGCGCGGGGAAATATCAAGATCAAGGCGGTCGATGGCGATGACCGATTGGCCAGTAGTGGTCTGGCGAAAAATCTTGCGCAGGCCGCGGACTTCGATAGGTGGCGGACTGTTCATGCGCGCCACCGCAGTACGCGGGCTTCCACCCGCGCGACGACTGTTTCAAGCAGGAACAGCAGCGCGACGAGCACAAGCGTCCAGGCGAATACATCGGCTACAGAAAACAGTTCCTGAGCGACCGACAGCTGATGTCCAATGCCTGTGACGGCGCCGACCAGTTCCGCGATGGTCACGACGCGGATGGCGAGGCTGATATTCACCTTCCAGCTGGTAAAGATGGTCGGCAGGATCGCCGGGAGTATCAGCTTGAAGAAATATTGCCACGTGGTGGGCCGGAACGACTGCATCATATGCCGCAGTTCACGCGGCACGCCGTGCATGGCATCGAGCGTGTCGATCAGGAAAACGGGCCCGCAAACAACGACGAGCACGAAGACAATACGGAATTCGACGCCCGGAAACCACAGCACCGCAAACAGGATCCATGACACCACCGGCACCGCCATGAGCAGGCGGATCATCGGGTGCAAATACTTGTCGAGCGAGTCCGACCGGTACATCGCCATCGCCATCGCTACACCGAGCAGAAACGAAACGATGAGGGCGACAATCACGCGTGCCAATGTCACGGCGATGTCGATCGGTGTGATGGTCGTGACGCTTTTCGCGATGCGCGCAAAGCTGGGAATTGCGAATGGCGGAATCCCCAGATAAGGCGCCAGGTGCGAAAGCGCCTCCCAGACAAGCGCGAAAACAAGGAGGGAGACGAAAGTCTGGCGTGGAAAAGTCAGGACCGGGACAGACTCGCGATACTCCTCAGTCATTGGAAATGCACGTTTGAAGCGTTACGGCGAATAGATGATCTTTTCGTCTGGCATTTTCTCGTAGAAACCAGCCTTCACCGCTCGCTCCATCATGTCGGTGATCGACTTGCGGACGGTCGAATCCCAGGCGGGCTGGATCACCATTTGCAGGCGGCCACTTCCGAGTGCGGCCGCCAGAATGCCTGGCGGAAGCTTGAGGGTTTCATTGGCAATCTTGTCGGCCTCCGCGGTGTCGCTTTTCATGAATTGAGCGACATCCTGCAATGCCGCGATCAGCATCTTCGGTGCGTCCGGATTTTTCGCGATCGCGTCCGCGCGCATCGCGGTCACGATCTCCCAGCCTTCCTGATCGGTGATCTCCCTCCAGCCTTCCGCGCCGTTGAAGATCACCTTCCAGTCGGGATTTTGCTTGAGAATGATGCTGGCAAGCGGCTCGATGACCAAAGCCGCGTCGACGCGATCAGCCTCAAGCTGGGCGCGCGCGACGGCAAAATTGGCATTAACGACGATGATATCCCTGCCGAGATCGAGGCCTTTGGCCGCCGTGTACATCTTTGTCACCTGGAACTGCGAGCCGCCCATGTCGACGGCAAGCTGTTTGCCCTTCATATCGGCCAAAGATTTTATCTTGTCGTTCTTGGTGAAAATAACGAGGTCAGCGAGAGTGAAACCGGTACCGATAATCCGTACCGGCACGCCTTCCTGATAAAGCTTCTGCAGAATCGTCGGGCCGCCGATGAGAACATCAGTTTCACCTGTTGCGAAGGCAGCATAGAAAGCCGAGATCGAGGGATAGGCTTTCGCGTCGAGTTCAAAACCGTTCTTGGTGTCGAAGCCGCGCGCCTTCATGATGTTCCACACCAGTGGGTTGAACACCGGCAGCGTCAGGCTGGAAACTCTAATCACCGGCTTTTGCTGGGCGTGCGCGGGTACCGATACAGTGCCGATGGCTGCGATCGTGAAAGCGACTGTAAGCGCGGCGAGGCCGCGGCGAGACAAGTTGGACATGGACACTTCCCCCTCGTGGTCACTCGACCCGTGATCTTGCGCGTCACGTAGCTCGAGTGCGAGTGCGACTTTACTCCGCTTTCGTTTGCGTGCAAATAATCGCGCTGAGTAGCGGAGGGCGCGATGCCGCACATCGCCGCACGGGATGGTACCCGGCTTTACTACGAAGAAGCGGGCGTTGGGACGCCAGTTGTTTTCGTCCATGAATATGCCGGCGACTACCGCACGTGGGAGATGCAGATGCGATATTTCTCCCGCGCGCATCGATGCGTCACCTATAGCCAACGCGGCTATCCACCATCCGATATTCCGGAGGATGGCGAGAAATACAGTCAGGATATCGCATGCGATGACGTGATCGCGGTAATGGATGCGCTGAAGATCGATAAAGCACATATCGTCGGTCACTCGATGGGTGCGTTGACCGCACTCCATGTCGGTATTCGTTATCCAGAGCGCTGTATCTCGGTAACCGTCGCGGGGTGCGGCTATGGTTCGAGCGCTGATCCAAAAAAAGTCGAGGAGATGCGCGCGGTCTCGCGCGAGATCGGCAAAGCTTTCGCAACGGAAGGAATGGCCGTTACAAGTGCGCGGTATGCCGACGGTCCGCAGCGCCAGCCGCACAAGAACAAGGATCCGCGCGGCTATGCCGAATTTGCCAGAATGCTGAGCGAACATTCGGCGACGGGTCACGCGCTCACAATGATCAATCTGCAGGCCAAGCGACCGACACTTCAAGAGATGGAACCCGATCTGAAAAAGTTCTCTGTTCCATTGTTGATCATTGTCGGCGACGAGGACGACTGGGCGCTCGACGGCAGCGTATTCCTGAAGCGCACGGTACCCACGGCAGGTCTTCTGGTTATCCCGCGCTCCGGCCACACGCTTATTCCCGAGGAACCGATGGCCCTCAACGCGGCGCTCGCCGATCTCTTTGCAGCGGCCGAGGCCGGCCGCTGGCTCGCGCACAAGCCACCAAAATAATTTCTGGAGGAAGCGAATGGACCTCAAGCTCAAGGGTAAGACCGCACTGATCACTGGCGGCAGCGAAGGCATCGGCAAGGGCATTGCCCGCACGCTGGCACGGGAAGGCGTCGACGTTGCGATCTGCGCCCGGCGCAAGGAGCCACTCGAAGCCGCAGCAAATGAAATTTCCAAGGAAACAGGGCGAAAGATCGTGGCGATATCCGCAGACCTGCGGAAGGACGAGGACGCCAGGAAATTCATCGAGCAGGGTGCCAAGGCGCTCGGTCGCGTCGACATCATGATCAACAATGCGGGCTCGGCCGCTGGCGGCGTGATCGAACATTTGACCGAAGACGACTGGGAGAAAGGTCTTCAGCTCAAGTTCATGGGCTACGTGCGCTGCCTGCGTTACGTGCTCCCCATCATGGTCAAGCAGGGCGGCGGCCGAATAGTCAATTTGATCGGCAATGACGGCGTGAAACCGTCGTACTGGGAAATCTGCCCGGGCGCCGCCAATGCAGCCGGCCAGAACCTCACGCTTTCCCTCGCGGGCCAGTACGGCAAGCACAACATCAGTTTCGTTGCCGTCAATCCTGGGCCGGTCCGTACCGAGCGCTGGGCGGGCCTCGTCAAAGCCATGTCGCGCGACATGAAGATTTCTTACGAGCAGGCGGACAAACTCGCGCCCGCCTCGATCCCAATGGGTCGCATTGCTGAAGTGGATGAGGTCGCGAACCTCGTCGTCATGCTCGCCTCGCCACTCATGGAAATGGTCAACGGAACCATGATCGAAATCGATGGCGGGCAGGACAAGCCGCTGATGGATCGTTTCCGCGACAAGCCGGGCGGTTGAGGTCACTCGCGCAAGACGCGTGGCTTGACACCTCGGGCCTGCGGTCGGACTATTTGCGTACAAACAAGTTCGCCACCGGGAGGCGACGCAAAGCTGAGGATTGCAGGTATTCGCGGTCTCGCGGGTGCCGCGCGGTTATCGCCACGAAGGGAACGACGTCATGATCAAGCGTCATATGCAATACTTCGCGGTTGCTGGCTTCTTCGCTGCCGGCCTTATGTCGTCGGCATCGGCGCAGGACACCATCAAGATCGGCGAACTCAACAGTTACAAAGCGCAGCCCGCATTTCTCGATCCCTACAAGAAGGGTTGGGAAATGGCGATTGAGGAGATCAACGCCAAGGGCGGTGTGCTCGGCAAGAAACTCGAGGTGATCTCACGCGACGATGGCGCTAATCCGGGCGAAGCCGTGCGGGTCGCCGAAGAGCTGGTTACGCGCGAAGGTGTTGTAATGATTGCGGGCACCTTCCTTTCGCACATCGGTCTCGCGGTCACGAACTTCGCCGGCCAGAAGAAAGTGTTCTTTCTCGCCGCCGAACCGCTGACGGACAAGATCACCTGGCAGAACGGCAACAAATACACCTATCGCCTGCGCGCAACGACCTACATGCAGACGGCCATGCTGATGCCGGCGGCGATCGCCGCCAAGAAGAAACGATGGGCCTTGGTCTATCCGAACTTCGAGTACGGGCAGTCGGCCGCCGAGAACTTCAAGACGCTGCTGAAGAAGGCGCAGCCGGATGTGGAGTTCGTCACCGAGCAGGCTCCTCCGCTCGGCAAGATCGACGCCGGCGCGGTGGCGCAGGCGATCGACGATGCGAAACCTGATGCCATCTTCAATGTGTTGTTCGGCGGCGATCTCGCGAAGTTCGTGCGCGAGGGCAATACGCGCGGCGTGTTCAAGGACCGAACAGTGGTGAGTCTGCTGTCAGGCGAACCCGAGTATCTCGATCCCTTGAAGGACGAGGCTCCGGTCGGCTGGGTTGTCACCGGCTATCCGTGGGACAAGATCAAGACCCCGGAGCATCTCGCTTTCGTCGATGCCTACAAGAAGAAATACAATGACTACCCCCGGCTCGGCTCGATCGTCGGATACGTGACGATGAAGTCGCTCGCTGCCGGCATCGCCAAAGCAAAGTCGACGGATACGGAGAAGCTGGTCGAGGCCTTCAAGGACCTCAAAGTCGACAGCCCGTTTGGACCATTCCGGTATCGTGCAAGCGATCATCAGGCCACGATGGGTGCCTATGTCGGCAAGATCGCTCTGGAAGGCGGGAAGGGGACCATGGCGGACTTCAAATACGTCGATGGGGAGACCATGCTTCCGTCGGACGCCGAAGTCATCAAGCTGCGGCCCACGGAATCGAATTAATGTGATCTCGACCTGCGCCAAGACGCTCGTGATTGGACGAGGTCGTTGGCGCCGGTGAAACCAACGATTTGTGGACGAGGCGTGTTAGCCTGACATTACGTAACTCTTAACCCAGCTCGTGCCGGTCATCGCCCGTGCGAGCCGCCCTCTCGCACAAAGGGGAGAGGGTCAGAGAGCTCGCAGCGTCAGACTCATGACTTTCAGCGCGTTCCTATTTCAGGCGCTCAATGGCCTTTCAACCGCGTCCGGCCTGTTTTTCGTCGCGGTTGGCCTATCGCTGATCTTCGGCGTTTCCCGCATCATCAATATCGCGCACGGGTCCCTCTATATGCTGGGGACCTACATTGCCTATTCATTCGCAACGCGGATCGGCGGAGCCCTTGGCTTCTGGGGCGGCATTGTTGCGACCGCACTCATTGTGGGCGCCCTGGGGGCGCTGATCGAGGTTCTGCTGCTGCGACGCGTGTATCGTGCGCCTGAACTTTTCCAGCTGCTTGCGACCTTTGCACTTGTCCTGATCATCAACGATGCCGCGCTCTGGCTTTGGGGTCCCGAAGATCTGCTTGGGCCACGCGCACCGGGTCTGCGCGGATCAATCGAAATTCTTGGCCGTCGTCTGCCGTCTTACGATCTGTTCCTCATTTTCATTGGCCCGCTGGTGCTGCTCGTCCTGCATTTCGCACTTGCCCGCACGCGCTTCGGCCGACTAGTGCGAGCCGCAACGCAGGATCGCGAAATGGTGGGTGCGCTTGGCGTCAACCAGGCGGTTCTGTTCACGTCCGTTTTTGCACTCGGTGCGGCACTTGCTGGTTTTGGTGGCGCACTGCAGGTCGCGCGCGAGCCCGCGAACCTCGCCACCGACCTGGTCGCGATCGGTGACGCCTTCGTGGTCGTGGTGGTTGGTGGGATGGGCTCGATAACCGGTGCCTATCTGGCCGCCGTGATCATCGCCGAAGTCAAGGCAATATGTATCGGCATTGGTGTGGTCGATTTCGGTTTTGCGACTGTCAATTTTTCCAAGCTAACTCTGGTCGCGGAATTCCTGGTGATGGCAATTGTGCTCATCGTCCGGCCCTACGGTTTGCTTGGCCGGCCGCAAGGCCAGGTCCGTTCCATGGCGGATCCAGAGGATCCGATCCGGCCGGCGACACCAGCTCTCAAAGCGTTCGGTGTTGTCATTCTCGCGCTGCTGTTGTGCCTGCCGCTCCTGGCGCAAAGTTCGCCTTATCTCCTCATTCTTGGCATCGACGTTCTGATCGCGGTCATTTTTGCGACCTCGCTGCATTTCATCATGGGACCGGGAGGCATGCATTCGTTCGGGCACGCGGCATATTTCGGCCTCGGCGCGTACGGCGCGGCCCTGCTCGTCAAATGGCTGGCAGTGCCGATGGGCCTGGCGCTGATCGCTGCGCCCGTTGTCGCACTCGCCGGTGCGTTGCTGTTTGGCTGGTTTGCTGTGCGCCTTTCCGGCGTCTATCTCGCAATGTTGACGCTTGCCTTCGCGCAAATCGTCTGGGCGTTGGTGTTTCAGTGGGAGGCGCTCACCGGCGGATCCAATGGTGTTATCGGTATCTGGCCGCCGACGCCCTTCGACAAATCCTGGGTCTATTTTCTGCTGACGTTGATGCTGGCGACGATCGCCATATTGCTGCTGCGACGTTTCCTGTTTGCGCCATTCGGCTACAGCATGCGCGCCGGCCGCGACTCTCCGCTGCGCGCAGAGGCCATCGGCATCGATGTGAAACGCGTGCACTGGCTTGGATTCGCGATTGCCGGAGGCATTTGCGGTGTGGCGGGTGGGCTTTTTGCTTTTGCCAAGGGTTCGATTTCGCCGGAAACGATCCATGTCGGTCGGTCGATTGACGGGCTGGTCATGGTGCTGCTCGGCGGCATCCAGACGCTGACGGGGCCGATCGTGGGCGCATCGGTGTTCGCCACGCTGCAGGATACGGTCATGCGGCAGACAGAATACTGGCGCGCCTTGCTTGGCATCATCATCCTGATCCTGGTGCTGGCCTTCCCACAGGGGATTGTCGGCGCGTTCTCCGCCATGTGGCGCAGAGCTGGAGCGAAACCATGAGTGTTCTCGCGATCCGCTCGCTATCCAAGGCATTCGGCGGCGTACGCGCCGTCAATGACGTCTCCTTCGAGATCGGTGAAGGTGAGTTTCTCGCCATGATCGGTCCGAACGGGGCCGGCAAGTCGACCTGCTTCAACATGATCAACGGTCAACTGAAGCCGGATTCGGGCCAGATTGTTTTTGAGGGAAAGGATATTGCCGGGCTCACACCGCGGGTGATTTGGCGCCAGGGCGTCGGACGGACTTTCCAGGTCGCCGCCACATTCAATTCGATGACGGTCATCGAGAACGTGCAAATGGCGCTGATTTCGCACGCGGGAGAGACTTACGAGCTCTGGCGTGCTGCGGCTGAACTGTACCGCGATCGCGCGCTCGAACTTCTGTCGCAGGTCGGCATGCACGGGGCCGCCGACCGCCCAAGCCGCGAGCTTGCATATGGGGATATCAAGCGCATCGAACTTGCCATCGCGCTCGCCAACCAGCCGCGCCTTCTGCTGATGGACGAGCCGACCGCCGGCATGGCACCGCGGGAGCGCAATGAACTCATTGCGCTGGTCAAACGGCTGGTGATCGAGCGCCGTATTTCGGTTCTCTTCACCGAACATTCGATGGACGTGGTGTTCGCCTTCGCCGATCGGGTCATTGTCCTGGCGAGGGGTCGCCTGATCGCGGACGGCGATCCTGCGGGAATTCGGGATAACGAGCAGGTGCGTGAGGTCTACTTCGGCACCGGCAAGACGTTTGCGGGGGCAACACAGTGAGCGAAGCGATGCTGACCGTGGAATCCCTCAGCGCCTGGTATGGCGCGGCGCGAATTTTGTATGACCTGAGCTTCGACGTCGGCCGCGGCGAAGTCGTGGCGCTGATGGGACGCAATGGCGCCGGTAAATCGACCACAATGAAGGCGGTCATGGGTCTCCTCGCCCAGCGAAAAGGCGTGGTGCGCTTTAACGGCGAGGATATTTCAGGCCGGAAGCCTTTCGAGATTGCCCGCCGCGGTCTCGGCTTCACCCCGGAAGACCGTCGCATTTTTGTCGATCTGACCGTCATGGAAAATCTCGATATCGGCCGCCAGCCGCCTCGCCTTTTTGCTGACGGCACGCCGGCGCCGTCGTGGACACCGGAGCAGTTGTTCACACTTTTCCCCAATCTTGCCGAAATGCCCGATCGTCCCGGTGGGCGCATGAGCGGTGGCGAACAGCAGATGCTTACGGTCGCGCGCACGCTGATGGGAAATCCGTTGCTGGTGCTACTCGACGAGCCGTCCGAAGGCGTGGCACCCTTGATCGTCGAGCAGATGGCCAACACCATTCTCGCGCTGAAGAAACAGGGCTTGTCGATTTTGTTGTCCGAACAGAATATTCATTTCGCCCGGCTGGTGTCGGATCGCGTCTATGTCCTGGAGAAGGGTCAGATTCACTGGAAGGGTTCTGTCGAACAACTGGACCGTAATCCCGAGGTTCGAAGGACTTATCTGACGGTGTAGCATGGTGCCCGCATGAAAACGTTGCACAGAGAAAAACTGAAGGTCGTAGCCGAGACGGATGCATCGGATGGCCGCTATGTCCTCGATGATCAGGCCGGCTTTCTCATGCGCGTCGCGATGCAGCGGCATACCTCGATCTTCACCTCACGCATGATCGAGGGGCTGACGCAGACCCAGTTTGCCGCGTTGGCCAAGCTCTACGAAGTTGGTCCTTGCTCGCAGAACTATCTCGGCCGGCTGATCTATCTCGACGCCGCAACCATCAAAGGGGTCGTCGATCGGCTTCATTTGCGCGGCTTCGTTACCGCCCTCAACGATCCGAAGGATCGCCGTCGGCGGGCTGTTGCGCTCACAGAGCGGGGAAGAACCGTGACGGAGGCGGCCATGGCGGTTGCGTCCGATATCACCACCGCCACGCTGGGGCCGCTCGGGGCCGACGAACAGCGGCAAATCACCAAATTGCTGCGCAAGTTAGGCTAATACGAGGGTGAAATGCTGTTCAGCGTCGGTGATGCCACCATTGTTCGCGTCGAGGAAACAAACCTTCCAACTTATCCGCTCCGCGAAATCTTTCCGGAATTCACCGACGCGCATCTAGCCGAGCACGGGGCATGGCTCGCTCCACATCACTACGAGGCCGCATCCGGCCGGATCAGGCTCGCCGTTCACAGCTGGTTGTTGCAGGTCGGCGGCAAGAAAATCCTGATCGACTCGTGCTGTGGCAACAACAAAGTCAAGCCGGGGCGGCCCTTCTGGAACATGCTCAACCTGCCGTATCTTGATCGGCTCGCCTCTGCCGGCGTGCGGCCGGAGGAAATCGACCTCGTGATGTGCACGCATCTGCATCACGATCATGTCGGCTGGAACACTCGGCAGAAGGACGGAAAATGGGTGCCGACGTTTCCCAATGCTCGTTACGTGTTCTCCAAGCCGGATGT
>Ga0126382_10000937_pt1 | contig 11677 bp, 14 predicted proteins | sample PanSoiMetPlot_30_FD_92548 | JGI IMG/M metagenome (GOLD analysis project Ga0126382, IMG submission 92548) | Tropical forest soil microbial communities from Panama - MetaG Plot_30 | ecosystem: Environmental > Terrestrial > Soil > Tropical forest > Bulk soil | place: Panama | collected 2016-02-17 | reverse complement strand
GTCCAGCGCGCTGGTTGGGCCCTTGGGCTCATCCTGCACTGTACGGCGTGTTATGCAGTCTTCTTGCGGCGCGAGCGGGAGACGGGCCATGGCGGCCCGCCCCTCTGTCGTGTCGTAGCAGTGAATGCAGACGGTGAGATGGATGTCCGGCCTCATGATTGGGAGGCCGAACGCCAAGTTCATGGTGGGCCTATCCACCACCGTCATGAAGTTGCCCATCGAGTTGCAGAGCGTCAAGTGCTGGACGCATTCCTTGGCGTGGCAGCACTGGCAGATGGTGCGCTGGATGACCCAGCGATAGGAGTTAGCCATTGGGCAACTCCACGAGGGAGGAGTGGACGAAACCTTCATGGTCCTCCCAGAGGGTGATGTAGTGGAAGGCGTCCAGTTCAGGCCACTCGGGGAAGCGGCGGCCGAGAGCGTCAGCCAGCGTAAAGATGAACTCGGAGCCCTCATCCGCGTCGGCAAAGCCGCTAAGCCCCAGTTCCCAGAAGAACGGAACGTAGAGGCCTTCGCCCTGAAACTTGCCGGGCGATATGATCGTCCCGTGCTGCGTGGTGTATTGCAGTTCGAGGGCTTGGCGGATGGTGAGGGTTGGGAATGGTTCCACGGGCTTGTGATTGGTTGTCATTGTTAGTCTCCTAGAAATACAGGCCGAGCACGTCGGCGATACGGAGGAGTTCACGCTGGGTAGTCTTGTTGAGGGACTCGACCAGCCTAAGCTTGAACACGTTACTTGCGTCTTCCAAGTTGTCGGCATCCTCGTAGGAGTTGAGAAAGAGGTGGGCCGCTAGCTTCATTTCGTCTAGAGCTTTGGCCATTGGGCGTGCTCCTAAAAGAAAAAGGGCGGGCATTAGCGCCCGCCAGTCAGCCCGTGGCGGGCTAGTTGGCCGCGACGGCCGTCTTCTGGCCGATGCGGCAATGGGCCTTCGCGCTGGTCTTCGCGACGTTGCCTGCCTTGGTCTTGGTCTCGCCAGCGACCCGCGCGGGAATCCACTTGCAAGAGTTGGCGGTAGTGCAGGCCTTTTCGTCGAGCCCCTTGCAATCGGAGGCGCGAGCGGTCGTGGCGCCGATGACTACGAGCGAAGCGAATAGGAGCGCCAGGGCGATAGTCTTAGACATGTTAGTCTCCTTTGGTTGTGAGGTAGTAGACGCGCCTTTTCCAGGCGCAGAAAGAGAGTAGCACATATGGGGCGCTGTTGCAATAACTTTCCTCGCGGTGAAAATCAGCCTAATCTCCCCCCGCACTCTCCCCGCACTCTCCCCGAACTAACCTCAGACGGTGCCATTTGGGCCCCCCCTCTCTTCCCTCCCCCCTTCCCCAATGGGCGTTGGGGCCCCCTGCCCCAATGGCCCTTGTATTCCCGTCTGGCGGCCGGGGGTCGAGGGACTGCGTCCCTTCCCATCCAGACCCACAATCCTAATCCCGTCCCCAATTGTGTCCTCCCTCTAGACCCCAATCTTCATTTTTTTTTCTTAGAGGGTAGGAGGTATAGACGGGATTTATGGTGCAATGCAGCATGGCGGGGTGGGTGGGCGTACGGGGAGGGGGGTGGATATCGATACGTCGGTGGGGAGTTCGGGGGCAATTCGGGGGCAATCCGTGGAGACATTAGCGCGAGAATGCGATTTGGCCCGCAATCGCCTAGCGGCGCTCGCTGGTAGGTGCTGTGAGCCGCAGGTAGGTAGCAGCGGGCGAGAGCCTTTGGCGCAATGCCTGCCTAGCGCTAATGGAATGGCGCTCGCCCTATGGAAAGATCGGGGTGCCCTGTAGGCCTGCAGGATAGCCGGACGGCCGGCCGTAGGCCTGTAACAATTCGTGATTGGAGTCTAGCGAATTCCCGTGGTAGGGAAGTGAGCCTGCAAGCCGCAGGTTGCCTAGCAAAGGAACATTCCCATGGCACAAGCCACCACAGCGAAAAAGCCGACCACCCCCGCGCCAGCAGTGAAGCCTGTACCCCCGAAGGCACCGGCCGAGCACAGCGCGAGCACCTTGCCGACCAACGACAAGGGTAAGCCGAAAATCCTGACTGAGCGTACCTACCTCGACCCCCATGGCAAGGAAACCACAGAGTCGCATGGCACTTCCCTCCGCGTGGAGTGGTTGGGCAAGTCGTGGACCTACACCTTCAAGGCCGACGACGTTGGCCGTATGCTCGCAATGCGCAGCGCCTACACCTTCGCTCACAACTGCCTCAACAGCGCCATCAATAACGAGAAGAATCCCAAGACCCCCGCGGAGGCTATGGACGCGCTCACAGAGTTGATGGCCGAGTGGGCGAGCGGCAGGTGGGAGTCCCGCCGCGATATCGGCGCTGGCGGTGCGAAAGAACCCACCATCAACCCGGAGATCATGGCCGAAGTCGTGGCTGAGTATGCCCGCAAGAACGGCAAGCCGCAAGCCGTGGCGGCCGACTACCTCGCGAAACTCCGCACCGACAAGTCCTACGCCGCGAAGGTGCGCAGCAACACCGATTTCCGCAAGGCGTACGACGCGAAGGTTGGCCGCACTGCCAAGACTGCCGATCTGATCTAAGTCCTACAACCCAGACGCGAATGGGAGGCCCCTCCGGGGGCCTCTTTTTCGTCTGTGGATTGTCACTGAGTCGCCTTAATAGAGACACAATTTGGGGGTCTTTCTTTCTAGGATCAAAATCCTATCGACTATGGTAACAGACCCCGTACACCCCACCCGCCCACCCCCGTCCGTCCGGGGGGGAGGAGACCACTCCCGAAACTTTTGGGGTCCAGGGAACAACGCCCATTGTGGTGCCCAGTCCCCGTTTTATCCTGCCATAGGGGGCCCTGTGGGCTTGCGGCCGCCCGCCTACATATGGTATGCCCTAGCCCAAAGGCTACAACTATGACCAACGTCACATTCGCACGCCGTCTAACCGAGGACCCCGGCTCGAAGAGCATGACTCAACATGTCCTCGAACCCCGCCGCTTTATGTGGTGGTACGACTCGCTAATCGACTGGATGATGGCGAATCCCTCCGGGTCCATGGAAGATGCCGCGCTGTTCCTCGGCCGGTCGGTCGTGTGGGTGCGGATCGTGGCGAATAGCGACGCGTTCAAGGCCCGGTACGACGCTCGACGGGCCCAGTTGTCCGCCAACATCAAGGACCGGCTGACAGATAAGGTCACGAAGGTGGCCGAGCTTACGCTCGACTGCATCATCACCCGGCTGGAGCAGACGCAGGACAAGGTCCCGCTCCCGATCCTGTTGGACCTGCAGGAGAAAGCCCTGCAGCGTCTTGGCTATGGCGTCCAGCCGCAGACCCAGCCGTTGGCCGGGGGCAATCAGGTCAACGTCCAGAACAACTTCTACTCGGTGGATAAGGACACGCTGGTCAATGCTAGGGCCCGTCTCCGCGCTGCCGAAGAGATGCGCCGTGGGGTTTTGGTTTCCTCCCTGGACCCCGTCCCTGGCGCACTCGCCGCCCTGGATGCGCTAGGCAGTCCGGTGGTGGTTGAGGGGGACGCTGCGGCCGCGACACCAGCGGCGTCCCCGCCCATTACGGTCGACGAGGCGGAGCCGAGTCGTGAATGAACAAGTCTCTTTGCGTGAGGTGGTAGAACTTGCGGCCGTGGATGCAGAAGTCTTCGGCCGCACTTTCTTTCCCGACACCTTGCGCCAAAAGACCCCACAGTTTCATAAAGAGATTGACGAGCTGCTAGACGACCCTACAGCCCGTTACGTCAATATTCGCACCTACCGCGACTCGGCTAAGACCACGAAGCTCCGGCTGTTTACGGCCCGGCGGATCGCGTATGGCGTCTCTAAGACCATCCTCTATATCGGCGCGAGCGAGGGCCATGCCATCCGGTCGGTGAGGTGGCTGCGAAGGGCGGTCGAGAAGAATAGGTTCTTCGCCAGCACGTTCGGCCTGGAGATTGGAGAGAAGAACCAAGAACACGAGATGCACATCTATAACCGGGTCTTGGACCACTCGACCTGGATTCTCGGCGTTGGCATTACGTCCAACATCCGCGGCATTAATTTCGACGACTATCGGCCCGACACCATCATCCTCGACGACGTGGTGACCGATGAAAACGCCCTTACCCTCGAACAGAGGGAGAAGATCACGGACCTCGTCCTCGGTGCGGTCGCCAACTCGCTGGCCCCGTCGGTCGAGGCGCCGAACGCTAAAATGGCGATGCTCCAAACTCCCATCCATGGCCAGGACGTGAGCAGCACGGCCGCCCGCAGCCCGCGCTGGCGTACGGTCATGTTCCCGTGCTGGACCAAAGACACGATGGATGTGCCGGTGGATAAGCAGGAGAGCGCGTGGCCAGAGAGGCAGCCAAGCGAAGAACTGCGGACCATGAAGCGCCAGTATATAGCGGAGAACAAGCTTAGCGTCTTCGTGAGAGAGTTCGAAGTCAAGCTGGTCAGTGCTGAGACCAGCCAGTTCAAACCCTTCTGGCTGAAATTGTATGGCCGCGACGGAATCCGACCCGCCATTGGAGAGACTTTCAACGTCCTCGCTATTGATCCAGTTCCTCCGCCATCCGACCGGGAAGTGGCTAAGGGCCTTCATGGGAAGGCGTTTGAGGCGGTCGGAGTCGTGGGGATGCGGGACGAAGATTACCACCTACTGGAGTATCGCACCCAGCGCGGACACGAACCCAACTGGACAATCGCCACCACCTTCGAACTCGCAATCAAGTACAGGGTCGCAAGGATAGTGGTCGAAGCTGTGAACTACCAGCGGACGCTGAAATATCTGCTGGAAACGGAGATGAAAGCCCGTGGCACCTATTTCGCAGTCATCCCGGTGGTGGACCCGAGGAACAAGTTTAATCGCATTGCGAGCACGCTCTCGGGGCCGGGCTCTCACGGCCACATCTGGACAGGAGCAGAGTCCAGTGAGTTTATTGAGCAATGGAATACTTTTGCTAATTGCGACTATTTTGACGTATTGGATATGTTCGCAATTGGGGTCATGAACCTTAGCCCTATGAAGCTGGGGCAGTTACCGGACCCGTCGCTGCACGAGGGCTTGGATAAGCCGGTTAGTGAAGTCAGCGTGAGAAGGTGTCCGTAGATGCCGACGATCAACATCGCGGTCGAGAGCCCACTGCACAAGAAGTTGGTGACGATGCTCACCGACCGGCTCAAGTTCGCGGAGGCGGCCGTGAACAACCATGAGGAGGCTTACCGCAAGGCGGAAGAGGAAATCATTGCGTTCGTGCCGGAGAGTGTGGCGGATGCGAAGAGGCGCACGAAGCGAGAGCAGTTTGGTATCCCGACCTATACCACCATCAAGGTCCCATACTCATATGCCATGCTAATGGCCGCCCACACTTACTGGACCAGCGTATTCTTTGCCCGCAATCCGGTCCATCAATATAGCGGACGGCACGGGGAGACCGAGCAGCAGATTCTCGCTATGGAGGCGCTGATCGGCTACCAAGTCGAAATTGGCGAGATGATGGCGCCATACTACATCTGGCTGTATGACGCTGGCAAATACGGCGAAGGAATTCTGGGCACGTATTGGGACAAGGAAGTCCTTATTGTCGGCGAAATCGTGCCGGAGGTCGATCAGATGACTGGTCAGCCGACCGGCCGCGAGTTGCAGGTCACTACCGAAATTGACGGCTACGAGGGCAACCGGGTTTATAATGTCTACGGCCTAGACTTCCTAACTGACCCTCGCCTCCCGCGCAACAAATTCCAACAGGGTGAATTTTGTGCAGTCCGCAAGCGGCTGCTGTGGAACGACATTCTGCGCCGCAAAGCGCGCGGCTTCTATATGAATCTGGACAAGCTGAGCGTCAGCAACCAGGGCCAGTTCCCGGCGCGCGGAAGCGGGCAGTTGGAGAAGCCGGACGATCAGACTGCATTCGAGGGCTCCGACGGGCAGAAGCACCCGGCGAAGGTCAATGCATATGAGGTGTACGTCGACCTCATCCCGCAGGAGTGGGGCCTCGGTCGGTTGAATTTGCCGCAGAAGTGGGTCTTTACGATCACTGCGGATTATAGCGTCATCCTTGGGGCCCAGCCCTTGGGTTTGCTACACAACAAGTTCCCATTCGACATGATCGAGTGCGAGGTCGAAGGCTACGGGCAGAAGTGTCGCGGCATTCCCGAAATCATATCCATGGTCCAACAGACGTTGGATTGGCTGCTGAACGTCCACTTCTTCAACGTGCGGGCGGCCCTGAACAACCAGTTTATCATGGACCCCAGCGCGTTTATCATGAAGGATACGGAGACCGGGGGGCCGGGCTTCCTGTACCGCTTACGGCCGGAGGCATTCGGCCAAGACGTGCGCAAGTTCTTCATGCAGGTCCCGGTGAATGACGTCACCCGCAGTAACGTCGCAGACATGCAGACGGTCTATGGCATTGGCGAGAGAGCGCTAGGTATCAATGACCAGATTATGGGCATGTTGCTGTCCGGCCGCAAGACCGCCACGGAGGTTCGTACGAGCACCTCGTTCGGTGTCAACCGGCTCAAGACCGTAAGCGAGTATATCAGTGCGGCCGGCTTCAGCCAGCATTCGCAGAAACTCGTCCAGCACTCCCAGCAATTCTATTCTGCAGAGAAGCAGTTCAAGATCGTGGGCGACCTGGTGCTGGAAGCTGGGCAGAATTTCGTCAACGTGACCCCCGATGACATCGCGGGCTTCTTCACTTTCGTTCCGATTGATGGCTCATTGCCGGTGGACCGTTTCCAGCAGGCGACCCTATGGAAAGAGATCATGGCGGGGATGGCGCAGCAGCCGGCCGTCATGATGAAATACGATATCGCCAAGATATTCGGGTGGGTGGCGCAGTTGAGCGGGATCAAGAACCTGAACCAGTTTAAGGTCGAAGTCGGCAGCCCAGAGTATCTGATGGCCCAGGCGCAGGCGGGGAATCTGATCCCTGTCCGGCCGGGCGGTGTTGGCGCGGGGCCTGCTGGGCCCAAGAAGGCGAATGGCGTGAGTCCGCCCGGCGCAGCGCAGATGGCTGGATTGCCAAGTATGGTCAGCGGAGTGCATTGATGACTGAAGACGAACTGCACGCGCTGAAGATTGGCCGGTCTATCAAGGACATGATGGAGACGCAGGGCTGGGCCGCGTTTATCCAAATCCTGGAGGGTCGGCTGGAAGCGGAGAGGATGCGGCTGGAGGCGCCGGCGGTGGTCGATGGGCATTTTGGCGACGGCTTGTCCCGCGTGCTGGAGAAGGAAGCAGTTTGTGGCGGGATCATGATGCTGAAGTTCGTCATGCAAATGCCGAATGCGGCGGTGGAGACGGCGGAAGCCATTATCAGGGAAAACCGGAGGACAGACGATGCTGATTAAATTAGTGGAGAAGTGGTGGGCGCCGACGATTGAAGGCGTGCCGGGTGCAGCGGGGGCTGGCGGTGGGAATGGGAGTGCGGGGCAGGGCGGCAGCTCTGGTAGTCCGGGTGGCGGGAGTGGGGTGAATAGTGGGGCGCCGGCCCAGCCGGATAGTGGTCGGGCACCAGCCCTGGATGGTGGGCCGCAGCCAGACCCAGGTGGGTTTGACTGGGGTGCATTGGGCACTGAGGGGGATGTGGATGTCGAGACTATCGACAGCGGGGAGGCTGATGCTCGGCCAGTTGAAGAGCCTGAGCCCCAGCCGCAGCCCGGCGAGCAGCAGCAGGAGCAGCAGCCCGGTCAGCAGCCCCAGCCCGACCAGCAGCCACAGGAGCGCCAGCGAAGTCCAGGCGTTCAGGGCTTTCTGGAGGCGATGGTCGAGAAGAGGGCGGAAATCCAAGACGCTGTAGCCAATATGCGGTTTCAGTTGTCGCCCGAAGACATCAAGGCGATCGAGAAGGATTTCGTCGCGGAGCTGCCGAAGTTGGCATCCCGCGTGTGGTTTGAGGCGTATACATCCAGCATTAACTGGATGGCCCAACAAGTCCCGCAGATGATGCGGAGTGAGATGCGTCGGTTCGGCCAGAGTATGAGGGCCGAGACCGACTTCTACCAGGCGTGGCCCGGACTTGACCGCGGCAAGCACCATTCCCAGGTGCTGCAGTTTGGGCGAGTCTACCGCCAGATGTACCCGCAGGCGAGCGTCCAGGAGTTCATCCGGGACGTCGGGACGATGGTCGCTACTGCAGGAGGTCTGCAGGGCGGCTACCGGCCCTCGGCGGGTGGCGGCGGGCAGCAGCGTCGAGCGCAACCAGCAGCAACGATGCCTGGAGCGCGCAGACGCGTTGAAGTGTTCACGCCTGCCGGTACTGGTGGAGGCGGTGGAGCCTCGCCCGGCCGCAGACCAGGAGCAAACGGGTCCAACGGCAACCCCTTCGAGGGCCTGGGCCGGGACTACGAAGAAGACGAATAGGAGTAAAGTAGATGCCAGCAGTACAAGGCATCCGGGGCACGGGAGATTGGAGCACCGACGAAAGACCGAAAGACTTTCGCGAGAGCATCCTGTTTTTCCAGCCTAACGGAAATTCGCCGATCTTCGGCTTATCGTCGAAGGCCGGCAAGAAGTCGGTGAAGGACGCCGAATTTAGCTGGTGGGCGGAGAGCCAAACGGCCATCCGTCTGCAAGTTAATGGGGCGGCTGCGGCCGGCGACTCACTGATTAACGTGGACAGCGTCGATCCTGGCGCCACCACGATGAATCTGCTCTATGGCAACGCCACCCATCTGAAGCCGGGGGACATCCTGGCGGTGGGCGAGGCCAACAACATCGAGTTGAGCACGACGTTCGCCAGGGAATATATCCAGGTGGATAGCGTGATCAGCGCGACGCAATTCACGGCTACCCGCGGAGTTGCGGGCACCACGCCTGCGACCATCGCAGACGACTCGTTCCTGACGCTGATTGGGTCAGCGTATGCGGAAGGCACGGCCGCTCCCAAGGCGGTCAGTCGCAACCCGCAGAAGTTTTTCAACTACACCCAAATCTTCAAGAACACCTACGAACTGACCGGCACGGCCGACCAGACCGAGGTGCGTACAGGAGATAGCTGGTCGAATGATAAGAAGCGCAAATCGTTCGATCATGCAAGGGATATCGAAATGGCCATCTTGTTCGGCAAGCGGTTTGAGACCGTCGGCGCGAACGGGAAGCCGTTGCGGTATTTCGGCGGGATTCGTACTTTCCTTCCCGCCTCCAATATCACTATAATGGCCAACTCGGGCGGTGGCTTCAACAATGGTGATACGTTCAGCCAGTTCATCATCAACGCCGTCAAGCCAGTGTTCGACTTTGACGCCGGTGGTGGTGATACGCGGTTCGCCTACTGCGGCAACCAGGCTCGGTTGACCCTTGGCCAGGGCATCCAGGGCCAGGCGGCCGTCAAGATCGAGTTGGGCAAGACGGTTACGGTCTATGGGCAGGATTTTCAGGAGCTTATCACCCCGCTGGGGCGGTTACTGCTGAAGTCCCATCCCCTCATGAGCGCCCACCCGATGTACGCGAATGCGATCCAGATCGTCGATTTCGCGGCCCTGAAGTATGTGTATCTCCGGGGACGTGACACAAAGACCAAGGACGATGTGCAGACCGAGGATGAAGACCTGAGGAGGGGCTTCATTCAGACGGAATGCGGCATCTTGGTCGATGCTGGCGGTCTGACCATGGCCTACATCGGCAACATCAACCGTAACGCCTAGCCCGCGAAGCGGTTGGAGAGAGGAGTAGTCCATGAGACAGAGACACGATCAGGGCGAGGCCGAGGGCTTTAGGACCCTGAATGATCTGAAGGGCGGCACGTTGGATGCCGACCTCGCAACCAACTTCGTGCTGCCATCGGATGGGACGCCCGCAATCGTCATCCATCGTAGCGCTGGCGCGAAGAACCTGCGGATGCCTACGGGCAGCTTATCCCAGAAGGGCAAGCTGGTGTATGTGGTGGCGGCGGGCGCTGGCGCAATCACCATCCAGGCCTCCGACGGCACGGCATTGACCAGCGCCACGGTAGTGGCGGCGAACACGGCCGCACTGCTGATTGGCACTGGGGATGCTGCGATGGCGGGGTCGTGGGTAGCCCTGAAGCAGGGAACGTAGTGTGTAACAAGGGCCGTTGGGGCGCACTGTCCCAACGCCCCCTGTGGAGGACGTCATGCTCGCTGCGTGCAATATGGCTGCTTCGTCTGTCGGCACTACGGGTGTTACCAGCGCGACCCTGTCGCCGGGGGCTGGTAAGACTGCTAATCTGGCGGGTTTCGTCGTTTGCGCTCGCGCTACCGCTGCGGCGGCTATCGCCGTAACCGTTACGGGCTGCATCGGTGGCACGTTGAACTTCGATATAGGAGTCGCTGCGGCCCCGGCGGAAACGATATTCCCGTTGGTATTTGACCTGCCGCTATGTGGGTCAGCTCCAGGCCAAGATATCACGGTGTCGCTGGCGGCGGTCGGCGCGGGTGGTGTCACGGCCGTGACGGCGTGGGGAGTCAAGGAGTAATGCAGAGGGACACGGCTGTTGCTCGCATCCAGCGGGGGCTGGCTTTCCGGACCGATCTGGCTAATGAGATCGTCGATGCGCTGAAGGAGGCGCAGCGGAAGCGGGAGGCTGGAAAGACTCCCCCGTGGTTCCTGCTGAATGAAGACCAGCCGTTGTCCATTACAGCCGCCACCATCAATCTGCCGGTTGACTTTTGGCGGACGGGCCGGAAGGAGAAGATTAAGGTTACTATTCCTGGTTCCGTCTTGCCCGCGATGATCCCCCGCTACGACCTGGATGATGCGATCGCGTTGTTCGGTGCGTTGGGCTCGGGCGCTCCGGTCAACGCGTATGTGCTGCGTACGCTGACCCTCCGCTTTTTTCCGGCCCCGAATACGACGTATAGCGCTGTTTGGTCCTATTACAAGCACGACCAGGTGCTAGATACCAACATCGAGAACTTGTGGCTGAAGTACGCCCCGGACCTGCTAATCGGGGATGCTGGGATGATTATTGCGTCTGATCTGCGTGATCAGGCGGCGGTGGCCATTTTCCAGGGCTTGCAGGCGACCGGGGAACGAGAGGCGTTTGTCGAGACCGTTCTGCGAGAACTGGACGATTATCCGCTGCATATGGGCGAGCAGCTATAGGGGCGTGCGATGGGCCTGGAGAGTGGGACGTTTATTAACGACCTAGACACCGCGAATCCGGTGGGCTCGACGGATAGCCGGTCGCAGGCTGACGACCATCTGCGCCTTATTAAGTCCGTGGCGAAGAATACGTTTCCGAATGCTAGTAGGGCCTTCCGTTTTCCGAGGTCGCAGACCAAGTCGGGCCCTTATACCATCCTGTCATCCGACCAGAACAACTCACCGTTAGTTGGAGATGCATCTGGTGGGGCGATCAGCCTGACGCTGCCCACCCTGGCGTCGGGCGATGATGGATGGTCGATTGTTATAGTCAAGGGCGATGCGTCTGCTAACGCCGTGACGGTGGTCGGGACCATTAACGGTGGTGCGAACTATAGCATAATCCGCCGCTACGATGCGGTGATGTTTATGTGGACTGGGTCGCTGTGGTTCGCAGCGCCGTTTCGGTTGGTGGTTGGTACAGAGGCGATAGAGGATAACGCGATTACCCTAGCGAAGATGGCCGATAATTCAGTCGGCACGAGTGAACTGATAGCGCTGGCGGTTACGGCCGCGAAATTGGCGTCCGACAGCGTGACCACGGCTAAAATCCTGGATGGTAATGCGACCAACCCGAAATTAGCCGCCCCTCGCATGACCATGCAGGCCCTGCTGTCGGG
>Ga0126382_10000936_pt1 | contig 11677 bp, 8 predicted proteins | sample PanSoiMetPlot_30_FD_92548 | JGI IMG/M metagenome (GOLD analysis project Ga0126382, IMG submission 92548) | Tropical forest soil microbial communities from Panama - MetaG Plot_30 | ecosystem: Environmental > Terrestrial > Soil > Tropical forest > Bulk soil | place: Panama | collected 2016-02-17 | reverse complement strand
CCAATTACCTCGAACCACGGGTTGGCGCGACTTCGTCGTTGACTTCACCACGACGCCGACGACCACTGCCATTGAAGTAGCGCTGCGCAGGGAGGAATGTCTTATGCCATGTCCAATTTTTGGACGGGTGTGGCTGGATCGTTTTTCGTTAGGTAGACCGTAAGCGCGTACGTCTTAATCACCGCGGCTTGGGCACCACAATGGGCGTGTCGTCATCAACCGGCTCTTCTCCACGATCAACCTGCATCGGTTTGGGCGCTGGACGCACCTGAACTTTAAGCTGATTGTAGGCCTCGCGCACTTGCGCTACATCGCAGGCCGTAGGTGCTGCGACCGTGTTCGGAATGTTCAAACCCTTAAAGCCCACCATTAACGTCGAATTTTTAGCGCATCGATAACAATCCAATAAACCAAGGTTGTGGCCAAGTTCATGCGCGACCGCGTTTGATAACGTTTCCAGGTTTGTCAATGCGGGATCAATTATGATCAATGCATAGGCAATAAGTTGGTCCCTGTGAACGCTGTAGGCTTGCGTTTCCGTTACGTGGCGCTTTGTTTTGTCGAATACAGAGCCACGCATGATTGTGAGGCATCTCTCACAAATCAGTTGCTCGTCAGTTATGCCGGCATAATCAAAAGTAACTCCGGAAGATGTGACTTGCGACACGTGGTTCCACTCTCGAAGTGGCTTAACCAAATATGGCAGCTCTTCAGGGCGAAAGTCTCCGCGACGAACATAGACGTTAACGTGGGTGCCTGCCGGCCACGTCCAGAAGCCAATCGCCGCGGCGTTGCGTCCGATTTCGCAACGAGTTGTTGGAGTTTGCTTTTGCGCCGTCACAGACAAGTTAAACGCGGTCGTCGTGAACAGCAATCCTATAACGCCGGCAATGAGCGCTTTTTGAAGTGTCTCGTGCATAAACCAGCGGCCGCTCATTTCTTGCGGAGAGCAGTGGCGGATTGGGAGGCGCCCAAGTTGGCAGAGTTGGATCGAGCTACTGCTTGTCGCTCGTTCTGGTAAATGTTTCGCAGCGTGGCTAGATCGCAAGTTGATGGTCCCAGCAGACCGTTGTCTCGATCTACGCCAGGAAACCCGTTCATGATCGTCTGCTTCTTCTTACATTTAGTGCAGTCCCACAGTCCCAGACCGTGACCCATTTCATGCGCCATAAAGCCTGATATTGCACGCGGGCTCTTGGTACCTACGTCGAGGTCAATCCACGCAGATATGAGCAAACCAGTGGGATCCATCACCATGGGGTTGAAGAAAGCGTAATGATGCTTGTCTTCCTTGTATACTTCCCGCCGGCGCACCGTCAGGCAATTTCGACAGTGCGTAGGACCGTCATTCTCACCTGCGTACACGAACTTCACTCCCGAACCGGTTACGGCCTCAGTCGCGGTCCAGGTCCTCATAACCTCAAGTAAAGCATCGCGCTGTTCCGGCGTGAACATATCCCGCACGAAGTAAACTTTTACTTCCGCATCGATCGGCCAATGATAGCTGCTCGCGGGCGGAGCATTCCGGTTCGTGGTACAGGTGTCCTGCTTAGATTGTCCGTGCGCCACCGTAAACGTGAGCGCCACTGTAAGCATCATTGTGCTTAATGAGAGTTTCATTGTCGTTGCCCGGATCTGTTATCGATTTGGTGGGACGTCGTCGAGTTCCTTGACGCTCACTTCACACGCGAACAACTTGTAGTCGTAGTAACGGACGGTGATGCGATAATGAACATCTCGCGTGGGAAAGTGCAGAATGTCGTCGGCTTTGGTCTGCGTGGGAAAGACGAATGCTGCATTAATCGGTTCACGCCAGGTTTCGAATCGTGGGAAGCGCTGTTTGCCTTGAGGCTCCACGAATCCTTCAGTTTTCACAACCCGGGACGTCCTCGCATCAATCCAGATGCGGCCGACAAAGAATCGGTCGGCCATGTGATCAGGATCTGGTTGAATTCCAGGTGTTACATCAATGCCGATGACTTGCCTGTCGCCAAGCGTTTCCTCTCCAATAACCTTAAATTGATACTTTCGCAGCTCAGTGATATCGACGCCCAGCAGTTGACTGCCAGCCAGGTCTTGAATGTCCTCGCGCGTGATGCGCATCTCGTGGATCGTTGAGGAAGGGTGATAAAGCACGCGTTCGATACGTCTGCCTTTATCGTCGAAAAGGAACTGGGAGTTACGAATGTATTCGCCGGTGATCTCTCCGTTTGGCCCGATTGTCTGAAGCAGAACGTCTCGCTTAAAGGTGTGTTGATTGAGCGCCTCGCGTTGTTTCACTTCGGTCTCGATAAATCGCTGAATCACCTCAGCTTCATTGAGTGCAGGCGAATCCGAACGCACGAAGCCGGAACGAATATAACTGGCGACGAATTCGTTCGCGGCGAGTTGTTGGGCGGGTGATGTTGTTGAGAATGCGACGAAAAGACAGGCGATTACCAGCAAGTTAACAAAGGACAGAGAATGAAGAGACATGCTTGGGCCTTCCTGGAGTCATTCCGGGGGCCGGAAATCGGGTTTCTTCAGCGAAGGTGGATTGTTCGCGGTTTTTTGTGAGGCTCTTTGGTGGTGCGACGGTGTCTTGCGGAATCGACAAGCGCCACGAAAAAATATAGCAACCGCGTTGAACGGCTGTCAATTAATTAGTTTTTTCGATTTTCAGAGTAATTTGGGGGGATTTATTGGATTAAGCCCTTAAGAGCCAGCTTGTCCTGGGTAGCTCGGCTCTCAAGGCTCGTGGATTTTGGGCTGAGGGTGGGCTCGCGGTCGCCTACAGCGAAAAAAAGGGGGCGGAAACTCGCAGGTCTTGTTCCACCCCCTCCACGCGCATCGTTGTAAGCCACCGGCGGATTTGGTGTCCAAATCGCGGGAATATGCGCCTTAACAGTAGCAGTAGTAGTAATGCCACCAGCACTGCCAGGCGTTGCAAAGCAATTGCCGGCAAACGCAGATATCGCTGTACGCCTGGACCTCGCCCAGACTTTCGGCGTTTTCCACTCGTGTCGCAGCCATAGCACCACTGCTTTTCGGAATTTCTGAGCCTGAGGCCTTGGCACTTTCAGGAAACATTTGGGCCGCTTTGTCGCCTGACAATGCGTATTTCGAAAGAACGTCGTCGGGAACGTCGTAAACCTTAACCTCATTGCCCGCTCCCGGGGTCGAAGTCAAAATCGCCATTGGTTTCTCCTTAATTGAAGTAAAGACGTTTCAGAGAACGTCCATTTCCAGATGGATTCGGCTGCTCTTTTGGAAGTGATCTATGTTTCATCTTCCCAGCGGAACCAATCGTCTTACAGAGGACTAGACGCACCGACAAACTTTTTTTGCGCAGGAAAGATTTGACTTGAATTTTTGGGCAAAAACGCCTTTTTCCGTCCGTCCTGATTTCATAGGAGCCAACGTACTTCCTCGAGGCTTCCGAATATACCGTTGCAAGTTCACTTACAAAACAGGGTGCGTCGCAGTGTATTTCTTCACGAATTATACTGTCGGCGACTAACGCAACTGGTCGGTGACGAGCACTTGCTCGTCAAACGTCTTTACCAATATGATACGCCGACATTGAGCACCAAGGGGCCATCTCACAACGCTGAACCTCAAGCAGGTTATCTTCCAAACTTGGCGGCGTGTGAAGGTCAGATCGCGGAACTCTACGCAAATTGCACCAACGCGCATCCGAACTTTGGCGTAACCATAGATGACTTCACTGAAGGTGTTGCCAGGGGAATCAGGAAATATCTGCTTAAGCTGGGCGATGCTTCAGCGCCTTCCGTCGATGAAATTCGGCGGTTCATAAGTGAGCTGCAAATCAACGATCTCTATCTGTCATTGGGGTGTGCGGCAGGCAACGAACACGCCTGGTGGGAATTCGATCGGACTTATCGACCATATATCGATCGCGTGGCGCGGCACCTGGTGGGCAATCGCGTCGCGGCAGATGAAGCGATTGATTTTGTTTATGCCGAGCTATTCGGTACGACGACCGCCGGTGGCGCACGCCAATCAAAATTCAGGACATATACTGGACGCGGGACTTTGCGCGGATGGTTGCGCGCCGTGATTTGGCACGCGCTCGTTGACTTGTATCGACAACGCGAAGCAGAAATCCCACTTGATCAGTGTGCCGAATTGAATGAGGGGGGCGACGTGGTGTCAACTCGAACGTCAGTTCAGGCCAGCGAGGAACTTATGTTGGAGAAGATCGTGCGCGAACGTTATCGCGTTGCCACCGTGGCAGCGCTCGATCAGTCACTCACTCAGCTTGAACCTCACGAGACACTTTTGCTTATGTACTATCATGTGGATGGTCTGAAGCTACGAGAAATTGCCCGAATTATCGAGAGTCCCACCTCGCCCATGCGCCGATGGTTCAAACGCTCTGGGCCGGCCGGCTCGAAAAAAAGATCAGAACGCGTTCACGAATCAACCGTAATGAGATGGCTCGAAAAGGCATACCGGAAGGTGGCTCAAGCTTTTTGTGCAGAATTGCAAAACAAACATGGATTAAAGCGCGCAGAAATTGAACTATGCATGGCAATGGCAACGGAAGATCTGGGGCAGACGGTGAGAATAAAATCACAGGCGTCCACGTTCAATCAATCGCGAACAACCAGGGACGCCAAGAGCAACCGTTAGTTTAGTGACATGGTGAGTCCGAAAGAACAGAACGAACAAATTGCCGTGGGCATCGCTCAGCGTCTGCAGGTTCGCGAACGCGAATCATTGCGCCTTAGCGAAGTTGATCACCTCGACGCCGACACAATCGTAGCGTTCGTTGAAGGCCGAATTTCGGAGCCCGGCGCGACTTCAATTACTTCGCACCTGATCGTGTGTCCCGCTTGTCGCCGTGCGAGTGCAAAAGTGATTCACCTGGAATCTGTGATCCCGGACACACTTGAAACAGATACCCAAATCGAATCCCCCGGAACATTGCGAGAATTCATCAGTAGCTTAGCTTCACGAATTCTCCCGGAAACTGAAGACGATGTAGTGTTCGCTTACGAAGATCCGTCCTCAGATTCGCTACCTTCTGACGAGCCGGCCAAACCTTCCTTAGCAAACGAAAAGCCTGACGACAAGAGTTCTTCTTAATCGTCTGTCACCGCACTCACCGGTATTAGTCGTCGCGCAAGTCGAAAAACCACGCGTCGGTGGACAGAAACCCGACCGTTGGGGAGGGCGCTTTCATTTTTGCACCCACGCTGACGCGGTCGTTCCCATAAACCTGCGTATTAATTCCGCGTCACCAGTCTTTGTTGGGGTGAATAGTTGATTCGCCTCACTTCGCGGATCCGGCCGTAATCAAGCGAGCCTTCAACAATCTCGTAGCCAAGCAGCGCAAACAGCCTTCCACGCAAAAAGAGCGGACGTGAATTACCGTACCAGTCAACACAGGAGGCGCGACAACCGTCATCCACGGCTTTCTCGGACTGGGCGTTAAGCTCGCCGAGCTCCTCGAAATGCAATGAATCATTCCGCAGAAAGAGGATGGCTGCCGAACCTTCGAATAGATGGCGGTATCCGGCTCTTCCCGGTACGCTGATCGGCAAGCCGAGCACGCCTGTATTCGAACCTTCGAATTTGTAGAAGAATCCGTGACTTCGCAATTCGCCTTGGGATGCGCCCTTGCGAACGTACTCGTCTGCGACTTCGGCTGATTGGCCGAGCCGAATCGCGGTGAAATGAAGATCGTTTCCGTCTGTGCCAACCACGATCGCGTCCGAACCTAAGGCCTCGATGCGGTCGACACCATGCGACACAGTCAGTTCACTGATGTCGCCGTCGGCCCAACGCACTGCATATAAATTCGATTTCTTTTTGTCTTCGGGCGCGCCCCATCCGCTCCCAGTGCCATACAGTACATAATCGCCAACGAACCGGTTCTGAAACGTGTATCCGGACACTTTCGGCAAGCCGTGATAATCCCATGACGAAGCACTATTGCTGCCGTCATTAAAGCTCGACACTGAAATTCGCAGAAGTGCGATATCCCCGCCAGTCCGCTCTGCATGCCACATCCCATCGCCGCTGCCATTGGACCGTACCAGCACGTTTAAGTGCTTATCCGGGCTCTCGAGAAACGAGAACTGATCGACGGGACTTCCCGAGACACCTATTGCGCTCGGACTGGTTCCGTCCAGGGGCATGCGATAGAGCATCGAACGCTCTGTGGTTTGTTGCGTGTAACGCCATTCGGTTGTCCACACGTATACCGAGTCAGGCGAAACATAGAACACGCGCCCCGGGGCGCCGAGGACTCCGGTCGCTTCGCACTTGAAATCCTGATTGGCGAGATCGCAAACGGTAACGGTGTGTAGCGCCAGGCCATTAGTCGCATCGATTTGCCGTTCTGGCCGGTAAACTTTTGTCGCCGCGACGATGCGCTGAAACTCTTCGGGCGTTGCACCTTTATGCCACTTGCGCACGGCGGGAAATTGCGCGAATGGATCATCGCTATAGGGATTCAGGTATAGCGGCGTGTAAAAGATCAATTTACTTCCAATCAAACGACTGGCGTAATTACGGGACGAATAATAATCATTCGATCGCAGGTGATACGTTGAGCGATAATTCAGATTACCGCTACGATCGATTCTAAACAGACCTACTTCCGTGCCGCCGCGCTCGTAACTGTAACCAATGACAACCACCGTATCTTCAGACACAAGCATTTCGTCGTACCAGGTGTAACGGGGATCAATATCCGGACCGAACGCATCGACCGAAGAAATTGGTTTCAAGGCGCCATCGCCGATTGCCACTGTGAACAGCCGCCCGCGACGCAAGACCACAAGGTGATCGCCATGAAGCTTAACAATGCCGCCTTCGTCGACCCCCGCGTGTTGAGTATTGGTTATCGATTCGGCTTCCGTCTTGGCAAGCCCGCTGCTCGTCGTTACAGCATCGGCAACGCCCTGATTTGTCGCCGTCGGTGCTGCTGGTTGCGCGGCTTCGCGCCTCAAGACCCTTTTTCGCTCCTCAGCAAGCTTGCGAAAGTAGTTTTTCAGTTCATCTTCTGAACTGAATGCCCGCATCGTCTTCTTCGCGTTTTTGTTCCACCCGAGATCAACGGTGGGATCGGGTGCGCTTACGGCGGTCCCGGAACAGGCCACGAATGCGGTTAACATGACGGCCAGCGCGATTCCTGCCAAAACGAGGCCGGTAAGAGAGAGCGCGAAACCTCTCGCCGGAATTGAGCTCTTCATGATTTCTCCTTCGGACTTCTCTTATTCGAACAACCGATGAAAGAACGCGGAGTGCGTGCCGGTCTTGCACTATCGTTAACGAAAAAAGGCAGCCCCGGACGGCTGCCTGTGAGAAACCAATTGAACAAATCGGCTAATTTGTTCGCGGATCCATCTTTATGAAGAGCGGCTGAGTGTAAGTCCTGCCATCTACCGTCAACCTCACTGTGTATTTCCCGGGGAGCACTGTTTGCGCGCCCCGGCCGAAGAAGCCCCCGCCTCCACCGCCTGTGCCGGCTGGACGCTGTGGAGGCGTCGGTCGCAGGTCCCAAATCCACCGATGCATTCCGGGTGATGCCGGCAGAGGTTCATTAGTGCGGGCCCAGAACGGAGGAAAATTGAGTTTGTCTGGATCTAGTGGTGGGAACTTGTCTTCACTCGAATAACGGCGAATCGATTCGCCTGCCGCATCCACAATCTCCAGGGTTACCGGTCCGGACGCTTTTGATTTCAAGTAATAATCGATCATTGCGCCCAGCGGCGGATTTTCGGCGAGCGGTTCGTCGCGTGGCAGCGGTGTTCCATTGTCCCCGCCCGGGATCGCGTTGATCGTATCCGCCGGTTGAAAAAGATGCGCACTCGACTTCGCTACCTCATTATTGATTTGACGCAACGCCGCGATGTTGTCGAGTACCCAAAAGCCGCGACCATGCGTGGCGACAATCAAATCATCCTCGTGTATCGCCAGGTCGCGCACCGAGGCAGGCGGCAGATTAAGTTGCAAAAGCTGCCAGTGATCGCCGTCATCAAACGAAATGAAAACAGCCCGCTCGGTTCCGGTGAAGAGCAGCCCGCGCCGCGCCGGATCCTCTTTCACGGTTTGAACGTAGACGCCTCTCGGCAGCTCATTAGTTATCTCGCGCCAGGTCTTACCCGCATCACGAGTGCGGTAAATGTGCGGCTCATAGTCTTCCAGTTGATGTCGTTCAACCGCAGCATAGGCTTCGTTTACATCAAAGTGTGAAGCCTCGATCATCACAACTTTGCTCCACACAGTTAGTGCGGCGGGCGTTACGTTCTGCCAGTTCTTGCCGTCGTCGTTTGTTAGCTGAATCAAACCATCGTCAGTGCCAACCCAAATCATCGATGCCTTCAGAGGCGAAGGCGCAATGGTGTAAATGACACCGCGGCGTTTTTCTTTCGGAGCGTCCGCGGCCGCGGCGTCATTCAAATTGGCCGGCACACCTGGATCTTCACGAGTGAGATCCTGACTAATCTGCGTCCACGTTTCGCCGCCATTTGTTGTCTTGTAGAGAAACTGATTTCCGTAATAAAGCGCGCGGGGATCGGCTTGGGAAAAAACCACTGGCTGGGTCCAGGCGTGACGGAATTGTCCCGGTTGTCCGCCGCGCTCGGGGGAAACATTTTTGGTTTCACCGGTTACGACGTTGCAACGCGATACTGTGCCTCCAAAAAGAATTTCCGGATGCAGAGGGTCAGGAGCCGTATAGCCAGACTCGCCGCCCGCGCACAAACCTTCCCAATCCCGACTCGAAATCTCCGAATGGCGACTCCGCGAAGGAGATCCAATCGCGCCGCTATCCTGTTGCGCGCCGGTAACCCAGTAAGGAAAACGGTAGTCTGGGGCGACGTGATAAATCTGCGCCGTTGCCTGGTTGTACCAGGAGCTCCAGGTCACCGCTCCGTCAACTGAGACGATCGTACCTTGGTCGCTGGCGAGGATCATCCGTTTGGGATCGTCGGGATAGATCCAGAGCTGATGAAAGTCGTCGCCGGTCGGGTCGCCTTTGATGGCCGTCCAGATCTTGCCCATGTCGGTCGAGCGATAAACAGACGTGTTCGTTACATAGACTGTGTCGGCATCCTTCGGGTCAGCGGTGATCTTTTCAAAGTACCAGCCGCGATCCCATAGTCGCTTATCAACGGAGAGTGGTATCCACGTTAACCCGGCGTCGTTGGAAACGAAAACGCCGCCTGCCTTCGCATCCACCACAGCGTAGATGCGGTTATGATTTGCGGGTGAAACCGAGATACCGATTCGACCGCGATTCTCAACCGGAATTCCCTGGTCGATTTCTTTCCAGCTGGAGCCGCCATCAGTTGATTTAAAAATGCCGCCGCCCGGCCCGTTCGCCGGCGCGTAGATGAACCAGGGTGGCCGTCTCACATTCCAGAGCGCTGCGTAAACAATCTGTGAATTAGTTGGATCGAAATTCAGATCGATGGCGCCGACATCTTCGTTCTTAAATAAAACCTTTTGCCAGGTCGCGCCGCCATCTCGCGAGCGATAAACTCCGCGATCCGGGTTCGGTCCGTACGCGTGACCCAGCGCGGCCACGAAGACTATGTTGGGGTTTTTTGGATCGACAATAATCCTTCCAATCTGACGCGTTGGCTCCAGCCCAATGTGCTGCCACGTTTTTCCGCTGTCATTACTCTTATACATGCCGTCGCCATACTGAATGGAATCGCGCATATCCGCTTCGCCGGTGCCCACGTAAATGACATTGGGATTGGAGGGCGCGACGCTGATCGCGCCGATTGAAGCGGCGGAAGCTGAATCGAAGATAGGCGTCCAGGTTCGGCCGGCGTTCATGGTCTTCCAAACCCCGCCGCCGACTGAACCGAAGTAGAAGGTTTCTGGCTGTCCAGGTACTCCGGTGACGGCATTTACGCGACCAGCGCGAAAGGGCCCTATCATTCGCCAGCGTAAGCCGGAGTAGAGACTTGGATCGTATTGCTGGGGCAGCACAACCGAGGCAAATACGAGCGCAAACAAGAGGGCCTGAAGCATGCGCGCCGTGTTTCTTTCGACTACGGATTTACTGTTGGATAAAGACTTTCTGAGGACCGTTCGTTTCGGCAAGGAGTCTTCAATTTCCATCGGCTTTTTTCTCAGTTTGATTTTCTTTCTTTGGCAAATCGGGCGCGGTGAAATCAGGCAGCGGGTCGCCCCAGATGAAATGATTGAACCAGGACAGATTGTGCTGCATCACTGCGCGCATTGATTTTGGTTTGGTGATCCCATGACCGAAACCTTTATAGACGACCATCTCGACTTTGACGCCGCGATCTTCGAGGCCTTGTCGTAGTTCATAAGCATTCGCGATTGGCACGCGCCGGTCGAGCTCGCCGTGCTGAATCAAGGTTGGGGTCCTGGCGCTCTTGATGTAGGCCATAGGCGACGTCTTCTGATAGATCGCGGGATCCTCCGCCGGATTGTTGCCGAGATAGTTGATCGTAAAAGGCGTGATGTCTGTGTTGTAGTAATAAGTCGCCCAGTTGGAAATGCCGGCGCCCACAGAAATGGCGACGAAGCGATCGGAGGATGTGGTTAAGAAAGCGGAAATGTATCCGCCCTGACTCCAACCCATGCACCCAACCTTGCTTTTATCGACCCAGCCTTTACTGATCAGGTATTCGACACCTGACAGCACGTCCCAGGCGTCGCCCACGCCCAGGTTGCGCATGTTCAGTTTGCGAAACTTCTCGCCGTAACCGGCACTGCCGCGATAATTCACCTTCAGAATCAAAGCGCCGCGCGCGGCCCAGATGTCTGACGGATAGTAACGAGCGTCAGGAGTCAGCAATAGCGGTCGATCGATACCGGTTGGGCCTCCATGAATAATGCAAAGCAAGGGATACTTCTTTGTGGGATCGAAATCGGCGGGTTTAACAAGAACGCCTTCGATCGGCGCGCCGTCCTGGCTCTTCCACGAGATCACTTCACGTTTTCCCAAAACCAAATCACGAGTTTGGGCGGTCAGGTCCGTCAGCTTCCGCGGGGCGAAACGCCGGACATCAGACACGAACACTTCATACATGCTGGCCGGCGAACCGGCGAGGAAAGCCATGCGATCGCCTGAACGCGTCATTGAAAATGCGCCCACCATCAGATCATCGGGAGATGATATCCGCGAAATGCGTCCGTTTGCCGGATCGACGCGGAACAAGTGCGATGCCGTTTTTTGCAATCCAGCGAAGTAAATGCCGTCGGACTTCCATTCGACCAGGCCCGCGTTCTCGTCAAACGCGTCGGTGATTGAACGTGGCGTCCCGCCATCAACTGAAACAATCGCCAGCCGCGAATTGCTTGCGTAGAACAGCGTATTACCCATAGCAGACGAGAAGACAATCTGCTTCCCGTCCGGTGAAAAGCGTGGCGCGTTGTCTGGTCCCGGGGTCGCGACAATTTTCTTCACCGAATCATCGCTCAGCTTCAGGAGATAAATGTCCGAAGTCACGCCTTGAATGAGATCGGGATTGACCGTGGCGCTAAAGACGTTTTTTGATGCGTCGGCCGCCAACGAGAATGAATCGATGCTGAAATCTTTCCTTTTCGTGCGCTGCTTCCCGACCAGGGGCGCCTTCATCGCTTCCGCAACATTGAACGTCCATAGCTGAACGTAGCTGTAGCCTTCGCGCACCACGTCGTAATCGCCGAAATACTCTTTGCGATCTTTTAAAGGCTG
>Ga0126382_10000934_pt1 | contig 11683 bp, 10 predicted proteins | sample PanSoiMetPlot_30_FD_92548 | JGI IMG/M metagenome (GOLD analysis project Ga0126382, IMG submission 92548) | Tropical forest soil microbial communities from Panama - MetaG Plot_30 | ecosystem: Environmental > Terrestrial > Soil > Tropical forest > Bulk soil | place: Panama | collected 2016-02-17 | reverse complement strand
TCGTTTGGAAAAGTGGTCCGGATCTAATTCGCAATCTTCTTTTGAAGGTGGGATGGGCCCTACTCTTTGTATTTTTACCGCTTGCTTTGGTGACCACTCTCGAATCCGCTGGCTGGTGGTTTGCTTTTCCTCAGAAAGGCTGTCCGATTAGGGCGATTGAAATCCTGCGGTTCAGCGTCGCGGCTAAGGCCATTAACCACTTGACTCCGTCAATCTCGCAAGCAGGGGAATTGCTGAAGTTTCATCTTCTTCGCCTTGCTGGTGTGAGCGCTGATATCAGCATGGCATCCGTGGTCGCGGCCAAAACAACCATCGCCTTGGCCGAACTTCTGTTCATAGGCGTTGGGTTGGGGATGATACTCAGCTACATCACCCTTGAGCCGCTCGTCGCGATTTCGCTGGGCGTTGGAATTCTCGCCATGGGTCTTGCAGTCGTTGGCCTATTGGTATGGCAGCGAATAGGTCTCTTCCGTCCTCTTGTTCTGGTCGGGAGACGACTCACATTGTTAGCGAAATTCTTGGATCGGCATGAAGACTTCCTCTCTTCCACCGACCGCATGTTAAAAGAATATATGGGCGAGCGAAGGCGGTTCTATTTATCGTGGCCCATATACTTCCTGGGATGGACAGCGGGCGCGTTGGAGGTCTGGGTATTTTTAAGGCTTCTCGGCTTGTCCCACGACCTAATGACTGCACTTCTTATCCAGGCTTGGATGGTTCTTATTACTCGACTCACAGCCTTTGTGCCGGGAAATTTGGGAACTCACGAGGCTGGCGCAGTCATGATTTTCTCCTTTTTAGGACTTACTGCAGACAACGCGATGGCGTTCGCGTTACTTCGACGAATCCGTCAGATTGTTTGGATCGCTTTAGGTCTGGGTATATTGGCCAAAGTTCCTCGTGCACAACAGCCGCGAATCTTCTGCTAACTCTTCGGGCCGGATTTCCTTAAATAAGATCGACGCCATGGGTAGAAACCTTTTGCCTAATCCAATGACTGCTGCGCAAATTGGATGGGGGATCCTGGGAACCGGAACAGTTGCCCAGCTTTTCGCATCCGACTTGGCCTGTGTTCCCGATGCTAAACTCATTGCAATAGGATCGCGCAGCTGGGAAAGAGCCCGGGCATTTGGAAAGAAATTTGGTGTTCCAAATCAGTATGGCAGCTACGCGGAGTTGACTAACGATCCGCAGGTGCAGGCCGTTTATATCGCGACGCCTGCTTCGGCTCATAAAGAGAACATGCTGCTATGCTTAAATGCCGGGAAAGCTGTCCTATGCGAAAAGCCTTTCACCATCAATGCTCGAGAGGCGGAGGAGGTCATCACCTTGGCGCGCCACAAAAAAGTGTTTTTGATGGAGGCCATGTGGACCCGCTTCGTGCCCTTGATGGTAAAGGTACGAGATCTACTGGCGTCTGGAGCGATCGGTAAGATAAGCCACTTCATTGCAGACATCGGAACCCGGGTGCCGTTTGATTCTCAGGGACGAGTATTTAATGCTGACTTGGGAGGAGGAGCTTTGCTCCAAAAAGGAATTTATCTTTTGTCGTTGGCTTCCATGATTCTGGGTACCCCAAGCCTAGTGAAAAGTTTGCCGAGCATGGGTGAGACCGGAGTGGATGAGCATACTGGTATTCTGCTGGGATATCCCGGCTCTCAATTAGCCTCGCTGGTTTGCTCAGTGTGTGTCGAGACTCAACGAATGGCCACCATTGTGGGAAGCGCCGGTCAGATCAGAATACATGCGCCGATTATTTGCCCCGCAAGTCTTACCTTATGCCGGTATCCAAACCAGGATTCGCATCGTGAAGGTATGCGAGAGACGCGTTTCGCTCAAGTTGGGCGGTCATTCATTCAATATTGCAAGCGAAGTCCTCTTTTCCGCCAACTTCGTGAGCGCTATCCAAGATCGAGCGAGCGCTTCCTCTATGGGGTTCATTCCAAGACAATCTATGCGCCCCCCAGTGGGGAAGGTCTTCATTACCAAGTTTCGGAAGTCATAAAGTGTCTACGCGCCGGACAAATTGAAAGCGACCTCATGCCTTTGAACGAATCCCTAAGTATCATGGGCACCGTAGACCAGATAAAAGCACAATGCGCCGGCCGACAGCTGCAAGATCATCCATCGCAGCCTGAAATCGTACTGCGGTTTCCGGTTTAGGAGTTTGACGAGCGCTGAATCGACCTCGGTCGTCGTGGTCGTCCGGCAGGCCCTCGCGTCGGACGACCGCGACTAGGGCCCGACGGGATGAGTTTCCGCCGGGCCTTTTTGTTTTCGGCGGGTTCAAATTCAGACAATATTCGGCCAGCTGTTGCGGCCGCAATTTATAAGCAGTGATGAGCACCCCGCATGAATCTTTATAGCGAAATATCTCATCGTTATTTCCGCCGCCGACTTTCACCGCTCAATCCCGGTTCGCAAACCTAAAAGACGCGATATCAAGGCAACACCGGTGGTCAATGCGACGACAATGATGCCGATAACCGCTGCGCTTTCGTAGCGCGACTCGACCAAAAAGTCGAGTTGCAACAACGATAAAGGCCGCGTATGGCTGGTCGAGATCAGGGCCACAGTGCTTACGTTCCGCGCGGCGGCAATAAAACTTAAAGTCCCAACCAGAAGCAAACTCGGCGTGATAATCGGCAAGATAATATCTCGGAAACTACTCCAACCCGAGCCGCCGGCAACTTTGGCCGCCTCTTCGAGCTCAACCGCCAATTGCGTCAACGCGCTTTTGATCACTTGAACGCCAAGCGTCATGCTGGAGATAACCGTTGCGATGATTAAAAGAAACATGGATCCATAAAAAGGGCGCAGCAACGGCGTGCCCAGAAACACCGACAATAATCCTAAACCAAGAATGATTCCCGGCAGAGTAGCAGGCAACCAAGATACCATATCGAGCGCGGCGCGGCCGACGAAGCGTGTCCGGATAATGATATAGGCGATCAGCGTGAAAAATATCACCGACACGAGTGCCGTCGCGCCGGCCAGCACCAACGTATTTTTGAGCGACTGCAAAAAAACGGAGTCTTCGATGACTCGGCTCCAGTGGAGCGCTGTCCAGGGTTTAGGAACGTTAAAGTAGCCGAATCGCGCCATGAAGGACGCGAGAGTTAAGAACAAAAAAGGAATGAACGTAATCACTAAAGCAACTGTTATTAGAAAAACAAAGACAGGCCACCGCCATTTTCCCAACCTTTGCTTGTGGCCCTTGTAGCGGCCGCCCACGGTTGCAAAACTCCGCTGCGCGACTCCCTGGCCCTGGAGAATCACGAGGGGCACCATCAAAAACAATATGGTGCTGCCCAGCGCAGTCGCCGCGGCAAATTGCGGTGGTTGTTGATTCAACAACCAGTAAATCTGGGTACTGAAGACGTAGAAGCGAAAGGGAAATCCTAAGATCAATTCCAACTCGAAAGCTTGAAGGGAATGAACTATGCCCAGCAAGAGTACCACACCCACGATCGGCGTCATCAGCGGGACGACAATTTTTCTGAGCGTGCGGATTACTCCCGCCCCCGATACAAGGGACGCTTCCTCGAGCGTCGCGTCCATGTTGCGGAAGGCCGGAGTCAGCAGCATGACTTCCACCGCGACGGTGGAAGTCGTCAGATGCGCCCAGACGATTCCCCAAAACGAATAGATGTTGAGTGGCGGCCTGCTTATCCATGGCAAATGAGTGAGCCACTGATTGAATAGGCCATAATCCGGGTCCAAAAGCAGAATCCAACCCATCGTGACGGGAAGGGGCGGGAGAAAATAGCCTAACCAGAATAGGAATTCGAGCGTGCTTGAACAGGGAACGTCGGTCCGTGCGATCACCCAGGCAAGCAGGATCGCGATCGGCAACGCGATGGCTTGCCGTGCGAAAGTGACGGTTACGGTGTTCCAGATTGCCGAAATGATCGCCGGATCCGAAAATGCGATCTTCCAGCCCTGCAAACCAAGTCCAGACGCCACCTTCGCGCCCGGCATTTCAAAGCTAGTGAATACAATCACGCCGGCCGGATAGAGGACGGAGAACATAACGATCCCCAATACCGACCAGCAAATAAAACTTTGCAGGTTAAATAAGCGTAATTGAAATCCTGACACGAATCGAAGCAAGATTTAGGACTTAAAGATGAGCGGGCGCCGCTTACCGTCATGCCCGTGAAAGCGGGCAGCCAGAAGTTTTGAAATTCCTGGATTACGGGTTGCGCTACCCCGGACTGTGATCCGGGGTTGCCCGGAATGACGATTGAAGTGTGTTGCGACTTTTTGAGACACCGCACTAGCGCAGCACAGACTTGGAAATTTCCTGTGCCTTGTCTCGCAACAGAACTCGCTCTTCGCGGTCGATATCGAAGTAATCGATGCCAGGCTCCGGAGACATGCCGGCTACGCGCGGAACATCAATCCGACGGCTTGGCCGCGAGACGGTGCTCGCCCAAGCGGCCTGTCCCTCTTTGGATAGGAGCCAATTAGTAAACACGATCGCGGCATTGGTGTGCGGCGCTTTGTTGACCAAACGCGCGGCGCCCCAACCCGTGCTTAGCCGCCACGCTTCGGCCAGCTTGCCACCCAGCGCCTCGACCTTTAGTCCCACTCCCAATTTTTGGAGCTCGGCTATGTCGGTCTCGTTCACGCCGATAGCAATGGGATGCTTTCCGCGCGCCAGCCAATCGGCAAGTTGACGGTCATCGCGAGTCAGGCCTACATCTTGTCTTAGCAAAGCGCGGACAAATTCCTCGCCCAACTGGCCCGCCCACAATGCAATCCGTCCGTTGCCGGCCCCATCGACTCTCGGATCGTTGATCGCAATCTTTCCTTTCCATTTTGCGTCTAAAAGTCCTTTGATGCTATTCAGCTCTTTCTCCGGAACAAATTCCCGGTTGACTAAAACTTGCGGTGTGATCTGTGCCTGAAACGCGAAGACGTATTTTTTTTCGGAATCCAAGAACGCTTTGTCGAATCCACCGAACCAGGCCTTTTCGTCGAGCACTTCGGGTAAAATGAAAACCGGTCGGATCGGGTCCAACTCTCCCGCCTTTTTGGCCGTGATATCGAAACCAGTCGGTCCAGTCACATAAATGTCCCAAAGATATTGTCCCGCCTGGCGCTCCTTCGAAAATCGCGCGGTAAAAGTCGTAGGAGTAAAACTTTGAAACTCAAGCGCGATCTCCGGATATTTTTTTTCGAACCCTCTCATGACGTCACGGTAGGCGGTGCCCGGGGGACCTGCCACGGCAACCTTGCCCTCCTTCTTAGCCTCCCCTAGAACTCTATCCCATTTCGTTTTCCACTCCTGGCTTTCCGCGCGCGCGGCTGCAGTCAACGTCATCAAGACCAAGAGGATTGTTCGATGCAGGCTCAACCCGAACATATGGCGCTCCCTTTTCACGCTGAGTTTTTTGGTCGCTATTTCTTCGAACGTTCTTGCAACGCCGCCCGATGAAATACCAAACCAGCCTCGTAAACGTACATCGGCAACGAATGTGCTCCTCGCTCGGCGGGACGATCTTGTTTGTCCACCTTTGCAACGACTAACCAAGGTCCCGGTTGGGCAAATGCAGCGTCCACAACGTCCTTCGCTGTGTCGAGGTCGTGCACGGTGCGGGTATTTTTCATACCCGCCGCGCGTCCCAATTGTTCAATGTCGGTGCCAAACAGCGTTGCCGTAGGAGCCTTGCCGGAGCCCGTCGTCAAGTACGCTCCATTATCGAAGACAAATATCAGCAGATTTTTCGGTTGATAGCGCGCCACGGTCGATAACACACCTAGGCCGGAAAGCAGGGACCCGTCTCCTTCGATCGCGATCACTCTGCGCTCAGGCCAACCAAGAGCGATCCCAAGAGCCATCGGCGTAGTGTAGGGCAACTCCATATTATAAATCGTCAGCGGCTCGTCCTTCGCCTCCGCGATTGTGTAATTGGCCAGACCGGGACTGATGATCATGGGATCGCCATTGCGCAGGCCGGCAATGTATCGCAGGACGTCGGTCCGATTCATCTACCCTCTCCAATTTCCCTGATCACATGGCTTGGCAGCAAGATACCAACGGGAATACGCTGTCCTACGACGGTTGCATGTGCTTCGGCAATGACTCTTCGTATATCGGCGGGATCGAAAAGCACATGAAAGGGAATATCTAGGGCGCGTAACACAGGTTCCGTCACCATCCGCGTCGCGCCGTGATAATCGTAGCGCTCACCGAGGGTGCTATTATGGCCGGCAACCAGAAGTATCGGGGTTTTCTGAACGATTCCGCGAGCCAAAATCAGTGCTGACAGGCCGATTCCCGAGCCTTCCATAAGAGCGACGGGGTGTTTGCCGACCAGGAAAGCTCCCATCGCCATGGCAATGCCTTCGTCCTCGCGCGAGCACTCGTAAATATCGATGCCGCCGCGCTCGATCATGAGCTGCTCGACGCCATCGAGCATGCTGTCGGGCAGGAAAACGGCGAAATCGATTCCCGCCGCCTTGAAACCATCATAGAAAGCCTCCAGCGCCTCCTGTCGATAGCGCACTCCGGCCTTGCCTGTACTGGCCACACTTCGTTGAGAAGATTTCACCTCCCGAGCTTTGCTCACGATGACTTCCCTTCAGAGGGTTCAAGGTTCAAAAGTTCAATGTTCAAGTCGGAACGGGAGTTTTTATACCTTGAACCTAGAACCTGGAACTTTGAACGATTTCTCATTACTCTGATCATGAGAAATCTTAAACTATGCCGCGAGATTGAAGTACGCGAACCCCAGTCCCGTCACAGCATGATGAGCGGGAATATAATCAACAATGGTTGCCTTAGTCTCCCGGCACGCCCCAGCGACAACAATCCAGCTTCTAATTTCACCGGTTCCACTGCGCAGTGTAGCCGAATCGAACTCGAACAGGTGACACAGCGCCTCGCCGTTTGCGGAGCGCAGCTGCTCTAACACCCAGCGATCCAAAGGAGCATCGATCCAACCTGCCCGCGGTCCGCGCGGATCATGGGAAAGTCCACCCGACGCCATAATCGCCACCCGCTCCGGTCGATCTCGAACGGCGTCTGCGATGGCATGGCCGAGTTCATAGCATTTCCGCGCTGACGGCATCGGTGGAAAATAAGCGTTGACATGAAAGGGAATGATCGGCACATTTAGCTGCGGTGTAACTTTCACTACGGGCCGAGTGAAAGCGTGGCCAATACCTCTTTTGGGTTTCCCAAGCGGCTTGAGCTCTTTGCTTTCTGAAACGTCGAATCCCTTCCGATTGAGCTTATTCAGTAGATAGAGAGCCAGATTGGAATCGCAGCGAAGCGTAATATGGTTCTCGTCTTCCGGCTCGTCGATCAAAGAAATATTGATGGAGCCGTGAACCTCGGCGCAGGTAAAAAGACAAAATGTCGGCATGTTCGCTTCCGTGAACACTTCCGCCTGATCATCGCCGACGACCAGGACAACATCCGGTCGGTACGCTTCGATTTGTTCCTTCAAGACAGCGAAGCCTCGCTGGATCCGATCGATGTAGCCTTGGAGCACTTGCGGAGTTTCACTCTCGACCTCGGGTGGCTGCGGCACGCCGTTAGTGAGCACGCGATGAATCGGCGCCCAGTGTTTCAATTCGCGAAACATCGACGGAGCATGCGACACAGCCAGGCCGAGCCCTAACATCGCTTTCCACCTCGCGTTGTTCCGTTGATTTCTGATCTTATCAGCATGTTCGCTTTCGATAAGGAGTACTAAGAAGTTGCTAAAAGAGACGCCTTTGAAAATACGCGGCCAGAGGGACTTCGGTCACTTCAAGCAGAGTCTCTTCCATTGCGTCATTCCAGTATGGAGCGCTGGAATCCAGGTTGACATGGATGTTTCCGAAAGCATCCTTGTGAACCTGGATGCCGGCTATCCATGCCGGCATGACGAAGTTCGCACTTTCATTTTCTGTGGGCGAGAGTCTTACCATAAACGGAATTTTCCCAATCGCTTAAAACGTGCCCTTCGTTCGTTCCTTCGTCAAAGCTCAGGACAAGCTCTTAGACTTGTCGAGGGACTCCGATACAGTTTTCAGTAACCATAGTAGAATTAGAGCATCTGAGCGCGGTGCTCATCTGGGGCGTTCACGATTTTTTGTACGGCGCGGGCATGCTCGTGACAATGTTTCCTCCACGTAGTGAGCCCGACATCGGGACGGTAAAGCTTCTCACGCTTCCAACCATCCTCTTCCGCATAGAAAGGATCCATCAGCGCTACCATCCGCGCATCCGGCCCATTGAACTGCACATGCGCCACCCAGCGCCACCATAACCAGTATGCCAAACGAAACCGCGCCGCCTTGAACCCCGTTGTCCACTTGACTGAAAACTGGAAGTAGCGGTGATGTCGTTTGTCCACCGGGACATACCACTCGAAATGGACTATTTCACGGGCGGGAAAAGGATTCACCCTCAAGTAACCAGGGAGCCTCAATTGAGTTTTGGTCGGTGACCCTTTGCGCGGCCATTTCCACCACTCGCCGTTCGGCCAAACGCCCAAGCCAGGATAGTTGGCTTCCATGAGCGGCGCGGTTTGCGTGTAACCGACCCACTGGTCAACCACTTCAGGCAATACGTTGGTTTTGGCAGCCGGAAATTTTCGCCATAGCGTCAACCACGCGTTCCGATGCAGATACGCCGCATGCGAAGGATCCAGCCCGTTCTCTGCCGCCAACCGCCAATTACCCGCCCGCGTAGTCACTCGAACGCCGAGGATTGCATCCGAACGCAACAACTCCCCGGGTAAATCCTCTTCCAAGGCGGTAGGTTCACCATCGCCGATAAAAACCCAAATCAAGCCCTTGCGCTCTTCGATCGGATAAGTTTTCACTTTCGCTTTGCCGACAATCGGCGAATCGGGCCCGTCGGTTAAGGCCGCAACGCATGCGCCGTTGGCAACATCGTAGGTCCAGCCATGATAACGGCAGGTGATCGTGTTGGAGCCGGGGAATTCGCACCGGCCGATGGAAAGCGGCATTCCGCGGTGCGCGCATCGATCCTCGAGCGCAAAACATTTTCCTTGGTAGCGGAGGAAGAGCAGCTTCTCGCCCAGGATTTGTAGCGCAACCGGGCAACGACGCAGTCTGTAAGACATCATCGCGGGATACCAATAATTGCGAAATCCCAACACCGCCTCATCGTAACGCGGCCAAGGGCTCGTTCGCGACCTGTGCTGGCGGTCTTGATCCACTGTGTGAGCGCCGTTCGATTCCATGCCTAGATCTAGCCCGCGTTATTCACGGCAAGAGAAAACCCATGACACTCTCTCGATCGAGGGATGAGCCTGGAAGAGCGAAGGCATAGACACGAACAGTTTCAATGGCGTGTTTGGTGCTTGGTTCATTGCTTGGAGTTTTGCCAGGCATTCGCTCCACCAATTTAGCTTGCGGGCCGCTACAAGGTAAAGGCCCATTGCTTTCGCTCTGGAGGGCTCGTCTCTCGATCACGGTTGCACATGAATAGGCAGAATAGCCACGATTATTGATTGGACAACATCTTATGTTGATCTGTGAGCGCCCACGTGCGGTATAACTTCCGCCCGCTCCCGCATAAGGGTGTCTAGCGCTGCGTACACCAAACACTTTGTCAGTTGTTTCATGCCGGCAATATTGCTTGTATCCATTGAAAACCGATTGCGCTGGGTTTCGTTCGCGCTAGCGCCGCGCGGCATGCCCAGGCGCGCTGTTGGGATTCCCGCGGCGCGCAATATATTGGCATCAGTCGCTCCACTGGTTCCAGTGCGCGGCTGATGTTTCTTGTTTTCGACAAACTCCCACGCCCGGACGCACGATTGAATGATCCAGTTATTGGGATCGGTGCAACTGCCCGGGACGCTGAGAATCATTTCCCACTCGAGAGACAGCTCGGGATTGAGCTTGACGATGCGCTCGATAGCTTCACCAAACTGGCGCTTCGCCTCTATTGGGTTTACGCGCGGACTTATTCTTAGATCGACGTAAAGATGGCAAGCCGCCGGAACAAACGCCGGCTTATGTGTCCAACCCGCTTGGATCGCATTGATCGATCCCTGGGGTGCAACCAGTCCCGAGGTATTTTTCTCCGTGTACTCGGAAAACCACTCTTCCAGCAAGCCGATCACTTTGGCCGCGTGAACAATCGGATTTCTACCTTTGACCACATGCCGTACGCCGGTGTAGTTCAAATCGCCTCTGACGATGACCTTGAACCAGCACAATCCCACTTCTTCCCAAGCTACGGACCAACCCGGTTTCGCGATGATGGCAAAATCACCGCGTATTCCTTGCTCCAACATGAAGGAGCAACCAGCGCCTTGACCGGCACTAAACTTTTGTAACAGCGGCCGGCGGTTTGTCGGCATGCCGCCCGCTCCCAATCCCACCAGCAGCGAACCTCTTAACGGCACACCCGCCGCTTTTATCGCCTGTGCTGCGGCAACCACGCACGCCGCATAGCCCTTGGGGTTTTCCGCTCCCATTCCCACAACGTCGCCGTCTCGCACATATGCCTCGGTTGTCATCTCCGCAGGGAATCGATCGCCGATCCAAGGACATTCTTCTTCCGTGTTCGTGGAAAACGCTGAGTCCAAGGGAGCATAGAGCAAGAGATCAGCGCCATCTCCTGTTCCTCTAATGCGACCAATCGCGTTACCTTGATCGTCCTCCATTCGCTGATAAAAGGCACCGATGCCGCTTTTATTCATGACATCGACTATAGCTTGGGCGAGCTGCCCTTCCTCTCCGGTCGGACTCGGAATACTCGCCATCAACCGGTTAAGCTCTGCGAGCTGGGTCTCATCAATAGCATTCCACGCACGATCAATCGCCTGCTCCCGCTCCTTGCCTAGAAGTAGCGATGAGGGGTCCGCGTTGATCGGATTATCGAATGCCATTCTTGAAATTTGACCGATGATCACGGGTTCTGAAAAAAGTTTAGCACAACTTGATTGAACTCATCGCGGTGCTCCACATGGGCCCAGTGGCCGCACCGCGGAAAGATATGCATGCGAGCATCCGCCAGGCGGCGGAGCATGAACAGTCCAACATCGAGAGCGCCGGCTCGATCATCCTGACCCCAGACCACCAAGGTTTTGGCCTTCACTTTTAGCAAATCGAAGTAGAGATCCTCCGTGCCGGGCGCGCCATGCTTTGCGAGCGCGATCAACTCCGGATCGTTGCTCGCTTCGAAGCGCTCTTCGACCAGATCATCAGTAATCAGGGATTTATTGCACACTAAGCTTTCCAATAGCTGGCGCATTTTGGCCATGGTGGGACCGTCATCCTTATAATAGTTGGCGATGTTTCTTATCCCTTCCAAAGGCATGGGCTGGAATATGCTCCCCGCTCTGATCACACCGCTGCCGATAACGACCAGCTTATCGACTCTCGACGGGTGATCGACGGCGAGCTTGAGCGCCGCCTGGCCGCCCATCGAATTGCCGATAAAATGCGCCCTTTCGATTCCCATCACCGCCATAAAAGAGTCGAGCACATCCGCTAGAAATGACAACCGCTGGTCTTTAATCACTGGCTTATCCGATTTTCCGAATTGGGGCATGTCAAAAAGAATCGTGCGGTAATGTTGCGCAAACGCGTGGACGTTTCCTTTGAAATTACTCCATCCGGAGGCGCCCGGTCCCGCGCCGTGAATACATATGACGGGGTAGCCACTGCCGAAGTCATGGTAATGAAGCTTCAGATCCTTGGCTTT
>Ga0126382_10000932_pt1 | contig 11691 bp, 10 predicted proteins | sample PanSoiMetPlot_30_FD_92548 | JGI IMG/M metagenome (GOLD analysis project Ga0126382, IMG submission 92548) | Tropical forest soil microbial communities from Panama - MetaG Plot_30 | ecosystem: Environmental > Terrestrial > Soil > Tropical forest > Bulk soil | place: Panama | collected 2016-02-17 | reverse complement strand
AGGGAAAGGATCCAGTGCTTGACCGCGCCCTGGAGGTTGCGATTAGCGAACGGTGAATACTTTGATCGCCAGCCGGGCCCGCTCGGCGCCACTGCTCGCGATCAGATGATAAACCCCGGGGGATAGCGGAGCGGCGTAAACACCCGCGCCGCTCACGCTTCCGCCCGCGGCCCCCTCTTCTACCTCCCAATGCACTGCAGCGTTCTCCGCCACGGCGCCGCTCGCTTTAAGCGACACGATCGCGCCGATATTGACTCGATAGGTCTCGGCGCTGACCCGCAGCGACCCACTTGGCGATTGCGCGGCTCCGGCTGGCCACTCTTCGTCGACCGGTGCGACCTCCTCGCTCGAGCTGGCGATGGCCGCCCGGCTCGACGACGGCGACGCACAAGTGTCACAAGTCGAATACATCGACTGAAAAAGCATGCCCAGAGGCGGCGTCGCGGCGCCGAAGATCGGATGGGGAATGCCGTCGTCGGTGTAGAAGGTCGCGAAGTAATCGCCCACCATCCGACCCTGGTTGGTATTGGCGATCCAGCTCACCAACATTGGGCCACCGACGTCAACTGGATCGGACCACGAGTTACCACCGTCCTGAGAGGTGATGAACCCCGCCGTCAATTGACAAGTGGCGGATGAGCAGCTCGCCTCCGGGTAGTAATAGTAGACGACCCCCAGGCCAACGTTGGGCGAAAAAGTGTTTCGATCGGCGCCGAACCCTGGAAGGAAATGATCCGCGTTGGTTGCGACGTCGTCGATTGGAGTCCGGGTGACTGCCGACCAGGTTTCGCCGTCGCTGCTGGTGGTGAACACGATGTCATTGCTGTGACAGAAGCTGCGAAAGCGGCAGTCCGCCCACGCCACATAGATCGTGCCGTCGCCGTCGATCGCTGCCGATGGCAGGTCCGCGTCGCGAATGCGTGCGGCCACGCCGTGCTCGCTGACGCTGGCTACCGCCCTCGAGGAGCCCCAACTGTTGCCTCCATCGTCAGAGAAGAAGGACCGAACGCCAGAGCCGCCGGCGTACGGAACCACCAATCTGCCGCTCGGCAATGCCAGCGGCTGACCGCCCAGGCCTCTCGCCACGCCCGCTGTTGTCAACGCCGGCCCCCAGGTGGCGCCCCCGTCACTCGAGGTGCTCATCAGGATGAGGTCGCCCGCACCCGCGTCGTCCCATTGGATGTAGCAATTGCCGTAGAACGGGCTGGTGGGCCAGTTGTCACAGGTAATCCATGGCTTGTCGAAGTACGAACCCCCGGTGGTGACGGTGACCGGATCATCCCAGGTCAAACCGTCTCCCGAGCGGCTGACGAAGAGCTCGTGAGGACTGCTGTCAAATGGAAGCGTCTCGATCAACCAAACGCCAAAGGCTTCGTTGTACGCCACCGACGGGTCGCTCACCCTCTGATATCGACCCCCGCCACCCCAGACGGTGATCCCCGGCAGCGAGCCGGCCTGCCAGGTGAGGCCATAATCGGTGGAGGTTGCAAACCCGATATCGCTGCAGCCCCCATCGAAAATGCGACCTTGCTGAAACACCCCGACGATGGTTGAGCCGTAGGCAAAAATATGCGGCTCGACTTCGGTCATGTGTTGACTGCCTGCATTGGTGAAGGGGTCGGCGCTGATCTGCACACTGCTGGCGGTCGAGCGGTCCGCGACGCACAGAAGGCAAATACCGGTTAGGAAAACGCGCGCAAGGTGCGAATCGAGGCGTGGGGCCATGGCGTGACGAGCCGTGTAGCACCGCGCTAAAACGTCGGTCAAAGCATTTGACTCTCAAGTTCTTAGGGAAGGGCGGAACTCTCGGTCAGGCCAGAAAGACGCAATAACGTCACTTCAGGGTTAGGACCGTTAAGGGAGCTGGGAGCCTGAAGGCACTCGCCGTTTCTCGAGGGTAGTTGCGATAAGAGCGCCGGATGCTTGGCGTCGCGCCAGTCCAGCCCCTATCTGCCCGCGCCAGACCGCTCTTGATGCTTGTGGCGCGTTTTGCATGGTCCCGCGAGTGACAATTTGTGGCGCGTTCGAGGTCCATCACTTCTCGGGCGACTGGTGCCGGAACCTCTGAAACGCAGTGAATGGGAGTCATTCACACGGCGATGCCAATCGGTCAATCCATCAGGTGGATCAAGGGTTGGCAGATCTGGGCACAGAAAGCAAAAGGCACTGGGCGAGGACGCGCGTGAGAGGTTCGACAAAGCGACACTGGATCCGCATCCGAGCCACGGAGCGATTGCGATCCGGTTTCCCGCAGTAAGACTAGGAGGCAGCATGGACGAAGCGGTGACTTCGAAGCTCATTCGCAAGGTTTACGGCGCGTGGGGGTCGGGTGACCGGGGCGTTCTCGAAGCAGCGCTGGGGGATCGCTTCGTGTTTACGAGCCCCTACGACGATCACCTCGACCGGGCGACGTTCTTCGCCCGATGCTGGCCCAACCACGAACAAATCAAGGCCATTGAAATCGACAAGTTCATCGTATGTGGCGATGAGGCGTTCGTGCTCTATAGCTGCGAGCTAAAGAATGGCGATCGGTTCCGGAACGTGGAGTACCTCACCTTCGAAGGTGGCAAGCTCAAGTCCGTGGAGGTTTACTTCGGCGACCCTCCCACCGGCGTCTCGAGGGAGGAGTACCCCAAGTTCCTGAGCAAGGCGCACGAAGCTTGGCGCGCCAACCACGCCTGAGCAGGCATCTGGGCGAACCTCGGCTAACTTTCGAACGATCGTTTGCTAAACGGTCGTACGGGTGTTATTGGTATGGGATGCGAGAGGAAGAGGTCAGCCCGTCGTTTCCGACTCAACCCGGCGCTCGCCGTGCAGCCGAGGTCGCCATGGCCCGGGGGGCGGAAACCCGGAAGCGCATTCTCGGAACTGCGGTTGAGCTGGCAAGGCGCGAGGGGCTCGAAGCGCTCACCATTGGAAAGCTGTCCGAGGCGCTGGAGATGAGCAAGGCGGGCCTGTTTGCCCATTTTGGCTCGAAAGAAGAGCTTCAACTGGCGACCGTCGAATCCGCGCGCAAGGTGTTTATCGAGAGGGCTGTCGCTCCCGCGTTCCAGGCAGAGGCCGGCATTTCGCGGCTGCTCGCCCTGTGCGAACGCTGGCTCGACTACAGCGAGTCATTCGAAGGAGGATGCTTTTTCGCGGCAGCCTCTTCCGAGTTCGACGGTCGCCCGGGTCCGGTTCGAGACCGCGTCGCCGAGTGCATGAAAGAGTGGCTTTCGGCGCTTGAGCGGGCGGTCAAAGAAGCTCAACAGCTCGGACACGTATCGAAGGACGTCGACCCGCGGCAGGTCGGCTTCGAGCTGAACGCGCTCGAACTGGGCTCGAATTGGGCAAAGCAGCTGTTCAACGACAAGTCGGCGGTGCATCGCTCGCGAGTGGCGATGCGCGAGCGTTTGCACTCGATCGCCACTCCCGCCGGACGAAAGCTGCTCAACCCCCGAGTGAGGACCAAAGCATAGGAAAGAGAAATGGCTGAACGATTCGAATACAAAGTGCCGGCCTGGTTCCGTCGCGGCTTCCAGCTCACCGCCAGGGCAGCTCCTTCCCTGGCCAGCACCTGGGCAATGAGTCTGTTTTTCACCCCCTGGCGTCCCCGGATTCGACCCGAGGCGCGCGCGGCCTTGCACCGTGGACAGCGGTTCTCGTTCGAGTCGAGCCAAGAGCGAGTCGTCGGATGGTCATGGGGAGCGGGAGCGCCGGTGCTTTTGGTGCACGGATGGAGCGGTCACGCCGGACAGCTGACGACCATCGCTGAGAAGTTGAGCTCGAGGGGTTACCGCGCCATCGCCCTCGATCTGCCCGCGCACGGCGAGTCGTCGGGGAAGCGCACCTCGCTGGTCCACTTCGCCGAGGCGATCGCAGGTGCGTCGCGTCTCTTCGGCCCATTGCATGCAATCATCGCTCATTCCCTCGGTGCCGCCGCAGCCACATTGGCGCTGAGGCGCGAGATTTTGCGGGTCGAGCGGGCGGTGTTCATCTCACCGGTGGCGGAGCTGGAAGGCATTTGGGCGAGGTTTCGACGCGGCGTTGGCCTGACGCCCGCCGCCTGGCAGGGGATGCGCCAAAAATCCGAGAATTGGCTCAAGGTGAGCTTCGATGACATCATTCCTCTTCGCGCGGCACCGGCGTTGAGCACGCCTCTGCTCATCGTGCACGACCAGCAAGATCGCGAGATTCCCATCGAGGAGGGGCGCGCTCTCCGCGCGGCCTGGCCGGGTGCCGAGCTTCACGAGACCAGCCAATTGGGGCACATCCGTATTCTGCGCGACCCAAACGTCTCCGAACGGATCGCCCAGTTCTTGGTTGCGCGGAGTCCAAAGGGCCTGGCGGCATAACGCCGAGCTTCCGTTAGCAACAGCAAAGCCTCGGGGTACCACCGTTTCCCTTGGTGGTTCGAAGAATGCCTTTGTACTTCGAGCAGAGCTCCGGTATCAGCTCAGTGCGACTGAGGCGGGCCATGGTCCAGTACGTTCGCGGCATCAAAATGCGTTGCTGCTGTTTTCTGGTGAGCGCGTTCACCGCCGCAGCCGCCCGGTCGGCGGCGCCCAGCAGAGCGGAGGAGTTTCGCAATCCCGAGGTGATCGAAGTCAAAGCTCCTGGAGCTGACCTGACCATCCGTGCTCGTCAAGGCACCGCTTTTATTCCAGGACTCGGCGAGGTCGAGCAGGTCTCTGGCTACGACGTGCAGCGAGACGCGATTCTCAAACGCGAAGGCGCGAAGCCGAAGCGCGTCCCATTGATGCCGCCGGTGATCGCGGTCGAGCGCGGGAGCACGCTGCGAATCCTCTTCCACAACGAGTTGCTGGCCACGGACGCTCGGGGCAAAAGCGGGCCAACTCAATCGAATTTGCACACCCATGGATTGCTCGTTTCGCCAAAAGGGACGGGATTCCAAGGCACCGGTCGCGACCACGCCTACGGCGATTGCATCTTCGTGATGGCCTCTACCTCAGGAGCCGCCAACGGCGGCGAGGGCCACGGTTCTGCGAAGCCGGGCGGCGGGGATCCGTGCTCGCTCGATCCGGGATCGCCCCTTATGCGCCAGGAGAACGGCGACATCCGCTACAGCTACGTGATTCCTCGTGACCATTTAAGCGGGATGTACTGGTTCCACCCGCATCCTCACGGTCTCTCGGAAGTACAAGTGTCGAACGGCCTCTCCGGATTGATGTCGATCGGTAACTTCTGGGACTACTCGTACGTCAAGTGCCGACTCACCAGCTTACCCGACGAGGGCCCGGACACATGCCGGGATCAGGAAGCGCAACGCGAGGAGCTGGCTGCGGAGCGTGATGCCGTCAGTGCCGCCGGCTCGTTGAAGGTTCTTTTTCTCGGTCTCAAGGACATTCAAGTCTTGAAGTTGAAAGCCAAACCGGGCCAGGGGCGCAAGCCGAGGTTTCGTTTGATTCAGTTCCCTCGGCGGCCGGATCCAAGCGATCGCTCCGCGAACAAGGCGTTCGGCGAGCTGACCGATGCACGAAAGAATCGCTGCGGCAAGCTCGTGGTTAGCAGCACCGGCGACGGCGATCTCGCGTACACCGATGGAGTTGCTTCCGCGGGGCAGTGCTGGAGCAAGCGAGACCCCGACCAGCGATGGGTCTTCACGGTTTCGGGCCAGGTTCACCCCCGAATTACCGTACCGCGCGGCAAGGCCGAGCTGTGGCACCTTGCGAACATCGGCGCGGACGTGACCTATCGCCTCCGTCTGGAAACCATCGAGGCAAAACCGAGACGGCTCGCGTTTGATGCGCGATCGCTGGACGGCGCTCCTCTTCCGCGCGAGCGGCAAGATCGCAAACGGACCGAGATTGTATTGATGCCGGGTGCCCGCATCGACGTCCTGGTCGGGCGCTGTGATCAAGCCGCCGGCACCGCGAAACCAAGCGACACCAGGGAATGCGTCGAAGCCTCCCAGACGGTCCAGGCTCGTCTCTACACGGCAGGTGTTGCAACCGGCATTGATGCGGACAGCGGCGATCAGTGGCCTCCGATCGATCTGGCTTCGGTGGTGTTCGAGGCAGCGCCCGCACGTGCCGTCGCCAAGCTGCAGCCGATCTCGGAGCCTCTGACCAGGCTGCCCTTCTCCGAACAGGCGACTCCCGACGCGCAACCGTCCCGCGCCGCAGTAGGCCAGGCTTCCCCGCCGGTACCCCCGGCTGCTCCCGGCACCTGCGACCTTCGCCAATATCAGACGGGCCCCGCCGATTTCAGGCTCGATTCCAATCTGGTGCGCCTGATCCGGTTCAACAATCGCGATTTCGAAGAACAGGGCGGCGAGCTGTTCGGGATCCACGTCGAGAACTTCCGAATGATGGACCAGGCGGGCAAAGCAGTCGCGGTGGCCGATCTGATCGCGGAGGGCCGAGCCCAACGGAAGGCGAAAAGCCCATCCGTAATCGGATCGATTTCGCTCGACGATCCCTGTTGGAAGGCGGCGGTGGGAGAGCGCGCAGATCCATCGGCGTTCGCGACTTTTTACCCCTCGTTTAGGATGGATCGCGATCCCAACCTGACCGCGGCCTACGGCGCGCGGGAATACTGGTTGCTCGTGAACGACAGCGATGAGTGTCACAACTTCCACATCCACCAGTCGAAGTTCGTGGTCCTCGACGCCGATTTCAGCGCCGCCGAAGCGCGACCCTCCGCCATCCAGTGCCTCGGCGACCGCGGATTCGTGCCACCGGTGAACCGTGGCCTGCTGCACGACAACTATCCACTGCCACCTCGCTCACGGGTACTTGTCATGCTTCGCTTCGAAGGGCCTAAGCTCGGCCGCTTCGTGTTCCACTGCCACATTCTCGAGCACGAGGACAAAGGGATGATGGCGACCATCGGGGTCGTCGACGGCCAAGAGCGCCGATAAAAGGCCTGGGCTACATTCTGTGACATCTGGTGGAGGTTGATAGAGTGAAAATCCGTGACATCTGGAGGTCCTGAGGTCCACCTTGGCTGGCGAACAGGTCATCGAACCGCGGGGTTGTGGCTGTGACATCTGGGCACGACGAGCGGGCAAGGCCCGGATTCGTCATGTACCCTGGTAACCCCCGCTGCTCGAGCGGGGATGGACAAACGTGGGCCCCCGATACCAGGCGAAGTGCCATGGCCCAGCGGATCCGTAGAACGGCATCACGCCCCACCCCCAGATCCAAGGCGCTGGCACCCATGTCCAGCCGTGGGTCGGGTGGTACACGAAGGCTTGGGGATGGGCGCCGTTCGCGGACGGCTCATGGACGTACCGGATCGCGTAAGGCATCCAGAGCCAGCCGTACTGAGCGGTAAAAACCCACTGTCCGTTCGCGGTCAGGGGCTCTGGCGTTTTGGGTACCCACACCCAGCCGTTCGTCGTCGGCTGCTCTGGTGTTTTAGGCACCGGTACCCAGCCGCTCGCCGCCGGTTGCTGTGATGTTTTAGGTACCCAGACCGAGCCGTACTCATCCGTATGGACCCATCGTCCCTGCGCGCTAGGCGGTAATGCTGCTTCGGTCTGAGCTTGGGGTTGGGCTTGGACCTGCTGCGGCGGGGCAGGGGGCTGCTGCGGCGGAGCGGGCGGAGTTTGAGTTGGCGGAGCAGACCCGGGTTGAACCGGCGCCTGCGACGCTGGCGGTCCGGGCTGAGACTGGGCGGAAGTCGCCGAGAGCAAGAGACAGACGAAGATGGCGAAGGTGGTCTTCACAGGTGTCACCTCGCAATATACCTCTCTAGACGAATCGTCGGTCAAAAGCCAAGCGACTGCCGCTGTAAACCTCCCGCGCAGCATAAGTCGAGTGCTGCGGCGCGGTTACGTCCGGATCAACCGTCGCAGAAAATCGCCCCCGTGTCGGAAAGTGAACCAACCATCTCCAACCAGGACGGTTTCTATCTTCGGGTGAAGCTCTAGGAGTCGCGCGATCGAAGCCCTCGCTTTCTCCGGGCTCTTGATCTTCTCAGGCCCAAGCAAGATGAGCGAATCCGCGCGGTGAGCGCGAATGAGATCGCCGGCGATCAGCGTGGTGTCTTCGAGGACCAGGGCCAGCTCCCCTGGCGTCTTTGAACCATCCAGCTCCCGCACCCGAAGCCCGGGGACGACCTCTTCGTTGTCCTGCAGCCAGCGTACACAACGAAGCGGGAAGCCCTCCCTCTCGGCCATCGGGCCCGCGATTTTCGCCCCGAATCGCTGTCCGATCTCCTTCGCTTCACGGACGTGAAAGGAATTGGTGATGACAATCCACTCTGCGCCGCCGAGATCCCGAAGATGTTGTTCGTCATGGGCCGACAACGGCAGCGGATCGACGAGTACGTTGGTCCCCTGGTTCGCCCAAAGGAAACTATTGAAGTCGATGTCCAGAGACTCTTGGAAAGAGGACCAACAAAAAAGATCCCGCCGGTGTAAGCGCTTCATTTCCCAGCCGCCAGGAAACGCACCACCAGCTCGGCAACGCAGGCGGGCCTCTGTTCCCCCTCCACCTCGATCGCCGCATTGAGCAAAGCTTCGAAGGAGCTCCCGGACTCCTTGACGTCGCCGAGCTTCGCGCTCAGGCGATAGCGCTGGCCCTCCTTGAGAGGCGTCGGGAAGCGAGCCTTGTTGAGGCCATAGTTGACCACCATGGCAAAGTTCTTCGCTTCCACCAGCTCGGAGAACAGGCCACCGATCAGTGAGAGCGTAAAGTACCCATGCGCGACCGGCTTGCCGAATGGCGACTCGCGGGCAATGCGCTCGCGGTCGACGTGGATCCATTGGTGATCCCCCGTTGCGTCGGCGAATTTCACGATCGCCTCGAAGGTCATCTCGTGCCAGCTCGTCCGGCCCAGCTCTTTACCCACCAGCGACTTGAGTCCTGCCACGCCGTCGATGATCGTCTCTGCCACGGTGCTCTCCTTCCTTGGTTGCTGGAGTATGCCACGGTAGAGTCCGGCCGTGGCATGTCATTGGCTGAGCCGGCCAATCTATTGGCTGGCCTCGCGCGCCACGCGAGCCATGACAGCATTTGGTGGCCTTTTGCGCGTCTGATCCTGCTGGGATCGAATGAAGCAGAAAATGAAAGCAGAGCCCTTCTAGGAGGACTAAAATCTCCCGGGGGACGATGGAGGGGACAATGATTTTTCAGGAGCTCAATCGAGGCAACTGCAAGACCTATCTGATCGGCTGCGAAAGGACGCGCACCGCAATGCTCGTCGATCCCGTCAAAGAACGGGTCGACCGATACCTCGCGATACTCGCCTATCATGGCCTTCAGCTCGAGTACGTGGCGGAGACGCACACCCATGCAGACCACCGCACCGGCGCATGGGACCTGCGAGACCTCGCGGGCGCGCGGGTGGTGATGCATCGGCGCGCACCGGCCCCGAATGTCGATATTCACCTGGATGATGGCAACCGGCTGTACGTCGGTGAGATTGGACTGACCGCGCTCCATACGCCGGGCCACACACCTGACAGCATCAGCCTGGTTGCGGAGGATCGCGTATTCACCGGAGACACGTTGATGATTCGCGCCACCGGCCGGGCTGACTTTGCCGGGGGAAATGCAGGGGACCAGTATGACAGCATTACCGGCAAGCTCTTTTCGCTGCACGATTCAATGCTGATCTTCCCGTCGCACGACTACCGTGGAAACACCCAATCCACGATCGGCGAGGAGAAACGGGCCAACCCCCGAATCGCCGGTCGCACCCGAGATGCCTATGTCGAGCTGATGAACAATCTCGGGCTGCCGCTCCCAGAGAAGATTCAAGAAGCCCTGCAATCGAATCAAAGCGCGATTGAGGATGACTCGGTAAAATTTCCCAGCTTCGCGCAGTTGAATGCGGTGCGGCAGCTCACTGCCAAGGAGGTGAACGAGTGTCGGAAGGATCTCGATTCCGTCCTGCTTCTCGACGTCCGTGAGCCGAAAGAGTACTGCGGCGAGCTTGGGCACGTTCCCGGCAGCCTCTTGATTCCACTTCGGGAGTTGCCTTCCAGGGCGGCGGAGCTCGCACCGCACAAGGCCAAGCACGTGATTGCAATCTGCCGAGCGGGGGTACGCAGTACCACCGCGGCCGCGATGCTCAGTGGGCTTGGCTTTGAGCAAGTCTCGAACCTCGAGGGCGGAATGCTCGATTGGAACGAGCAAAGCCTGCCGGTCGAACGTTAGACACTCATCCATGCCTCTGTTCATCCTCCATCACCTGCATGATGCGGAGCGGTGTCCGGCCCAGGACCCCTATTTGGGCTCGGCGCTCCTCAATCACCTCGGCCGCACCAGCGCTCGTCAGCAAGGCATCCAGATCCATGGCGAGGCAGTGGTGGATGGGGAACATGCCCTGTATCTCATCCTCGAGGCGGTCGACGAGCCTCGAGTTCGCGAGTTCATCAAGCCGTTCGAGGCGTTCGGTCGAGTGAATCTGTATCCGGCATCGAGTTGCGCCAAGGTGGTGGCGAGCGGCGGCTGTGCAGCGGCGCCTCCGTGTGTGGATCTGCTCGGTCCCGCGGCAGATCCCGATAAGGTCTGCGAACACGCGCTCGCGGCAGGTTTGGTGGTCCATCGCTGCCATCCGCTCAACGCTGAGACTTCGATCCCGGCATTGATCGGGGGCGCGGTGATGCCGAACGCGCACTTCTACGTCCGTAATCACTTTCAAATTCCGATGCTTGATTCGTCGAAGTGGCGCCTGGTGGTGAGTGGCCTGGTGGAGCGACCACTTGAGCTGAGTTTGCGCGAGTTGCAAAATCTGCCTTCAGAGTCGCGGGTGGTTACGCTTGAATGCGCCGGTAACGGCCGTTGGCAGCTCGATCCGCCAGTGGACGGCGAGCAGTGGCAGCTCGGCGCCGTCAGTACCGCGGAGTGGACCGGCGCCCCGCTGATCGACATCTTGGTTCGCGCTGGAATCAAGCCAACCGCGCGCGAGGTAGTTTTGCGGGGAGCCGACGGCGGCACGCTCGACGGCCGTCCTGAGATCGTTCGCTTCGAACGTAGTTTGACCGTCGATCAGATTCGAGAGTCCCAAGCCTTGCTCGCCTACGCGATGAATGGTGAGCCGCTGCCCATCCAGCATGGATATCCGCTGAGGGTGGTGGTGCCCGGGTGGTACGGGGTGACCTCGGTGAAATGGCTGACCGAAATCGTGGTCAGCGACAGGCCGTTTCAGGGCTATTTTCAAACCGAGCGATACTTTTATGAGTGGCGGGGCGATGACCAGCTGGTGAAAGAGCCGCTCACTCTGCAGCGAGTGCGCGCCATGATCGTCGAGCCGCGCTCGGGGCAGCGGCTGGCCAACGGCGATCTCACGATTCGTGGTGTCGCATGGTCGGGGGCGGCTCCGATCGCGCGCGTCGAAGTCAGCGTAGCGGATGGGCCGTGGCAGGAATGCCGCCTGGTCGGAGACCGAAAGCGCTACAGCTGGCAGTGGTGGGAGCTGAGTGTCCGAGTGGGTCAGAAGGGCACCCTCTCTCTTCGAGCTCGCGCGACGGATTTGGCCGGCCACACGCAGCCCGAAAGTCCCGAGTGGAATCGACTCGGCTATGGAAACAATGGGATTCAAGAAGTATCGGTCGACCTCGACTAGGAGCCAATCGCAGCGCCCTGGATCTCATTGCGGGATTCCTTAACTCGCCTCAAGAGGCCGCTGCAGCCCGAGGCCGTGGCCAGTGTTCCAGGCCAGTACCACGGTCGATGGCACCGCTACCCTGGGTGAGGCCCAAGAATTTCAGCGCATTCCTCCCTAGCAGCGCCTGGT
>Ga0126382_10000930_pt1 | contig 11696 bp, 10 predicted proteins | sample PanSoiMetPlot_30_FD_92548 | JGI IMG/M metagenome (GOLD analysis project Ga0126382, IMG submission 92548) | Tropical forest soil microbial communities from Panama - MetaG Plot_30 | ecosystem: Environmental > Terrestrial > Soil > Tropical forest > Bulk soil | place: Panama | collected 2016-02-17 | reverse complement strand
GAGACGGTGTAGGGAGCGTGAGGCGAGGCTCCGACGCGAACGAGGTTCGTCTCACGCTCACGCATTTCTTCGACCTTTTCTCGAAGCCCTTCGAGACTGGTCTTTGCGTCCGTTGGGTTTGGACCAAATACCTCCCGATATGCAATACCCCGCAGACCGGCTTCCAGCAATGCATCGAATGCAGCGATTGAATCGCCTGTATCGCCGATTGTCGTGACACCGCTTCGAATAGCTTCAGCCGCGCCTAACAAGGCCGATGCGCGCAGATCATCCAGCGAGAGCCGTTCATACTTTGCGCGAGTCAGCTTGAGTATCCATTGGCGAAACTCTAGGTCTTCGAGGAATCCGCGCATGACGGTGAGTTCTAGATGGGTATGCGTGTTGACAAAGCCGGGCAAAATCGCGGCTCGCCCGAAATCTGTTTTTCTGAGGTCTCGAAACTCTGCGCGAGAACTAACGTCGTCGAATGTTCCAACGAATAAGATGCGATCGTTCTCGATTACCAGCGCGCCATTGTGAATAGGAGGACTGCTGACAGGAAGGATCCATTCAGCAGTAAATAATTGCAGCGGCATCGGCGATTGATTAGACAGTAACGAAAAAGCCAAGTCAATGTTGGCGAAATCACACGCAGTATGTTGGCGAAATCACAAGTAGTAAAGTCTCGCAAATCCTAACCGCTACGCGGTTACCTTGCTTTCTGGAGTTTGGCGCGTGAAAACAACACAAGACTGATTGGTAGCAACACACAGTTAGGACACTACCCAGAGCACACTACCCAGAGCACGCTAACCCAGAGCATACTATCCAGAGCTCACTACCCATAGCACACTACCCAGAATTGACCCTACCCGAATTGCGATGATAGACTCGCTTTACTGATGATCAGAAAGCTTATCGGCTTAATTTTTGTGTTGTTTGTGTCTGTGGACTCGTTCGCCGCAGCGATGCTATTGAACGATGGCGAATGTATCGACAGATGCTGCCGTCCCGCCGTCCAGAGTCCCCAAAGCGTAAGCTCTGACAGAATGCGTTGTTATTCGGAATGCGACGAACGGGGACAAACTACACCCATTTTGACAAAAGCACTGATCGGATCAGAGTACGTATTCAAAGCCGACGCCACTGTTTCCGGTAGCATTTCGCTTCAAACTGGACAGCAGTGGTCGCGAACTCTACAGAGTCCTGATCATCCCTGCCTTCGTTCCAATAGCATTTACCTCAGAACCGGCTCTCTCCTGATCTAAGGGCAGAAGTGTGTCTACCCCGGCACAAGTGCCTAGTCGACGCTTGAGTTACGCTAGTTAGTGAAGCGTTGTCACTAACATTGTCCCTTAGGATTGAGGAGAAACTGATGTTGGTTGAGGACGCGCGAGCGATCAGCCGCGCCATGTTGATCACGTTTATACTGATAGTCTTTTGTTCAGGCGATCAGAGGCCATCTTATGCTCTTTCACCTGCACAAGATCCTAAAGACGAATATTCACATCGTCTCGGCGGCTCTAAAAACGCAGCTGACGGCAAGACGGAGGCGAAGTGTGTTGACGAGAGCCATCAAGGCCACGGATCGCAGAAACCCGCCGATAAGTCCAAAGCTCAATCGCAATCAAAGCAAGAGCATCAACATCCGCAGACACCTGCTAAGAAGCCCGCTGAGCAGAAGGACCCCCACTCTGAACACGATATGTCCACAATGAAAAAAGAGGGAGCTGAAGCTGGCCATGAACACGAAATGATGAGCACGGTAAGCGGTGGTCCTTTTCGTTCGATGATGGCGATGGGCTCCGGAACGAGCCTTATGCCGACCAGCTCCCCAGGCTATATGTGGCATTGGATCAAAGATAGCTGGCTGTTGATGGCACATGGTGATATCAAGGTCGGGTTTAATCATCAAGGAGAGCCTCGGGGAGTCAACAAAGCCGAATCGCAAAATTGGTTTATGCTGACGGCGGAGCGAAAAGCAGGTCCAGGTCAATTGCTTCTGCGTGGAATGTTTGCCGCCGAGCCCTGGACTGCACCGCGGCGTGGTTTTCCCGAACTCTTCCAAACCGGAGAGACGTTTGAAGACCACCCGATCATAGATGCTCAGCACCCGCACGATCTCTTTATGGAGTTGGCCGCTGCATACAACATCCCTTTGACTGAGAAGGTCACGCTCAATTTCTACGGCGGACCAGTAGGCGAGCCGGCCCTGGGCCCGGTGGCTTTCATGCATCGAATATCGGCTTCTGAGAATCCTGCAGCGCCGCTGGGTCATCACTGGCAAGACTCGACGCATATCACTCACGGCGTGATCACTGCAGGAATAACCGCCGGACGGTTCCGGGTTGAAAGCTCGCTTTTTCGAGGCGCGGAGCCTGATGAGAATCGCAAGGACATCGAAATGGGCAAGTTGGATTCGTGGAGCGGCCGAGCCTGGTTCACACCGACCCCGAATTGGACATTGCAATTTTCATATGGGCATCTGGTTGATCCGGAAGTTGCGGCACCGGGCAATCTCAAGCGGCTCACTGCCTCTATTTCGCACAATCACTCTTGGGAAGATGGAAATTCGGCTTCGACGATCATTTGGGGACGCAACCGCGAGACGCATGGTACGTCTAACTCCTACCTGCTTGAGTCCACCGCAAATTTTCTCGATAAGAACTATGTGTATACCAGGATGGAACTCGTCGATAAGACGGGGTTGCTTGAAGAGAATATCTTTGGCCGTCCTGGAATTGAACCTTCGCCACTGATCGGGGATGGTGGAGAGTCAGGCGAACACTTTGAGCAAATGTTTCGTATTGGCGCGGTGACGATTGGAGGAGTGCGCGACATACTGGTCCAGCCTAAGTTTCGAGTTGGAATCGGCGCGGATGTAACTTTTTATCATGTGCCGGAAGCCCTGGAGCCGATCTATGGTTCGAGTCCAACCAGCTTTCATGTTTTCGTGCGTATTCGTCCAGAGAAGATGAGTCATTGAAGATGGTTGCTGGTCGTTAGTCGAAAGTTGCAGGTAAACTCTAAGATTTGAGGCAGCGATGAGGAAATACACACTACTGGTACTTTGCAGCTTGTTGATGTTGCTGGGAAATCAGATCACAGCCTGCGCTGAGGTTAAGACGGTTCAAATGAAGATCGCCGGTTATCTCTGCGGCAATTGAGTGTACAACATCAAGAAGGCCGTGAGCCGACTGGATTTTGCACCCAAGATTGAAGAGATAAGAGTAACCGACATCAAACAGGGACTTGGAGCATTCACACCAAAGCCGAACAAAGCGGCTTCATTTGCGGCATTAAGAGCAGCGCTGAAGAAGGCCGGATACACATTAGCTTCGGCTGAGATTACTGTTGCCGGTTTGCTTGCAAGAGACTCATTCGGATGGTGGATCGAGAGTGAAGCGTCCGGACAACGGTTCGCTTTGAGCGGCGAAGGTATTGATCAGGTGTTGTCAGGCCATGACGCTGGCGCTCGAATAGAAGTCAGCGGTGATTGGCAAACGGTCGGATCGGGAACTACAGCTCGCGAGACCATTCATCCAGCCATTGCAAAAGCGGTTCCTGCTCTCAAGTCAACGTCCGATGATGAAAATCGCGGAGATAGTACGGAGCTTTATGCGATACAGGTTTCAGTGAACGGCGTGGGAACTGGTCTTAGCTTTTTTCCAGCACCAGTTCGTACAACGAGTCCGGGGTTGACTGTTTACAAGGGTGGCGCGGTGACCCCGAGATATTTTTTTATTCGACAACATCTCGGTTCGCTGGACGTCACACGTCACGTGTTACGACTGAGCGCTTCATATACTCCAACGCCAACGCTCCAGGTCGAAGCTGAAATCCCGTATGCGACAACCTCGTTTGAAGACCAAACGCACTCTGGCTCCGACGATGGTTTCGGCAACTTAACTGTGTGGGGCAAGTATCGGTTTTATCGTGAGCTCGAAACCTGGGGTGATAGACAGGCAGCAATTAGATTTGGAATGGAGCTTCCAACTGGGAAGAGCGACGATACTAAGCCGAGTCAATCGACGGACGCTGATTTTGTTCGGCAGCAACTCAGCCCAATCGAGGGCGGCCTGGCATTTCACAGCGATGTCTCTTACTCTCAAGCTCACCATCGCTTTGTCTTCGGAGCAAACATAGAGGGTACAGTACGCGCGGAGCGGGACGGATTCAGGATGGGCCATCAGATAAAGGTGAATACTGATTTTGAATATGTGATGCTGCCATTGAAGTATCAGGATCCGGGTCACGAACTGTTCTTAATCCTTGAGACAACCTATTCATATCGAAGTCGAGGGCAGGTCAATGGCACTTCGGTGCCCGGGAGTTCCTCCTCTGAGTTCTATCTGGCTCCTGCAGTGCAATTCACCGCAAGTCCACGCGTGGTATTAGAAGCAAGCTATCAATTCCCTGTTGTCTTAAATAGCGGACCAGCTGTCTTGCGAACAGATCGGAACTTACTTGTGGGTCTAAAGTACCTTTATTGAGCGAGGACATGATGCGGTTTATTCTTGCAGCCTTATTCCTGATAGCTAACATAGGATCAATTGGTTGGTCGCAAACCAGTCAGCAAACCAATAGTGATTCGACGCAAACCAATGGTGATTCGACGGTCGCGCCGTCTTTCAATTTAAAGGGCCTCAATGGACGGAGCGCGCGATTGAGCGACTACAAAGGCAAGGTTGTTCTGATAAATCTATGGGCGACGTGGTGCGCGCCGTGTCGAATGGAGTTGCCCGAGTTGGTTCGGCTCCAAAAGAAGTACGGGGCACGCGGGCTGCAAATTGTTGGAGTGACTTATCCGGATGATGAACCGGCCGATGTGCGACGAATGTCCCGCAAACTCGGGCTGAACTATCCGGTCGTGTTTGGTACGAATGAGCTTTTGGAAGCGTATAAAATTGGCGAGGTTCTGCCTGCAACGGTGATAGTAGATCGAGATGGCAAGATCCGCGATCGCATTCTAGGAATTCTGGAACCAGAGGAATTTAAGGAGCGGGTGGCCCCATTGCTCCAATCTGCAAATCTGCGATGAGATACCTTTACTACCTTTAGGACTGGACCAAAAAAGGGTGATCCGATCTCGTCCACACCAGCGTTGCGGTATCGCAGCTTAATGGACTTAGTTCTCGAATCCGCAGCCTGAATCTACAATATGAATCTGAATCTGCTATCTGAATCCGCCTTCTAAATCTGCAATCTGAATCTGCAATCTGAATCTGCAACCTGAATCTGCAATCTGAAAAAACGTACTGATTAGGTAGATGACTCAGTCACTACCTCCTTCTCAGCGGTTTCTCCTCTTTCATAGCGAGCCTTTCTGAGATAAGAATAACCGAAATAGATTATCAGCCCTAAAACGGCTGCGATGAAGGCATCGCGCGCATCGTAGAAAGTACTGTTTGTCAACAACCAGACCGTTAGCAGAAGCGCAGCAATGGCCACAGGGACTCCGGCCCTGGCTGTGAACTTAGCTTCAGGAGCAGTCCCCTTATAGCGAAACACCAATAGCGCAGCGCACGTAGCGCCATACGACAACAACCGCGCAATTACGCTCACGTTGACTGCTTTTGCAAAGGTGCTTGGAATCGTCAGTAAGAGACACATCGCTGATGTGAGCAAAATCGCAATATGAGGTGTACGAAAGCTTCGATGTGCCGCGGAAATCACAGCAGGCAGGTCGCGCCCCTCGGACATCGCGAAGGGCAGCCGCGAACCTGATAGCACGATAACGTTCAGATTCCCAACAATTGAGACAACTGCGCCAGCTGAAATGATAGCTCCCCCAGCTCTTCCCAGAAAAATGTTGCCAGCGTCTGCAAGCGGTTTCGTAGATGTTGCGAGCCCGGGTAAAGTTCCGATGCAGATTAATTGAATCGTTATGTAGATAAACGCGACGACTCCGATTGCGGTCAGCAGCGCTCCAGGCAGATTCCGTTGAGGATCGCGAACCTCGCCGGCAGGAATCGCCGCCATCTCAAATCCTGAAAAGGCGTAGACCAGCACCAGGACTGATGAGGAGAATGAAGCGTATGCAAACCCCGGACGATTGGCCAATCCATAGTTATCGGAGTTAATAAAAAAAAGACCAACTCCGATGAAAAGGACGATTGGGATGAGCTTAGCGACGGTGAAAAAGTTCGTTACGCGAGCGGCATCGCGAACACCTACAACGTTGACAGCAGCAATCGCCGCCACGACGACAAGAATGAATAGCTCTCGCCAGTAGTGCGTCGTGGCAGGGGGCCAAAAGAATCCCAGATAATCAATTAACAAGTTGCAGTTTGCCGCAAATCCCGTTAATCGGGCCAGCCACATCAGCCATCCAACCTCGAATCCGATTGTCGCGCCAAATGCTTCACGCGCGTACAGGTATGGTCCGCCAGTCTTGTTGAACCGGCTGCCGACCTCGGCGAAACAGAGCACAAGCAGGGCAACCACGATTGCACAAACGACAAAGGCTATGAGGGAATACGGCCCGACGAGTGCGTAGACTCTCGAGGGTATCCCGAAGATACCAGCTCCGATGATCGCGTTTATCGCTACGGCCACAAGGTCCCAGCGCCGAATCGCCCTGAGCAGGCCTTCATTGGTTGGTTCAGCCATTCCAGATTCTCGTTTTTGCGTCTAATAAGGCGCCGGAATAGTAATATCCAGAGAGTGATTCTTCAAACCGGATTATTCGGATCATCATCACGTAGTAACGACTTCAGTCGTTTGCCTTCGAGTTCGAATTGAATGACAAAGCGAGAATCCCACCAACGCACGAGGCTGTATGAAAGAGACGTTCGAAGTTCGGCCTTCAGGCGGAAGTTGGTAATTTCCCGCGAAAATCAAGCTACGAACTTCCGCCTGAAGGCCGAACTACGAACTTTTCAATTAATCTCACACGCTGGTGGAATTTGCTGAGCCGATGACCTCTCATCAATTCAAAGTGCTGAGCGATACTTTCTGATGAGCCTTTCGGTGCGCTACAATTACCGGCTCAGGTTTACTGCAAGAATATCAGGAGAGAATAATGAGCGAAGAAAAGGAAACTACTATCGTCGTCATCAACAACGGTCCATACCGGATTCTCGGTGAGAACATAACCATCAAGGACACCGCCGGAAACACGTTCGGTCTCGCCGGTCGCACCGTAGTGTCGCTATGCCGGTGCGGGCATTCTGAGAACAAGCCCTTCTGCGATGGGACTCACGCAAGAATCGGCTTTCAATCCGAGGTTGAGGCAAGAGAGCTGCCGCCTCCAGTACCTAAACTCTAAGCGGCGTCTGCAAAATGAGAATCCATCGGCTTCAATGTCCGAGTCATAAACCGTAACAAGACAAAGTTTTCCACGTCTCAAATCATGAAGACCGTCAGAATCGCAAACGGACAGGGCTTTTGGGGTGATTCCCTTCAGGCCCCAATCGAGCAGGTTCGGCGAGGCCCAATTGATTACCTCACTCTCGATTACCTCGCCGAAATCACCATGTCGATCATGCAGAAGCAACGCGCGCGCGATCCGCGCTCAGGATACGCGCGAGACTTCGTTGCGATGATCGAGGAAATCCTGCCCGACCTGATCGAACACAACATAAAAGTCGTTGCGAACGCCGGCGGTGTAAACCCCGAAGCTTGCCGCGACGCGGTGATCGATGCCGCTCGACGTCGAGGATTCGCGAAAAAAATAAAGATAGGGATTGTTGCCGGCGATGACATTATGTCGCAGCTCGATGACTTTATCGGTCGCGGAGTCGAGTTGCAAAATCAAGAAACAGGCGAACCGCTCGCTTCAATTCGTGATCGCGTGCAAAGTGCAAATGTTTACTTTGGCGGAAGAGAAATCGCCGATGCTCTCGGTCAGGGCGCGCAGATAATCATTGCCGGTCGCGTCACTGACACCGGTCTATCGCTGGGTCCGATGATTCACGAGTTCAACTGGGCGCGCGATGACTGGGATCGTCTTGCAGCGGGGACTATCGCTGGACACACCGTTGAGTGCGGAGCGCAATGCACCGGCGGCAATTGTTTGGTGGATTGGGAAACGATTCCGAATGTCGCTGACATAGGCTACCCAATCATCGAGGCGAACCCTGATGGCAGCTTTGTAATAACCAAGCATAAAGGAACCGGCGGGCGAATTACCGTTGCTTCAATTAAGGAACAGCTGCTCTACGAAATGGGTGACCCGCGGGAGTACATAACGCCTGATTGCATTGCAGACTTTACGACTATTCAGCTCGAACAGGATGGAACGGATCGAGTGCGCTTCTCCGGCATCAAAGGACGGCCCGCAACTGATTTGTACAAAGTGAGTGTGAGTTATTCCGCTGGATGGAAAGCAGTGGGATCACTGGTGTATGGCTGGCCCGATGCTTACAAAAAAGCACGAGCTGCCGATCGCGTCGTTAGGGAGAGACTAGATAGGCTTGGTCTTAGATTTGACACGGTCCTAACCGAATTTGTCGGCGTGAATGCTTGTCACGGAGAACTACTCTCTGGCCCTCCTGATCCCGACATAGCGGAAGTAACGTTTCGGATTGGTGTGCGCTCCGAGGACAAACGCGCAGTAGAGCGCTTCACCAGAGAGGTCGCGCCTTTGGTGCTCAACGGTCCACCTACCGTCACGGGTTTCGCAGCCGGGCGGGCCAAGGTCGAAGAGATAATCGCTTATTGGCCGGCGTTGATTCCAAAAAACGAGGTGAAACCGAAGATTTCGGTGGTCGAGGCTTGATATGGCGAGAGTAAAACTTGTACAGATTGCGCACGCGCGCTCGGGCGACAAGGGTGACACGGCAAACGTTGGATTGATCGCTTATAAGCCGGAGTACTATCCCATGCTGGTCGAGCAAGTAACCGCCGAGCGGGTCAAAGAGCATTTCAAGGGAATATGCCTGGGAGAAGTCGAGCGATTTGAGGTTCCCAACCTGCACGCGCTGAATTTCCTGCTTCATGCGAGCCTCGACGGCGGCGGTACGTTGTCGCTCAAGACGGATGCTCAGGGTAAGACCTACAGCGCGGCGTTGCTTCGAATGGAGATCGAAGTCAGCGACTCGCTGGCGAAGCAGCTGGCGGAGTCGAAGTGATCAGCAAAAAAGCAGACGTGCCGGTTGTTGAGTGAATCTCCTCACTCAAAATGTAAGAGTATTTCAGAGATAAGCTCGAGATAGATGTCAGGTCCCTCATCGCGTAAACGGTTGCTCGTAGGATAGGCGCTCTGAACCGCAACCGTAAGCATCCCCGCATTCTTTCCCATTCGGATATCCTCGGGCGCATCCCCGACATAGGAGCAGCTCGCAGCAGAGCACTCCAATCGCTGCATAGCCTGCTCCAACCCTTCGGGATGGGGCTTCTTATTCTTGATATGTTCGTTACAGATCAAAGCCTCGAACGTAGAAGCCAACTCTAATTGCTCGAGCTCACGCGACACTCGTCGATAGGTGCCGCTTGTTACAATTCCGAGGCGATAACCCCTGGAGCGCAACTCGGCTATAGCTATGGCTGCGCCGTCCACTAGTTTCGGCGGCTGTTCGCCATAATGATCCAGCCACAACTCATCGGCACGCTGCCATTCCTGTTGTGGCAGTTTCAGGGCTTCGTACATCAAGTACCAGTTTGGCGAGTAATGGGTGTCGAAGAAATCTCGAGTGAACCCGACACCCAGGTCGTCAAACGTCTTTTGAAATGCGAGAAAGCCTGACGCTGCGGAGTCAAAGAGCGTCCCGTCCCAGTCGAACAGCAAGTTGGTGATCAGGCTTCGATGAGAAGTCATTGATAGACACCTGCCATCGATTGAAAACAGGGCATTAGTGAGTGCCTGTCATCGAGCAAAGTTGGTACAGTCACGGGTTATCCAGCTGAAGCTATCACTTCTGCCTACTTGTGCGGTTTGTCGAGCCAATCGCGGTCACTGTACCTTATGCATCTCTGCCGGGCAAGGAGACTTAGAGTTTGTATTTCTTATTTCAGATTTTATATTTCAAAGCCGGATGATAGTCTCCCTCATGTCAGCAGCCTTGTAAGTTTGCCAACTCGATTGTGTTGCATGTGAATCAGGCAATGTCGCTGTAAGGGAATGCAATGCCAGAATACGAAAAAATCATCTACACCGTCGATCAAAACATCGCGCGCATAACGCTCAATCGTCCCGACAAACGCAACGCGCTGGATAACGAGATAGTGTTGGAATTCAAAGATGCTCTCCGAAGCGCCTCAGAGAATAACGATGTCCGCGTAGTTCTCGTTACCGGAGCGGGCAAGGACTTTTGTTCCGGCGCTGATCTGGCATCCCTGCAACGCATCAGCGCGGCCGGTGTAGAAGAGAGCATAGCCAGCGCCCGCGTGATGGCAGAACTGTTTGTAGAAATGCGCCGGTCTCCTCGACCAATCATCGCCGCCGTTCGAGGACGCGCCCTGGCAGGAGGCTGTGGACTTGCGACCGCTTGTGACATCATCCTTGCCGCCGAGTCTGCGCAGTTCGGATATACCGAGGTCAACATCGGATTCATCCCAGCGATGGTTATGGCGATTCTTCGTCGATCGGTTTCGGAGAAGCACGCATTTGAGTTGATAACTCGCGGTGAGGTGATCAGCGCTGGAGCGGCCGTCGAAATAGGAATGATAAATCGAGTGTTTCCGGACGATCAGTTTGACGAGACAGTCGAGCAATACGTGAGTCAACTCTCTGCCAAATCAGCATCTGCTGTTTCATTGTCAAAGAGTCTTCTATATCACATGGACGGCATGACGTTTGAGACAGCAATTGAAGCCGGCGTTCAATTGAATGCGATCACGCGAATGACCGAAGATTGTAAACGAGGAGTCGAGCGGTTTTTGAAGAAATAGAAAAACTATTCTCGCGTCACCCGGATTTCGGAAAGCGATCCTCTAAACATTATTGAGAATGGAAAGAGCACTCTTGCTGAAGATCCTCTCTTTCTCACACTCAGGAATAGCAAGCTCTGCAATGGAGCTTACAGAACGCTCGATTGATCCCAACATGTGGGGGTAGTCGCTGCCCATCAACATATGTTCGGTTCCGACCAGGTCTCGCACCATTCGCAGGTTGTATCCGCTGAACGTCACCGTATCGTAGTACAGCCTCTTCAGATAGGTGCTCGGCGGCTGATCGATATTTACTCGACACTCGGCGAAATCCCGATAACCGCTGTCGAGCCTCTCCATCAAGTAGGGGATGGCGCCGCCCAGATGTCCGATGACCCAGCGGATGTCCGGTAATTCTCGTAACATCCCGGCAAAGCACATGCGAGCCACCGCTAAGGTTGTATCAAAGGGAAAACCTACCAGAGGGCCTAGTACATACTCGGTAAAGGGCTCCGGATTTGCTGGCAGCATCGGATGCAAAAATATGCAAACCTTCATTCGGTTGGCTTCTTCAAAAAAAGGCCGGTATACCGAAGAAGTCAAAGCGCGACCTCTTATGTTGCTGAGAAGAACAACACCGTTGAGCTTGAGCGCGTGTATCGCCCGATGAAGCTCGGCGACTGCGGCATCAGGGGAGTCCATAGGGATCGACGCAAATCCTTTGAATCGATTCGGATGCCTGGAAATGAGATCGGCGTAGGAGTCGTTAAGCGCGCGAGCGACTTCCGGTTGTTGAGTCTCATTTGCGAAAAAGATGTTAGGCGTAGACAGGGAGATCACCTCACAATCGATTCCGACGCGGTCCATGTCTTCGAGCCGCTTTGTCACGTTGCTCATCGGGGGAG
>Ga0126382_10000929_pt1 | contig 11697 bp, 11 predicted proteins | sample PanSoiMetPlot_30_FD_92548 | JGI IMG/M metagenome (GOLD analysis project Ga0126382, IMG submission 92548) | Tropical forest soil microbial communities from Panama - MetaG Plot_30 | ecosystem: Environmental > Terrestrial > Soil > Tropical forest > Bulk soil | place: Panama | collected 2016-02-17 | reverse complement strand
TTCTCAAGGATCGCGTCGAACACCGGTTTCAGTTCACCAGGCGAACTTGAGATGATCTTTAGCACCTCCGATGTTGCGGTCTGGTCCTCCCGCGATTCCTTGAGTTCGCGGGTGAGAGCGACCACCTGCTCTTGAAGGCCGGGGGTCGATCCCCGTGCTCGCCGCGCTTTGCGAGCCCCGCTCTTACGGCGAGCTTTCACCGGCTGCCCGCTTCGACCGTGCATGTCGTGCCCTCCAAACAGTTCACGGCGATGCTCCAACTCTATATAAATCTTCGCTTTAGCGCCATGACCGGATGTCCGCTTTGCGCCAATAGTGCTCATGCGGCGCAATAAAAAAGAACGTTATTTGGTGAGCATCATTTCGCCGCCGACATGGGAAGAACCAGATTTCTTTACTGGATCAGTGTAAAAGTCGAATTTCTCATTCGCGCCTAACTGAATGCGCGTGGTTACGCGCCAGCGGATGTCGTCGGTGTGTGGACAATCAAGCCGGAAATGAGCGCCCCGGCTCTCGGTACGCTTGAGACACGCAGTGGCAAGAACGCGCCCCAGTAACGCGAGATTGCGAACGGACAGCGCGCTCTCTAATTCATCGACCCGCACTTTGTCAGAGGCGCGTGCGTTGTCATGAAGCCGCATGGCCGGCATTTCTTCGCGTTCAATTCGCTCAAACTCCGCGAGCGCCTCTCCGAGCGTTCGTTCTTGTCGGATAGGACCCAGCGTGTTGTGTGCCAGCATGCAGCAAGCTGTGCGCACTTCAGATTGCAGCCGACCTATATTGCGGCGTATCAGTTCCGAAAGCCACGCGCGTTCAGATTCGGGAATATTGGCCTCTCCTGCTTCGCCTAGAGCCACCCGTTCGGTCTTGGCAAGTGCCGACGCCTTCCGGCCAGCACGCCGGCCATAGACCAACGAAGCCGACAACGCCGAACCACCGATGCGATTGCCGCCGTGAATTCCTCCAGCAGTCTCGCCGGCGGCGAAAAGGCCAGCGACTGGAGTCCTACCATCAATGTCAATTTTGAGACCGCCGAGCCAGGTATGACTTCCAGGCGCTACTTCGAGCGGCGTCCTTGTGATGTCGATATGGCGATGAAGACAAGTCTTGTACACGTGTGGAATCTGCTTCTGGATAACATCCATCGGTACCTTTGTTGCGTCCATGAAAATCCCGCCGGTCGCCCCGGCCCGCCCAGCGTGAATTTCCTTGGCCATGGCGAGGATGACTTCTGAGCGCGTCGATTGTTCGGCAGTATCGGGAAAATAGCGCTTGAGGAATTCCTCACCTTCCCGATTTCTGAAAACTGCGCCAGCATTGATGAAGCCGGTGGGGTGCGGGGCAAAGCCGAAAAGCTCCTTCGGTGAACAGCACATCGCCTGAAAGTCGATCATCTCGATGCCAATGAGTGGCACACCGGCCCGAAAGCCGAGCACGTATCCGTCGCCGGTCACCTGCGGCGGATTATCATTGACATAGAACAGTCCGCTGCCGCCCCCGGTGCACAAGATGATTTGTTGCGCTAGGTAGACGACGAGCGCGGCGTTCTCGTAGTCCACACCCCAGGCCCCGATTACGCGTTCATCCCGTTTGATAAGGGCAACGATTGCCGTAATTGAATGTTTTTCAATGCGTGCGTCAGCGCGCAGCTTCTTCGACAAGACCTTCGTGATCATGTTGCCAGTGGTGTCGTAGTGATGACAAGCCCGATTCCTCGAGTGGCTCGGAAACGTCTTGAGGTCCAGTTGGCCGTCCGCGGAGCGCACGAACTCCGCTCCCCAAGATTCGAGATCATGCACCACGTCAACAATGTCGTAGACCCAGACGCGCGCGAGCTCAGGATCAATGAGTTCACCGCCATGCTTTACGATGTCGTCGAGATGAAGTTCAGGACTATCATCCTTGCCCATTGCAGCGGCAAAGCCCCCACGCGCCACCGTAGTCGTGCCGCTGGTAGCGCGGCCCTTCGTCACCTGAATGACAGAAACGCCAGCTTCGGAACATTCGAATGCGGCCATACTACCCGCAGCACCGCCGCCGACGATCAATACGTCGGTTTGGTAATGCTTGATGGGAATCTCTAGGCGATTGGATTTGGCCCCAGGGGTCATTGGTCCCGTCAATTCCTGCCGATTTTGACGAACGCATTTACGCAAGCGTCGGCAAAGACAATATCATTGACATGTAGCGCGAACTCTTCGACGGGAGCAGCCTTCAGGTGCTTTTTTAGGGAATCGATGAAAACCTGATACTCCTCCGGGCGCTTCCATGGACCCGTGTCGTTGCCGTCAAGATCGTGCGCGCGACGCTTGGTATGTTCGCTGAAGCCTTCGAGCGGTACCAAAACACGGACCGGCCCCTTGGCCGCATTGAGCCGGTTGCCGATTTCGTAGCCTAATTTTTCGAATTCCTCGGCATTGGTCCGCATAAGCAGATTCTGCGCGTTGTAACGAAAGAATTCGCGATTTCGGTAACGCTCAGGTACATGTCCCACCCAAAAATTGCTGTGGTCGGTTGCTCCCGGCACAATAACTTGAGGCAGACCGGCCGCGCCCGCGGCGGTCAGCCGACCATTGCCGGCGGAATACACGCCGCCTACGATGAGGTCCGCGAGTTCATGCGTTGTCACATCGATGACACCAATGAGTTCGCCTGACCCGGCCAAGCGTTCGAGTGACTTTCCGCCGGCGCCAGACGCATGGAACATTATGACTTCGTAACCAAGGGATTGCAGGCGTTCGGTCACACGCTCAACACAGGCAGCAGTGCCGCCAAATGACGAGATAGCGACCAGCGGCGTTTTTCTAATTTTCGTTTGTTTTTGCGTTGTTCGCTTCTTGACAGCAGCCGCCACCGCGAGCGCGGCATCTTCCATCACCGACTTTGTGATCCGATTGAGCGAAACGTCGCCGATCGAGGGATACATAACGATGTCGCTCTCGGCTATGTACCACTGCACGGCCGCCGTGCCAGCCACCGCGCTGATCATCACTTTAGGCACGAGGTATGGCATAGCCCGCAAAATCGAGCAGACCAGATTCGTCCCATTCGCTCCCCCGAGACCGATGGCGCCTGCAATCTTACCCTTCAAAAATTGCTCGATCAGTATCTTGCTGCCCCCGTCGATCATCACCGTAGCGGCGTCCTGGCGCGATTGCTCGTTCAGCATATGCCATGATGCCCCGGCGGCCGCGACCACACGCGCGCCCGTCATATCGGCGCCGTCAACATCGTGCGTCTTCAATGACAAATCTACGATCCATGGTTTCATCCCCGCGCGCGTAAGCGCACGTGCAACGAATCGAGCTTCTTTGCTCTTGGTGTTCATCGTCGCTAGGACGGCGACTGTTGGTCTCGGTGTGCTCACGACAGCCTCACTGGGCCTTTCCTGAGCGCGCCTTCGGAAGCTTGATACTCTTGAACTGCCTGGCCGCTTCCACCACGGATGTCTCAATCGGGAAACGCTCGGCAGAGGAGCCACCAACATATCCGTTCAGGCGCGGCTCAAGCTTCAGAAAGCGCTCGAAATCAGCTGGCGTCTCGATAGCACCACCGTGACACGTGACGATCCGGTCGGAGAACTTAGCTGACAATGCATCGAGCACAGCGCCAGCGCGTTTCCGCGCAACATCTTCTGCAAGTACCGTTTTCGAACCGACTGTACCACCCGAACTGTTGCCGAAATGCACGATAATATTGTCGACACCAACCTCCGCCATGGCCAGAGCTTCCTCGGGCGATGTGCAGAACGCCTTTGTAAACAACCCCATGCGCGACGCGGTCCCTAGGACCTCAACCTCACGGGCGCATCCCATGCCGGTTTCTTCCAAATCGCTTCGAAATTTTCCATCGATCAGCGTCACGGTAGGACAGTTCATTACACCATCATAACCGGCGTCCTGAATACTTTTGAGGAAGCGAGTCATGTCGCGCGTCGGATCGACACAGAGCAATCCGGCTACTAGTGCGCATTCGCGCACCACGTTGACAAGCACGCGCTCACCCAGTTCGAGAGTCAGCGCATTGGCATCGCAGATGGGCAGGTAGCCTGCCATCGAACTCAAGCCCTGCATGCGGAAATAAGCAAGGCAATGAGTGGTGACCATATCGGCACCACCCCGTGCCGCCATCTTTGCGGTGATACCGGAGCCGCACAGAGCGTCGTAAATTGGCCGCCCACCGTTTATTTCCGCACGCAAGTGCTTAACAAGAGTTACACGGTCATATCTTCCCGTCATGCCCTCTCGTTGCCTCCACTCTCTAGTCGGGCATCGTACAGCATTAAACGAACCGACTGGGAGGGCTCGATTTTCCCTAGTGCGTGAAGGGGGCAAAGTCATTGCGATCGATGTCCGCTTTGGGTCAGACAGACATGTGCGGCGCACAAGCTCAATTCCGCTTTGCCCCCGAAAGCGACATCAAATACTACATAGTGAAATGTCCGCTTTGGGCCAAAAGCGGACATGGACTCCTTGAGGTCAAACTTTTGCCGCCAGACACTAAATCAAAGCGGGTGACCTCGAAATCCATTATAAGTGCTGCGGAGGCGCAGTAGGGGACAAACTACGTGAAACGTCGAGCAGTTGTTGGGGTGATGGGGTCTGGCGATAAAGCCCAACATGAAGACACGGTGACCGCCTACGCATTGGGCCAGGCAATTGCTAAGGAGGGCTGGGTCTTGTTGAGCGGTGGCCGCAAAAGCGGTGTTATGGACGCGGTGAACGAAGGCGCTAAGAACGCGGATACTAATGCCCTCACAATTGGCATTCTGCCGGGCAAGGATAAAAAACAGCTCTCCGATTGTGTCGACGTCGGAATCGTCACGGGGATGGACAACGCGAGGAACAACATCAACATCTTGTCGAGTGATGTTGTTATCGCGTGCGGCTACGGCGGCTCAGGTACCGCGTCCGAGATCGCCCTCGCATTGAAGTCCGGGAAGCCAGTGATTCTGCTGAACGAAAGGCGCGAGTGCATAGACTTTTTTCGAACGATCGGCGGGAAACTGGTGCACGAGAGCAATAGCGTCAATGATACGATCTCTCATGTAAAGAAACTGCTGGCTAAGATTTAGCCGTTCGAAGCGTGCTCCATGTCCGCTTCGGGCCAATAGCAGACACTGTGCGTCTCTGATTTCTGGCGTCGGACTTTCGGCGTCTGCACGTCTGTATAGTTTTGTGCTGGTTGTCCGATACCAATGTATTCTAGTCTTGGTGCCACTACGCGTCCTCGCTTCTTCGGAAAGCAAACCGTTTCAGTTGCGTTAACCCCAGATTGCGAACTTGCTTAAGGTCCCCACGCAATTCGACTAATACCGAGACGGTTTGCAGGGGGATGCCGGATGCAAACATCACCTGCCAGTAGAACCTGCACGCGATGCGGGGGTCGCTCTGAATGCGCGGCGACGCTTCCAAAAAGCGAAGAAAAACCCGAATGTCAAATTTACCAGTGTCTAGAGTGCAAACACATTGAGTGGGTGCCACAAAAATAGGCGAACAGAATTTTTGTCCCGCTCTTCAGATTTCAAAAATGTGATACGGAAAGTTCGTGTGAAGGACTAGCATGAGTTTAGTCCTGCTTGGGGACTAACGTGACTAAGTCGCCTGAACAACAACCTGACTTTCGCGCCGGGCAGTTGGTGCTCTTCGGCGTAGCCGCGCTGATGCTTTTGTTATTCGCGTGGACGTACGTGCGTTAGCGCTCCTTCATTCGCTGTCGTATCTTTGCGGATACATCGTCGTCCCTGTGTGCAGCGCAAAAGCCAATGTCCGCTTTGGGTCAAAAGCAGACATGTGCATTGCACACGCAATGTCCGCTGAGAGCCAGTAGCGGACATGCGGGTCCTTATTCGATCAGCTCGTCGGCAAGCTGTTGGAGACGCAACGGCACGTCGAGGCCCAGTTCCTCGACGGTCTTGAGATTGATGAGCAGCTCAAACTTTGTCGGCACCTGCACTGGAAGGTCGGCAGGCTTCTCGCCCTTGAGGATGCGGTCGATATACCCTGCCGCCAAACGAAACTGTTCGCTGCGAACGTCACCATAAGAAATCAGGCCGCCCAATTCCGAAAAAAAGCGATTGTAATAGATCGTTGGCACTCTGTAGCGGGACGCTAGCGCAATGATCAGTTCACGATTTACGTCGATGGATACGTCCGGCATCGCGATGACGCCACCTCCCGGATCGCGTCCTTGTGCGGCGATAACGCCTTCGATCTCATCCTCGGTATGAACCGGAGTAGCACTCACCTGGACGGCAAAGGATGATGCGGCTGTTTGAATGGAGGGCATGAAGTATTGGATCGGCACGGTTGTTGCTGGATTAAACAGCAACGCCACGCGCACGGTGCGCGGAGCGATCTCCTTCAATAGTTCCACCCATTTACCGCCCAGTGCGGGATCGCCATTGACCATGAAGCCGGTGATGTTACCGCCCGGATGCGCGAGGTTCGCAACAAAGCCGCTGCCGATCGGATCGGATACGCCTGTAAACACGATCGAAATTGTCGTCGTCTCGTGGGCAAGAGCGGCGATCACGGGTGTGGTTACGCCCAAAATGGCATTGGGCCGCATTTCGACCAATTCTTTGGCCAACATGCGCATCCTATCGGCATCACCGGCGGTCCAGCGAAGTTCGATCTGGACCTTGCTGTTTTCAGTCCAGCCCAGCTTTGTGAGCGCACCCCGGAACGCTGCCAGCCAAGACTGCGCAGTCCGATCGCTCTCCGCATAGCCCATCAGCACGCCGATCAGCCGCGTTCGGTCCGGCTGCTGCGCCCGCGCTTTGAACGGCCACGCGGCGGCCGAGCCAGCAACTACCTTTATAAAATCGCGCCGGCGCATTGCCTTCCCTGAGGCTTAGGACCACGCCATTGTGATTACAGCAGGGATTCACGACAAGCGGAATGGGGCCGACCGTCATTTTGCGTGGCAACAATCGTTAGGACCGAATGTCCGCTTTGGATCAAAAGCAGATATGTGCAGTGCACCAGACCAATGTCCGCTTTACCCCCGATAGCAGACATGTGCTGCGCAACTAGAGATGTCCGCCTTGGGCCAAAAGCGGACAGACCTTCACTCGATCACTCTGTCCGCGCGTATCAGGAAGGACTCAGGGATCGTTAACCCGAGCGTCTTAGCGGTCGTCAAGTTAACAATGAGATCGAACTTGGTCGGCTGCTCAATTGGAAGATCGGTAGGCTTTGCGCCACGCAGTATCTTGTCAACATATTCCGCAGCGCGACGGAACAAGTCCGGAAAGTTTGGTCCATAAGACATCAAACCGCCCACCTCGACGTATTCCTCGGCATTGAACATCGTCGGCAACCGCGCGCCCAGCGCCAGTGTGCTGATGCGAACCCGATTGGTAGCAACCAGTGGATCGTTGCAGACGTAAAGGGCGTTTGCACGACCCTTAAGTCCATCAATTGCTGTCGCGATATCCTCGGGGCGCCGTATTTCCGATTTGACCGTGTCAAGACCAAATGTGCGAGCCGCTGTCAAAGTCTCACGCATATCGATCATAGCAGACGCATTATCGACATTTGTCATAATCGCGACCTGATGTAGGCCGGGAACCACGTCGCGCAACAATTCAAGTCTCTTGCTGGCGGTGTCCGGCTGCTGCAGTGATAAGCCGGTTACATTGCCACCAGGTCGAGCAAGCGATGCAACCAGACCAGCGCCGATCGGATCGCCAACCGCTGCGAACACAATGGGGATTGTCGACGTTGCCTGCCTTACCGCAAGCGTTGTCGGCGTGGCAGACGTGACAATGACGTCCACCTGAAGCCTGACAAACTCGCCCGCGAACTCGGCCAAATGCTCTGTGCGTCCGTCCGCCCAGCGGTACTCCAACGCAATGTTACGGCCCTCGATCCAGCCGAGTTCACGTAGCCGCCGCACCAACGCGCCGACTCGTGGGCCATCGAGAGCAACAGTGTTAGGAAGAAGTAACCCGATGGTCGGGGGCTTCCCTAGCGGCTGCGCACCTGCCGCGAGCGGCCACGTAGCCACGCCCCCTACCAGTTTGATGAACTCGCGACGCCTCATTGGTACTGCCTAGGACCGCCCTCCAGAGTCTTGCCTAGTCTTGGGCCTGTGACGCGTAAATTTGATCTCAATAACGGATCTGTGGATGTCCGCTATGGGCCAGAAGCGGACTCATGCAGTGCAGCAACGCGTGTCCGCTAAGGGCCAATGGCGGACATCAAACCAACCGGAATTGAAATTTTCTACGGGTTCATCGTTTGCTGTTGTGCAACGAGATTGTGGGGCGTCACCCGGATTACGCCGCCACGCGGGCTATCGATGTCGGCTATCAAAAAGAACGAAATCGATATGATAATGGGCAAGATCAGCAGGAACACATTGGTGCGATGTTCGCCATATCCCAAGAGTAAATTGCAGGAAATCGCGATCAAACCCATTAATGCCCATGCCGCGCCCGGAATCCGATTCCACCAGGCCGCCTGAGTAAACCCTTGCGAATTCAAAACTTCATTGATGGCTGAGGTTGCCAGTGCAACGATTGGGGTCGGTTGGGTCACCGCGGCATTCGTTACGGCGTTCCAAAGATCAGCCTGAAGTCTTTGAACGTCGGCATTGATTGAGGCCGCCTGACGCTCATTGCCGGCCTCATAGAATGAAATTCGCGCCGAAATGTACTTCCTGAGGAAATCGCGTAGGCGCGACGCATCATTCGCAGGTAACAGATCGGCTCGCAAATACGCTGTGCCAATCGCATTCGCCTCTACCTCCTCGGCGTTCTTTCGCTGGTCGTAACGGCTTACCGCCATTGCAAAACTGAAACCAATTATGAGGCCGAGCAATGTCAGTGCGGCGTTCCGAAGGATATCAAAATCGTCCCGTTCACCTTGTTTGAACGGTCGGACCCTCTTTCTAAGGATGTCGCCGACATATGCGGCTGCCCATTGGACGATGAGCGAGACGGCGAATACGACAAAGGGATTATCAAAAATGCCCATTATGGGCCTGCCGCTCTTTTGCGCACCGAGGACGGTGCTCGATATACGATTGTGTAAAGAGGGTAGCGCCAAATCGAGTTGGACCGAGGTCCAATCGAAGCCGGCAAATTGTTTTGGGCAATTATTACAAACGACAACGTCGAGGGCTGATCCGCGCTCAATTCAGCTGGAACACGCATGTCTGCTTTGGGTCAATAGTAGGCATGTGCAGCACAAGAGACAATGTACGCATCGCCTCCGACTTATTTCAATCCAACGCGCCCAAGAATGATCCTCTCACTCCGGCACGACTTCACCTGAGCCTCCAAACTCTTTGGGAAAATCCTTCAGCTTCGGAAGCCCGTCCCGCATAGGCAAAACTGTGTCGGCATAGTTGATGTGCAAAGTTGGGCTGAATCTCAAGGTGGGTATCGTTGCTGCGAATACATCCACCAATCCGATCGTAGGATGATTGTTCATGAGATGGCCCCCGCATTTCTCGCAGTATTGCCGTTGACTGAATTTGGTCTTTTGGAACATGGCAACATGTTCCGCACCTCCGGTAACCCGCACCGCATCAGGCTTCCAAAGGGTGAAAGCAGTGACTGGGGCAGCTGACCAGGACCTACATGATTGGCAATGGCAATATCCCATTGCTTCCGGTTCGCCGGAAACTTCCACATGAACCGTTGCGCAAAAACACTCGCCCTTGTGTGTCGCCGCCATGTTGCTTTGTCCTCATTCTCGAGCGGGCAAATATGCGTATCACCAACAGCAGGGACCAAGGCTGACACAACAGCCTTGGTCCGGATATCTTAAGCGTCATCAGTGACAACAACAATTGTCGGAGCGCCGCCAGAACTGATCGACGCTGCGTGGGTCAATGCTTCCTTGCCGCTTGAGGCAGCCGTCGCCTTAAGCGTCTCGATTGTTGGGAAGCTCACATCAGAGATGAGATGATAGGGCGGTGGCGCGAAGGAGGGTCCGACTACGCGTTTGGTCACGACGCCAGTCGCACCTTTCAGCCTCGGGGCCGCATACGGCAGGTGTTCTTCGCGATAGGCGCGGTCAAACTCCTTCACGTCCTTGGGGTGTGGGTACATAATCAACAGATGAGCGGACATGGGATATTCCTTTCGAGTTGGATGTTAAGTGACGACGGTCATATAGGCCGAGTGGCGGCACTCTTGCGGTACGGAATCCTGACCGCCAGTGGTCAAAGTCGGCCGTTGCAACCGTGTCTACTCGAGACTCGCGCCACGCTCCGTCAGTAGTTCGCGAAGCACAGACCGGTGGCAGCGGGCCTCGTTTTCGCAGTAACAACCAATAGAAAAGTTGCTGCCGTGCGAGAGCCCCGCCAGAAGGTCGAGCGTCCGGCGCGCGGTCGGCACATTCATCTCTGCTCTGAAGGCGCGGACGAAGCGTTTCCATTCAGTTTCCGTCGCCGCCGCCTGTCCTCGCACCATCAGTTCCGCGCTCGGGGCGAGGTCCGGATACCAGACATCGAACCAATCGTCGGCCGCATAGCGGCTCTTCCTGACGCCGCGCGGCGGACGCCGCACCGTGCCAATGCGAGTTCCTTCTCGCGCATGACGGGGTTCACCCAGGCGGACGATCCTCAGGGTCACGATGCGCTCATCCCAGCCAGAGCGCGTGCGCGACTCTTACCTGTGTAGGGTTTAGCCGGTCCGATGTGAGCGAACGCATAGAGATCGAACCACTTTGGAAAGGCTCGGGTAAACGTTTTCGAACCGTCAATCTCAAGACCCATTCTCTGAGCTTCGAGGAAGCTCATATCGCCGCGCCACCAAGCGACCAGAGCGGCCAGCGATCCCCGCACGCACACCGGTTCGGGAAAGCCTGGGTTCGATTGACAGAGTGAAGCTTCAGTCTTCTTCAGCAGCATGAAACGCCTACGGTGACCCCGAACTTCGAACCGAACCACGAAAGGATCCGTAGGCAGGGCTGTGAAACGGACTCGTCTTTTCATGTCGACCAGCACCGGCTCCAAGTCGAGATCTTCATCGGCGGAATCGCGCGCTAGCCAGCGCTGTCCCCACGTGCCAAGTGCGCTCACCAGCATCGCCAGCTCCCGCCCCCCTTTGGTGAGCTCGTATTCGGGGCCGTGGGTGCCGTCGATCCGAGCGATCGCCCCAACGTAGATGAGAGCCTGGAGCCGTTCGGAAAGGACGGTACGGGACACTCGGGGAATGCCCCTGCGGATATCGTTGAAGCGCCGGCTGCCACACAGGATTTCCCGTACGATCAAAAGGGTCCACCGACCGCCCAGCACTTCGTGGGCGCGCGCTATGGAGCAGAACTGTCCATATCCTGTCATGGCCCGACAATCTATCACGGCGGGCTAAACAATGCGGTACGGATTCTGGACCTGAGACCCAGCCTTCGAAGTGCCCTGGCGGGGCTCAAAACGAGACGCATGAGGGACGACCCAATGTCCGCTTTGGGTCAGAAGCGAACATATGCGGTGCTCAAGCTCATGTCTGCTTTGGGACCAGAAATGGACTTACGGTGGTGCCGTCCTCCGCATTGAAGGAAGGTCAGACATCGAGCGCATCCACTTGGCGAGCTGCGGGCGACCAAGAGTGAAATTATCCATGCCGCAATAGCGTGCTCTCTCGAGAGCGACTGCAAGGATTAGATGGGCCATTCGCGGTGTTCCTTGCATCAACGGATCGACTATATGGCCCTCAAAAACGTCGGCCATGCGTTGGCT
>Ga0126382_10000928_pt1 | contig 11706 bp, 6 predicted proteins | sample PanSoiMetPlot_30_FD_92548 | JGI IMG/M metagenome (GOLD analysis project Ga0126382, IMG submission 92548) | Tropical forest soil microbial communities from Panama - MetaG Plot_30 | ecosystem: Environmental > Terrestrial > Soil > Tropical forest > Bulk soil | place: Panama | collected 2016-02-17 | reverse complement strand
TGCGTTCCGATACCCTCCAGGGTCATCACCGCGCGGACAATGTAAGTAAAGCTCGCAGGAATCTTGAAAGGGAACTCATAGATAACGTGGGCCATATCGAACATCAGTTCCTTGAAGTTAACGTCACCCAGGCGTATGCCCAGGTAGCGATCAAACAGCCCTTCTATTATGGGTTTGAACCGGCTTTCATCCTCGGGAGAGAGCTCAATAAAGCCGAGCCGGACCATATCGTCCACCAGGCCGCGACCATCACGCTCGACCACGTGGAAAAACGCGTTAATCAGATTTGATTGCAGCTTCATATTAAGTCGCCCGACCATTCCGAAGTCGAAGAATGCCAGGCGGCCGTCTGCCATTACCCTAAGATTTCCAGGGTGCGGATCAGCATGAAAGAAGCCATCTTCCAGTAGTTGTTTCAGATAGGTGCGTGCAAGGAGCTTAACGACTTCGTGAGGATCTTGTCCGGCTGCGGTGAGTTGGGCTGTGTCCGTGACCTTGTAGCCGTCTATGAATTCCATCACGATCAGTTTCCCAGTCGAGAAGACCGGATAGATCTGTGGCACATAGACCTCTTTCCATTTTGAGAAGTTCTTTCGGAAAGCCTCCGCGTTGTTAGTCTCCTGCTCGTAATCCATCTCCTCATTGATGGTGGTATGAAAGGCGTCAAGCGTGCCCTGCCAATCTACTCCCCTTACGAGATTTGGATATTTTTCGAGTCGGCGAGCTATTCTGCGCAATACATCTATGTCAAACCCGATCTGATCGTGAATTCCGGGCCGTTGGACTTTTACCGCGACTACTTGCCCGGTCTTAAGCCTCGCTCGATGAACCTGTCCGAGGCTCGCGGCTGCAATCGGCTTGTCTTCAAAGTCTTCAAAGATATCTTCTATTTTCGCTCGCAGCTCGTGCTCGATGATTGCCCTCGACTGCTCAGTAGGAAAAGGTGGAACTTCGTCCTGGAGCTTCCCGAGCTCCTGGATATATTCAACTGGCAACAGGTCGGCCCGAGTCGCAAGCGATTGGCCAGTTTTTATGAATGTGGGCCCCAGTTTCAAAAGCTTTTCTCGAAGCAGAACACCCTCCTGACGTCGAAGATCTGGCTCAGGTAGTCGCTTCTTTCGCCAACCCCGGGTGTTTATGAACAAGCGGAACATGAATAGAAGGAATGCCGTGATTACTCGAGCCATTCGCAGGTAGCCGCGCAGGCCGATTTTGGGCAGCGGTTCTACGGTCGATGTACCGGTGGCTCGAACCTTCTTTGAGGTGTCAGTTGTGAGGAAGGCGGTCTGGTCGCTTGGAACAAGCGATTTTCCGTCTGACGGTTGTAAATCAGTTCGTTTGGGGTCCAACATCTGTAAAAATGGTACGAACTCCTTCCGGTCTACGTTGCCAGTTAGATTTTAACACAAGGGGTTAAATGATCCCCTCGTGGGGAATGTACTCGCATTCTCCGCGTTTGATGCGCAAAACTCTAACTCAAAGCTGATTATTCGCGTTGTCAAAACTCTAGGCAAGAATCCGATCTTTTGCTTAAATGGGCCTCAGCCGCGCTTGTTTTGAGCGATCTGCCCCTCCAAAAAAGGAAGCTCGGTTGTGTTCCTCTTTTCACTCCGTGAACAGCGGCAGCTCTGCACTTCCTGATGTGTAGATAGCACCCCACGCGCTCTCGAGGAGAGTGTCATGTCCTTCAACAAGTCCGAGGCCTTAGACGCCGCGAAGCAGTATGTGCTTCAGCGAAACCTGCCGGCAGCGCTCCAGATCTACCAAAAGGTGGTTCAAGTTGATCCCGCTGATCTTTCAGCAATGAACACGCTCGGCGATCTTTATGCAAGCACAGGTAACATCCAGCAGGCGATCGATCACTTTTCGCGGTTGGCGACCATCTATATCGACGGGGGCTCGCCCCGCAAAGCGATCGCAGCGCTAAAAAAAATAATCGCCGTTGATCCAGCAAACATTGAGACCGCGATTAAGCTAGCCGATCTTTATGCCGAGGCAGGTCTCCCAAGCGAAGCTCGGCAACACTATCTTCAGATCGCTGAGGCGCTCATGCGCAAGGGTCAGAGACTCGACGCACTGAATGTCTATACGAAAGTTGTTGAACTCGATCCGATGAATACACCGACACGGATCAGACTAGCCGAGCTGTGTCTACGCGAAGGAATGAACGATCAGGCTTACGACGCATTCATGATCGCTGCCGACCAGCTGGCGCAAAAGGGCGAGCATCGTCGCGCGCTAAATGCATACAATGAGGCACTCTCCATCAAACCAGAAAACGCCGAGGCATTAACCGGTCAACGCAAATTGATGGGTATGCTTGGCATTAGTGATCGAGGGCAATCAGAAACGTCTGGAAACGGCGAACCCGCAGGTGAAAAGCCATCGCGGGCACAAACTGCTCCCCTCGGCAGCCAGACCCCCTCAAACGACAAGCCAAAGAACAACGAAGGCTCATTTGTGGTTCAGGAGATTTCGAAGGCTGAAATACTCGTTGCTTATGGTCAGGTAACTCAGGCCCTCCGTATGCTCAAGGATGTATTGCGAGAAAACCCGGACAGTATCGATGTACACGTTAAGCTCAAGGACATCTATCTTAGAACAGGAATGATGGCGGAAGCGGCTACGGAGTGCCGCGAGCTAGAGCGCATACACCAATCGAGAGGCGAATCTGATCGCGCGCGTGATTACGCAGTCAGAGCGAGCCGGCTTACCAATCTGCTCGACCAACCGTCTGGTGATTTAGACGGACTCGAGTCAAACAAGACTCCATCGCCGCAAATTAATGCGCAGCCGCCCGTCGTTGCATCTCAAAACCCGGCGTCGATAGAAACTCAAGTTAGCGTGCCGCCGCTCGTGGCACAACAGGTTGAATCAAATCCGGTCATTGAACCACAAAAGATCCCGGCAGAGCCTCAAGTTAAAGCGACGCCGGTTGTCGCAACCAAAAAAACGCCACCCGCAGGACCTCAAGTCAATGCGCCTTCACCTGCAGTCTCCTCCCAAAAGCCGTCGCCAGCAGTACCTGAAGCTAATGTGCCGCGACCAGTCGTCGCATCCGAAAAGCCGTTGCCAGCGGTGGGTCAAATCAAAGCGCAGCCGTTTGTTGCACCACAAAATCCGTCGCCCGGCAGCGCCCATGTAAAGACGTCTCCGCCCGCTGTTGCACCCCAAGAACCAGAGCCGCGACACGCCAATCTAAAAGTAGCCCAGGATCGGAAACCGATACCGGTCACCACCAGATTGGCTCCACCCTTCGCCCAGCCGCCTAAAGTTCAGATCTCTGTTGCGGATGAAAATCATCCTGCCGTCGTCGTTGCAGAGACTCGCCCAGAGTTGCGCGTTGACGCGCCTTCTGTACCGGTGGAGAAGCCCGCTGCAATCGTACCGGCAGAGACCGACGACCAATCGTTACGGGAAGCTTCTTCAGCAGTGGTATCTAATTCCGCGGTCGGGGTTGAGTTCGCTCCAGTACTTGTGATTTCGTGGCTCGCTAAGAATAGGAAAGCAGTAATCGCCGCTGGTGCCTTGGTTCTGTTGTCGATGAGTGCAGTGATCGGCGGATTCGTTTACTTCAACTCCCCTGATCATCAATCCCCGACTCTCGCGGTTACAGCGCCTCCGGTTTCTTCAGCTCCTCCGGCTGAAACAGCTGCCGGGCAAATGCAAACACAAGTTGCCCAGAGCGGCACACCGGCAAACATCACTGCAACGGCTGCCGCTGCGCCGGAAGTTCCAACTCGGCGCGAGAGCAAAGACCCAGAACCTACTAAAACTAAACAACCACCGGCACCGGTTCCGCAACCGGTGAGCCGGCCTGTCAACCCCGCACCGTCTCCTGCGCCGGTGTTGCCACGCGCATCGGTTAGTCCCGACACCATCGGTGCGGACAACAAAGCTCCTTCCGGGGTTCCCGTCGAGGTTCCCATTGGTGCAATCCAACCCGCGGAGCCGCCAGCCAAGGCGGTCAGGCACTCTCCAGGCGTGGTCATGGGGAGCGCCATAAAAAAAGTGGAACCGACATACCCAAGTCCTGCGAGATCCGCCGGACAGTCCGGCACTGTTAAAGTTGAAGTGTCGATTAACGAACGAGGGGATGTAACCTCGGCCCGAGCGCTGTCCGGTCCGGCGCTTCTGCAGAACGCGGCGGTCAATGCGGCGCGTGCATGGAAGTTCAAAGCGTCAACGCTGGGAGGTGTCCCCGTGACGACCACTACGACGATCGTATTCAACTTCAAGCTTTAGAAGTATTCGGATCCGTGGCGCCATTGCATCCGCTCGTGTCCCACAATCTCTATTGGAGCCATATTGAATTTGCGTTATGGTGACGCTAGTATGCCAGCAAGGCCAGTTTCCTGGCATAGTCATGACACACGCATCACAAGAACCACACGGTAGCAATCGAATTCTCGTCGGAACGTCGGGCTTTGCGTATAAGGAGTGGAAGGGGAGCTTCTATCCAGCCGATCTCCCGGCGAAAAAATATTTGTCATATTACTCACAGCATTTCCCTACTACTGAAATTAATAACACTTTTTATCGCATGCCCACAGCTAAGCTCTGCGAGGGGTGGTACCCGGAAGTACCCGATGACTTTTCGTTTACACTAAAGCTTAGCCAGCGGATCACGCATTTCAAAAGATTGAAGAACGTTGACGACGAGATGAATTTCTTTTTGGAGAGCGCGTCGGCCTTGAAGGAAAAGCTGGGGCCCATACTGGTGCAGCTTCCGCCGAATTTCAAGAAGGACCTCGAAGTTCTCGAGGGCTTTCTGGCTGGCTTCGCAACGCGAGGAAAGCTTGCCTTCGAGTTTAGGCACGAGTCCTGGTTTGCGGATGATGTTTATGAACTACTTCGAAGCCACAAAACCGCACTGGGTGTAGTCGAGAAGGAAGAAGGTGAGGGTCCGGAGACGCCGCGCGAGGTGACCGGCGCGTTTGTCTATATGAGATTGCGAAAAGGTGACTATTCCGATGATGAAATGCTTGACTGGGCTCGGTGGATTCGGAGCCAAAACGTGCCAGTGTACTGCTATCTAAAACATGACGACCGGGCACCGATCCTTGCTAATGCATTGCTCTCCGCTTTGAATGAAGTGCGTTAGACAGCGATTCCTCTCGTTTTGCGTTGTGACGGCGTCTGATGAGGAAGCCTAAAAATTCCAATCCCACCCACGTCAGTGGCTGTTTGAACAATCATAAAATATCACCCACGTTAGGCGACGAACCTTCCAGGTCAAATCCCCTTCAGGTTAGTGCGCGGCTTTCGGAAACGTAAAAGGCAGTACGTCCGGAACGACGCTTACTTCACTGGTGAACTTAAACGGGTACTTCCCACCGCTGTCATAGACCAGTTCCACAAAGAAAGCCGTGAAACCGCTTGCGGGCTTGTTAACACGAGCGACATAAACTCCAGGTTTGTCTTCCTTCAATGGCGAACTCGTGTAGCCATTCCCTATGGTATCAACCCTAAAGTCTCGAGCCTTCGGGTTCGTTGCTTGCCACAGATTTACTTCCCTTGGTTTGTCCCTCACTGTCACAATCACTGTGCCGTCCTTTTCTTTCTTCCAGGAAAATTGCGGTCGCGGTTTGTTGTTAATTACGGCTTGATAGAAGGTCAGCAAGCTTTCTCGAGCATCAGTTCCTGCAAGATTGTGCTTCGAGTTAGGCGTATAGCGAAGATATTTCTCTCCTTGAAGCTCGCTGAAATAGAACTGAGAATTGTCAGGCAGGAAGAATTGATCGCCTGAAGCGTGCACAAGGTACTTCGGAATCTTCAAGCGGTCTCGACTACGATAGTTGTAGGGATCCTCAATGGCCAGGACATGTTGGTATTCGGGAGTTCCGATCTTGTTTGGGAAAAGCTTGTGATTGACATAATCATTGAGCGCGGTTGAGAAGAAACCGTACGCCTCAAAATGATGTCTAGTGATTGCTTCCGAATTTAGCGCGTCAATGACCGTCGGCATAATTGCAATAACCCGCTTGTCGACCGCGCCCACCAGCCAGGTCGTCCAGCCCCGTTTCGATCCGCCAGAGACAACAAACTGATCAATCTTTAGTTTCCCGCCGGCGTCGCTGGACAGAAACTCCTGCATCGCATCCAGCGCCCTCACACCGCTTTTCACCATCGCTAAACGTACAAGCCAGGTATCGTCACCACTTTTCATTTGGCGCACTCTGCTATAGGCGATCAGGTCATCCTCTGAACGGCCCTTATCCTTAGAGTCAGAAAAGAAGAGCGGTTGATTTGGCACCATGCCGAGCTCTGCAATTGCTGTGTTCGACTCCATCGCAAAACTGACGAGGCGATCGGATGGTTTTGCAGGAGCAGCATCACGATTGCTGCCGCCGTTGATGAATAGGAGCGCTTTATTTGACGTAGTATTGTTCGGCCGAACGATCGTGAGCCAATGCTTCCAAACAGGACGGTCAACCTCATCCGCGCCACGCCATGTTTGTGATGTGAGGTCTATCACATAAGCCTTGTAACCCTCACCCGCGATGGTGTTCACCAGTTTCCACGAATAACTCGGATCCGGCTTTGCGATATAACGATCGAGGGCGGTTTCCTGGCCGGGTAGCGGGCTGTTGGTTGCGGTTACCGGCAATAGAAGTGACGCACAAACTACGAGAGCCGTGGCCCAAATCACAACACTGCGATTCCTCTTCATAGCCAGCCTCCTCTTGTGATCGAACGATAGTAGCTACAGCGACAAACATCAAGATGGGTGGTAAAAGGCTTTTTAGCGTTCAACGTTAGCCGCACAACCGCCGGACGCTGAACGCTCAACGTCGAACGCTAAACGAAAAATGTTTAATCACATCATCGAATCAAGTTTCAGCAGTGTGTGCAGCAATACGTTAGCTCCGTTTGCAATATCTTCGGGACGCGAAAATTCCTTTGGCGAATGACTGATTCCTCCTACGCTTGGGACGAAGATCATGCCCACTGGTCCGATTCGCGCGATCTCCTGCGCGTCATGGCCGGCGCCACTCGGTAGCCATTTTGTCGAAAGACCGAGCGACTTCGCCGTTTCGTCAATCAGTTTACGTAAGCGCTCATCTGTTGGCGCAGGAACGATGCTGTTGGTTTCAGTGAACTCGAATGTGGTCCCCGTAGATTTTGCAATCTGACCGGATTCATCGCGAATCTTTCCAAAGAGCATCTGGATCTTGGCCGCATCCAGGTCACGCAACTCGAGACCAAGCACTACCTTGCCTGGTATCACATTGTACGCACCGGGCCACGCCTGAAGCTTGCCGACTGTTCCGACCTGCCGGCCTGGCGCACTGGTCACAATTCGATTGACTGCTTCGATAAACTTTGCCGCCGCCAACATCGCGTCGCGCCGCTGGTTCATTGGCGTCGTACCCGCGTGATTTGCAAAGCCCTCGATCTTCACCTCCCACTGCGTAATACCCACAATACCCTCGACCACACCGATATTTAGCTTTTCAGTATCGAGGATGCCGCCTTGCTCGATGTGAAGTTCGAGATAGGCGGCGATGTCGCCACGTTGTCGTCTGACTGTCGAAAGCCTTTCCGGATCACCGCCTATGAATTTGATCCCATCGCGAATAGTCTTCCCGCTGCTGCTGACGAGACTGAGTTGCTTTCCAGTGATTTCGCCGCCAATGGCGTGGCTACCGATCGTCCCGCCTTCTTCATCGGCAAAGATAAGGACCTCCAGGGGATGACGAGTTTTGTGATTCTTTTCGGCCAGGGTCTGAGCGACCTCGATCGCGCTCATCGATCCAACATCGCCGTCGAAATTGCCGCCTTCGGGTACCGAGTCAATATGCGAGCCCATCAGGAGCGGCTTCAAGTTCGAACTGGTGCCAGGTCGGCGTCCGACGATGTTGCCCGCAGCGTCTATGCTGACTTCAAGGCTTGCAGCGCGCATCAGGCCTTGTACGTACTCTCGTCCTTGCCGGTCTGCGTCGCTGAAAGCTACCCGGCTGACTCCTCCCTGAGGGTTCTTGCCGAACTGCGAGAGGGCATTGAGGTGTTCTACGATCCGGTCTCCGGTTACACGCAGCGACGACTGAAGGGAGAAGCGAGGAAGGCCGATCGCGGCGGCCCCGAATAACATTTTCAAATTGAAGTCTCGCCTGTTCACGTTGCTCTACGCGGATGGGTTTAGAAAATGAAAATCGAAAACCGATCAATGGCCGATCGGAAAAGCCATTTTCATCTCGACAGGTCGTACGTCCGCGGCTTCTTTGCCCGGTTATTTGAATATCACGCGGAGGAACTTTCGACTGCCCACCTGGATCAGCGCTTCTTCGCCGGCCTGAGAACCCAGCTCATATTTTACGTCGTTTATTCGTTCGCCGTTGACTCGGACGCCGCCCTGGGAAATCAGTCTCTGCGCCTCTGAAACTGAAGGAGCGAGTCCTTCGGTGGCTAAAAGCTTTACCAATCTCGTTGAGCCCGAGCCTAGCTCAATAGCGGGAATGTCAGTAGGTGCTTGTCGTTCGCGAAAGAGGCGGTCGAACTCACGGTTCGCCTCTTCAGCATCATTTTGCGAATAAAAATCTGCGACGATTCGTCGAGCAAGCTCGACTTTGATATCGCGGGGATTTCGTTCGCCGCGGTGAGCAGAACCTTTCAGGTCGTTAATTTCGCTCAATGTCAGGTCGGTGAGCAACTCGTAGTAACGCCACATCAAGTCATCGGTGATGGACATCACCTTTCCGAAAATCTCGCGGGGCGGCTCGGTTATGGCGATATAGTTGCCAAGGCTCTTGGACATTTTTTGCACACCGTCGAGCCCTTCAAGCAGCGGCACCGTCATGATCAGTTGTGGTTCTTTCACTCCATACGATTGTTGAACCTGCCGGGCCATCAAAAGATTGAATTTCTGATCAGTGCCTCCAAGCTCGATATCAGCTTCCAAAGCGACCGAATCATAGCCTTGCGCAAGAGCATAGAGGAGCTCGTGAAGGCTTATCGGCGCCTGGGACTGAAACCGTTTCTTGAAATCATCGCGCTCCAGTAGTTGCGCCACCGTGGCGCGTCCTGCGAGCCTGACAAAATCATCAGGTCCGAACTTCGAAAACCATTCATTGTTGAATCTGATTTCGGTCTGGTCAGGATCGAGCAATTTGAATATCTGCTGCTTGTATGTTTCGGCGTTCTCGTCAATCTGTTCGCGAGTCAGGGCCGGCCTGGTTGCCGATCGACCGGATGGATCACCAATCATCCCGGTAAAGTCGCCAATCAGAAAAATGACAGTGTGGCCAAGCTGCTGAAAGTGGCGCATCTTACGGATAAGGACGGTATGACCGACGTGAATATCCGGCGCTGTTGGATCGAACCCGGCTTTCACACGTAGTGGCTTTCCGGTTTTCGCGGATCGTTCCAGTTTGCGGCGAAGCTCATCTTCGGGAATGCAGTCGACAGTGCCTTTCAGAAGTAATGTTATTTGTTCGTCAATCGTCATTGTTTCACAGACTGAAGTCACTCTCTTTCATCTCATCTGCGTAAAATCTGCGTCGTCTGCGGATAGTCATGGAGGAAGTGCTTTGGACTCAAGATCACGGCTTATCCGCAGATGACGCAGATTAAGCAGATTCTATGAAACCAGAAGCCTAACCTTTAATATCCCACCGGGACGCCGCCTGATCTTGGATCGGAAGCTCCGAGTCTCATTCCACTCTTCGGGTCGATCATTATCCCTTCGGCATCGCCCATATTGCCGGGCTTTTCAGCGAATGAATGGCCCTTCCGTTCGAGCGCGGCGCGCGTGTCGCGATTGATTCCCATAGGTTCGAACTGGATTCGATCCGGCATCCACTGGTGGTGAAATCGGGGAGAATCGATTGCCTGTTGGATATTCATCCCGAAATCAATAACATTAACGATCACCTGGAGCACTGTGTTTATGATCGTCGGACCACCAGGGCTTCCGATTGCGAACCAAACCTTGCCGTCTTTCAAAACAATCGTTGGCGTCATCGCCGAAAGAGGACGCTTTCTAGGTGCGATCGCGTTGTTTTCACTCTGAAGCAAGCCATAAGCGTTCGGTACCCCCGGCTTTGACGTGAAGTCATCCATTTCATTGTTCAGCAGCACGCCAGTCCCTCGAGCGGTTGCCGCCGAGCCGTAGCCGCCATTCAGTGTGTAGGTATTGGTTACGACATTTCCTTCTGCATCGATAACAGTGAAGTGAGTTGTTTCGGTTGACTCCGGTCCCAACGGTTTGCCGGCACGAATCTTCGAGCTCGGAGTCGCAAGATCCGGATCGATTGTTTTCGCCAGTTCGGCTGCGTATTTCTTGGCAATAAGACCTTCCACCGGAACCTTGACGAAATCCGCGTCGCCCAGGAATTCAGCGCGATCTGCAAATGCGCGCCGTTGTGTCTCTATAAGTAAATGAATGGTGTCTGATGATCCCGGACCACTGTACGAAAGATTGTAGTGTTCGAGGATGTTCAACATTTCGATCAGCGCCGTTCCGCCTGAAGACGGCGGAGGCATCGTGACGATCTCGTATCCGCGGTAAGTTCCTATGAGCGGTTTGCGGATCGTGGGTTCATATTCCTTCAAGTCTCGTTCAGTAATCAGGCCGCCATTAGCCTTCATGTCGGCGGCGATCAGCTGAGCAGTCTTGCCTTCATAAAATTCGCGAGGTCCTTTGTCCTTCAAGCGTGCAAACGTCTCGGCCAGCTCTGGCTGCACGAGCCGCTCACCCTCATCAAAGAGCTTGCCATCGCGTAGGAAGATGCGATTGCTGTCGGGAAACTTTTTGAGAGACTTTTCTGCGGCGCGAAGGCTCCTCGCTAAATGATAGGTTATCGGGAACCCATCCGCCGCCAGTTTGCGTGCGGGTTCGACCACATCCGACCAATTCAGCTTGCCGTGCCGCTTCAGAGCCAGCGACAAACCTGCGATAGTACCCGGTACGCCAACGGCTTTGTAGCCGACCGTCGAGGCGTCCTTTATCACGTTGCCGTCCTTGTCAAGATACATGTCGCGAGAGGCAGACAGCGGCGCGCGTTCGCGGTAGTCGATGATTTCCGTGTCGCCGTTAGCGCGTCGGATCATCATGAAGCCACCGCCCCCGATGTTTCCGGCGCTGGGCCACGTCACTGCCAGCGCGAGCGCTACGGCCACCGCAGCGTCAACAGCATTGCCCCCGCGTTGCATGATTTCGACTCCAACGCGCGACGCGATCTCGGTTGTTGACGCGACCATGCCCTGACGCGCGCGAACTGGTTCTCGGGATGCCGCGTTCTGACTCGAAGGCATCCAGGCTGCTAGCACCAAAGCCAACAGAATTGCGCAAAATCTCTTCTTCATTGTCCCGCCTCCGCGAACGAAAATGGAATCTGCACTACAAGAGATGCTATCGATACATGCTTACGTACCACATAATAAACTGACGTCCAACAAACAACGATATTATTGCCGCTGGACCGAGAAAAACACCAAACGGGATTTGCATTTTCATACTACCACCGCGGAGCAAGATCAGCAGTATCCCAATCGCCGAGCCGAGCAGTGAACCAACAAAGATTGTGAGGAGCGTTAACTGCCAGCCTAAGAAGGCTCCAACCATCAGCATCATCTTCACGTCGCCGAGGCCCATTCCCTCGACGTGCCTCAGCCGATAGTATGCTTCGCGAACAAGCCACAAACTTCCGCCTCCTACTAAGGCGCCAAACACTGCTCCACCCAGCGATCTGGCCCACAGAGGCG
>Ga0126382_10000925_pt1 | contig 11737 bp, 10 predicted proteins | sample PanSoiMetPlot_30_FD_92548 | JGI IMG/M metagenome (GOLD analysis project Ga0126382, IMG submission 92548) | Tropical forest soil microbial communities from Panama - MetaG Plot_30 | ecosystem: Environmental > Terrestrial > Soil > Tropical forest > Bulk soil | place: Panama | collected 2016-02-17 | reverse complement strand
CGCGAAGGCGGCGCCCTGGGCCAAGATGGTGTTGGTGCGATCGAACACCAGGGCCTTGGGCACGATGCCGCGCTCCTTCATCTCGCGCAGCATCCAGGCCGAAGCCACGCCGCCCTTGGCCGTCACCAACACCAGGATCTTGTCCTGGTAGCTCTGGCCAAACAGGGCGTGCGCGGGACGCGAGAAGGTGCCTCCGACGCGATCCAAATCGTAGCGGGCTGAGAAGTTGTCCCGCGCCACGAGCGCCGTCCCCCTCACGGAGGGGCCAATTCCGGGGTGGCATTTGAGCACGATTGGCATCAGAGGATCCGCCCGGCGACGGCGCTATCGACGCAGCGCTCCATGCTGGCTAGCGTGGGCTGATAGCCATAGCCGCCGATGATGTTGACGAGCTTGGCCGAGTTGGTGAGGAGGCGCCGCCAGCCGTTCGCCTCGGCCATTTCTCTGGCGTAGCTCTGGTAGAAGCAGATCCCGGCGGTGACGATGCCTCCCGCCGCTTCGATTATGGGGGTGAGACCCATGCGGTCGGCGGCGAACTTGATCTCCGGTGAGGTCGCAACGATCAGCGTCGTCTCGGGGCTAATGTGCCGACCCGCCAAGAGATCGGCGAGCTGCCGCAGCTCCAGCAGCGACAGCTGCGGCGCGGCGAACACAACGACGTCGACCTTGTCGCCTTGGGCCGCGTAGCCGGCATAAAAGGCTTCGATATGCGCTTGCTCGATGCTGAGCGCGGCGGGCACCGTGCGGCCGGCGAACGCCGCTGCCAGGCTCGTCGCCTCTGCCGTCACTTCGGGAATGTGAAAGAGGGCAACGGAGCCGAAGCTCGCGAGCGCCGCACCAAAGTGCTTCAGTTCATCGGAATTGGGCGGCGTCGCCAAGCCGGTCAGCACGGGCACCTCCCAATAGCTGTTGCAGGAGAGACCGACGATGCCGCCAAGCGCGCCCCAGTCGGCAAGATCGCGCGGGCGAGTGCGGACGGCGAAATGCTTGCTGCCGGCACGATGGACGTCGAGGTGATAGCCGTAGCGCGGCGTGCGCCCACTGAGACCTGCAGCCAGCGCCGAGGGTCCGCCTTCGAAATTGCTGCGCGCCCCCAAGACGCTGTTGCAATAGATGACAACGCCCGTATCACCGAACGCCATATGTTCCCCACGCACCGGCGGCAGAACGGTTTGATAGTTGATACAGGTGTTGGTCATGAGCACGCCGAGCGCCTCAAAGGCGGCGATGGTGCGCGCCTCGAGATCGGCCATGGCCTCGGTCTGCTTAAGGCGCTTGTAGCTGGCAAAGTCGAGGCCGCGTGGGTCGGTGATGGTGGGAACCATAACGCGACGTTCAGCGCTCGGCAGCGCGGCTAACCCTTCCAGCCAAACCACCCCCGAGGCGCCGAGACTTTCGGTGTCGGCCATGACGTGGGCCTGGCCGACGCGCACGAAATCGGCGGCATCGAAGAAATGGCCGACGGCCAATTGATGCTCGATCGCCCACTGGCGCGCGCGGCCCAATTCGCCGGCCAGCATCGCCTTTTCTTCGTCATCGAGCCGCATGACTTCCTCAGCGCCAAGGCCGCGGGTGGCGGGGAGGATTACTTCGCCGCGGCTTCCTTGAGCACGGGCGTGATGCGCGCCATCTCGCTCGCGACCAGCTTCTGGAGGCCTTCGGGACCCCGCTCGGCAGCCTCAGGCGCGGTGCTGCCGAGCTCGACATAGCGCTTGATGGTGGCCGGATCGTCGAGCGCCTTGTTCAGCGCCGCGCTCAATTTGTCGATGATCGCCTTGGGCGTACCCTTTGGCGCCACCAGCGCGTTCCAGGCGCTGAAAATAAAGTCGACCCCGGCTTCCTTGGTGGTCGGCACATCTGGCAGGCTCTCGAGGCGCTGCGCGGCGGCGATAGCAAATACCCTGATGGTGCCCGCCTTGATCTGCGGGATCACGTTCAAGGACTGGTCGACCATGTAATCGATCTGGCCCCCCAGCAGGTCATTGAGGGCCGGGGCGGTCCCCCGGTAGGCCACGAGCGCGGGCTTGAGGCCGAACTGGGCGTTGAACAGGGTACCGGAGACGTGCGAGATCGAGCCGACGCCAGCGTGACCATAGCTCAGCTTCGCCTGGTTCGCCTTAAGGTAGGCGATGAACTCGCCGAGGTCCTTGGCCGGATTGTCCTTTTTGGAGACGATCGCCTGCGGCGTGAAATTGGCGATGCCGATCTGCGCGAAGCTCGTTGCCGGATCATACTTGAGATTGGGGTAAAGCGCGGGCGCGGCCGATTGCGTACCCATGTTGCCGACGCCCAGCGTGTAGCCGTCGGGCTCGGCGGCGGCGACCCGTGCCATGCCGGTGGTGCCACCCGCGCCGCCGATGTTCTCGACCACCATCTGCTGGCCGAGCGTCCGCGACATGTGATCGCCGATGATGCGTGCCACCACATCGGTCGGCCCGCCGGCGGCGAACGGCACGATCAGCGAGATCGAGCGGTTCGGATAATTTGTCTCGGCGGCCTGCGCGGGCACCGCCAGCAGGGCGAGCGCGAGCACGGCACCACGACGACCTCGAAGCATTTTGCCTCCTCCTCTTGCCGGATCATGTGCCGCTATGGTAGCGCCCGAGCCCTTCCGGCCCGGGATTGGGCACGTTGTGGCGCAATCTCAACCATCCTGGCTAGCTTTGGCAACCGCTGCCCGCGGCCGCTGCGCGCAAGGGGAGGGGATGGCTGGACCAATGCCACAAGTTCGGCCAATATCCCGCGCTTGCGGGCCTTGCCTGCCCACGTCCTTGTTATGAGAGATCCACATGACGTTTCGACCCCTTGCTGTCGTGGGCGCGCTCGTGCTCGCGCTCGCGGCCACGCCGGCTGCCGCAAAGACGTTCCGCTACGCCTTTCAGGGCGACCTCAACGCGCTTGATCCCTATACCCTCAACGAAAGCTTCACGCTCGGAGCCCTCGGCAACGTCATGGAGGGCCTCACCAAGCGCGACAAGGACCTGAAGATCATCCCGGCGCTGGCCGAGCGCTGGGAGATCATCGACCCCCTGAAGTGGCGCTTCTATCTGCGCAAGGGCGTCAAGTTTCACGGGGGAGAAGACTTCACCGCCGACGACGTGATCTTCTCGCTGGAGCGCATGCGCAGTCCCGGTTCGCAGATCAGTACGCGCGCCCCGGCCGACATGAAGGCCGAGAAGGTGGACGACTACACGGTCGATTTCGTGCTGACCTCGCCCAATCCCATCCTGCACGCGGAATGGGACACCTGGTACATGTTTTCCAAGAAGTGGTCCGAGGCCAACGGGGCCACGCAGGCGCAGTCGGCGAAGGCGACCTCGCTCAATCCCTTCGCGCTCAAGGCCAACGGCACCGGCCCCTTCAGCATCGTCAGCCATGAGCCCGGCGTGAAGACGGTCTTCAAGCCCAACCCCAACTGGTGGGGCAAGCCCGAGCACAATCTCGACGAAGTGGTGTTTCAGACGATCAAGTCGGATGCCACCCGCGTCGCTGCCCTGCTGTCGGGCGACATCGACATGATGGACCCGGTGCCGGTCCAGGACATCGATCGGGTCAAAAGCAATCCCAACGTCACGGTGCTCACCGGCCCGGAGTTGCGCACGATTTTCCTCAACATGGATTCCATGCGCGATGAGCTGCTTTACTCCAACATCAAAGGGAAAAATCCCTTCAAAGACGCCCGAGTGCGCAAGGCCGTTTACCAGGCCATCGACATGGAGGCGATCCACGCCAAGGTCATGCGGGGCATGTCGACCAATTCGGCGTTGTTGATCTCGCCGCTGCTCTTTGCGCGCGCCGGCGAATTCAAGCGCTGGCCCTACGACACCGCGGCGGCCAAAAAGCTGCTGGCCGAGGCCGGCTATCCCAATGGCTTTGAGGTGACGCTCGATTGTCCCAACGATCGCTACGTCAACGATGAGGGCATCTGTCAGGCCGTGGCGCAGATGCTCTCACGCGTCGACGTGAAAGTGAAACTCAACGCCATGCCCAAGGCAACGTTCTTCCAGAAGGCCGGGCCGACCGACAAGTACGATTCCTCCTTCAACCTCTTGGGCTGGACCCCCGGCTCGTTCGATAGCTGGAACGTCATTGCCAATATCATGGGCTGCCGCGACGCCAACGGCAAAGGCGGCACCTTCAACTACGGCGGCTATTGCAACCAGAAGGTCGAGGACCTCGCCAAGAAGATCCTGGTCGAGACCGATACGGCCAAGCGCGACGAGATGATCGCCGAGGCCTTCCGCATCAATCACGAGGAAGTCGGGGTGTTGCCGCTGCATCAGCAGGCGCTGGCCTGGGGCGTGTCCAAGAAGGTCCAGATCGTGCAGCGGGCCGACAACCAGATCCTGTTCTACTGGGCAAAGATGCAGTAGGCGGCGCGGCGCCGGGCGGCTCGTTTCGGCGCCAGATCCGCGGCTGAGCGACCGATGCTGGCCTTTGCGATACGTCGGCTGTTCGAGGCCGCCATCGTCATGTTGACGGTGGCGCTGCTTGCCTTCGTGCTGTTCCGGTTCGTCGGCGATCCCGTCAACCAGATGGTGGGGCAAGACACCTCGATCGAGGATCGCTTGCGCTTACGCGAGGAGCTGGGCCTCAACGACCCAGTGCCCGTGCAATTCGCACGCTTCCTCGCCGGCGCGGCGCGCTTCGACTTCGGCATTTCCTACCAAATGAAGCAGCCGGTGACCGCCATCATCGCCGAGCGGGCCCCGGCCACCATCGAGCTGGCGCTCACTGCCGCCTTGTTCGCGGTGAGCCTGGGCATTCCCATGGGCGTCTACACCGGCATTCATCGCGACAGCTGGCTTTCCAAGGTTTTCCTCACGGTGTCGCTGATCGGGGTGTCGCTGCCGACCTTCCTGATCGGCATTTTCCTGATCTACGTGTTCGCGGTGAAGTTGGGAGTGCTGCCCTCGTTTGGCCGCGGCGAGGTCGTGCGCCTCGGCTTTTGGAACACAGGTCTTCTCACCGCTTCGGGATTGAAGGCCCTGATCCTTCCGGCCATCACGCTCGGACTGTTCCAGATGACGCTCGTGACGCGCCTGGTGCGCGCGGAAATGCTGGAAGTCCTGCGCACCGACTACATCAAGTTTGCGCGTGCGCGCGGCCTGACCCAAGGCGCCATCAATTTTGGGCACGCGCTCAAGAACACGCTGGTGCCCGTCATCACCGTGATCGGCCTCCAGCTCGGTGCCGTGATCGCCTTCGCCATCATCACCGAGACGGTATTCCAATGGCCCGGCATGGGACTGATGTTCATTCAGGCCGTACAAAATGCCGACATTCCCGTGATGGCGGCCTACCTATTGTTGGTGGCATTTCTCTTCGTGCTCATCAACTTTCTGGTCGATCTGATCTACGTCAGGGTCGACCCCCGCATTCGCATTTACGGGCGGGGCGCGCATGATTGAGGACGCCGCCGACAAGCTGGCCCTTGCCCGGGAGACGGGCAGCCCCGAGGCGTCGAGCGCCGGACCGCGCCCAAGGGCCCCCGCACCCTCGCGCTGGCGGCGCTGGCGAGACAGCGATCTCGTCTACAGTTTTCTGCGCTCAAAACTGGTGGTGCTCGCCGCTATTGTCACCGTGCTGCTGGTCGGGGCGGCGTTTCTGGCTCCCGTGATCGCGCCGCATAACCCTTATGACTTGAAGTCTTTAAGCCTGCTCGATTCCAATCTGCCGCCCATGTGGGAACAGGGCGGTGAGGCCAGCTATCCCCTGGGCACCGACGATCAGGGCCGCGACATCCTCTCCACCATCCTTTATGGCACGCGCGCCTCCATCCTGATCGGCATCGCCTCGGTTCTCGTGGCCGTGGCGATCGGCGTGTCGGCCGGACTCTGCGCCGGCTACGTCGGCGGGCGCATGGATGCCTTCATTATGCGCATCGCCGACGTGCAGTTGACGTTTCCCGCCATTCTGACCGCGTTGCTGATCGATGGCGTGGCCATCGCCATTTTCAAGAACTACGACCTGGATGCCGCCAAGTTCACGATCCTGGTGATCGCTATTGGCCTGTCGTTCTGGGTGCAATACGCCCGCACCGTGCGCGGCGTAACCCTGGTTGAACGCAACAAGGAGTACGTGCAGGCCGCGCGTCTGATCGGCATCGGCTCCTTCAAGATCATGTTTCAGCACATCCTGCCCAACGTGCTCTCCCCTGTGCTGGTGATCGCCACCATCAACCTGGCGCTGGCCATCATCACGGAGGCGACGCTTTCCTTCTTGGGCGTTGGTCTGCCCGCAACCGAGCCCTCGCTCGGCACCATGATCCAGATCGGCAACAGGTACTTGTTCTCGGGCTCCTGGTGGATGGTCGCCTTTCCCGGACTGACGCTGGCGGTGTTGGCGCTCGCCGTCAATCTCCTGGGCGACTGGCTGCGCGATGCCCTCAATCCGAAGCTGCGCTGATCGTCGCGCCGGGCCAGGGAGCCCCTCATGAACCAAGACAAACGGCAGCCGTGAGCGAACCGGTCCTCTCCGTGCGCGACCTTAAGATCGGCTTTCCGACCCGGCGCGGCGTATTGACGGCCGTCGACGGCATTTCTTTTGACATCGCCGCCGGCGAGGTGTTGGGCGTGGTCGGTGAATCCGGCGCTGGCAAGTCGCTGACGGGGGCGGCCGTCATCGGCCTGCTCGAGCCACCCGGCCGCATCCTCAAGGGGAGCGTGCACCTCAAGGGACAACGCATCGACAACCTCGAGCCGGAAACCCTGCGCCGCCTGCGCGGCCGCCGTATTGGCATGGTGTTCCAGGATCCGCTCACCAGCCTCAACCCGCTTTACCGCATCGGCGATCAGATCGTGGAGACCATCCGCACCCACTCCAACGTGTCCGCCGCAACGGCCTCCGAGCGGGCCATCGCGCTCTTGCAGGAAGTGGGCATCCAGGGGGCGCGCAGCCGCATCAACGCCTACCCGCACGAGTTTTCCGGCGGCATGCGCCAGCGCGTGGTGTTGGCGCTGGCGTTGTGCGCGGATCCCGATCTGTTGATCGCCGACGAGCCCACCACCGCGCTCGACGTGTCGATTCAGGCGCAAATCATCGCCCTCATCAAGCGCCTGTGCCGGCAGCGCGGGACGTCGGTGATGTTGATCACGCACGACATGGGTGTGATCGCCGAGACCGCCGATCGGGTCGCCGTCATGTATGCCGGCCGCATCGCCGAAATTGGACCCGTGCGCGACGTGGTGCGCGAGCCGCACCATCCCTACACCAGAGGTCTGATGGGGGCGATCCCATCGGCGGAGGTCGCGGCCACGACGCGCCTCACCCAGATCCCGGGGTCCATGCCCCGGCTCACCGCCATCCCCAAGGGCTGTGCCTTCAACCCGCGCTGCCCGCACACCTTCGAGCGCTGCAAAGTGGAGCGCCCCGAGCCGATGCCGGTGGCCCGCTCGCACGCCGCCTGCTGGCTGGTGCCAGAAGGCGTCGGAGTTGAGCCATGAGCAAGGCGCCTTCTCTCGTCGAGGTCAGCAACCTCACGCGCGTATTCGACGTCTCCAAGCCTTGGCTCAACCGCCTCCTCGAAGGTGAAAAGCGCACCCTGCTTAGGGCCGTCACCGGCGTCTCCTTCTCCATCGGCAGGCGGGAAACGCTGGCGCTGGTGGGCGAGTCGGGGTCGGGCAAGTCAACGGTGGCGCGCATGATTGTCGGCCTGCTGCCGCCGACCCAGGGCAGCATCAGCATCGACGGCATCGATATGTGGGCACCGGCAACGGCCGGCCAGCGGCAAAAGCTGCGCCGGCGCCTGCAGATGATCTTTCAAGATCCCTATGCCAGCCTCAATCCGCGTTGGCGCGTCGACCGCATCATCGCCGATCCGATCAAGGCCTTTCACCGCGCCGCCGATCGAGGGGAGATCGAGCACCGCGTCGGCGAGCTGTTGCGGCTGGTCGGATTGGACCCGGCCGACGGGCAGAAATATCCCCATGAGTTCTCCGGTGGACAACGCCAGCGCATCTGCATCGCGCGCGCCTTGTCCTCGAACCCCGAATTTATCGTGTGCGACGAGCCAACCAGCGCGCTTGATGTGTCCGTGCAGGCGCAAATCCTGAACCTGATGCGCGACCTGCAGGACCGCCTGGGCCTTTCCTACTTTTTCATCAGCCACAACCTTGCCGTCGTGAAGCACATGGCCGCGCGCATCGGCGTCATGTATCTGGGCCGCATCGTCGAGCTTGCTCCCTCGGCCGACCTCTTCAAGACGCCGAGACATCCTTATTCGCGCATGTTGATCGATGCCTTGCCCGACCTCGCCATGAGCGGCCGGCAGCGCAAGCCCATCGAGGGCGAGATCCCCAATCCCATCAACCCGCCGGCGGGTTGCGCCTTTCATCCGCGTTGCCCGCACGCCTTCGAGCGCTGCCAGCGGGAAACGCCCGAGCTCATGGCGAGCGGCATGGCCCGCGCGGCCTGCCACGCCGTCGCCGAAGGCCGCATCTAGTCCCTCTCGCCGCTGCCGGCGGCGCGCCTGGTAGGGGACGGCAACCCACAAAAGCATCGAGCGGAAAATCAGCCACAACAAAGCCCGGCGGCTGCGCCGCCGGGCTTTGCGGCCACGCTTGTGGCCTTGGCAGTTTCACGGGCTCTGACGCCGTTACTTTGGAGGTGCCGACGGAAAGGTGTACCGCCGCACAACAGCGGCACGGTTTTCGCTTGTGGCAACGTCTCCCTTTGGCAGGCCCGCCTGATCAAGATCAGGTTTTACGAGGGGCCCCGCCGTGCACGCTGCCGACAGGCCGTGGGCCGACCGTTTCAGCAGCGCCATGCTTCGGGCGAGGCACCCGTTACAGGGCTTTAATTGTCGGAACTGCCGTCCTCGACCGCCAAAAGTCTTTGAGGGACCGGGACGGCCAGAAAACTGCCCGGGGGCGACATTTTCTTAGACCTCCTTTGCCATGTCGAACCCAGCCTGAGGCCGGAAGCGCGCGGCGTCAAATCACAAGTTGCATAGGGGAGAATAGGGTTGCCACCCCCGCTCAAGCCTTGGGCGTTCCCTTTGTCCCTGCTCTCCTCATCCACTGGCTGTCGGGACAGCCTCCGTTAACGGAGTGTTTCTGGCTCCGCGGCTAGCCTTGGCGCTTGGGTCCCGGGCGAACATGGGCGTGGGGAGGAAAGCGATGGCTGGCAGGCTGGTGTTTTGGGCGCTCCTAGGCCTCGGGGGAGCTTTCGCCCTGGGCGTTCTTCCCGCGGGGGCGCCTGGCTCGTCGATGGGCTGGATGGGCGGCCTGCTGCTGGGCTTGGCCGCGTCCTGGCTCTACCGGATCGAATGGGCGGTCCTCGTCGAGCGTCTCGGGCTGTGGGCGAAAGTCCAGCGCCGGCGCCTGGCCTGGATTGTGTTGGGTAGCATCTGCGCCGCCATCCTCATTTACTTCTAGGCGAGCGCTGGCAAACGAGCGCTGCCGCGTGCCACGGAGGCGCCGACGTTCTCGTCATGCCCGCGCTCGAGCGACCGAGCAAAAAAAAGAGGGACGGGCTTTGCCGTCCCCCAATCGCTGACTGAGGCTAGGGCTCAAGAGGGGCGCGAGGCCCCGCTCGGCGCCTAGACCGAGTAGTACATGTCGAATTCAACCGGATGCGGCATCATCTCGAACCGCTCCACCTCGGCCATTTTCAGCTCGAGATAGGCATCGATCATGTCGTCGCTGAAGACGCCACCCTTCTTCAAGAAGTCGCGGCTCTTGTCGAGGGTGTCGAGCGCCTCGCGCAGGCTGCCGCACACGGTCGGGATCTTGGTCAGCTCCTCCGGTGGCAAGTCGTAGAGGTTCTTGTCCACCGCCTCGCCCGGGTGGATCTTGTTTTGGATGCCGTCGAGACCCGCCATCAGCATCGCCGCGAAGGCAAGGTAGGGATTGGCGGCGGGATCCGGGAAGCGCACCTCGACCCGTTTGGCTTTGGGCGAGGTGACGACGGGGATGCGGCAGGAGGCGGAACGGTTGCGCACCGAATAGGCCAACAGCACCGGCGCCTCGTAACCCGGAACCAGCCGCTTATAGGAATTGGTGGTCGGGTTGGTGAAGGCATTGATGGCCTTGGCGTGGCGCAGAATGCCGCCGATGTAGAACAGGCAGGTATCGGACAGGTCGGCATATTTGTTGCCGGCAAACGTCGGCGTCGATCCCTTCCAGATCGACTGATGGCAGTGCATGCCCGAGCCGTTGTCGCCGAACACCGGCTTCGGCATGAAGCAGGCGGTCTTGCCATAGGCCTGCGCGACGTTATGGATCACATACTTGTAGATTTGCATGTGATCGGCCTGCTGCACCATCGGGCCGAACTTGATGCCGAGCTCGTGCTGGGCGGAGGCAACCTCGTGGTGGTGTTTTTCCACGATCACGCCCATCTCCGCCATCACCGAGAGCATCTCCGAGCGGATGTCCTGGGCGCTGTCCACGGGCGGCACGGGGAAGTAGCCGCCTTTGGTGCGGGGCCGGTGCGCGAGATTGCCCATCTCGTAGTCGGTGCCGCTGTTGGAGGGCAGTTCGGCGCTGTCGAGCCGGAACCCGGTGTTGTAGGGATCGGTGCTAAAGCGCACGTCATCGAAGATGAAGAATTCTGCCTCGGGGCCAAACACCACCGTGTCGCCAATCCCGGTCTGCTTGAGGTAGGCCTCGGCGCGCTTGGCGATCGAGCGCGGGTCGCGCTCGTACATTTCGCCGGTTGACGGTTCCAGCACATCGCAAAAGATCGCCATCGTCGTCTGCGCGAAGAAAGGATCGATGTGGGCACTGCCGGGATCGGGCATCAGCGTCATGTCGGAGGCCTCGATGCCCTTCCAGCCGGCGATCGAGGAGCCGTCGAAGGCGTACCCGTCCGCAAACATGCCTTCATTGACGCACGAGCCGTCGGCTGTGACGTGCTGCATTTTTCCTTTGGTATCGGTGAAGCGCAGGTCAAGAAACTTGACTTCCTTGTCCTTCATCATCTTCAAAACGTCGCCAACGGACTTCGGTCTATCTGCCATTGCTACTCCCCTGTCTTCACTCAATGGTCTGGCCCTTGTCCCCTTGGGACCCGAGCAGGCAAGGCTGCCAAGCGCTCAAACCGCGTCCGCCCCGGTCTCCCCGGTGCGGATGCGGATCGCCTCTTCGATCGTGGAAATGAAGATTTTGCCGTCGCCAATGCGACCGGTCTTGGCCGCCTTCTGAATCGCCTCCAAGGCCTTGCCCAGCATATCGTCGGCGAGTACGACCTCGATCTTCACCTTGGGCAGAAAGTCGACGACGTATTCCGCACCACGATAAAGCTCGGTATGGCCCTTCTGCCGGCCAAACCCCTTGGCCTCGATCACGGTGATGCCCTGCAAGCCAATTTCCTGCAGCGCCTCCTTCACCTCGTCGAGCTTGAAGGGCTTGATAATCGCTTCGATTTTCTTCATGCGTTCCCTGCAGCTCCCAAAGGACCGTGCTCGAGCCTGGCCAGTCGGTTAATGGCCTTAGCACAGCGCGTGCCAAGGATTACGCTGGCTCAAATCTCCAGACAACGAACGACTTGTGCGTATCTACAGGGCAACCTCATCCCGCGCCAGCCCTGAATGCGCCCAATAAATGCGCAAATTGCCTAACCCGTGGGCAAAGGCCTTTAGGGGAGATTGGCGAGCTTGGGGTGGTCGGTGCATGATGCCCCGCCATGCCGGGATGTGAACTTTTGAGCGTTGCAGAGATGGCCGAGGCCGACCGCCTGGCCATCGCCAGCGGCCAAGCCGGCCTCCAGCTGATGGAGCGGGCGGGGCGCGCGG
>Ga0126382_10000924_pt1 | contig 11739 bp, 12 predicted proteins | sample PanSoiMetPlot_30_FD_92548 | JGI IMG/M metagenome (GOLD analysis project Ga0126382, IMG submission 92548) | Tropical forest soil microbial communities from Panama - MetaG Plot_30 | ecosystem: Environmental > Terrestrial > Soil > Tropical forest > Bulk soil | place: Panama | collected 2016-02-17 | reverse complement strand
GCGGCCTGTCGTCGCGGGTACCAGACCAGCCTCGTCGCGTTAGCACTCTACCTTACCGAGTGCCAGTTCCGAACAGTATCCCCGGGCACGCGGCTCCGTCAACTTGAGCCGGGCTGGCCCACCAGCACGGTGGTGACAGGGAGCGAGGAATCCACGGGCACATCCAGCGGCGAGGCGGGCGCATCCCGCGCCACGAGCTCTGCCCCGAGCGCCGCGACCATAGCACCGTTGTCGGTGCACAGCCCGGGCCGCGGTACCCGCAACCTGACCCCAGCCGCTTCGCACCGCTCCGCCGCGAGTGCCCGCAGCCGTGAGTTGGCCGCCACCCCGCCGCCGATGATCAGGTCCTTGACGTCATGTGCAAGGCAGGCGCCGACGGCCTTGCGGGTCAGCACGTCGGCGACCGCCTCCTGGAACGAGGCCGCGACGTCGGCCACCGGCACCGAAAGCCCGGCCCGCTGCCGCGCCTCCACCCACCGGGCGACCGAGGTCTTCAGGCCGGAGAAGGAAAAATCGAAGGTGGCGTCGCGATACTTCCCGCGCGGGAACGCGATCGCGGCGCCGTTCCCCGACCGCGCGGCCGCGTCGATCGGCGGCCCGCCGGGGAAGCCCATTCCGAGCAGGCGCGCCACCTTGTCGTACGCCTCACCGGCGGCGTCGTCGATGGTCGCCCCCAGCGGCAGCACGTCGCCCGCCACGTCGGGCACGAGCAGCAGCGAGGAGTGCCCGCCCGATACCAGCAGCGCCACGACCGGCCGCGGCAGCGGGCCGTGCTCCAGCTGGTCGACCGCGATGTGCGCGGCGAGGTGGTTGACCGCGTACAGCGGCTTGCCGAGCGCCAGCGCATACGCCTTCGCCGCGCACACGCCGACCTGCAGGGCACCGGCCAGGCCCGGCCCCGCCGTCACGGCGATCGCGTCCACCTGGCTCAGCCGGACCCCGGCGGTCGCCAGCGCCCGGTCCACTGAGGGAACCATCGCCTCCAGGTGGGCACGGCTGGCCACCTCCGGCACCACGCCGCCGAACCGTGCGTGCTCCGTCACGCTGGACGCGATCGCGTCGGCCAGCAGCGTGTGGCCACGCACCAGCCCGGCGCCGGTTTCGTCGCAGGAGGTCTCGATGCCCAGCACCAGCGGCTGGCTCATGCGGCACCGCCGAACCGCCGCCGGCGGCGGCCGCGGACCGGCCGGACTGGCTCGATCTCGCGGCGCATCACCAGCGCGTCCGTGCCAGACGGCTGGTAGTAGCCGCGCCGCAGGCCGACGCCGGCGAATCCGTGACGCCGGTAGAGGCGCTGGGCGCGATCGTTGTCCACCCGGACCTCGAGGAACACCTCCGTGCAGCCGCGGCGGCCGGCCTCCGCCAGGAGGCTTTCCAGCAGCGCGCCGCCGATTCCCTCACCCCAGCGGCCCTCCGCCACCCCCACGGTCAGCACATCCGCCTGGCCGCGACCGGGCGCCAGCATCCCGGCGTAACCGGCGATCACCCCCCCGTCCGCCGCCACCAGGTAGTACCTGGTGGGCTCCCCGGCAAGCTCGCTGGCGAGCATGTCCGGCGACCACGCCTCCTCACCGAACAGCGCCACCTCCAGCTTGGCCACCGCGGGCACGTCGCCGCTGGCCATCGGGCGCAGGACCACGCTCATGCCGGGGTCGCTCCGGAGGCCGCCCGCGAAGCCCGGTCCGCGGCCGCGAGCACGCTCTTGGGCGGGCCGGGCACCCGGGCGTCGGGCCGGCGCAGGTACAGAGGTTCCGGCGGGAGGAGGCCGTCGCCGACCGCCGGCCGCCCCGCTGTCGGCCGCTGCGCCGCCAGCCGCTGCGCCGCCAGCCGCTGCGCCGCCAGCCCTGCCAGCGTGGCCGCCGAAGGGAAGCGGGGAGCGATCGGCTCGCCGAGCAGGCCGGGGTGGGAGACCGGGCCCTCGCCCGCTGTGGGCAGGTCCGCGGGCAGCGACGCCGGGGCGGCTACCCCCGGGCCGGACAGCCGCTCCCCGGCCGGCGAGTAGCGGGCCCAGTACACCTCCCGGCGCCGGGCGTCGGTCCCCACCAGGAACGGACGGCCGGCCGCCGCGGCGACCGCGTCGGACGCGATGACGTCGAGCGTGCACCAGCCGTGCACATCGATGCCAAGCGCGGCACCGAGCACGCGCGCGGTGACAAGCCCGGTGCGCAGTCCCGTGTACGGGCCCGGGCCGACGCCGGCCACGATCGCCGTCAGCTCGGCCAGGCTCACGCCCGCCCGTGCCAGCACCTTCTCGATGTGGCTGGCCAGCAGTTCTCCCTGCCGCCGGGCGTCCACCGTCGTCGCATGCGCCAGCACGCGGGCCCCGTCGTGCACGGCGACCGTCACGGCTGGCGTCGCGGTGTCGAACGCAAGCAGCAGCACGATTGCCCAGCGTAGGTCATGCGCAGGAGGTCTTCGGCCGGTCTCGTGCCCGGTCCCCGCTTACCTGGGCATCTGGCCGAGGACGTCCCTGGCGGCGGCCACCGCGGCGGCCTGCAGGTGCGCCGGGGACACGGCCGCGTAGCCGCGACGGGGCTTGGCGGGGCCCTGGGCGACCACGGTGATCAGCACGTTGCGGTGTCTCACCACCACCGTCAGCAGGTTGGTGGTGTCCCCGCCCGCCGACGGCACCTGCAGCGCGGCGAACGCGCCGTCGCCGAGCCCCGGGACCTGGCTGAGCGTCGCCTTGGGCAGGCGGCTGGCCTTGAGCGGGTGTGTCTTGGCGAGGCTGATCTGCTGGTATGCGTCCTTCGCGGCGAAGGTGGCGCTGCCGTTTCCGGTGGCAAGCCCGCTCGGGGGGTATGCCCGCGCGGTCACCTGCAGCACCCGGTACACGGGCCTGGCGTCGATCGACCAGTTGCACAGGCTCTGCGCGCCGCCGTAGAGCGACTTCGGGACGACCATGTGGCGCTTGCCCGGCAGGTACTGGTCCAGCGTGGCCGGCGTCACCGCCGAGCAGGCACTCGGCACCGTCTTGAGCTCACCCGGCTGGAACGTGGTGACCAGGCCATCGGTTGCCGGCGGAGGGCTGGGCTGATGGAAGTACACATATCCCACCCCCGCGACGATGAGGAGCACGGCGACAAACGCGGCACCCCAGATATACGACGCCCGGCGCGCCCGCCGGGCACGCGCCGCGCCCTGCCGCCCCCCGCCCCCGCGCCGCGGCCTGCACGCCGCGCCATCCCCGTCCGCCCGACCGGGCGAGGCGTGCCGCTCGGCATCCGCCTCATCCACGGCAGGGCCCGGCCGGCCGCCGAGCCTCCGGCGCTCACGTTCGCGATGATCCGCCCAGCGCGGGGCGGCCCCGGGCCCGGCCCACGGCGGGTACTCCTCGTCATCGTCGGCATAGTCGCCATCGGACCAGCCACGGCGGGGACGGCCCGATGCGGGCACCCGGCCGGACCGACGGGGAGGAGGCCCCTGCTGGACCACGGTGCGCCTCCGGGAAGGGATCGAACCATGCGTGACGGCGCATAGCACCAAACCTGGGCGACGATGACCAGGGGCCGCCCAGGCAAGGTCAGGACGCTCGAACTCTCAGGACGCTCGGAACTATAGAGCCTCTGACCCCCGGCGGTGGGCCAGACACGCAGACCCGTCCCGCCGACCCCAGGCCCTGGGTCCCAGTGACAGCGCACCCCTCGTCGTGATCATGACTTGAGTGCTGTCCTGGCTACATCAACTCCATGATCATGTTGCGGCCGGAACCCTGATGATCATGTTGCGGCCGGGCGGCCGTGGCCCACAGTTGCCCACCGGGCGCCGTGGCCCTCCAGCCGGACCGTCCGCGGTTCGTCATCCGGCCCGGTCCCGCCGGGCAGGCCCCCGGGCCCGGCGAGGGCGATGCTGACCTCCAGACGGTCGGCGGCGAGCCCCTCGACGAGTCCCCCGCCCCACTCGACCACGGTCACCGAGGTCTCCAGGCTGGCGTCGAGGTCCAGGTCGTCCACCTCGGCCGGGCTGGCGAGCCGATAGGCGTCGGCGTGCACGAGGGCCCGCCCACCGGTCAGCGAGGGGTGCACCCGCGCGATCACGAACGTGGGCGAGGTGACCGGCCCGCGTATCCCGAGACCGGCCCCGATGCCCTGGACAAGGGTGGTCTTGCCCGTTCCGAGGGCCCCGTTGAGCACCACCAGGTCACCCGGCCGCAGCATGGCCGCCAGCCGCCTGCCCAGCGCCAGCATGTCTGCCGGGCTCGCCACCGTGAGTTCCTCACGCACTCCCGGTCCGGCTCCTCTCGCCGCCGCTCACGCCGACCGGGGCAGATGGCCGCCCGCCCCGACCCGGGCGAGCATGGCGCTGATCGCCTCGTTGACCAGGTCGGGGTACTCCAAGATGAGCGCGTGGCCGCCGCCCGGCACCCAGATGAGATGGGACGAGGGGATGTCCATGGCGAGCTCGATACCGAGCCGTGGCGCTATCAGCCGGTCCTTCTCCCCGACCAGCACGGTCACCGGGACCCGGCCCAGGGTCGCCAGCGAGTCCCGCAGGTCGCACAGCAGCAGCGCCTGGCCGAACCTGGCGACCACCTCGATAGGGGTGGACGTGATCATCTGCCCGAGGAAGCCGATCACGGCGGGACTGACGTCGCCGTCCCCGAACCCGAGCATCCGCGTGCCCAGGAACGCCAGATCTGTCACGCGCCGGCCGCGTTCCACCAAGATGGCGCGCCTCCCCTTGGCGGCGCCGCTGAGAACCCCGGGCAGCGCCCGGCTCAGCATCGGCCGGATCGGGCCCGGCATCCAGGGGCTGCCGTCCTCCAGGCCGCGGGCGGCGGTGCTGATCAGCACCGCCCCGACAACCTTGGTCCCGAACAGCTCCGGATGCTGCTCGGCGAGCGCCATAATGGTCATGCCGCCCATGGAGTGACCGACGAGGACCACCTGGGCATCGCCCGGCGCGACGGCGTCGATCACGGCCCTCAGGTCGCCGCCGAGCTGGTCGATGCTGGCGGCGCCGGACTCGGACCGCCCCGACCGCCCGTGGTCGCGCTGATCCCAGAAGACGAGGGGGTGGCCGGACAGGTCACGGCGCTGGAAGTGCCAGCAGTCCTGGTTCAGCGTGTAGCCGTGGCAGAACACGACGGTGACCGGCGCGGCCTCCGGCCCGTTGATCTCGACGTGCAGCGCCACCCCGTCCGCGGTGAGCACGGTGAGCGGGCGCCCGCGCAGCTTCCCGAAGGGTTCGGCGGACGCCGGGTCGTCGCGGCCGCGTATCCGCGCGACCGCGATCCGCTCGGCGGCCACGATGGCGCCCGCGCCCGCCGCCGCGGCGCCAGCGGCCACCCCGGCCGCGCCGGTAATCCGCCGCCAGCTGGCCATCGGTCCTCCCGCTACCCCGCCTGCCCGCACGCCCTCACGTGCGGCCCGGTCAGGCTGCTGCCCATGCGGGACAGCGCCCAGCGCCGGGCGTAACAGCTAACGGGGGCTGCCGGAAGACGCCTCGGCACCCCGGGTGCCCGCACCGGCGTGCCGGGAATCGTGCTCATATGCTATTCCAAAGTAGCTTCTGGGGGTCCGGCCGCCGAAACTGGTCACGATCTCGTACGAGATCGTCCCCAGGGCGTCGGCCCAGTCCTGGGGGGTGGGTTCGCCCGCATCGCCGGGCCCGAACAGCACGACCTCGTCTCCCACCTGGGCGGCCTCGTCCCCGAAATCCACGACGAACTGGTTCATGCACACGGTGCCGGAGATCGGCCGGCGCCGCCCACGGACGTGCACTTCAGCGGCCCCGAACGCGCCGCGCGGGACGCCCTCGGCGTAGCCGAGCGGCACCAGCCCGAGCGTGGCCGGGCCGGGCGTGAGGTAGCGGTGACCGTACGACACCCCCGCCCCCGCGGCCACCCGCTTGACCTGGATCAGCCGGGTCCGCACGGTCATCGCGGGCCGGAGCCAGTCGGGGGGGCCGCCAGGCAGCGTCGACAGGCCGAACACGCCGCCGCCGGTCCGGACCAGGTCGAACCAGGTTTGCGGCAGCGTCAGCGTGGCTGGCGTGTTGGCCAGGTGCCGCAGCTCGGGCTTGGCGCCCGCCTTCTCCGCCACGGCGATCGCGTCCCTGAACGCGGTGATCTGGGCTTCGATCGACGGATGACCGGGCACGTCCGCGCAGGCCATGTGGGACCAGACCCCAATGATCTCGGCGTCCCCGGCCGCCTCGGCCGCCAGGGCCGAGTCCACCACGCCCGGCCAGTCCCGGGCGGTGGCACCGCCCCGCGACATGCCGGTGTCCACCTTGAGGTGCAGGCGGCCCGGGCGGCCCGCCAGCCGGGCGGCCGCAGCTATCTCCTCGACCAGGCCCACCGAGCCGGCGGAAAGATCCACACCCTGGCGGACCGCCTCCTCATGGGCCGAGCCGGGCACGCCCATCAGGCACAGCACGGGGGCCGACACGCCCGCGGCGCGCAGCGCGAGCGCTTCCGGGACTGTGATCACCCCGAGCCAGCTCGCGCCGCCCGCCAGGGCCGCCCGCGCCGCCGGCACCATGCCGTGGCCGTAGGCGTCGGACTTGACCACGGCCATGAGCGGGGCGCCGCCGGCGTGCCGCCGCAGCGCCGTGACGTTGCCCTTGATCGCGTCCAGGTCGATGAGCGTTTCCGCGTGACCGTCCATGACCACACAGTGTGCCAGCAGGCCAGCCCGGAACTGGCCGGCTATCGCGGCCTCGCCCGGCTGGCGCGGGCCCATCGCCCGGGTCAGTCCGCGCGCTCCCGGACCCCCCGGATGGCGTCCGGGAGCGCCGTGATCACATCGCCCGCCGCGATCGGGCTCCCGGCTCCCATGCCGGCCGGCCCGGCACCAGCCAGGGTCAGGCCGGCCGCGGCCACGCCCGCCGGGAGCGCGCCCGCGGCGGCCTGGCGGGCCGCGATGCCATGCAGGAACGCCGCCGCCGCGGCCGCCTCGGTCACCGCGAGGCCCTGGGCCAGCAGCGCGCCCGCCAGCCCGGAGAGCACGTCCCCCGTCCCCGCCGTGGCGAGCCACGACGTTCCGGTGGAGTTGACAAGCACCGCTCCGCCCCCCGCGGGGGCGACCACGGTGGTCGAGCCCTTGAGCAGGACGGTCGCGCCGAGCTCGGCCGCGGCCGCGCGGGCATGCTCCAGGCGGCGGGCCGTCACCGCGGCCGGATCGGCCCCCAGCAGCCGGGCAAGCTCACCGGCGTGCGGGGTCAGCAAAGTGGGGGCCGCGCGGGCCAGCAGCCCTCGTTCCTGCGCGACCAGGCTCAGCCCGTCGGCGTCGACCAGCACCGGCAGGTCGGTGCCCAGCACCGCCGCCAGCCGGTTCCTGGCCGCCTCGTCGGTGCCCATCCCGGGCCCGGCGACCCAGGCCTGGACCCTTCCGGCCGCCTCCACCTCATGGCCGGCCCGCAGGCCGTCGCCGGTCACCATGGTCAGCGCCTCCGGCCAGTGCTGGCGAACCACCGCGACGGCGGGCTCGGCGGAGACCAGCCGTACCATGCCCGCGCCGCCGCGCAGGGCGCCACCGACGGCAAGCGCCGCGGCGCCGGTGAAGCGCTCACTGCCAGCGAGGACGCCGAGCACCCCGCGGCGGTACTTGTCGGACTCGGTGGGCGGCTGCCTGAGCAAGGCCCCCACGTCCGCCGCCTGGAACCCGGCCGCGGCGGGCGCCGGAAGGTACGGCCCCAGCCCGATATCGACCAGTTCCACCACACCGGCGTGGCCCGCGCCCGGGTCGATCAGCAGGCCCGGCTTCCACGTGCCGAAGGTCACCGTCACGTCCGCCCGCACCGCGGGGCCGTCGACCACGCCCGTGTCGGCGTCGATCCCGCTCGGCAGGTCGACCGCCACGACCGACGGGCCCGCGCCCTGGCGGTCCGACCGGTCCCCCGCGCCGGCCGGCTCGAGCAGCCCGGACAGGGTCGAGTAGGGCTCGCGCAGCCCGCCGTGGCCGCCGATCCCGAGCAGCCCGTCCAGCGCCAGATCGGCGGCGGCGATGACGGCGGGCAGGTCGGGGTCATCGGCGCCGGTGACGCGCCCCCCCGCCGCGCGCAAGGCCGCCGCCCCCTGCTCGTGGACGCGGCTGCCCGCTGCCACGGCGACCACGCACGCGCCGCGCCTGGCCAGCCGGGCGCCCGCGTACAGGGCGTCACCGCCGTTGTCACCGCTGCCGGCGAGCACGACGATCCTGGTCCCGTAGACCTTCCCTGCCAGGGCGGCACAGACCGAGGCGAGCCCGGCCGCCGCCCGCTGCATCAGCGCCCCCGGCGGGACGGTGGCCATGAGCGCGCGCTCGGCCGCGCGGACCGTGGCCACATCGTGCGCCCTCTTCATGCTTCTGCCACCACCATCGCCACGCTCACGCCTCCGTCATGAGTGATCGACAGATGCCAGCGGAGCACGCCGCGCCGCGCCGCCTCCTCCGCGACCGTGCCGCTGGCAGCCAGCGCGGGACGCCCGGCACCGTCGTGGGTGACCTCCACGTCGGCCCAGCGCAGCCCCGCGGGAGCCCCGAGAGCCTTCGCGGCCGCCTCCTTGGCCGCGACGCACGCGGCGAGCGATGCCGGGCCGCGGCCGCGTTCGCCATCGGTGAACAGGCGGGAAGCCAGGGACGGCGTCCGCCGCAGGGCGGTTTGCAGCCGCGCGATCTCCACGATGTCCACTCCGATGCCCACGATCACGCCCCCAGCCTGCCATTGCCCGGACCCGCAGACGACGCGGCGGGCCGGAACGCGGGCCGCGCGACGGGCACCGGCGCGGGCAGCGGCCCGCGGCCCGCCCACCCGCCTACGATGCAGAACGGATGACCGACGCCAGCCGGTCCGCGAGGTGCCGGGCACGCTCAGGGTCGACCGCCTCGACCATGACCCGGACCGTCGGCTCGGTGCCGCTCGGCCGCACAAGAATCCTTCCCGAGCGGCCCAGCTCCGCGGTGGCGGCAGCGACCTGCGCCGCCACCTCCGGCGAGGAGGCGACCCTCGTCTTGTCCACCCCGCCGACGTTGACGAGCACCTGCGGGTACCTGGTCATCACCTTCGCCAGGTCAGCCAGGGGAATCCGCTCGCGGGCGACGGCGGCAAGCAGGTGCAGAGCGGTGAGGAGGCCGTCGCCCGTGGTCGCGTGCTCCAGCATGATGATGTGGCCGGATTGCTCGCCACCCAGGACATAGTTGCCCGCGCGCATCGCTTCCAGCACGTACCGGTCCCCGACCGCGGTCTCCACGATGGCGACACCGGCGTCCTTCATCGCCAGCCGGAACCCGAGGTTGGACATCACCGTCGCAACTACCGTGTCGCGGGCCAGCCGGCCGCTCGACTTGAGCCCGAGCGCGAGGACCGCCATGATCTGGTCCCCGTCGATCACCTGCCCGCCGGCGTCTACCGCCAGGCACCGGTCGGCGTCGCCGTCGTGCGCGATGCCAGCGTCGCCCCGCCGCTCGGCCACGGTCGCCCGCAGTGCCTCCAGGTGGGTCGAGCCGCAGCCGTCGTTGATGTTCTCGCCATCGGGCTCGGCCCCGATCGCAATCACGTCCGCGCCTGCGCGCCGCAGCAGCGCCGGGGCCACCCCCGACGCGGCGCCGTGCGCGCAGTCCACCACGACCCGCAGGCCCGCGAGGGGGCCGGCGGGCCCATGGGCGGGCAGCGAGGCCAGCAGGTGCGCGAGGTAACGCTCCCGCGAGTCACCGTCGTCGCTGACCCGGCCGAAGCCGCCGCCCGGTGGCCCGGTCACGGCGCTGCCCGGCCGGCCCAGCCTCGCCTCGATCTCGTCTTCGGCGGCGTCGGGGAGCTTGAAGCCGCCCCTGGCGAACAGCTTGATCCCGTTGTCCTTGGCCGGGTTGTGGCTGGCCGACAGCATGACCCCCAGGTCGGCGGATTTGTCGGCGGTGAGGAAGGCAACGGCTGGGGTCGGGATCACCCCGAGCCGCAACACATCCACTCCGGCGCCGGCCAGGCCCGCCACCACGGCGGACTCCAGGAACTCCCCGGACGCGCGCGAATCGCGGCCCACGACCGCCACCGGGCGCCTGCCATCGGCCCGGGCGCGGTCGAACACGCCCGTCTCGTGCAGGACTTCAGCAGCGGCGACGGCGAGGTCCATGGCCAGGCGACCGGTCAGGTCGTCGCCCGCCACGCCCCGGACGCCGTCCGTTCCGAAGAGCCGGCCCATGAAAACGTGCCCCCGTTTCCCTGCGCCGTCCTGACGGATATCTGGCCCGGGTGCGTGAGCGGTGATCAGCGCTTCGAGTACTGAGGCGCCTTCCGCGCCTTCTTCAGACCGTACTTCTTGCGCTCCTTGACGCGGGCGTCCCGGGTCAGGAAACCCGCTCGCTTCAGCGTAACGCGGTTCTCGGGGTCGACCAGCGTCAGGGCGCGGGCGATCCCCAGCCGCAGTGCGCCCGCCTGGCCGGTGACGCCGCCACCGGTGATGAGGGCGACCACGTCGAACTGCTCCTCGGCCCCGAGCGTCACGAACGGCTCGTTAATGAGCTGCTGGTGGACCTTGTTCGGGAAGAACTCCTCCAGCGACCGCTCGTTGATTTGCCACTGGCCGGTGCCCGGTGTGATGCGGACCCGCGCGATCGCCTCCTTGCGGCGGCCGGTTCCGAGCGCGCTGCCGGTCACCACCGGCCGGCGCGCCGACGGGCGCGCCTCCGGCTCCGCGGAGGTCTCGGTGGTGTACTCCGACGGCTCCCCGGGTTCTTCCTCCGTCTGCGCGCCGGCGCCCTCAGCGAGCGTCTGCGCGGCTGTGGACTCGGCCACGTGCTTTCCTCGTGCTTCCTCGTTGACTCTGGTCATCGCGTCGCGTGACGGCCACGCTGACCGCAGTGGGCGGCCGCGTCACCTGCCGCCGGCGGGCGGCCCCGCCTGCTGCGCGACCTGCTTGATCGTGAAGGGGGTTGGCTGCTGCGCCTGATGCGGGTGGTCGGGACCCGCGTAAACCTTGAGCTTGCGGAGCATTTGCCGGCCGAGCGAGTTCTTGGGAAGCATCCCCTTGACCGCCGTCTCCACCACGCGCTCCGGGTGCTTGGCCAGCAGCTCGGCGTAGCTCCTCGAATGGATGCCCCCGGGGTAGCCAGAGTGCCGGTAGACGCGCTTGTCCTGAAGCTTGGTGCCGCTCAGCGCGACCTTCTCGGCGTTGACCACGACCACGAAATCGCCGGTGTCCATGTGCGGCGCGAAGATCGGCTTGTGCTTCCCGCGCAGCAGCATCGCCACCTGGCTGGCCAGGCGGCCGAGCACGACATCGGAGGCGTCGATGACGTGCCACTGACGCTGGACGTCGCTGGCCTTGGGGGTGAATGTGCGCACAGTCGTAAGCCTTCACATGGGACCTGATCCGTGGGCCCGCGCCCGGATGATCGTCCGGGGCGGGAGTCCCGCATCCGCCGCCGCGTGACCAGCCCCGCTGAGCGGGTACCGCAGGCATGCGAATGCGCATGGACGCCTGAGAAGGATACCGGCCACAACCGATGACGGTCAAAGTGAGCAAAACGAGGCTGGCGCGAACGACGTCCCCGGCCCGGGAATGAGCGGTGGGCACAGGAAAATGCCTGTCCGCCCGATGTCAGCCGCTCAGAGGGATACGCTCGCGCCATGGGTTCAGCGGGTGGGCGGAGCGGCGAGCCGCCGCGCGGCCAGCCGGGCGCGCGGGCGCCCAGGCGGCCGGCGCGCGATGGCAGTCGTCCGCGCTGGGCAGCGATTGCCTGGCCGCTGACCGACCGCGCGAGTGGGCCAGTGCAGCGGCGACGTCCGCGCTGGGCTGCGATTGTCGGGCCTTCGCCCGCG
>Ga0126382_10000923_pt1 | contig 11740 bp, 9 predicted proteins | sample PanSoiMetPlot_30_FD_92548 | JGI IMG/M metagenome (GOLD analysis project Ga0126382, IMG submission 92548) | Tropical forest soil microbial communities from Panama - MetaG Plot_30 | ecosystem: Environmental > Terrestrial > Soil > Tropical forest > Bulk soil | place: Panama | collected 2016-02-17 | reverse complement strand
GTTCCGAAGCGGAACGCGCGAGCGGGCAATGACGGGAAATTGCAACCAGCGCCCCATCGTGCCCCAATAACGGTTGTTGGATATCCAGGTAGCCGACAAGTGGCCGGGCTGCGACGCGGGCGAGGCCGTACGCCCCTCCCAAAGCCGCGAGAGGTTCCGGCAAATGCGGCGAAAGCGTTCCACATGCGCCACGCCCGCACCGGCGAGGGCGGCGCACTCAATTCAGCGGTTTTGACAAGCGCGGCGCCAGTGCTCAGGCCAAGCGCCGAGGCTGTGCCCCGACCGTAAGGACTGCAACGACGCAAAAGGCTGCGACTGCCAGAAAAACTGCCCGCGGACTTCCGTGATCCATGATTGCTCCAAAAATTAGTGGGGAAACTATGCCGCCGATATTGAAGCCCGTGGTCACGAAGCCGAATACCTTGCCGAAAGAACCTGGCGGAGTGATTTCGCGTACGATCATGTCGCGTGAAGGCATGATTATGCCGGAGAAAAGTCCAATCAACGACATCACCGCGATCAGCGCTAGCGTGCCAAGGTCACTCTGGGCCATCAACGAGCTAAAAAGCGCCATCACGACGAGGCCCACGGTCGCTACCGTGGCGTACCGTGTGGTGCGGCCGACGAGCAGCCCGCCCATCAACACTCCGATAGCAGACAGCAGCAGATTGCCGGACAATGCTGCATTTGCGGTTGTGACCGGAGTTCCGTAAAGCGCACCGAGCGCGACTATAGAGTAGTTATAAAGTCCGGCGCTTATCATCGCGAGCAGCACGAAGAAGACAAGATTGAGCAGAATTGGTGCTGATAACAACAAACGCCAGCCGCCCATTGCATGGTCCGAATTGGCGCGAGTTGAGACGGACTTTGGCCGAAGGGCCGCGTTGTCGCGCGTTGCTAAAAGCACTGCTGCGACTGCAATGCCCAGTGCGCCAGCGCCAACGAAGGCGCCGCGCCAGCCCCATTGGGCTTGCAAAACGAGCAAGCTCGCAGGCGCGACGGCTGAACCAAGCATGCCTGCGAAAGTATGCACCGAGAACGCCTGTCCGATGCGATCGGAGGGCACGTGTTGCGAGAGCAGTGCATAGTCGGCCGGATGATAGACGGTGTTGCCGACACCGGCGACGGCGAACATCGCAACCATCACCCAAAAGGAATCGACAAGGCCTGCGACGATGAAAGCCCCAGCCCCCGTCAGGAGACCGGCGACCAGCAAGGCGCGCGCCCCGATCCGGTCGACCAGAAATCCCGCCGGTGTCTGGCCCACTGCTGACACGATATTGAATGCGGCAAACGCCAGCCCGATCTCGGTGTAACTCGCGTCGTAGTCCGCACGCACGAAGGGCAGCAGGGGCGCCAGTAAAATAATGTAGTAGTGCGAGACAAAATGTGCCGCACTTACTACGCCCACCACTCGAACGTAGGAGGTTCGGCTGACGCGAAAAATGTCAGCCGCTTGGGTCATGCTGTGAGAACTCCGTAGGGCGGCGGACTATGCCTCGGGCAACGTTGCCAGTGCAATGCATTTCGAGTGGGCCAGGTATGCAGTTGTCTTACTTAAAACCACCTAAAAAATCCCCCGACACAAGCGCGCACGTGTGAAGTGAAGCGGCTATCCGCAGTGTTAGACCTTTATGAGTAAAAGCCTGCAGCTGATTAGTTCCCAGCCGGTGAAGGAAGAGCGAGGGCTTTATGATCTCGACGTTGAATCGGAGACGCCGCTGCTCTGGGTCATCCGCGACAGGCAAGGTGTCGCCTCTTGTGAATGAGAATGGCCGGGACAAGCCCGGCCAGGGCAAAAGATTTGTCCTCAAGCCGATTGACCGCCCTTGGCGTCTTGAATCGCTTGCCAGATTCGCGCGGGTGTCATCGGCATTTCCAGATGCTTGATGCCGTAGCCAGACAGCGCGTCAATCACTGCATTCGAAACCGACGGTAAACCACCCGACGTACCCGCTTCGCCGCAGCCCTTGGCACCCAAAGGATTGCTCTTCGTTGGTACCGGATGACTGACCACTTTGATCATCGGCGCATCGTGCGCGCGAGGCATGGCATAATCCATGAAGGAGCCTGTAACTAGCTGCCCGTCGGCATCGTAAATTGCCTGCTCCAGCAATACCTGACCGAGCCCCTGCACGACCCCGCCTTGAATTTGTCCTTCAACGAGGAGCGGGTTCACGACCGTGCCGAGATCATTGACCGCGGAATAGCGCACGACGTTTGCGGCGCCGGTTTCAGGGTCAATCTCGACCTCAGCGATATGGCAGCCGTTAGGGAAAGCGGAGGGGACCGGGTCCTTCACGATGTGGTCGACGTCGAGCGAGGCCGGGATGCCTTCCGGCAGTTTGAGGCCGTCGTGCAACCGCGAGGCCAGCTCAAGCAGGCCGATCGAACGGTCAGTGCCGGCGATGACAAAACGACCCGCGTCGAACTTGATGTCGCTCGCTGATGCCTCTAGCACACGCGATGCAATCTGTTTGCCGCGTTCGATAACAATTGCTGCCGACTCCGTCAGTGCCATCCCGGCGAACATCACCGAACGCGACCCGCCGCTCCCTCCGCCGAAAGCCATGCGGTCGCTGTCGCCCTCGATCATACGGATACGTTCGAATGGAACACCGAGCAGATCTGTCAGGATCTGTGCATAGGTCGTCGCGTGACCCATGCCAAAGTCGAGCGTGCCCGTGATGATGGTGACTGTGCCTTCGGCTTCGAAATGGATCGCACCCAGTTCTTTTCCGGGAGCCGCGGTTACTTCGAGATAGCAACCAATGCCCAACCCGCGCAGGAGGCCGCGTTTCTTGCTTTCGCGCTTGCGCCTATTAAAGCCGGCGTAATCAGCCGCCTCCAGCGCTTGTTTGAGGACGCCGAGAAAGTCGCCGCAGTCATAAATCATATCGGAGGCGGCTTTGAATGGCAGATCGCGTTTTCGAATGATATTGCGCTTGCGCAGGTCGATACGGTCTATGCCGAGCTCGCTGGCCGCGAGATCAAGTGCACGCTCCACGTAATAATTGCCTTCGGGCCGGCCCGCGCCGCGATACGCTGAAACGAAATTTGTGTTAGTAAAAACGCATTTGGTTGCCACTTCAATCAGCGGTGTGCGGTAAATGCTGGCGATATTCTTGACCTGATTCCCGGTCGGCAGCAATGGGCCAAACTGGGCGAGGTAACCACCCATGTCGCCATAACCGGTGAGACGCATCGCAAGGATGTGCGCGTTCTCGTCGAACGCAATCTCCATCACCATGTCGTGCGCGCGCCCGTGATGATCGGATACGAAACTGCCAGAGCGCTCGTCAGTCCATTTCACCGGGCGGCCGAGCACGCGCGCGGCGTGCAGAATGCAGATATATTCCGGATATACTGCAGCCTTCATGCCGAATGAGCCGCCGACTTGGCCTGTCACAACGCGTACCTTGTCTGCGGGTGCGTTCAGAATATCCATCAGCGACGTTTTCATGCCATGGACGCCCTGACTCGACGAATAGAGTGTCCACTTGCCTGTTGCCGCTTCGTGTTCGCCTATGGCCGCGCGCGGCTCCATGGCATTGACAACCATGCGCTGGTTGGAGGTGTGCAGCCGCGTGATATGCTTGGCCTTGGCAAACGCTTCGGCGACCTTGGCCGCATCGCCATAGTGATAGTCGAGTGCGATGTTGTTCGGCACGTTCTCGAACACCAGTGGCGCGCCCGGCTTCACCGCGTCAGCCGGTTTGAGCACTGGATTCAGCGGCTCAATATCGACCGTCACCGCTTCGGCAGCGTCCTTGGCTTGCGCGACACTTTCTGCGATGACACAGGCAACCGGATCGCCGACGAAACGTACTTTGTCGCCTGCGAGCGCAGGGCGCGGGGTGTAGCGAATTGGCGAACCGTCGCGGTTCTTCAGCGGCAGATTGCATTTAAGCGGCCCGTAAGTCGACAAATCGACCGCGGTATAAACCGCGAGCACACCCGGCATCGCTTTTGCGGAGCTGGTTTTAATCGAGCGGATCACACCGTGGGCCTCACGGCTGCGGACCATGACGGCAAAGGCTTGGCTGGGCCGGCTGACATCGTCCGTGTAGCGGCCTTCTCCGCGCACTAATTTGGGATCTTCGCTTCGCGGCACCGGTTGACCGATGCCGAATTTGGTCAGCGACAGGACGGTTTCGGTGGTTCGGTAATCCATCTCGGCGGGGGTTCGGTTGGGCGTGTTGTCCAATAAAACAGGCCGAATGCCTGGACAAATGGGATTCGGGACGGAGGGTTGCGTGAAGCGGAGACGCTGATACACTTTTCGTGATCGACAATAAATGGCTATAACCGTGACGCGCCGAAAAAGTGGCCGGCGGAGCGGTAGGAAGGTTTGACTGCATGAGCGGCGAGGCCGGGGAGATCCCAGGCCTCGACCCCGCTATCAACCGGGCGCCGCTGTCGCGCGCCAGGTGGGGTCGGCGGTCGCCTAGACGGCCTGACGTCGGCTTCGGCAGCGACCGGGGGGGCGCCACCTATGCCGCGCTCGATCTCGGGACCAACAATTGCCGGCTGCTGGTGGCGCGTCCAGCCGGAGAAGGCTTTCGCGTCGTAGATGCATTTTCCCGCATCGTTCGACTGGGTGAAGGCGTGTCATCGTCGGGGCGCTTGAGCGACGCCGCCATTGCGCGCGCGATAGCAGCGTTGGCCATTTGCCGCAACAAGATGAAGAACAAGGGCGTGACCCGCGCCCGCCTGATCGCGACAGAAGCTTGTCGCGCGGCCGAGAACGGCGTGCAATTTCTCAGTCGTGTCGCGGACGAACTGGGCCTTTCGCTCGAAGTCATCGATCGTGAGACGGAAGCGCGGCTCGCTGCAACTGGCTGCACGCCGTTGATCGATCCGGAGGCTAATGGCGCAATTTTGTTCGATATCGGCGGCGGCTCGTCTGAGATAGTGCGGCTTGCTCGCTCGCAAAAGGGCCGCGGAGGACCACCCTTGCCGCAGATCCGCGGTTGGACCTCGATCCCGCACGGCGTGGTGACGCTGGCCGAGCGCTATGGCGGCATTACTGTCACTCGTGAAAGTTACGAGGTGATGGTGCAAGACGTCGCCTCTCTTGTCACGCCATTCGTGCGCGAACACGGTGGAGACGGAACAAACGGCATTCACATGCTCGGAACGTCGGGTACGGTGACGACAATTGCTGGCGTGCATCTCAATCTTAAACGCTACGATCGCAACCGCGTTGACGGTTGCTGGATGACTGCTCAGCAAATCTACCGTGTCATAGAACAGCTGCTTGCGATGAGCTACGAAGAGCGGGTGGCCAGCCCTTGCATAGGCGCCGAGCGTGCCGATCTGGTACTTGCCGGTTGCGCGATCCTCGAGGCGATCCGGCGCGCATACCCATGCTCGCGTCTTCGCGTCGCCGATCGTGGTCTGCGCGAAGGCATGCTGGTGCAGATGATGCGCGACGATGGCGCCTGGGGAGGTGGCAACCAGGCGGCGATGTCGTGACCGTGTCCAGCCCGCGCCGAAAAAAAGTTCGGGTCAGGGGTAGCAAAGGCCGCTCGCTATCGTCTCGTCTCTGGCTCGAGCGTCAGTTCAACGATCCTTACGTCGCTCGCGCCAAGCGGGAAGGCATGCGCTCGCGGGCGGCATACAAGCTGATCGAGATCGATGATAAGGCCCGTTTCCTCAAAAAGGGCGCGCGTGTTATTGACCTCGGCGCTGCTCCTGGTGGTTGGAGCCAGGTTGCTGCTCAGCGCGTGGGTGCGCCTGGACAGGGCACAGTGATCGCCATTGACGTCTTGTCGATGGAGACGATACCGGGCGTCAACTTCGTCAGACTGGATTTCCTCGATGACGCCACACCTGACAAGCTTAAGGAAATAATGGCTGGGCCTGCCGATGTTGTGCTCTCGGACATGGCAGCCAATGCGACCGGCCACGCCCGCACCGACCATTTCAAGATTATGGCTTTGGCGGAAGCGGCTGCCGATTTTGCTCGCGATCTGCTTGCGCCCGGAGGCACATTTCTCGCAAAGGTACTGCAAGGGGGAACGGAGGCGGCGCTTCTCACTTCCCTGAAGCGTGACTACAAAAGCGTGAAACACGTCAAGCCGCCGGCTAGCCGCTCGGAGTCGGCTGAACTGTATCTGTTAGCAACGGGATTTCGCGGCGCCCCCGAGCCCAAGGCCTAGCCCGCGCACTGGTTCGGGGGTCTGCCTGGGTTGGAAGCCTGTCAGCGATTTCCGCTCCGGGTCTCTGGCGGCAACCGGACGAAGTCTGGCAGCGAACCCGAAAGCGCGCAACCGATCACGCCGAGGACGAATACCGCGATCGCTGCGCGGAACACCGTGCGCGCGCCGAAGCGGTCGGCAGTTCACCCGCTAGCCGGAATGAATATCGCCAGAGACAATAGATATGACGTTACCGCGAGCTTGAGCGCAAGAGTGGTGCGGATATCGGCTACAATCGCCGAAAGTGAAGTCGCGATCACTCGAATCCATGTCTTCCATGAAGAGGCGGCCGCAATAATGAGCGGGACAATGCGGTCACCGGGGCGTGGGCGTTATCAAAACACGCGTCTTGAAGCGTAAAGCACGGGCAGAAGGAATGCTGCCTCCCCTTTACGGGTTCATCACAGCTATCCGTAATTGCCCTAGGAATCGACGCCATCCCGTGCTATCGACCCACGCCAACCCAAAAGCGGGCCGTGAGGTAGGGCGAGAGATCCCTCGCAAGGGGTATTTTTAACCCCTTGCCGGTCCGATGCCTTTCGGGCGAGACGGAGTTGGCGATGGCCACAAAAAACAACGCAAGTCCTCGCGAAGCGCTCACATTCGACGACGTGCTGATCAAGCCCGGCCTGTCGGAGGTACTACCCGCGGACGTCGATATCCGCTCCCGCATCACGCATTCGATCCCCGTCAATATTCCCATTATTGCCTCGGCCATGGACACGGTGACCGAAGCGCAAATGGCAATTGCCATGGCCCAGGCCGGCGGCATCGGTGTGCTTCACCGCAATATGGAGCCACACGAACAAGCGGCTCAGGTCCGCCAGGTTAAGAAATTCGAATCCGGCATGGTGGTGAATCCGCTGACCATCGAGCCCAACGCGACGCTTCAGCAAGCTCTCGACCTGATGGAGGACAACCATATTTCCGGAATTCCGGTGGTCGAAAGCGCCGGCAACGCGCGGCCGGGCAAACTGGTCGGCATCCTCACAAACCGCGATGTGCGCTTCGCAACGGACCCGCGCCAGAAAGTTTCTGAGTTAATGACGAAGAAGCTGATCACAGTACGGGAGGGCGTTAGCCAAGACGAAGCCAAGCGTCTGCTGCATCAGCACCGTATCGAGAAACTGCTGGTGGTCGATGCCCAATACCGCTGCGTCGGCTTGATCACGGTGAAGGATATCGAGAAGGCAGTGGCAAATCCGAACGCCTGCAAGGACGAGCAAGGCCGCCTGCGGGTAGCCGCGGCCACGACGGTCGGCGACAAGGGCTTTGCCCGTACCGAGGCCCTGCTCTCGGCAGGGGTCGATGTTGTGGTGGTCGACACCGCGCACGGGCATTCCAAATATGTGCTGGACGCGGTGACTCGTATCAAACGGCAGTCAAACAAAGTTCAGGTCGTGGCCGGAAACATCGCGACGGCTGAAGGCGCCAAGGCACTTATCGATTCCGGTGCTGACGCCATCAAGGTCGGAATCGGTCCCGGGTCGATCTGTACGACGCGAGTGGTAGCCGGTGTTGGCGTGCCGCAATTGACTGCGATCATGGACTGTGTGGATGTGGCAAAAGCGACCAGCACGCCGGTGATTGCCGATGGTGGCGTCAAGTATTCTGGTGACCTCGCGAAAGCGATCTCCGCAGGCGCCGACTGCGCCATGATTGGCTCGCTGCTCGCCGGCACGGACGAAACGCCCGGCGAAGTGTTCCTCTATCAAGGACGCTCCTACAAGACCTATCGCGGCATGGGCTCTGTCGGCGCGATGTCGCGCGGATCGGCCGACCGCTACTTCCAGCAAGATATCAAGGATACACTCAAGCTCGTGCCGGAAGGCGTTGAAGGCCAGGTGCCTTACAAGGGCGCGGCTGTAACCGTGTTGCATCAACTGACCGGAGGCCTTCGCGCCGCCATGGGGTATGTAGGGGCAAAAAATCTCGATGAGCTTCATGCCAAGGCAGAGTTTGTGCGCATCACAGGTGCGGGACTCCGTGAAAGCCACGTACATGACGTGACAATTACCCGTGAAAGCCCGAACTATCCAAGCCGTGTATAGTTATCCGTCTTTTGGGGAACGGATGAGGGCGGGCCTATGTCCATTCGGTTTGTCCTGCTGCCGTTGTTCGTCGAGGTGCTGCTCACTTTCGGCGTGATGAGGCATGATGTATCTCCGCACTTCGACGCTCAGGCGCGGTGAGACACGCTTTGAGAATATCGCCCTGCGCGAGCCCAACTGGCCGGGGCGGGCTACTCAGTTCGGATACGCATTCGCCAATCAGTTCGAGCTGCCGGTTCTGTTTTACGTGCTGACGATTCTCGAAATCATGACTCGTCATGCTGATCTGCTTTTCGTTATTCTCGCCTGGATTTTTGTCGTGATGCGCATACTGCAGGCCACGGTGCACGTTACCAGCAACAACGTGCGCGTTCGTGGCGCGTTCTATGGTGTGGGCGCACTCGTATTGTTGATCATGTGGGTCATTTACATCGTGCGTATCGTACTCGCCTTGCCATGACGCCTGCGGCACGACTTGCCTCCGCGATCGAAGTCTTCGCTGCCATCGAAAAAGAGCGCCGGCCAGCCGCCGATGCGCTCAGGGCCTGGGGTATAACTCATCGCTTTGCCGGCTCCGCCGACCGTGCCGCAATCGCTGGCCTAGTTTACGATGCGCTACGGCGCCGAGCCTCGAGCGCGTTTATCATGGGCGCTGACACGCCACGGGCGATTCTCTTGGGTATGCTCAAACGCGCGCGCGGGCTCAACACTGAAGCGATCATGAAACTTGCCGACGGCTCGCGATATGCGCCCGAGGCGCTGACCCGCGACGAGCGCAAACGTCTTGAGTCTGCCGATATCGCGAGTGCTCCGGCCCATGTGGCTGGCGACTACCCGCAATGGCTCGATGCGCATCTAGCGCGTGCCTTCGGTGAAGCGCGCGTTGAAGAAGGCCAAGCGCTTGCATCGCGTGCACCGCTCGACCTCAGGACAAATACACTTAAAGGCGAGCGCGATGCCGCACTCGCAATTTTGTCAGACCTGAAGCCCGAGCCGACGCGCTGGTCCCCTTGGGGCTTGCGCGTTCGCATTCCGGCCGATGCGAAGAGCCCGACAATTCATGCTGAGCCGGCCTTCCTCAAAGGCCTGCTCGAAGTGCAGGACGAAGGGTCACAGGTGGCGGCGCTTCTTTCCGCTGCCAAGCCGGGAGAGCAGGTGGTCGATCTCTGCGCCGGGGCCGGCGGAAAGACCTTGGCGATGGCAGCGATGATGCAGAACAAGGGTCAGATTTTTGCCACCGACGATGACAAGAGGCGGCTCGCCCCCATCCATGGCCGATTGAAACGATCGGGTGCGCGCAACGTACAAGTGCGCACGCCAAAATCTGTCGGCGGGGAAATCGACGATCTGATGGGACGCATGGATCTCGTACTGATCGATGCGCCTTGTACAGGTACCGGCGCCTGGCGGCGCAATCCAGATGCCAAATGGCGGATGCGGCCGGGGGCCATTGAACATCGCCAAAAAGAGCAATCCGAAGTTCTGGACCGGGCCGTGGCGTTGATAAAGCCCGGCGGGCGTATCGCTTATATAACGTGCTCCGTCCTTGATGAGGAAAACGGCAGACAGATCCGCGGATTCCTCGCGCGCCATTGCGGGTTCTCAGTACAGGCGCCGTCCGAAGTGGGTCAGGCGCTCGGCGAGCGCGCCTTCATGTTCGGCAAGGCGGCGCGCTTGCCCGGTGAGGGTATCTTGATGACTCCCCGCTCGACGGACACAGACGGATTTTTCGTCTCGGTGCTGCGGCATGGAGGTTAGGTTCCCCGTCATGCTCAGTATCCGATAGCGAAGGAATTCCCCGATTGCGCCCCAATCCCGGCCAAATTTTTCCGCGATGATCCAGTGTCTGTGGAACTACCAAGCTCATTTTTCGGGGATTTCCCATGCTCGTGGCCAGGCGCGATCCGCCGTTTCGCACGGACGCGGATGATGCGTCGCCCGCCAGCCCGAATATTTATCCGCCCCCGCGAGCGTCAAAACTTGCTCGGTTCGTAACAGCAATCCAGATGGTTGGTTCGCTCCTCGCGATTCCAATCGGTATCGCCAGCGCCTACTCGTTTTACCGCGCTAATTTCTCCCCGGAGACCACGTGCCAGAGTTTGCGAAGCGGCATTATTGCGCTGCTCGACAAGAGTGTAGACGCCGCGGCCCGGCGCATCCTGGTCCGCCGCGACGTCGAAGAATTCGAGAAGACCTGCGCCGCGGTCGATCCCGATGCCACTGCAGCGTTCAAGGCGCTGCTTGCCGCTGAAAACGCGGCCACGCCGGCCGCAGCGCCAGTCGTTCCGAAAGTACAACGCAGCGAACTCGCGCCGAAGGAACCTACCCGCAAAGCAGAGCCGCGACCGCAAGTGACCGCCAAGCAGCCGGCGAAAGGTGCAACTCCTGTTGTCGCGGAACCCATCCGGCGGGATGCCGCTGTGTCGGACGCGCAGTGGCTTGAGGCAGTCCGGCAAGCTCTCGTGACTCATAAGCCCGAGTTACGGCCGACCGAAGCCGCGAAGCCGCAAGCCGCAGTGGTGCCGGCCACGCGTCAGGTGCCGCAAGAACTCGCTTCGCCGGCGCAAACGCCGGCGGTCGCTCCACGGGAGTCGGTCGTGCAGCCGCTTGCGCCCGCCTTGCCACGTCCGATTACGGTCAGGCCACCGCCAGCCCCGCGCATTGAGGCAGATCATCCGGTGCCGCCGGAATCGATTCCGGATCCTGTTCCGCCTGCCAACGCCGATAGAGCCGAGCCCGATGAATCGGACCGTTCGCGCATCGGCAAGTGGATTTCGGGAATTCCCCTACTGGGCCCCGTGCTGGACAATGACCGCCATTGACCGGCTGCCGCGGTAGCCAGTCGCCAGGCTGCACATCTGCATCGATTTCCCAGCACGGCTCGGGGAGATCGAAAGGCTTGACCCCGCTGCACAAAGCCCGCAAAAAGCTGCCCCGAACGGCCTCGCGCACCCGATTCCCGGCACGTTCGGGAAACATCGCCGTCCATGCACGACAAGGTTCTGATCGTCGACTTCGGCTCCCAGGTTACCCAGCTCATCGCGCGCCGGGTTCGAGAGGAAAAGGTCTATTGCGAGATTGTGCCTTACCAAAAAGCCGAAGCCGCTTTCCGTGAAATGAAGCCGAAGGCGGTGATCTTTTCAGGCGGCCCCGCCTCGGTGCTTGATAAGAATGCGCCGCTAGCGCCAAAGGCGATATACGAGGCCGGCGTCCCGCTTCTCGGCATTTGTTACGGCCAACAAGCGATGGCGCAGCAGCTTGGCGGCAAGGTCGAAGGCGGACATCATAGAGAATTCGGTCGCGCCGAGGTCACCGTAACCGAGAACACGCCACTCTTTGACGGGGTCTGGCGCAAGGGTGAGAAATATCCCGTTTGGATGAGTCATGGCGATCGCGTCACCGAGCTGCCAATGGGCTTCAAGGTGCTCGGTACAGCGCCCAATGCGCCGATCGCAATCATCGGTGATGATGAGCGCAAATTTTACG
>Ga0126382_10000921_pt1 | contig 11752 bp, 8 predicted proteins | sample PanSoiMetPlot_30_FD_92548 | JGI IMG/M metagenome (GOLD analysis project Ga0126382, IMG submission 92548) | Tropical forest soil microbial communities from Panama - MetaG Plot_30 | ecosystem: Environmental > Terrestrial > Soil > Tropical forest > Bulk soil | place: Panama | collected 2016-02-17 | reverse complement strand
GGTGTCGACAAGGGCGGCCTTTCGGATAAGGGCAAGGAAATGATCAAGCGGATGGAAGCGAAACGAATGATCGTCGATGTTGCCCATGCCTCGGCAAAGACCATCGATGACGTCCTCGCGATGACAAATCGGCCGGTGTTTGTTTCGCACACCGGTGTGAGAGGTACTTGTGACAATCAACGCAATCTTAGCGATCAGCAACTGCAAGGTATTGCTCGTACCGGAGGGGTGATCGGTATTGGCTATTGGGACACCGCCGTTTGTGGGAAAGATGCAAAGGCGATTGCAAGAGCGATTCGATACACCGCAAATCTGATCGGCGTAGATCACGTTGGGCTCGGATCAGATTTTGATGGAGCCGTCGTTGAGCCGTTTGATACAACCGGGCTAGTTCAGATCACCGACGCGTTAATTGGGGAAGGCTTTAGCGACGAAGAGATTGGAAAGATAATGGGTCGAAACGTGTTGAAGCTGCTGATACAGAATCTTCCTTGAGTACTTCGCATCTCTCGACTCTGCGTTTGAACTCTTTTAATTTTGGGGCAGCCATTTTTTCTTTGGGTCGCAACCAACGCCCGACCAGTTTTTGCTGAGGAAACGGACTCTGGGGCACGTTTGGACACAACTAAGTACAGGAGAGACCCCGCTGTTTTGGCGCCGGACAACAGTTGGGATATTGCTTATCTGAGGAATCAAACCTGTGCACGAACCTCTCAAGTGGTAAACCAACTGTCTGGCAGATCTGTCGAAGCTGAATCAAGTTTAACCGCCTTTCACCCAACACATAAAAGGCAGCAGACTCTTGACTTCGAGCCATTCCATAATAGAGTGTTGTACTTCTGGCTACAGCTTTGCAGGCATCTAGATGGCCATCTCCCAAAATACTCGCCTTGGCCGCTATGAAATCCGCTCGCAACTAGGTGCGGGCGGCATGGGTGAAGTCTATCTGGCGCTGGACGCACAGCTAGACCGAACTGTTGCGCTCAAGATTTTGCCTTCTGATGTTGCTCTTAATGGGGAGCGAATGCGCCGCTTTATTCAGGAAGCAAAAGCTGCCGCCGCGCTCAGTCACCCGAACATCGCACACATCTATGAAGTTGGAGAATCAGATGGCACCCACTTCATCGCGATGGAATACGTCGACGGTGAAACTCTGCGCGCAGAGATTCATAGAAAGAAGGCTCCACTAGACAAACTCCTCAAATATCTCGCGCAGGTGGCAGAAGGCTTGGCCAAAGCTCATGCGGCAGGCGTTGTGCATCGAGACTTAAAGCCTGACAACATCATGATCACGCGCGACGGCTACGCGAAGATCTTAGATTTCGGGCTGGCGAAACTCATTGAACCGCAGAGGGGCTTCGACTCAGACGGTGAGTTGGGTGAAGTTGCCACAGTCATCATGGCGCAGCACTCCACGCCGGGCTTGATCATGGGCACCGTCGGCTATATGTCGCCCGAACAAGCGCAAGGGCGTGCGAAAGACATTGACCATCGATCTGATATCTTCTCTTTCGGCTGCATCCTTTACGAAGCGGCGACAAGCCGGAGAGCATTTGAAGGCAAGGATGTGCTCGACTCTCTGCATATGATTGTCCATGCTCAGACGCCGCAGATTAAGGACGCGAATGCCGCCGCGCCTGCCGAGTTGCAAAGAATCGTCCGCAGATGTTTGGCAAAAGAGCCGGACAAACGGTACCAGTCAATCAAAGAGGTTGCGATTGAATTGGATGAACTTCGACAGGAGTTCCAAAATACAGTCGAATTAGATTACTCAGGTCAACCGCAATCAAGCATCCTCGAATCGGTGAGCAGTCAGCAACAGGTAAAGATAAATAGCGGCCCATATCACTCAGCAATCAACGCAACGCAGACGGAAGTTACCCATTCAACTTCCAGCGCCGAATATGTTGTCAGCAAGATTAAGCGTCATCAAAGAGGCGTCGGTGTTATCGCGCTTCTGCTAGCAGCAGCCGGAATCGTTTTCGCGCTTTACAGGTTTGGGTGGCAAGACAAACCCGCGACGTCGTCTGCGCCCTTTCAATCGATGACGATCACACACCTGACCTCCAATGGCAGGGCGACGCAGGCTGTGATCTCGCCCGATGGCAAACAAGTGGTTTATGTGATTGATGATGGAGGACAGGAGAGCCTTTGGCTGAGACAGGTTGCAGCGGGGGCCAGTGATGTCCAACTAACCGCGCCCGAAAACGCTGTTTTCAATAGTCTGACTATCTCAAACGACGGCAATTTTCTTTACTACGTTTCTAGAGGTGAGAGTGAGAGGGACCAGAAGCGCGCGCTGTATAAAATGCCCTTTCCGAGCGGTACTTCTAGAAAAGTGGTCGAAAGATTAGGTCCTTTCTGTTTGTCTCCGGACGGCAAACAAGTTGCGTTTGTACGGGAACGTCAACTGATGATTGCCAACACAGATGACACCGAAGAGCGAATGATCGCCACACGTTATATCACAGGGGTAGCATGGTCTCCCGACGGGAAGAGAATCGCTGCCGTGGCTGTCAATTCAGATTCCGCCGGTCGGTTCCAAAATGTGATTGAAATACCGATCGAGGGCGGAACAGAACGCCCTCTTACTTCAAAGAGATGGAGCGACATTCGCCAGTTAGCGTGGCTCGCGGATGGTAGCGGGTTGGTGATGACCGCAACCGAGCAAGTTGCTGACTATCGGACCCAGCAGGTATGGCATCTCTCGTATGCAAGCGGTGAAGCAAGAAAAATTACGAATACTCTTAGTAATTACGAAGGTATCAGTCTGAGCACAGAAGGCAGCATTCTCGTAACGGTGCAAGAAGATCAGAGTGCTAATATCTGGATTGTACCAAATGGCGCCAGCCGCGCCACGCAAATTACATCGGTGACGGGTAGGGGAGAAGGATCTAAGGGCGTTGCCTGGATGCCGGATGGCAAAATCGTTTATCACTCGATGGCGGGTGGCAGAGAAGGTATTTGCACCATGGAGACGGACGGAAAAAAATTCAAACAATTAACCACGGTTGAGACCGAAGATTCGTCTCCGTCAGTTTCACCGGACGGACGTTACATCGTCTTTCTTTCCAGGCGCGCAGGCACGCAAAACGTATGGAGGATGGACTTAGACGGGGGCAATCCAAAACGATTGACCACCGTCATGGGAAGTCATGCTCGTCCTACTCGAGATAATCAGGTGATTTATCAAACAGGCGGTAGCAGTGTCGTTCTTATGAAACGGTCAATGGATGAAGGAGAGCCTGTGAAAATCGGTGAAGGTATGCGATGGGCAGAAATCTCACCGGACGGGACACTGATAGCCTGTTCGTATGAAAGGCCCGGCCGAGCCGCCAAACTGGCTATTTTTCGAATCGAGGGGGGTTCACCCATCAAGGAATTCGATGCGCAATTAGCCCAACCGGCAAAGATTCGTTGGACGCCTAACGGTCGTGCGGTGACATATGTCGCAAGTCAGAACGGTACTTCCGACATCTGGAGCCAACCAATTGATGGGGGCGAACCGAAAAAGCTGACTGATTTAAAAGCCGATCGAATATTCTCTTTTGATTGGTCCCACGATAACAAGCTCGTTATCTCGCATGGCACTTTGGTCTCCGACGTTGTCTTGATCAGGAATGTACGGTAGTGGCTATAGCACTTGGCACAAATTTTGGTCGCTACGAAATGGCCTCTCTAATTGGCGCGGGCGGGAAGCTTGCTCGCGACGCGAAGATCAACCGGGACGTGGCAATTAAGTCCTCACCACTGCTTTCCTTTCAGACCTCAGATTAGACGGGGTTTCTTCGTCTCTGTTCACTTGCATACATTAGTGCTTAATTCGTCCTTTAAGACAGGCGGGTATTATCACTCGGACACCACTATGGACACTGTAACCAATCACACTAACCAAAATCGTATAAAGAGGAACAAACTGAATTAAAGAAAGCAAAACACGAGCAAATTAATTGTAATCCTCATAAACTTCACTGAGACCTGTAATTGGTAAACTGCATATCTATTCCGAAATCCTTTTCCTTCAATAGCGCTATAACCTTCTGAAGTGTATCTCGATCTTTTCCCGCCACTCGCACAAAATCTCCATTAATCGACGCCTGGACTCGCAGCTTGGAATCCTTAATGAACTTAACTACCTCTCGCGCTTTCTCGATCGGAATACCCTGTTGAAGGCTGACCGTTTGCCGGACACTGTCTTTCGCCGCCGGTTCGATGTTGCCATACGATAAAGCTTTCAACGAAACACCTCGACGAACGAGCTTTTGCTGAAGGACGTCGTTCATTGATCGGAGGGTGAACTCGCTTGCCGTCGCCAATATGAGCTTATGCTCCTTCTCGATTAGCTCTACGCTGGAATTGGTTCCTTTGAAGTCATAGCGCTGTGTGATCTCTTTTACTGCCTGGTTGACGGCATTTTTTACCTCAGCCATGTCAACTTTTGAAACAACGTCGAATGTATTCTGTTGGGCCATAGTGTGCGCTAATAATACCAGCCTCTGAGAATATCAATCTAATGGATCAGGGGGAAAACGAAGGAAAAACGCATAAATTACAAAAGGGCCGCGCAAAAGCGCGGCCCTTGACGACTGTGTAGGTTAACAACTCAGGAAGAACGAGATGTCCTGACCTGATTGCTGCTATTTACTACTCAAATAGCGTGCCTAATCTCTTCCGTGACGTATCAGGTGATAAAGCGCTCCGCCGCCGCCTCCGAGGAGAGCGCCGATTCCTGCTCCCTTACCACCGTTTGCGATAGCTCCAATGCCTGCTCCAATCGCAGCCGGAGCGGCGATTCGAAGAACCATATTTCTGGTCGAATGACCACGATGTGGGGCGGCACCGGCGGCATAATAAGTCGCCCCAGCTACCCTAACTCTTCGTGCAGTATGGCGTGGTGCATAATAAGCCCGTCCTGAACTCGTTTGGGCAGAAGCAGTTTGATTTGTTGCGCAATCCTGATGACCGTCCCGGTACCCTGCTCGATAACCCTCTTCGTAGCTGGTTCCTCCGGTCTGCGCCGTATTCGCGCTTGTCGATGAATCGTACGCGGGTGCAGGCTGCGGCGTTGACGCTTGAGAAGTGTCAGTGGTCAGCGCTGAAGTCTGAGCAATAGCGGAAGGTTCGCTCTTTTTTCCATCGCTTGACAGCCAGGCTAGCCCACCTAAGGCAATCACAACAGCAACAAGTGTAGCAATGAAAGTTTTACCTGTTTGTACGTACATAATACATTCCTCCTGTCCAAGCAGTTGTTGTAACTGCTGGATGATAAGGCTCGACTAAAAGATGCCCATTAAAAAACGCTTAGATGTGGGCAAGTATGGGGCCAAAAGACAAAAAATAGGACATATAGAACCTATTCGACCTATATGTCCTATTCTCTTTAATACTATTTTTTCACAATCACTGCTGGTACATCCTGATCCCGAACCATTTTATTGAACGCTGGCAGGTCGGTCCTCATCACCTCTTCCAGCTTTTTCAGTTGTAAGTTGATCTTCCCGACAACCTCTTCATAGACCGCAAAGGATTGCTCAGTAGGCGCCGAGTCAGCGCCGCCCACAACCCCCGTGAGCGCCGCCAGCTTATTATTCAACCGAATCGGATAATTTAACGGATCCTGGCTGCTCTGGTTCTTGGTCTGATAAAGCTCCTCTTCGATTGCGGCTAGCTTGCTCTTCAGCGACTTGGCCGATTCCGCTACACCTTTGCCGCTGGACTGTTCTTTTAGCCGATTAGTAATCTCATCGACCTGTTTGCGGACATCGCGGATCTGGGTTATCGCCTCGCTGGTCTCACTGAACTTGTCGCGAATCTTCAAGAGCAGATCAAGCTGTTTTGCAAAATCTGCGGGGGTTGTTTCAAGTCGCGGATCTTTCTTAACCTCGAAGCTCTGGGTCAACGTTTTCCCGTCGGCCATGAGTTTTACCTGATAATTTCCTGGCGCCACGCGCGGCCCAGTGGTGCTCCCAGCCCACATTATCAAGCCGGGGAACCGCGTCGCGTCCGCGTACCTTAGATCCCAAACGAAACGATTCAAACCAGCCTCCGCGGGCAAGCGTCTTGGACCGCCTCCAAAAAAACCTTCCTCTTCGGTTGGGGGCCCTGCGGCAGCTGGACTGTCGCTCGCCTTGCTGGAAAATTTCTTCACCGTCTTTCCTGCGGCATCCAGAATCTCCATCGTAACTTCACCTGAAGGTTTGTTCTTCAGGTAATAGTAAATGACCGCGCCGTTCGGGGGGTTTTGCCCGACTGCGCCTCCGCCCCTGCCACCCCCGCCGCCACCACCGCCAGGCATACGATAGGAATCTTCAGGTTTGAATAGATAAACGTCCGTCTTCGATGCATCGGCCATCTGATATAGCATCGGCAAGTCATCAAGAACCCAAAATGCCCGGCCCTGTGTCGCGACAACAAGGTCTCTTTCCTTCTTGTGAAAAGCAAGATCAGTGACTGGAACGATGGGGAGATTGAGCTGTAACGACTGCCAGTTCGCGCCGTCATCGAATGAGGCGTAAATTCCGGTTTCTGTTCCAGCAAACAATAACCCGCGATGATTTGGATCTTCGCGAATCACTCGAGTGAAAGCGTTGTCAGGAATTCCGTTAATGATCTTCTTCCAGGTTTTGCCGTAGTCGCTCGTCTTGTAGAGATAAGGCTTGAAGTCATCAAGCTTGTACATTGTCGCGGCGACATAAGCAGTGCCTGGTTGGATTGAAGAAACATCGATTGAGTTAATCTGAATCCACTCCGGCATACCGGATGGAGTGATGTTCTGCCAGTTCTTTCCGCCGTCTCGCGTTATATGAACAAGGCCATCATCCGAACCCACCCAGATAGTGCCTTTCTCGACCGGCGACTCCATCACCGTGAAGATAGTGCAGTAGTACTCGATGCTGGTGTTGTCTTTGGTTATTGGTCCTCCGGAAGAACCTTGTTTGGACTTATCGTTTCGCGTGAGATCTTCGCTGATCTGTTGCCAGCTTTGTCCTTCATTGGTCGACTTGAACAGAACGTTCGCCGCAGCGTAAAGGGTGTTGGGGTCATGCGGCGAAAATACGATCGGGAAATTCCATTGGAAACGGTATTTCAAATCCGCGGCTCCCCAGCCCATCGGGTTATCAGGCCAGGGATTCACATTGCGTTCCTGTCCGGTGCGGCGGTCCTGTCGAGTGATCAGCCCGCCATAAGAACCAGCGTATACAATCTGCGAATCTTTCGGACTTGGAGCAATCCATCCGCTCTCGCCTCCGCCGACGTCATACCAGTCGGTTCGATCGATGCTACCCACCATCGTCCGGCTTGCGATTCGAACAGTCGAGTTGTCCTGCTGGGCTCCGTAGATGTGATAAGGAAAGTCATTATCCAAAGCCACGCGGTAAAACTGCGCGGTTGGCTGGTTTTCGATCGAGCTCCAGCTTCTCCCGCCGTTAAAGCTGACCTCGGCGCCCCCATCATCGCCGATGATGACCCGCATCGGATCATTCGGCGCTAGCCACAGATCATGACAGTCGCCATGGCCGACGGGTATGCTCGAATAAGTTCGGCCTGCGTCGTTAGATTTGTAAAAACTGGTATTAAGAACATAGACCGTATCAGCATTTTTTGGATCAGCATAAATTCGGGTGTAGTACCAGGCTCGTTGTCGAAGATTCCGCTGCTCGTTCAGCTTCGTCCAGGTCTTTCCGGCATTATCAGATCGAAATACACCGCCATCCTCGGCTTCAATGATCGCCCACACTCGATCGGAATTCACTGGCGAAACAGTTATGCCAATATTTCCCATTGTTCCTTTGGGCAGGCCTTGATTCCGCGTAAGCTCCGTCCACGTATCGCCGGCATCGGTTGATTTGAAAATTCCGCTTCCCGGTCCCCCGCTCTCCAGTGTCCAAGGCTGACGGTACACCTCCCATAATGCAGCGTAGATGATGTTCGGATTCGTGGGGTCGAGAATCAGGTCCGTCGCGCCGGCCTTGTTGCTACGAAAGAGCACCTTTTGCCACGTTTTACCGCCATCGATTGAACGAAAAACGCCGCGCTGTTCGTTGGGTCCAAAGACGTGACCAAGCGCTGCTACGTAGACGATATCCGAATTACGGGGATGGACCCGTACTCTCGCGATCTGTCGAGTATCCTCGAGACCGATGTGTTTCCAGGTTTTGCCTGAATCTGTTGACTTGTAGACTCCGTCTCCGTGCGAGACGTTCCCGCGAATCGGGGATTCTCCCATCCCAACGTACACGACATTAGGATCCGACTCGGAGACTCCAATTGCGCCTACTGAACCCGTTTTCAAATATTCATCGGCGACCGGCTGCCAATTGATGCCACCGTCATTGGTTCTCCATACACCGCCGCCTGTGGCTCCGAAGTAAAAGACATTCGGTTGTGAAGTAACGCCCGCGACTGCTGTTGAGCGCCCACCTCGATAAGGACCAATACTGCGCCACTGCATTCCTTTTAAGAGGCTCGGAGCGTACTTGTTTTCTTGCGCGGGAGCAGCGTTGAGCAATGTTGCAAGTAGAACCAGCAATACGAAGGAAGCGACAAGACTGCGGCGACAATTCATCATAGTTGCCTCGCGAGAGTGGTTTTCGGATGTGGATCCCAGCAATCAGGCGACGGAAAGTCGCACTCCAAGGGTTAGGTATTGGGCGCTGGGGATTGGGGTTGAATTGATCCGGCCAACCGTTCTCAATCCGCGAATCCCAGTCCCTAACCCCCAACCTCCACCTTTAACATCCAACGAATCAGTAATTGAGAGTGGATCAGTTTACTTAAATACAACCGATTTTAGAAGCACTCTTCGCTGCTACGAACCTGTAAATCAAAACCAGGGAAAGAGGCGGGCAACTTAAACAAATAAGGCCGGCCGTGATTCACACGGCCGGCCCATCAGCTTACGGAGGAGTGATTCTTTACAATTGATCCGGAGGCTTGCTCGCAGGTGGTTTGGTATCTGCGGGCTTGCCATCACTGTCGCGACGCTTCAGAGTCGGCCGGTCCTTAGGTTCATTATCAGTGCCGGTTGAACTGGGCTGCGAAGGATCTTCGCCTTCCTTGCGCCGTTTCAGCGTCGGACGCTTCGGCCCATTGTCGCGCGCAGCAGGATCAAGCGACTTAGAATTGCTGATTGCCAGTAATCGCGATTTCACTCTGTTGAACTCGGATGTGCTGACGGTGTATTCGTCGCGATCCGGAAATCTCGCCAGCAGGTCGTGCACCTTTACGATTCGGTCTGGTGTCGGAGGATGCGTTCCAAACAATTTCGATAGCGTGCCCGGCTTGTGTTTTTCTTTTTTCTCGAGCTTCTCAAAGAAACTGAGAAAGTTGTTTGGATCATAACCCGCCGCCCAGAGGTATTGCGCGCCAAGCTTGTCCGCTTCAGTCTCAACATTTCGGCTGAATTTAAGGAAGGTCAGTGGGACGCCGATTTGAGCAGCCTGGTAAGCAATGTAACCGAGCCCGCCGGTCATAAAAATCAGCGGTATCATCGCGTAGTTTGCCAGCGTCGCTTTGGAAGCCTGTTCGACGCCGTGACGCGCGGCCACATGGGCAATCTCGTGCGCCATCACACCCGCTAGTTCGGCTTCGCTGTCGGCAGCGAGGATTGCGCCTTTATTGACATACAAAAATCCGCCCGGCAGCGCGAAAGCATTTACGTCGTCCGAATCAAGAACCTTAATAGTAAATGGAATCTTTGCGTCGGAATGTAAGGCGAGGTTTTGACCGACTCGGTTGACATATTCGGAGACCACCGGGTCATCAACGAACTTACCTTGTCGATCCACGTCAGCCGCGAGCTGACGTCCCATTGCGACCTCTTTGTTCAGAGAGTAAAAGTTGATCTGATGGCTGTTGATATTGCGTTTGCCGATCATCAAGGGGTTTTCGTCGTCGGCGAGTTTCCCTTTCGGCGCGCTTACGCCACTCTCTGTAGAGGCTTTCGCGGGCTGCTGGTTATTGTTGTCCTTTTTGTCATCTGCAAACAGCGTTGTTGGTGAGACGAACAGCGCCGCAAGCACTATAACCGTTACTCGCTTTAACGGGGTTGCCTTCATATGCGTACTCCTATTGTAAGCTGGTGGAAGATAGAGCGTCCCGGCTGCTCCTGGGTATTTAGCTTAGCACACCCGAGATTTGCGCCGGAAGTCATTTACTGGCGCGGCCTTATTATATCTCCGGCGAGATTAGACCGGTATTAGGCTTTTATTATAAATCGCTAATTGAAAGACCCAACACACTCTGCGTTTGATTGACCTGAAACCCGAGAGTGCCATAATATTCGCCTCTAACTCATTCGGAGGATCAACAGCGATGATCGAAGCTGGCCAACCCGGCATTCAATCCAGAGAGATCCAGCCGGGCACCCAAAAGACCGGAGAATACAGGGCGCTCCTGCCCGGCCAAACCGTCTGCACCGTCAAAGACGAAAAGGGCCAAAACTGTCAGGGACACGTAAAGCAGTGGTCGACAGCGCCTGATGACGTCGTAAGGAAGGCAGCTTCGGGCAATACGATCCATCGTTGTCAACGATGTTTCACGATCTACGAGGGACCGCCCCAGGAGTACCTCCATCCCAACAAGAAAAAGAAAAAGTAACCCGGCAGCAAACGGTCAGACCGGAAATTGCTTAACTACGGGATCTATCATGCTAAATCGAATCATCTTTGTTGCTTCGCTGATCATCGCGACCTGTGTTTGCGTTGCCGGCCAGAACAAGACCGCCAAAACCGAAGACTCAAAAAGGGAAGCGAAGTCGCCTATGCTCAAACACGAATACGCGGATGTAAACGGCGTCCGCTTACATTACGTCACGTCCGGCAAAGGGAAGTTAATCATGTTCGTTCATGGGTTCCCTGAGTTTTGGTACGAATGGAAGAATCAGCTCGCGGAATTCGGGCGTGATTATCAGGCCGTTGCGCCGGACATGCGAGGCTATAATCTTTCTTCCAAACCGGCAGAACTTGATAAGTACCAAGTCAAGTACATGGTTGAGGACTTGCGCCAGCTAGCCGAAAAGCTCGGTCATAAGAAATTTATTCTTGTCGCGCACGATTGGGGCGGCGCGATTGCCTGGGCTTTCGCTATAGCCCATCCTGAATACCTTGAAAAACTGGTTATCATCAACGCGCCACATCCCGGAGTTTTCCAGCGTGAGCTCCGCGATAATCCGGCTCAACAGAAGGCAAGTGCTTACATGCTCATGTTCCGCGGGGAGGGTGCAGAGGCAACTCTCTCTGCAAACAACTACGGTCTTCTGGTGCAGATCGTGCTGGGAGAAGGGCTGAAGAACGGCGTGTTCACTGAAGAAGACAAGAAAGCCTACATCGAAGCATGGTCCCAACCCGGGGCGCTTACCGGGGGTTTGAACTATTATCGTGCTGCGCGAGTAGGTCCTCCTGCTCCTGGTGATTCAAACGCCGCAAACTTTGCCGCCGGAATGCCTTCGCTGGATGTAAAGGTCCCAACGCTTGTGATCTGGGGTGAGAAGGATGTCGCCCTGCTCACCGGGAACCTTGAAGGTCTTGATAAATACGTGCCGAATCTGACCATCAAGCGAATTCCGGAAGGCACTCACTGGGTCATTCACGAGAAACCTGCGCTGGTGAACGGATACATACGGGAATTCATCAGCGGCAGATAAACTCGATCAGTTCCCGCGAGCGATAGCGACTTGGTTGCCCCATTGCATCTCGGCTGGCTATCGCTCGCGGTCCTGATGCGTGCTTTGAATCCAAAATACGCGACAAGG
>Ga0126382_10000920_pt1 | contig 11758 bp, 10 predicted proteins | sample PanSoiMetPlot_30_FD_92548 | JGI IMG/M metagenome (GOLD analysis project Ga0126382, IMG submission 92548) | Tropical forest soil microbial communities from Panama - MetaG Plot_30 | ecosystem: Environmental > Terrestrial > Soil > Tropical forest > Bulk soil | place: Panama | collected 2016-02-17 | reverse complement strand
TTGCCGACGTAGATGGGCTTGCTAAAATTACCACCGGCGTTGGCTTTGGCGAGAGGCGCATATGCCGTGAACAGTCCCGTATAATAGATCGCATACACTCCCGCGCCGAAAATATCGCTGAGCGAGCCGAGAGAATCCGCAGGGCGGGCGAGGAGCCCCTGTTCAATGCTTTTCGCCAGATTGAGTTTGTCCAGCGGATTATAAGCGACCACTTTAGTTTTGCTCTTTTTTGCCATCCAAACACCCGAACACGGATTGGTCAATTTTCCACGCGCGCCCGACCGGCAATGAATTCCCGAGGCGCTGGTGATGTCGGTCCAGGAAGTATGAAAGAAGTATCGGGAAATCTGAACGCTGGCGCTTACAGCAACAGCAAAATCCAACAGGAACAGTTTAACCCCCGTGGTGACCTTGCCTATAATGTCTCTGCGGGTTCGTCAAGTCACTTCCGATATGCCTCAGAGGCACGCCAGGTTGCAATCGACGATTCAGGTAGCGGTTCGCTTTTCGCTCGCCGCCGTCGAGGCGGCGCGAGAATAGCAAATCGGATAAATCGACCCAACCAAGGGCCCTATGCAGCAGGCATCGGTTCTACTCGCTGCAGAAGATCAAGCAATCTATCCAATTCGCGTTGATGTCTACCCTACTTGTTCTCTTCTTGCCGTTGAATTTTGACCGATCCGCCGTGCCATGATATCTATCATTGCGCTACGACCAATTGCGGCAAGGAGACGATCATGAGCCATAGAAGTTCGAGTCTTGTTTGGGTGGCGCTTGTGCTCAGCCTGTTTGCTTCTGAAGGTATTGCGCAAACCATCAAGATCGGAGCAGTTGTGCCTCTCACCGGACGATACGCAGCCGGCGGAGCGCAGAACAAAGCCGGTTACGAGATTGCCGTGCAGCAAATAAATGCGGCCGGCGGCGTGACCGTCGGCGGCAAGAAAATGCAGCTCGAATTGGTGATGCTGGATGATGAGTCGGATCCGACAAAAACCGTCGCCCGACTGGAAACTTTGGCCAGCCAAGGCGTGGTTGCTTATCTGGGAGGATTTGGTTCGGACCTCCACGCCGCGGCTGCCTCCATCGCAGATAAAAATAAAACTCCTTACTGCGGTGTCGCCTTCGCATTCAACGGCATTCATAAACAAGGTCTGCGTTATCTCTTCTCGCCGTTTCCAAAATCTCCTGATCTGACAAAGGAAACTTTTGTATTTCTCGACGCCATGATTCCCGCTGCGCAGCGACCCAGAAAAATTGCTCTGTTTCTCGAAAGGACAGACTGGGGAAAAGAGATGGGATCGCTTTGGGATGGCGCCGCGAAGCAGCACGGATACCAGATAGTGATGAGCGGCGAATACGCACCAGGCTCTAAAGATTTTTCCGATTTGATCTTGAAAGCCAAATCAGCTGGAGCCGAGACGGTTTTGGCCCTGCCTTCGCCTACGGACGGCATGACGATCGTCAAGCAGATGAAGGAGTTGGACTTCAATCCTAAGGTCAATCTGTTTATCCGCGCAGCGGACCCGCCGGTCTGGTCACAGAATCTCGGCAAAGACGGTGATTATGTTCTCCTCTCACCCGGTTGGCATTTCGCTGCAAAATATGCAAAGGTGGCGGGCCTGAACGAAGCGCATGAGATACGGTTTCAGCGTCCCGCTGATCCGATCGTTGGCCCTTCTTACGCGTGCGTTCAAATTCTTGCGGATGCGATCGGCCGCGCCGGCACTCTTGATCGTGACAAAATCCGCGATGCCATCGCGGCGACGAACATGACCACGGTGGTAGGTCCGGTGCGCTTCCGGCCGGATGGAACAGGCGAAGTCAAGGTATTCTTCCAACAGTGGCTGAAAGGGAAACAGGAACTGGTTTGGCCCAAGGATTTTGCCACTGCGCCGTTCGCTTATCCTGCGCCACCCTTCGCTCAGAGATAGGGCGCTCTTCTCTCGTCCGTGTGTGATGATCCTGCAACCCTCACGCGGTATGGTCGCGCCAATTTTGCCGTCGACGAAAAGCCTTCACCGGTGTTCCAGAGATCAGGCGGAAGGGCTTTGGCCAAGTAGGAGTTTATGAGACGAATAAAACTGATTTGGCTTTCGATAGTGCCCGCGCTTCTCGCCTTTAGCTTTGAAGGGATTGCCCAAACCATCAAGGTCGGCGTCGTGACCCCGCTGACGGGCCGCTACGCCTCGATAGGAAACGAAGTGAAGCATGGATATGACATCGCGGTGGAGCGCATCAACACCGCCGGGGGAATTCAGGTAGGAAACAAGCGCGCTACGGTTGAGCTGGTCGTTCTCGATGATGAGTCCGATGCGACCAAGACCGTGGCTCGGCTCGAAACCCTCGGGGTTCAAGGAGTGGTCGCCTATTTGGGCGGGGTTGGCTCCGATCTTCACGCCGCCGGGGCCAGCATCGCCGAAAAGAATCGGATCCCCTATCTGGGAGTCGGCTTCGCCCTGGAAAGCATCCACAAGCAAGGGTATCGCTATCTGTTTTCTCCATTCTGGAAGTCTCCTCAAATTGCGCGGGAGACCTATCGGTTTCTCAATGGTTCATTGCCGGATGGCCAGCGTCCGAAGAAGGTCGCGCTTTTCCTTGAGAAGACCGACTGGGGGCAGGAGATCGGCGGTTATTGGGAGTCTTTCGGAAAGGAGGCCGGGTATGAAGTGGTGGTCAAGGGAGAATATGCTCCCGGCTCGAAAGATTTCTCCAGCATGATTCTGCAGGCAAAGACTTTGGGGGCCGAGTCCGTCTTGGGTGTGCCCTCGCCGCCAGATGGCATGACAATCGTCAAGCAGATGAAGGAACTGGACTTTACGCCGAAGTTTCTCGTTCTGCTGCGCGGGTCCGACTCTCCGGCTTGGACCAATAACCTGGGAACCACCGGCGATTACGCTATCCTGGGCCCAGGCTGGCATTCTGCTCTAAAGTATCCGCAAGTTAAAGAACTCAACGAGACTTATACTCGTAAGTACAACCGCCCGGCAGATCCCATTGTGGGCCCGGGCTATGCGGCGGTCCAGATCCTCGCCGATGCCATCGGACGGGCCGGAGCTTTGGATCGAGACAAGATCCGCGATGCACTTGCAGCAACTAATATGGTAACGGTGTCGGGACCCGTGCGGTTCCGCCAGGACGGAACAGCAGAGATTTCAGGCGTGTTTATCCAGTGGCAGAAGGGGAAGCAGCAGCTGGTCTGGCCCAAGGAGGTCGCCACGGCGCCCTTCGCTTACCCCGCGCAACCCTTCAATCAGCGTTAGCGGGAGATGACATTTTAGATTTTCGATTGCCGATTTTAATGTCCGATCGAGCTCACGACCAACTCTAATCGAAAATCCGAAATCGAAAATCTAAAACCCCGTGGCTCTTCTCACTCTCGATAAAATCTCCAAGACATTTGGCGGTGTTGCCGCTGTCAAGGATGTCAGCCTGACGGCGGAGGCGGGGGAGATTCTTGGCATCATGGGGCCCAATGGATCGGGAAAGACGACGCTGTTCAATCTCGTCAGCGGCGCGCTGGTTCCTGACCGGGGTGAGATTCGATTTCTCGGTGAACGCGTGAACGGCCTCGCGCCGCATCAGATCTGCCGCCGCGGCTTGGCCCGGACGTTTCAGTTGGTGCGGCCCTTCCTCGGTTTGACGGCGCTGGACAACGTGCTCGTCGGCTTGGGCTACGGCTGCGAGCGGTTGAGCGGAGCTGCCGCGCGAAAAAAAGCGCTGGAGCTGTTGGGCTCAGTGGGGTTGCAAAATCGAGCGAGCAGTCCCGCTCATACCCTAACGGTGATGGACAGGAAACGGCTGGAGTTGGCGCGCGCCCTAGGGACCGCACCCAAACTCCTGTTGCTCGACGAATTCATGGCCGGTCTCACGCCGGTAGAAACCACCGCAGCAATAAATCTCATCCGCTCGCTCCAAGCCGAGGGACTTACTATCATTCTTGTGGAGCACATCGTCTGGGCGCTGCTTGACGTGTCCAATCGAATTGTAGTCTTGAGCGCAGGTGAGAAAATCGCCGAAGGTGCACCAGCGAATGTCACGCAGGATCCGCGGGTTGTCGAAGTATATTTGGGAGAAGGGACCATAACCACAAAGAACGCATAGAACGCAAAATTTTCTCTGTGATCTTTGTGTTCTCTGCGGCTGGTTAGAAATCATGCTCGAAGTAGAGAATCTTGAAGTCTCCTACGGCGCACTCATGGCGTTGCATGGAGTCAGTCTCACGATCCAACCACAAGAAGTTGTCGCGGTTGTGGGGCCCAACGGGGCCGGAAAATCGACGCTCCTAAAAGCTATCGCTGGCCTTCTGCGTGCCCGCCGGGGAACGATCCGTTGGGCAGGTCACCGTATTGATGGGCAGCCGCCTGAGCACGTGCTCGAGCGGGGAATAGCGCTTGTTCCCGAAGGCCGCAGGCTTTTTGCGCGAATGACAGTGCGGGAAAATCTCGAACTTGGCGCCTTTACGCAACCGGCCCAAAAAGGCCGACAGGCTCAGCTCGAGCGAGTCTATAGTATTTTCCCACGACTCTCGGAACGTGAGCACCAGGTGGCGGGATTGCTTTCAGGAGGCGAGCAACAGATGCTCGCCGTCGCGCGCGCGCTCATGGGACATCCGACACTGCTGATTCTCGACGAGCCGTCTCTCGGATTAGCGCCGCGATTTGTCGAATCGTTGTTCTCCGTTCTCGCAGAGCTAAAACGAGACGGAATGAGTTTCATGATCGTAGACCAAAACGTTCACATGGCGCTCCAATTAGCCCAACGCGCTTATATTTTGGAGGGCGGACGTATCGTGCGTGAAGGGGAAGCGCAAAGGATGCTTCACGACGACCACGTTCGCGCCGCCTACCTCGGTCCGTTGGCGCGAGGGACGAGTTGAAGAAGTAAGGGGTAAGGCGTTAGGAGTTAGGAACTAGGAACGCCTTACTCCTCACTACTTCCGCCTTACGATCTTTCAGCGATGATTCTCACGCAACAACTGATCCTGGGACTTTTGGTCGGGGGGCTTTATGGGCTTGCCGCTGCCGGTCTGTCATTGACGTTTGGAGTTCTCCGCGTCTTGAACGTTGCCCACGGCGAATTCCTTATGTTGGGCGGTTACGGAGCATTCTGGCTGTTCTCGCTTTGGCAAATCGATCCGTTTGTTTCCCTTCTCGGAGTCGGGCCGGCGATGTTTGTTGTGGGGCTGCTGCTTTACTGGATTTTGTTTCAATTCGTTGTCAAGGCGGACGAAGAGACTCGGATCAAAAATTCGCTTCTGATTGGATTCGGTCTCACTCTGGTGCTTCACACTCTGGCCATTCGATTTTGGACGGCGGATGAGCGGGCCGTGACCACCGCCTACGCCGGCGCCGTGATGAGAATCGGCGTCTTTGCCGTTCCTCTCGTGCGTTTGAGCAGCCTCGTACTTGCTTTTGCCGTTCTCATGGCGCTTCACTTGTTTCTCACGAAGGCGCGCTGGGGCCGTGCCATACGAGCGACGGCGGAGGACTGGCAAGCGGCTGCTTTGATGGGAATTCCAGTCGGAACGACTTACCTTGTCGCATTTGCTCTTGGAAGCGCACTCGCTGGCATCGCAGGCGCATTGGTGAGCGTGTCGTATTCGATTAGCCCGTCCATCGGCATGGAATGGACGTTGAAAGCACTGATCGTCGTCGTTTTGGCGGGGCTCGGTTCTCTTTTTGGAAGCTTCGCCGGCGGCATTGTGCTTGGCCTCGCCGAAGCGACGAGCGTCACGCTTCTCGGCGGGCCCTATCGCGAGGTCGTGGGACTTGTGCTCTTTCTAGTGATTCTGCTGCTTCGCCCTCAGGGGTTGTTCGGAGGGCGAGGATGAAATTGCTGCTGGGAGGGATTTTGCTTGGGGTGGGGTTTGCCGCGTTTCCTTTCGTCACCCAGCGTAATGACCTGCTCAACCTCGGGGTCCAAATATTTCTCGCCGTCGCTCTGGCCCAGAGCTGGAATCTGCTCGGCGGTTATGCGGGTCAGATTACTCTCGGTCACGCTGCCTTCTTCGGACTCGGTGCATTGGTCACGCGAATACTTTGGATTGGTGGCGCGCCGCTGTTTCTTGCGCTGGCTGCCGGCGCGCTGGTTGCCACTGCGTTCGGTCTGCTGATCGGGATGCCGGCTTTCCGGCTCCGCGGCGCTTACTTTTCCATCGGCACCTTGGCCTTGGCTGAAATTCTGCGCATAACCGTGGGAAACCTGATGCCGGAAATTTCTACGATTCCCGCCGCGGCGCTCGCATCCTATAATATTTTGCCGCGGTACTATCTCACTTTGCTCTTGGCGGTGCTCTGCGTCGCTGTGGTCGCGCTACTGGTTGGCTCTCGGGTCGGTCTGGGCATACGGGCAGTTCGGGAGGATGAGGCTGCCGCTGAAGCTTCAGGAGTCGGTGCTCTGAAACATAAGCTCCTGGCCTTGATGGTCTCAACGGCTTTAGTAGGATTTACCGGCGGTGCTTTCGCTTATTATCATGTCAGCTACTATCCGCAGCACGCCTTTTCTCCCGCCTGGACTTTTGATGCACTGCTCATCGCTTTCGTCGGCGGCGTGGGAACCATCCATGGTCCCGTATTGGGGGCGCTCTTCTATGTCATCTTCAAAGAAGTTCTGGCGGTGCAATGGGTCGATCTCCATCTCTTGATCTTTGGGGTTCTCTTTATCCTCGTGGTGCTTTTCTTTCCTGGCGGTTTGGTTGAGGCCTGGAGCCGTGCCCGGCGTTTGATCACGCGACGCAGCGCCTGAAGGCGCTAAACGGATGCCTTTGCTGATCTACCAAACAACCCGCCCGCATTAGACCTATCTCTTGGCGAGATTAGATTTTAAAATTTTCCCCGTGGGACCTTTAGGGAGTTCCGGAAAGATGGTGACTTGCCGGGGATACTTGTAGCGAGCGAGATGCTCCTTACAGTACGCCAACAAATCCTCGCAGCTAATCCGAGCCGTGGGTTTTAGGCTGACGAAGGCGGCGACTTCTTCGCCTAGATCAGAATTTGGAACGCCCACTACGGCGGCTTCGGCCACCGACGGATGCGAAAGAAGAACCGCCTCAACTTCCTGCGGAAAGATAGAGTAACCGCCGCGCAGAATTCTTTCTCGTTTTCTGCCGACGATCTGAACGAAACCCTCCGGTGATAGGGTGACGAGATCGCCCGTCTTGAACCATCCATCAGCGATCACTTCGTTGGTCTCGTCGGGAGCGTTTAGATAGCACTCCATCATCGCGGGAGATTTGATCCATAGCTCACCGACGCCATCTGCGCTGGCTTCTTTCTCAATCACCGCCCGTATCTCCACGCCCGGGACCGGTTTTCCAACAGCGTCGGCAACATCAGTCGGGTCGTCGGCTCGATAGGAAAGTGGACGGAACAACTCTGTCATGCCGTATCCGCGAACAATTCGGGTTCGGGTTTTTTCTGTCCACTCCATTGCCAGCTCCCAAGGGCAAGGCGCGGCGCCGGCGACCGCAACTCTCAGGCTCGAGAAATCAGCATCATCGAGAGCAGGTGAGTTGAGAAGGCGACGAAAGACAGTTGCTACGGCGGGAAAGACGGTCACATGATGTTGTCGTATCGCAGCAAAGACCTTCTCGGGTATGAAGCGTTCGAGCAATACAACACTGGCCCCTGTTAGAAGCGGTGCAAGAAGACCGCCATTGAGCCCGAGGGAGTGAGCCAAGGGAACTGCTACGAGCACCGTGTCGTCGGCCGTGAGTCCCATCACCGGTTCGGCCCACGATCGATTGGCGAATGTGAGCGCGTTGTGGCTGAAAACCGCGCCTTTCGGACGGCCGGTGCTACCCGACGTGTATAGGATTAATGAAGGCGCGTTAGCGGTGTCGCCCCCGTATGACGAGCCAGCGGACGTCTCAAAGTGATCGACAATCAATTTGGGTCTGAGATCTTCTTTGAATGCCGACAGCTCTTCGCTTTTAACAAGAGGATTGAGAGGAGCCGGCGTCGCTCCTAGTTTCAGAACCGCCAAAAAGGCGATGACAAATTCAGCGCTATTGGGAAGGATAATCGCAACTCGATCTCCGGCGCTAACGCCTTGAGTAGAAAGGCGGTGACTGAAACCCGACGCGAAGCGGTCGAGCTCTCTCCAGGATAATTTGCCAGCCTCCCAAAGAAGAGCAGGTTTATCGCCAAGGCGGCGGGCGTTCGCTTCGATGGCGCAGACAAAATTTTCTTGCACGGCTTTTAATTAGATGGGTTAGTTCATTTCACTATTAGTGGGTCAAATGGTTACGTAAGCTGATTCAGTAAACGGGCCTCACAACTCTACGCTTTGAATTGTTCCTTCTCCCCTTGCGGGAGAAGGCTAGGATGAGGGGTGATTTATTGGCACCCTCACCTTAATCTCTCCCGTCGGAGACTGTGTCGCAATTCGCCGGGAGCCCTTCGACAAGCTCTCAGGGCGAACGGTCAAGTGCTTGAATTCGCTACCTGCCAATACCGTTCGTGGTGAGGCTCTCGAACCATGAACGGTATTAGGACACAGTCTCTCGAGGAAAATTAGGTCATTGAGTAACCTCTTTTTCTGCATGACTACTTGCCGGTAAAATCTTTAAGATTGGTCCGTTGCCAGACTTCCTTCGGTATCCGATGGCGCGGAGTGTAAGCCGCGAGGGACGGTTTGGCGGTGGCATCCACGCCCCACTTGCTTGTATTGCCGTCTTCTCTGGTCGAAGGATCAAGGTCCGAGCCGCGGGTGTTGGTGATGATGACGATGTCGCGATCCGGCTGGCAGCGGGTCGCTATCGCCCAACTCATCTGTCGATCATTGAAGATATCCACGTCGTGATCGACCACTACGACCCGCTTCATGTAAAGATCGGCCCCCAACACAGCCAGGATCGTATTTTTCGCCTGGCCCGAAATCCGTTGTTCAATGGAAACGTAACAGGTAAACGGCGCGGGTACCCGCACTGACTTTACCGTCGGTACCATGGCTCTGACCGCGCGGTAAAGGTTGGCTTCGATGGGAGTTGTGGAAAGCATCAGATGATCCAGGTGGCCCACGGTTATATCCTGGAAGATTGCATCGCGGCGATGCGTGATGGCGCGCACTTTGAGCACCTCTCGTTGACGTTCGCCGAGGCTGTAGCCGGTGAACTCGCCAAAGGGACCTTCGGGCGTACGCTCGTGCGGCAAGATTTCTCCTTCAAGGATTATCTCCGCGTGGGCCGGGACCAGGAGATCGGAAGTCTCGCATTTCACGAGCTCCAACGGTTCGCCGAGAAGCCCACTCATGATCGCGCGCTCATCTTCATCGATGGAACCGATGGCAAGACAGCCGAGAGCGATAGCGGGATGAACTCCAATTGCGAAAGCGACGGGCAGGGGCTTGCTTTGCGCCTCGGCGACACGCTGAAATTCCCACAGGTGTTTTGCCAACGTGAGATGGATGGAAGTGGTATCGCGTGCCTTGATCATGAGCCGGTTGTAGGCGCAATTCCAAGTATCGCCCGCGGGGTCCTTGGCGAATGAAATGGCCGCCGTGATGTAGGGCCCTGCGTCTCCTTCGTGATGGACGATCTGAGGCAGATCGTAAAGGTTGACTTTGTCGCCTCCCAGAACGACGTCCTTTACCGGGGCTTTTGAAACGACCTTGGGGGGCATCGGCCTTTCCATCGCGCCGAGATAAACCTTTTGCATTTCTTCCGGTTTGGCATTGATTGACAAGGCGAGCCTGGAACGGCTGGCGTGAAGGTTAGTGATAACCGGAAACTTGCTTCCCTTTACTTTCTCGAAGAGCAAAATCGGCCGGCGTCTACCTTCTTGCTCGAGCTTCACCGTAATGGCGGTGATCTCGTACGCCGGGTCGACTTCGCGTGAAATAATCAGAAAATCTTCCGCATGTTTGCGTTTGACGGTATCGAGGAAGCTTCGCAGATCTTGCGCCATGAATTGGTGCTCCTCACTCGACGATTTTGGGACTCTCTTCGTCGAGAAACTGGTGGCTGCAGTAAGGACAGAGGAGCTTGATGTTCTTGTGCCGAAGTTCCTGCCAATGGCAGTAGAAATCACCCTTGCACTGAGGACAGGTCACCCAAAAAATCTTCGTCACGATTCTTTACCTCGTAATTTTAACCACAGAGACGTAGGAGCCCACAGGGAATTTGATTTCTAAACTCTTTGACTCGCGACCCGCGCCTCCGCGGTGAATTCTCCGACTCTCTCGTCTTCCCGCTAGACTTGTGGCAGTCGGTCGATCACCGCGCGCGGAATGAAATCTTCGAGCCTGGTTTTCTCCAGCGCTGCCTTCGGCACGGCGACGCGCGCCTCGTAGGGACGCTGCACCGGCTTGGTGGCGTCTATAATCATCTTGGCGGTCATAATGTTGTCGGTTTGCGAAGGATCCAGTGTGTTTCCCTTGACGTTCTTGATGATATCCACGTCCTGGTCCGCCTGCACGCGGGTGGCCACTGCCCACATGACTTCCTCTTCGTTGTAAATATCGATATCGGCATCGACGACGACGACATGCTTCACGAAGTCGCAGCCGCCGAGCGCGGCCAGTGCTGCCTGCTTGGTCTCGCCATCGACTTTTTTATCGATGGAGATGTAGCAGTTGAAACGGCAGCTGCCCGACATAGGAAAATGAACGGCTTTCACCGTCGGCACGACGCCGCGGATTAAATTAAATAAGCTTCCCTCTTTAGGAATGCCGCCGAGCACCCAGGTGTCGCGGTGGCCAGTAAATATATGCTGGAAGATCGCATCCTTCCGGTGCGTGATCGCGGAAACTTCGATGACGTTTCCCAGCCGTTGCGGGCCGTAATAGCCGGTAAACTCGCCGAAGGGTCCTTCCACCTCTTTCACGTTGGGAAGCACGTGGCCTTCGATCACCATTTCAGCATCGGCGGGCACCAAGAAATCTTCTCCCAAAGTTTCCGACGGCGTGAGTCGCAGCGGCGCGCCCATGATGGCGCCGACCTTTGCGTAGTCGTCCACGCCAAAGGGAGAGACATTCAATGAACCCAAATAAAAAGCGGGATGATGGCTGATCACGATGGCAACCGGCGTCGCTCGATTTTTCTCTTCGTTCTTGCGATGAATCTGCCAGTTATGCCTGGGCGACATATGGAGACCGAGGCGGCGCGGGCCTTTAACCATATTGCGCTGGAATGAAATGTTATAAAAGTTTCCCTCGGGATCCTTCATCACCGGAGTCATGTCGATGTAAGGCGCTGGGTCCATAGCGTGGTGCCGGACCACGGGCAGCTCAAAAATATTCGCGTCGTCGCCTCTTTTAACGACTTGTTTAACCGGAGCATCATTGACCGGAATCGTTGCTGGCGGGATCGTCAACTCTTCGCGTCGCGCATACTCCAGGCTCAGCGGCAATTCCCCTTCGTTGGTTTTCATGCCGAGGGACAAAGCGCAGCGCTGACGTGTCGCGAAGACGTTGCTCAGCAAGGGGAAAGCACACGGCTTGCCGTCTATACTAAGCGGCTTTTCGAAAAACAAAACGGGAAATTTCTTCTGGTTTTCAAGATGCTGTAGCAGAGCCGTGACTTCGAATTGGTGGGGAGCGACGGTTCGCTCGATGCGAACAAAATCATAGGGGAGCTGTTCTTGAAGGTCGTCAAGGAAGGCTCGCAGATCCATCGTCATAGTTTCCGCTCCCTGGATGCTGTGAGTGATGGAGTATTGGAGTACTGGAGTGGTGGGTTCTAAAAGCACCATTCCATTACTCCCTCACTCCAATACTCCAATCTTCTAACCCTGCTAATTTCGCTAGTGCTCTCTGCGCA
>Ga0126382_10000919_pt1 | contig 11759 bp, 12 predicted proteins | sample PanSoiMetPlot_30_FD_92548 | JGI IMG/M metagenome (GOLD analysis project Ga0126382, IMG submission 92548) | Tropical forest soil microbial communities from Panama - MetaG Plot_30 | ecosystem: Environmental > Terrestrial > Soil > Tropical forest > Bulk soil | place: Panama | collected 2016-02-17 | reverse complement strand
GGTCCGCCGAACAGGGTCCAGCTTCGTCGGTTGTCAGAAAAACCCCACCGCCTCAATCATATTCCCAAAAATGAATTGAAATAACAAACGCCAAACGCACTATTCAGCGCTTTGCTTGATGGCAAAAACACCCTGTGCCATAGGAGGCGGCTGACGCTAAACCGGCTAGGATAAGGAATTACATGCCGGAAATCTCGGGCCTTATGCGTGGCAAACGCGGGCTAATCATGGGTGTGGCGAACAACCGCTCGATCGCCTGGGGGATTGCCCGCGCATGCCGTGATCAAGGCGCCGACCTTGCCTTCAGCTATCAGGGTGACGCTTTGAAAAAGCGCGTGGAGCCACTGGCCGAAGAGGTCGACGGGCTTGTGGTTGGCCATTGCGATGTTACAGAGCCCGCCTCGATCGATGCCGTATTCGCAGCGGTGCGGACAGCCTGGGGCTCCCTAGATTTTCTGCTGCACGCCATTGCGTTCTCCGACAAAGATCAACTTGATGGCCGTTATATCGACACTACCGAAGACAATTTCATCAGGACTATGGTGGTGAGCTGCTATTCCTTCACCGCGCTCGCCCAACGTGCCGAAAAACTTATGACCAACGGTGGCTCGCTGCTCACGATGAGTTACTACGGCGCCGAGAAGTGGATGCCGCACTATAATGTGATGGGGCTCGCCAAAGCGGCGCTCGAATCCTCGGTAAGGTACCTCGCTGCCGACCTCGGGGTGAAAAAGATACGCGTCAACGCGATATCAGCGGGGCCTTTAAAAACGCTCGCCGCCTCCGGAATTGGCGATTTTCGCTACATTCTAAAGTGGAACGAGTACAATGCGCCTCTGCGGCGCAATCTCACGCTAGAAGATGTCGGAAAGGCCGGAGTTTATTTCCTTTCCGACATGTCGAGCGGCGTGACTGGCGAAGTCCATCACGTCGATGCGGGATATCATATCGTCGGGATCAAGCATCCCGATGCGCCAGATATCACAGTCGGGGAAGGATAGTTAGCGGCGATGCCGCCGCCGACGATCTATTACATCCGTCACGGAGAAACCGATTGGAACGTGGTCGGCCGTTTACAGGGCCGTCATAATGTGCCGCTCAACGCACGGGGCCGCACGCAGGCTGAGCATTGCGGGAATATTTTGCGCGATCTCTTCGCACGCAGCGGACGCAATGCCGCCGATTTCGACTACGTATCGAGCCCGCTTGGACGCGCCCGCGAAACCATCGCGCTGATGCGTCCGCCACTCGGTTTGCCCCCGGATGGCTACTGCATGGAACCGCGGCTTGCCGAAATCTCTTTCGGTGAATGGGAAGGCTTCACGATTGCACAGCTGTATAACCGCGATCCTCAGCGCATTGCCGCCCGCGAGCACGACAAATGGCATTTTGTGCCACCCGGCGGGGAAAGTTACGCAACCGTTGCCAGGCGAATGGGTGACTGGTACGTAAACCTCACGCGCGATACCGTAGCCGTTGCGCATGGTGGCACCGCGCGTGGGCTCATAGCGTACCTCGGCATTGCCAAACCCGCTGCCGCGCCACTCATCGATATTGCGCAGGGCGTCGTCCATGTGTTCGAGGGCGACCGCCTGACGCGACACGCGTAGCTGCCGATTGAGAAAAACAAAAAGGCCGGACTTTTGGTCCGGCCCTTTCGCTGCAAGCGCAGATGTCCCGTTCGAAATCTGATTTAAGCTGCGATGCGATAGAGAATCTCGGCGGCCTTCTTCGTCTTGCTCTTCTTGGCCTTTTTCTTGGCCGAGAGGTCGGTCGTGCCAAGGTCGCTCTTCTTCGTCTTGCTCTTCTTGGCCTTCTTCTTGGCCGAGAGGTCGGACGTGCCGAGGTCGCCCTTCTTCGTCTTGCTCTTCTTGGCCTTCTTCTTGGCCGAGAGGTCGGTCGTGCCGAGGTCGCCCTTCTTCGTCTTGCTCGTCTTAGCCTTCTTCTTGGCCGAGAGGTCGGTCGTGCCGAGGTCGCCCTTCTTCATCTTGCTCTTCTTGGCCTTCTTCTTGGCCGAGAGGTCGGTCGTGCCGAGTTCGGTGCCGACAGCAGTCTTCTTTTCCATCTTTTTCTTTTTCTTCTTGGCGGACAGCTCATCGCTCTTGACGATGCCGCTGACCGCCGGAGTCGCGTACGCCGGCAGGCTCACCGAGGTGAGAAAGCCAAGCGCGACAGCAATTGCAGTGATCTTGCGCATTGTGTTTGTCCTCTTGAAACGATGCACGCGATTGGCGGGAGCCATTCATCTGAACTCCGGACTCCAAACCAACACCCTTTTAAATAGCTGATGGGTTTTAGCTTCGCAATGACAAAAATGGAAAAAGCTCTTATTTTTCCGTAGCTTAACGGACGTTCAGCTTGTTATTAATTTTCGTTCAGCGATGTGAATGTCCATTCAGCGCCGCGTCAATGGCTAAGTCGAAAACGAAGATGAAGCGCTAGTTGCGAATATCTCTGCCGTTTAATTGACCGGCGCTGGAGCGCGCGTTACGAAATCGAAAAAAGCGGATCTGCCATGTCATTCAACACTTTCGGCCATCTTTTCCGGTTTACGAGCTTCGGCGAGAGCCATGGGGCGGCTATTGGCTGTGTTGTGGACGGCTGTCCGCCGCGCATTCCGCTCACACAAGAAGATATCCAGCGCGAGCTGGGTCGCCGGCGGCCGGGACAATCGCGTTTCACAAGCCAGCGGCAGGAGCCGGATGCAGTGAAAATCACGTCCGGTGTGTTTGTCGACGAGCGGACCGGCATGCAGGTCACTACTGGCACACCGATCATGCTGATGATCGAGAACGTTGATCAGCGTCCCAAGGACTATTCCGCGATCAAGGACAAATACCGTCCCGGCCACGCTGGTTACACCTACGACGTCAAATACGGCATCCACGACTATCGTGGCGGAGGCCGGGCCTCTGCGCGTGAGACCGCGGCCCGGGTCGCAGCCGGCGCAATTGCCCGCAAGATTGTGCCGGGTCTTATCGTCCGCGGGGCATTGGTACAGATGGGTCCGCACAAGATCGATCGTTCACGCTGGGACTGGAATGAAATCGATAAGAATCCATTCTTCTGCCCAGACGCGAAGCAGGCCAAATTTTTTGAGGATTTTCTCGGCGAGATTCGTAAGGCGGGGTCGTCCTGCGGCGCGGTGATCGAGGTTGTGGCTGAAGGCGTGCCGGCCGGACTGGGCGCGCCGGTTTACGCCAAGCTTGACGGTGATCTCGCTTCTGCGCTGATGGGCATCAACGCCGTCAAGGGCGTTGAGATTGGCGACGGTTTCGCGACGGCGGCAATGAGCGGCATCGACAATGCCGATGAAATGCGAATGGGCAACGACGGCAAGCCGCTGTTCCTGTCAAATCATGCCGGCGGCATTCTTGGCGGCATTTCGACCGGGCAGGAAATCGTGACCCGCTTCGTGGTCAAGCCGACTTCCTCGATACTGACCCCTCGAAAGACGGTGGATCGCTATGGCCACGACACCGATATCGTCACTACCGGGCGTCACGATCCATGCGTCGGTATTCGTGCCGTGCCGATCGGGGAAGCCATGGTGGCGTGCGTGCTCGCCGACCACTATCTGATGCATCGTGGCCAGGTCGGCGAGGGAATGGCATGGCCGTTCAAGCCCGGCGCGTGACCGCAGCTTTCGAGGTAGAGCCATGCGCGACAGCCATCAACGCGTCGAAGTCGCGATAAACGCTTTCGGCAAGGGCGAGATTGTGGTCGTCACTGACGATGACGACCGGGAGAATGAAGGGGACCTATTCGTGGCGGCTTCACACTGCACGCCCGAAAAGATGGCGTTCATCATTCGCAATACATCGGGAATCGTCTGCGCGCCGCTTGGCGCTGAGCAAGCGCGCCGCCTGCATCTTGAACCGATGGTGGCCGACAACGAAGCGCCACTCGGCACTGCCTTCACGGTCTCGGTCGATGTCCGCCATGGTCTGACCACTGGCATTTCGGCCGAGGAGCGTTGCAACACCGTGCGTGCGCTTGCCAGCGATAACAGCGGTGCCTCCGATTTTGTACGTCCGGGGCACGTGTTCCCCCTGGTTGCGCGCGATGGTGGAGTGCTGATGCGCTCTGGACACACCGAAGCCTGTGTCGATCTTTGCCGATTGGCCGCGTTGCCGCCAGTCGGAGTGCTGGCTGAACTGATGAACGACAACGGTTCGGTGATGCGTGGTCCGCAGGTTGTCGCCTTCGCGCAAAAGCACATGCTAGCGCAGGCATCAATCGCTGAGCTGATTGCCTATCGACAGAGCCGTGACAAGCTGGTGGAGCGGGTCGGCGAATTTCACGTGGCTTCGGAAATCGGCACGCTCAAGGGTTACGCTTATGTGACGCCCTTCGATCGTGTGCATCACATGGCTTTCGTCCACGGGGACATAGGCGACGGCAAGGCTGTGCTGGCACGGCTGCATCGCGCCGACGTCATCGGCGACGTGTTTGGCGGTGCCAAGCCAATCCATGCCGCGCTTAAGCGATTCAAGGCAGCCGGACGCGGCGTGATCGTGTTTTTGCGCGATGGCACGGCTGGCGTGCCGGTAGCGGAAATTCCGCACGAAACCGACACACGTGCTGATGCGGTCCGTTCGCGCCAATGGCGCGAGATCGGGCTCGGTGCACAGATTCTCAAGGACCTGGGGATTTCCTCGATTCGACTGCTCGCGTCCAGCAAACGAACTTACGTAGGCCTTGGTGGTTTTGGCATAGAGATCGTGGCGACCGAACCGATTGAAAGCTGATGGGAGTGATTCAGAAAAGATCGCGCGCAACCAAAACTGATCTCAAGCCTTTTTTTCGCCGACGCGCTATGCCAGCATTCTGACATGAGGAGAGCGCGCAATCTGACAATGGCTGCGGCCGCCACGGCTCTGAGTATAGCGCTTGCGACATCGGCTGCGCCAACCGCGCGGTACTTCGCCGATATGCGCGCAAACGCAATCCCGGTCGATGTCGAACTCGTTATTGCCGTCGATGTCTCGTACTCTATGGATCCAGATGAGCAGGCGCTGCAACGAGAGGGCTATATACTCGCGCTCACTTCGAAAGAATTCCTGCAGGCCTTACGCCAGGGTGCAAATGGCAAGATCGCAATCACCTATTTTGAATGGGCTGGCCAATTCGACCAGAAGATCGTGATGCCATGGCGGCTGATCGACGGGCCGGAAGCTGCCGACGCAGTCGCCGCAGAGATCGCGCATGCGCCATACCGGCGCGCCTCGCGTACCTCAATCTCAGGTGCGCTTCGCTTTGCCAAGCCGCTATTCGACGACAGTGGCTATAAAGGTCTGCGCCGAGTGATCGACGTATCTGGCGACGGCACTAATAATGCCGGTCCGTTGATCATGCCAACGCGCGACGACGTGTTGGCTGGCGGCATCACGATCAATGGGCTCCCGATTATGCTCAAGCGGCCCTATGTGGGAACCATGGATATCGAGGAACTCGATATCTACTACGAGGATTGTGTGATAGGCGGTCCAGGTGCTTTCGTCGTGCCTATTCGCGAGCGGGAAAAGTTCATCGAAGCAACGCGCACGAAATTGGTGCTCGAGATTGCCGGGCGACAGCCGGAAGCTCAAATAGTTCGGGCCTCGTCAGGGGTCCCTCGCATCTCCTGCACGATCGGTGAAAAGATGTGGCAGGAGCGCTGGGGCGGCGGCATCGATTACCAGTGATCAAATTGTCGTTTAACCGCTCGTCCCCACGGAGAGAATCCAGCTGGATGCCCCGACTTTCGCGGGCATGAGCTAGATGAGAAACAAGTTACCGTTCAAATTTCGCCACGATTTCCACGTGATGCGAATAACGAAACTGATCGATCGGTGTGACGCCGTCAAGCTTATAGCCACCGCCAATTAAAATTTTTGCGTCGCGCGCAAAGGTGACGGCATCGCAGGACACTGCGACCACGACCGGCACGATGCTTTTCGCAAGCTCTCGTGCCTGCGCCTCGGCGCCCTGGCGCGGCGGATCAAATACGACGGCGTCGAAAGCCTTCAATTCGCTCACCACGAAAGGATGCCGGAAGAGTTCGCGGACCTGCGCTTCGATCGGCTTGAGACCGGATGTAGTCGCGGCTGCACGCTCCAAGGCCTTGACCGCATTGGCATCGCCATCAGCAGCACTTACCTGCGCGCGTTCAGCGAGATGCAATGCGAAGGTGCCGATGCCGGCAAAAAGATCCGCAACGCGTTTGGCCTTGCCGACCTGGCTGACCACCAATCGCGCTAGCGTTTGCTCGCCCTCCGTGGTGGCTTGCAAAAACGCGCCTGCCGGCAGCGGTACCTGGGCGCGGCCAACCAGCAAAAGCGGCTGCATTCGCTGCGCCACAAGTTCCCCATGACGCGTGAGACGCGCAAGGTCGTGAGCGTCTGCGACACGCGCGAGCGCTACCAGGCGCTCGGCATTCAGCGTACCCGAGCCGCGCACGTCGACGTCCAGGCCGGAATCCGTTGCTGTCGTCTGGATATCGAGGGGCTTGCCGATCGGTTTGAGCGTCTCGGCAATGGCCCAGGCCGCGCGAACGGCGCCATTCAGGCCAGGCGCCAAAATCGGGCATGCGTCGATCGCCACGATATGATGCGCGCGCGGCGCCGTGAAGCCGACCTCCAAAACGTCGCCGGCCCCACACCGGGCATGCAGTACAGCGCGGCGGCGGCCCGCGCCATGGGCGTCAATGAGGTCACCGACCGGAGCTACCACATTGGCCTGTGCCAAGGCTTTCACCACGAGCGAGCGCTTCCAAAGGTGGTACTCCGCAAGTGACCAGTGTTGCAGCGAGCAGCCGCCGCAGACGCCGAAATGCTTGCAAATAGGTTCGCGGCGTTCATGGCTAGGCTTGTCGACATGCATCAGATGCCGGCGATTCGGATGGCCGACTACCGGCTCGACCATGACCGTCTCGCCAGGCAGCGTAAACGGCACATAGACAGGACCTTCAGAGGTATCGGCGACACCATCCCCGCGATCCCCGAGGCGAACGATGTTGAGCCGCTCAGCCACGCACGGCCCCAAGAAGGAACACAGCGTTGCCGTCGCCGCCTTCGATGGGCGAGGGGATGATCTCAAGCACTCGCCAGTCGAGCGCGGCAACGAACTTGGCCATGTCATTGCAAACGGCGGCGTGCACGGCTGAACGGCGCACAATACCCTTCTTCGCGGCGCCGGTGCCCGCCTCAAATTGCGGTTTGATCAGCGCGATGAGTTTGGCGGGAATTTTGACGAGCGCCATTGCAGATGGCAGCACCAATTTGAGAGAAATGAAGCTGACATCGATGGTAACGAGCTCCGGAGCTTCATGGAACCGAGCAGGGGAGAGCGAGCGAATGTCTGTACCTTCGAGCGAAACGATTTCTCGCCGGGTACACAAGGATTTATGAATCTGTCCGTGACCGACGTCGACCGCATAGATCCGCCGCGCGCCGCGATTTAGGAGAACCTGGGTAAATCCACCGGTCGAGGCGCCGACATCAAGGCAGACTCGATCCTTCGGATCAAAACGAAAATGATCGAGCGCCGCCGCCAGCTTAATGCCACCCCGCGATACGTAAGGATGCGCCGCGCTTGCACGTAGCGCGGCGTCCGCCGGAATTTCCTCCGAGGCCTTGCGCACAATCCGTTCGTTGGCGGTCACAAGGCCAGCTTCAATCGCGGCCTGTGCCTCGGTGCGGCTTTCAAACAGGCCGCGCTCGACCAACAAGCGATCGATGCGTTGGCGCGGCGCATTCATAAGCTCAATCCTTGCAGCAAACCTGAGCCTGATAGCGGAACAAAGCTTTGTTCACCGTGGTTACCAGCAATTGGGCCGATAGCGATTGCAAGGGCCCTCGCGATATCTGTTTGAGGAGAAGCAGAATGGCAAACAAATATTCAAAGGGCGCTTCGAGATATGTGGAACGAGCGATGAAAAAACGCAAAAGGGGGACGCTAAGAAGCGGACGCAACGGCAAGAAGGTCAAGAGCCGCAAGCAAGCGATCGCCATTGGTCTCTCGGAGGCACGCAGGAAAGGAAAGAGAGTACCCCGTAAAAAGTGACTTTAAAGTCGTCAGGCCAGCCTGACTGTCTCGGCGCCGGCCTCTTTCCCCAAGGCTTCGAATACCTTGACAACAATTGCGCGGGCGTCGAGACCGGCTGCAGAATACATCGCAGCAGGGGTATCCTGGTCGATGAACTGGTCTGGAAGAACCATGCACCGTGCGCGAAGGCCCTGATCAAGCAACCCTTGCTCCGCCAGAATTTGCAAAACGTACGTTCCGAAGCCGCCAATGGCGCCTTCCTCAATGGTGATCAGCACCTCGTGCTCGCTGGCCAGCCGCGCGATAAGGTCAACATCGATGGGCTTGGCAAAGCGCGCGTCCGCGATCGTGGCGGATAGACCAAGGGCCTTGAGTTGCTTGGCTGCCGCGAGACACTCACCGAGCCGGGCGCCGTACGACAGTAGCGCCACCTTGTCGCCTTCCTCTACGATGCGGCCCTTGCCGATTTCGAGCGGATTACCTTCGGCCGGCATGGGTACACCGAGCCCTTCGCCGCGTGGGTATCGTACCACGCTCGGCCGGTCGTCAATTGCGGCGGCCGTTGCGACCATGTGCACGAGGTCAGCTTCGTCCGCCGCCGCCATCAGAACGAACCCGGGCAGGCAGCCCAGATATGTGATGTCGAATGCGCCGGCATGAGTTGGACCATCCGCACCTACCAGGCCGGCGCGATCAATGGCAAAGCGTACCGGCAAGCGTTGGATGGCGATATCGTGCACGACTTGGTCGTAGGCGCGCTGCAAGAACGTGGAATAAATCGCAGCGAACGGCTTAAATCCTTCAGCAGCGAGGCCGCCGGCAAACGTTACAGCGTGTTGCTCGGCAATGCCCACGTCAAAGCACCGATTGGGAAATTCTTTCTCGAAAAGATCCAGCCCGGTGCCTGAGGGCATTGCCGCAGTAATGGCGACGATCTTGTCGTCCTTGCGCGCCTCTTTGATCAAGCTCTGGGCGAATACCTTGGTGTATTGTGGAGCAGTCGACTTCGATTTTGCCTGAGCGCCGGTAGCGATGTCGAATTTGACCACGCCGTGATATTTGTCGGCCGAAGTCTCGGCCGGCGCGTAACCCTTGCCTTTCTGGGTGACCACATGGACAAGGATGGGACCCGCTTCAGCGTTGCGCACGTTGCGCAGCACCGGGAGCAGATGGTCGAGATTGTGGCCGTCGATTGGGCCGACATAATAGAATCCCAGCTCCTCGAATAATGTGCCGCCGGTCCAGAATCCGCGCGCGAATTCCTCGGCCCGTCCGGCTTTTTCCTCAAAGAATTTAGGAAGGTGCCGGGCCAGCTGTTTCCCAATATCTCGCAGCGTCCGGTAGGTTTTGCCGGAGATAAGCCGCGCCAGATAAGCCGACATGGCGCCGACTGGCGGCGCGATCGACATATCGTTGTCGTTGAGAATAACGACCAGCCGTTCATTGCGCGCCCCTGCATTGTTCATGGCTTCGTAAGCCATGCCAGCGGACATCGCGCCATCGCCGATAACCGCAATAACGTTATGTTTTTTACCCTCGAGGTCGCGCGCCACCGCCATGCCGAGCGCAGCTGAGATCGATGTAGAGGAATGAGCGGCGCCGAACGGGTCGTACTCGCTCTCCGCGCGCTTGGTGAAGCCGGATAGCCCACCCCCTTGACGCAGGGTGCGAATACGGCCGCGCCTGCCGGTAAGGATCTTATGCGGATAACTCTGGTGTCCGACGTCCCAGATCAGCTTGTCGGCTGGAGTGTTAAACACGGAATGCAGAGCTACCGTCAGCTCGATTACTCCGAGGCCTGCGCCAAGGTGGCCTCCGGTCTTGGCGACGGCATCGATGGTTTCGAAGCGTAGCTCATTGGCAAGCTGCTTGAGTTGCTCAACCGACAGGTTTTTTAGGTCGCGCGGCAGCGCAATGCGGTCGAGCAGCGGTGTCTTTGATCCCTCGGTCAAGAACAACTCCAACGAATTTGATACGACAGCTACACGCCGGTGTTACAATAGAACTGGCCGGGCCGAATGACTTACACCAAAAGCGCCATTGCGGGCAATTCTGGTACGAAGTCCAGTTTTTGGCGAGCAATCAGTCTGCGTCGAGCGGCGTGCTGCCGGTGGGCTTGCCGTTGGCATCAAGGGTGATCTTTTCTACCCGCGCCTCAGCCTGGCGGAGCAGCTCCTCGCATCGTGTCTTGAGCGCTTCGCCGCGCTCGTAGATCGCGACCGATTCCTCGAGCGGAACTTTGCCTTCTTCCAGGCGCTTGACAATCGATTCCAACTCATCGATCGCCCGTTCGAAAGGCATTTTTTTTACGTCGGCGTTATTGCTCTCGGTCATGTCCGCTTCCGGCGATTCGTGAGGCCTATGCTACGCGACCTCAGGACTGCAAGGATAGCGCGTATTGTTTAGCCACGCATCAGCGCGGTCACGTGGGCCGCGACCGAGCGTGATAATCCCTGCAAGTCGTAGCCACCTTCGAGCAAAGAAACGATGCGCCCCTTGGCATTCGCGTCGGCGATTTCCATCAGCTTGTTAGTGACCCAGGAATAGTCCGCCTCCACAAGATTCAGATTGGCGAGCGGATCGCGGGTGTGCGCATCGAAGCCCGCTGAAATGATCAGAATATCTGGTCTAAATTCGCGCAGGCGCGGCAGGATCACGGTTTCGAAAGCCTCGCGGAAGGCCTCGCCGCCATTGCCGGCTGAGAGCGGGGCATTGACAATGGTGTCAAATTCCCCGCGCTCGCCTATCGCGCCCGTGCCGGGATAGAGCGGCATCTCATGGGTCGAACAGTACATCACGCTCTTGTCTGACCAGAAAATGTCCTGGGAGCCGTTGCCATGATGCACATCGAAGTCGACGATGGCCGCACGCTCGGCCCCATGTGTCTTCTGTGCATAGCGTGCAGCGATCGCCGCATTGTTGAACAAACAGAAGCCCATGGGCCGCGCCGTCTCCGTGTGGTGTCCTGGCGGGCGCGTGGCAACAAAAGCGTTCGCCGCTTTGCCGGTCATAACTTCGTCCACCGCCAGTTTAGCGCCGCCGACTGCGCGAAGGGCCGCCTCGTAACTACCCGGCGACATCGACGTATCGGCGTCGAGTCGCACCAGGCCTTGCGTCGGGGACGCATCGCGGATCGCTTCGACGTAATCCATCGGATGGCACAATGCTATGATATCGATCGGCCCGCGCGGAGCTTCGACGCGCGCCAGAGACTGAAACTTTTCATCTTCCAATGCCTGTTCAATTGCGCGCAAACGATCCGGCCGCTCCGGATGCCCGGCAGGCGTCAGGTGGTTCAGACAGGCTGGATGACTGAGGATGAGAGTAGACATCGCTTAGACTTAAGCGCTCGCAGGCCTTCGTGGAAGTGCTTATGGCGATAGTGCATCCAGACTGACGCCCTTTGGCGGCGGACTTTTGTCAGGCACAAAGAAATCCACCTGCAATGGCTGGGTGGGGTCGACGCGGTACTGATCAAAGTTGCTGATACCTTCATTGGCCAGGAATGTATCGTCGATCAGGAAATTCCCGGTAAAGGTTTTAGGTTTCAGGAAAATGCGACAAGCGGCTTCGGCAATAATTTCCGGTTTGCGCGATCGGCGCATCATAGCATCACCACCGAGCAGGTTTTTGATCGCTGCGGTGGCGATGGTGGTGCGGGGCCATAATGCATTGACCGCGATTTTCCCGCGCAATTCGCCGGCGAGCCCCAGAACGACGAGGCTCATGCC
>Ga0126382_10000918_pt1 | contig 11765 bp, 10 predicted proteins | sample PanSoiMetPlot_30_FD_92548 | JGI IMG/M metagenome (GOLD analysis project Ga0126382, IMG submission 92548) | Tropical forest soil microbial communities from Panama - MetaG Plot_30 | ecosystem: Environmental > Terrestrial > Soil > Tropical forest > Bulk soil | place: Panama | collected 2016-02-17 | reverse complement strand
GGTAACTTGCCCTCTCCAGGCGAAGGTCCCGCTGCAACAACAGGTGAACCTACGCCGCCGGCCGGCGGTGGCCCCGGTACGCTGCCGTCGCCAACCGCGACAGTCCCGGCCGCGCAACCGTCACGCTCCGCCAAAGTTGGCGAAAGCTACGGCCGTACGCGTTGCCGCTGTAGCGCTGCCGTTCGCCGGTCCGTTCAGGTATTACGCCCATTACCCGTATGGCAGCTACGCTTACACGCCATGCAGCCGGGATTGCTACCAGGTGCGTCGCATCCATACGCACAATGGCTGGCGCACACGTCGCGTCAATGTGTGCGACTGGCGATATCCTGAGGACACAATAGAAGCGTGCGTCCAGCAAAACGCCCCGCGCAGTAACACAGATCGCGCGGGTGTGGCCCCAGAGCAAGAATGTTCGGGACGGAGCGGATCGCGATCGCGTGTATCCAACATCAATCCCGCTTGACCGATTGGGCCACCATACTTGAACCGGACTGTGCTTCCTGCCGTTCGATGTCCGGCTTCGGGATCGGCATCGGAACGCTGACGCGGACTCTCTGCCGGCCATCGTGAAGCATGCCGAGGGCTTTGGCTGCGCCGTAGGACAAATCAATGCGCCGCTCGATGTCCATCTTGGGCAAAAACGGCCCGCGATCTTTCACCACTACAGCGACACATTGACGGCGAAGGCACACGTTCAAGATGGTTCCAAGGGGCAAGGTCCTGTGGGCCGCGACGAACTCCTTGTTGTTGTAGACTTGGCCGTTGGCTAAATATTTTCCGCCTTCTGTCGGCGCTGATCCGCCAACCCAATAGGTCGCGATCATAAATACGAAAGTCGCTGTGCTCATTTGTCTTGCTTGTCAAAGTTGCCCCACCAAACCTCTATAAGTGAGTCGCCACGAATCTGCAGGTATCGTGTGACTGGCCCGGTGACTATCGCCTCGATTCGCGCACGGCGTTCGCCAACTTCTCGTCAGCGCGCTGGTCATTGGCCTTGTCATCACGAGGGGATGCAGCCGGTCGATCGCTTTGGTGCCGACGAAGCGCTACGCGACATAGAACGGCGATGCCGTTGCACCGCCTGCGGTGGCGCGCGCCGACCTGCGGCCCGACTACAGCGTGCAGCAGGCACCGCGGACCAGCGCTGGATGGATAAGATCGCCTAGCTGAACGTGACGGTTACGGTTTCGGCGTAAGCGCACGACGAGCACTCAAATGTGCGCTGGTCGTGGCCCGTCCTGTCGGTCGGTTCGACGGTCAGCGGTTCGCCACAGACAGGACACCGTCGCGATGCGATCGGCGGCGGTGACGAAAGATCAAAACGATTTTGCTGTGGCAAGACGCAGACAACAACGCGGACCATCGAAATCACGCTAGTGCACGTCACCGGTCAGCACCTAATCACTTTGACATGATGCATTGCGACATGATGCGCTGCACAATCTCTGGTACCGCGCACGTCACCAGAGGCTGCGAACTAGGGCTCCTCAATTTTGCGCGCAGCCTTCGCGCGCCACATTTTGAAGGCGAAGGCCAGGTTGGACCAAACGCCTGCCGCCAGCACGCCCATCAAGAGCCGCCCTTCGTGAATTCCAGGCGTCTGCTCCAGTGCGACGAGAATCATTTCGACGATTATTCCCACCGCCGCTGCGGCGATGACCACCTGCCACCACGCGCGGCAGAAATACCCCACGACCAGGGCCGGTGCGGCCGCGAATGGGTCAAGGAGCTTCGCAACAAAAATGACGAACGCGACTTTTAAAGTGAGCTCTGACATTGACGCCGTACGCCTCTTGGAAGTCCAGCAACCCCCCAATCAGAAAAAGCCGACGGATTCGCAGCCCTTGCCCGCTTCGAAATGATGTTTGTTGCGACGCTGTGGGATGTCGACAACGTGCACGGATCCGTCTCCCTGGCAGGCGACGAACAGCTCGTCTCCGCGGAAGGCCATGTCCATCGGCTGATCGCCGACTTTTACGGCAGCCTGCTGCCGGAATGACGGATCGATCAGGCTCACCATGTTGCTCTTCAGGCTTGTCACGGCGAGCATTTTGTTGTCCGGACTGTAGCGCGCAATCTGCGCCGCTTCCGGCACGCCTTCAAGCCGCATTGTGGCATCGACTTTCCCGGCGGCAGTATCGATGAGGAAAAGTGTCGGCTCTATGTCGTCGACCGCAATGACTGTCCGTCCATCAGGTGAAATTGTTATGCCTGCCAATGCGCGCGGCGTGGAAATCTTGCCCAGAAGCTTTCGTTTCGCGAGATCAATGACGGAAACGGTGCTGTCTTCCTCATTTTCGGTGTAAAGCCGCTGTCCGTCCGACGCGATGATCAGCCGATGGCCATTGGTCGACCCGGAGTCGATGGCGTCCACGACTGTATTTGTCAACCGGTCGATGACCGCAACAACGGCGCTGTTTTCACAGGTGATGTAGATCAATCCGTCCGGGCCCAGCTTCAAAGTATGCGGCGCGATGTAAGGGCGCAGGTCGATATCGGCGGCATGCGTGCGATTTTTGAGATCGATGACGCACAGCAGATGGCCGGGATTTGGATTACGGCCGTGGATCCCGTCGCCGAAGATCGGAACGTAGGCAGTCCCCGTCTCCGGCACCACAAGGAGTTCGTGGACGGTGCGCTGAAATCCCTTGAGCGTCTTTTCAACTTCGTAGGTTTTCGGATCGAGAAAAAGTATCTCCGCGCCCATCTTGTCGACGCCGATCATCCCCGTGACGTTTTCCATGCCTGATTTCGCTTCGCGGTTACCACTGCGATGACTATCGCCGAGCGGGACCTCGATCGTCCAGCGTTATAGGCCGAGATCGCTGAGCGAGGGATGATCGTCAGGGCGGCGACCGAGCGGCCAATTCTCGTTGCCAATCGCCTGTAGTAGCACCTGCTCAAAACGAGCGATTGTCGACGAACCGGACTGCGAACGGACGGCCGGCCAGTGCGCCGCCAAGCCCGTCCGTGAATTGCAGCGGTGTACACCGCTTGAGTGCGGCCGTTGCTGCATTCCAGTAAACCTCACGTACGTCCGCCGGCGTGTCGGCCGAGACATAGGTCGTCCTCGGTTCGGAAATCATTCCGCCGTGGCTGTTAAAGCTGAAACGCAACGTTATCTGCGTACCGGACCGTGCCACATCCTTCTCCGGGGGAATCCAGCATCCGCGCAACGCGGAAAACACATCCCGAATGGTATTCAGGTTACGCGGCGAGCGATCGACAGACTTTTCCTCGGCAGGCGCATCGGACGTACCGTCTTCCGTCCGGCTGACAATGGTCAGCTGCAAGGTCTGGCCGATGGGGTAATCGATATCGGGTATGCAGGGCTGACGGCTGAAGATGCTGCAATAGGTGCCGTAAGGGATGCACGGACGATGGCCGAGCACGCTACAAGGATAAGAGCTGTGCAGCGACGGGAGAAACACACCTTTCCTAAAGATATGAAGATCATGCCTGAAGACATGAAGGTCGTGTCTCAAGTGAAGGCCATGCCGGAATGGACGCAAATTGTGGTCGTTAGCCTGCCAGCGGGCGTCACAAACCGAGGACCATGCCGCAATCCCGAGTGTGATCACAGCGCAGGCGGCAAATCTCAGAAGCAGGCGGCTCGTCATGTCAGGGACTTGAGATGCTGCTAACCGTGAAGATAGGATGTAGCTGAAAACACGGCTAGCCATGACTATGGTACCCGTCCGCTTTGTGTCATAAGCGGACATTGGCCTTGGGTCCAACTCGATTTGGGCGCGCACATTCTGGAGAATTGGAGAGAGTATTCCGGTCGATACGCTGACAACCTTTCGTCGGCGGTTCGATTGTTCGTGCTGAGGATCTGACGGCAAGCAAGGGCCCGGTCTGGATGGCGGGCAATGGAACGCGGGCGTGGTTGAAACAGTTCAGTACAATGGCGGTCCCATGAATCCTTTTGTCTTTATCCGGAAGCATAAACAGGCGCGATTCCGCGTTGCAACAACCTTTGCCAGCCTAGCCGTCCTGATATCGACGAGCGATCTGGGCCACGCCGCAAAAGCCCGGAACGACCAGTCGGTAGCGACGCGTCCAGGTGGCGAGCCGATCATGGCGATCGTTTCGCTGCGCGACCAGCAGATCACGATCTACGATGAAAAAGGCTGGACCATGCGCGCGCCAGTGTCGAGCGGCCAAAAAGGCCGTGAGACGCCGGCAGGCATCTTCACCGTCCTCCAAAAAAATGCCGAGCACTACTCGAACCTCTACGACGACGCGTTCATGCCGCACATGCAGCGTCTTACCTGGTCGGGCATTGCCCTGCACGGTGGACCTCTGCCGGGATACCCCGCATCGCATGGCTGCATCCGGCTCCCCTACAGCTTTGCCGAGCGCCTGTTCGGCACCACAAAGATCGGCATGCGCGTGATCGTGGCGCCCGGCGGCGTCGGGCCGGTCGCGATCGAGCATCCGGCACTATTCCAGCCAAAGACGGATCATGCGGCCGCTGCGGCAGCCGCGGCTGCCACGAAAGTGGAGGAAGCGACCGCCAAGACCGATCAGGCTAGGCTCGCGGCCGTAACCGCCAACCGCGAGTCCACACTTGCAATCGCGACGGTGCGCAAAACGGAAGCGTTGAAGCTTAGGGCCGAGGCGGAATTGGCTGCGGCCGAGCGTGCGATTGCATCGGCGTCTTCACCCGAAGCCAAGGAGCGCATCGAGAGTGCCAAGGAAAAGGTGGCCACCCGGCTCGGAGAGCTTGAGCCTCTGTTGGCAGCGGCTAAATCCGACCTGCAGCCGAAAGCCGATGCCGTGACCGCCGCCCGCGAAGCAGCCACGGCTGCGGATCGGGAACGCGTCGCCGCAACCGAGGCAGCACGCAAAGCCAAACGCGACCTCGAGCCGGTATCTGTCTTTATCAGCCGCAAGAACCAGCGCCTTTACGTCCGCCAGGCCCGCGAGCCTATCCTGGAGATCCCGGTCACCGTTCGCGATGCAGACCGCCCGATCGGTACGTATGTGTTTACCGCAATTGAACGCAGCGGCACCCACGTGCGATGGAGCATGGTGTCTTTGGTGAATGAGAAGGATGGCGGGTCTGCCGCAAGCGATCTCGACAGCGCTAAATCAGCGCTTGATCGGATTACAATTCCTCAGGAGTCGCTCGATTTCATTGCCGAGAAGGTATCGCCACGATCCGCGTTGATCATTTCAGACGAACCTTTGAGCCCCGAGACGGGCGCCAGCACTGAATTTGTCGTCACACTGAGCGGCGAACCACAGGGCGGCCTCAAGCAGCGCCGACGTTCTTCGCCGACCTACGAAGTCCGCTACGATCGTCCACGCTATTGGCGCTCGCCGTTCGCCGGGCAATATTCCAATCAGTGGTTCCGCTTCTGATCCTGTGGCGCGGTACAGCGCATCCAATCCGTGAACGCTTGGTCACGGATTGGATGTTGTGACGCTGAACCGCTTCTTGCGATTGACCAGCGTGGCGTGTCTACGACAAATTGAGCCCGTCAGACGCGCCGTTGCCCTGCCCGTTCATGTTGATGACCTGAGCCGGTGCATGTTTTGTCGGAACGAGCGAAGGCGTGTCGATGACGTTTTCCTGCCGTCGCGACATTCCCTCAAATTGCGCATTCTCCTCTATCGCCAGCGAGCGATGATAGATATCGCCCTCGACGACCGCGGTGCTGTTCAGCTTGACGCGATTGGCGCGGATCGTGCCTTTGACGCGGCCACCGATCGTCAACTCCTGCGCGACGATATCGCCTTCGACTTGCGCGCCATCGCCGATCTGGACGGTCGAGGCGTGCACTTCGCCTTCGACGTGACCGAAGATCGCCAGCTTTCCTTGGCCGACGATCTTGCCGACGATCGAAAGCCCGGAGCTGATGGAGGAGGTCGTTTCCTGCGTCGCTGAATGTCCAGCGGCGGAGCGATTCATCTCCGGCGCCGGCGAGTAGTCATGATTGATGTCTGCCGCATTGTCTTTGGTCTTTCCGAACATATTGCTCTCCTACTCCTGTACACTGATGGAAGTTCACCTGCTAAGTGACGTGGTAGATGCGGTGGAAACGTTGCCCAAGACGGCTGAGCACTTCGCAACCGGTCGATTTGCTTGCCACCGCGAGTTCGTCGATGCCGGTTTCCGGGCCTATGAGCGTGACCATGTTTCCATGGCGCACGACCGCCGGCTCTGAAACGTCAGTTACATCGATCGCCAGAAGATCCATGGACGGCTGCCCGACGACCGGGCATGGCCGGCCTCCAACGATTGCGTGCAACTTTTTGTCGTAACCCCTTTCGCATCGCGGATAGCCATCCGCGTATCCGACCGATACCAAGGCCAGTCGCGTCGGCCGCTTCGCTGTCCAGCCGTTCGCATCGGGGATGGTTTCGCCGGGTGCCAGCCTGACGATCTGGACGATGCGAGCATGGAGCTCGATCACTGGAAGCATCGGATTGTTGGCGCCCGCTGTGGGATTGACGCCGTAGAGCGCCGCGTCCGCTCGAATGAGATCGCAATGAGCCTTCGGCTCCATGAAGATGGTGGACGCGTTCGCCATCGAGGCCGACACTCCCTTATAGAGACGGCGCAGCTCTTTAAACATCGCGATCTGATGGTTGGCAGTTTTGTCGAAATTATCGAGACGGCTTATCAGGAGTGTGACGCCGTGGTTGCGGACGCTGGGTGCGAACGCAACCGCTTCTTCCACCGAAAGGCCGCGTCTGCTTTTGCCGGTGTCGACGTGCAGCGCACAGCCGCCGGACCATCCATGCGAGCTGGCAAAAAGATCCCATTCGGCCATTTCGATAGGGCTGTAGACAACGGGCCGCGCATCGACCTCTGCAAAGGTTTCCCGCGGTCCGGAGTACAGCCCACCAAGCACGTAGATCGTCGCGCTCTGTGCGACCGCGCGAACGCGTCTGGCTTCCGGGATGTCGGAAACAAAAAACGTCTGGCAGCCGTTTCTGGAGAGAGCTCCCGCAATCGGTTCAATGCCGCAGCCGTAGGCATTGCCTTCTAGTCCAGCGGCACATTCAACCGTCGAAAATTTCGCGAGCCTTTCCCAATTTGACACAATCGCCGTCAGATCAATCTTGAGAACCCCGCGCGCCTCAGCTTCTGCAGGCCCGCTGGTCGTAATGCATGACGCATGCGCCTTGTTGTTAACGAGGAGCCTGCCGCCTTTGTTGACGATTTTTCCTTCGACAGATCCTTCAACAACGACCTTCGCACCTGACTCGATAGTCAGATTGGCGAGGAGATTTCCGCGGATGTGCAGCGAGCAGTTTTTTTGAACGACCGTGTCGTCGATAACCGTGCCGTTGATGTCCGATGAGCGGCCAACAAAAGAAAGCCCTCCTGCGGCTTTCTGTTCTGAAAGCGTCGCAACAATCGACACGGTGAAGCGCCCCTACTGCCCAAGAAATCCTTGCGCGTTTTTCGCCGCACTGCAAGGCAAACGCTGTGCAATGGTGAACGACACAGGCGGTGGTAACGGGATGTGGCGTCAGCAGTCGATCGCGTTCCCGCGTGATTCACAGGCCCGAACATTTGCGGAGCTCATAACACACCGCACGGGAGATAGCCGCGTCCCGCACTCCGCACGGTTTTGGGCCGGCCGTGGTGTCGACCGGCTGTTCCCGTTGTCTTGCAAAAAAGGCATCCAAAGCGTCAGAATGCCCACCCGTCGGGCCTTTATGCCCGCCGCTGCGACCCGCTGCGATCGCACGGATTTCCTCCGTTTCGATTTTTTTGGAGGACGACATGGCGACATTCACGCGATTGCAAGGTCTCCTGCTTTCCACAGTTGTTGCCGCCCTTGGCAGCGCAACAATGCTGGCGCTGCTGGCCGGAAACGCTCTCACCCTTGCGGGTGCGAGTGAAACGGCCGCGGACCCTTCGAACCCATCCGTCGGCCCGGATTTTCCGATCTGTCACTCACCGGTCACAAAAGGTGCGCCGACCATGATGCTGCGTCTGGCACAGACCGAGGTGCCACGGGCCGAGATGAGCGCCGCCAACGCAGCACCGGCTTTCGCGGATACAGAGCCGCCCTTATGGACCGGTCTCGGTTCCGTCACTTACAGGGTTTCGACCGCGAATGAGCGCGCGCAGACCTATTTTGACCAGGGCCTGCGTCTTGCCTACGCATTCAATCACGGCGAGGCGCAGCGTGCGTTTCGCATGGCACAGAAGCTCGATCCCCAGTGCGCCATGTGCTTCTGGGGCGAGGCCCTGGTGCTCGGGCCCAATATCAACCTTCCGATGCAGGAAGACGCGGTCGCACCCGCTTTTGCCGCCGCACAGAAGGCGAAGACACTTGCGGGCAAGGCGAGCCCACGCGAACAGGCTTTGATAGGCGCGCTCGCGGTGCGTTACGGCAGCGATCCGAAGGCCGCCCGCGCACCGTTCGACGCCGCTTACGCGAGCGAAATGGCCAAGGTCGCGAAGCAATTTCCCGACGACGACGAAATCGCCACGCTCTATGCCGAGGCGGTGATGGATCTCAGCCCCTGGAATTACTGGAAGCCGGGCGGCCACGAACCGAACCCGCAGAGCGTGCCGATCGTGCCGACGCTTGAGCGCGTGCTGGCGAGAAACCCGAACCATCCCGGCGCAATTCACTACTACATCCACGCCGTCGAAGCGTCGGATCGACCCAAGCGTGCCGAGCCCTATGCCGACCGTTTGCGCGGCGCGATCCCTAATGCCGGCCATCTCGTGCACATGCCGAGCCACATCTACTATCGCGTCGGCCGCTATCTCGACGCGCTGAAAGACAACAAGATCGCGGTCGAGGTCGATGAAAAATATCTGGCCGACGCCAAGGCGCCGATGGGCGTCTATCGGCTCGGCTATTATCCGCACAACGTGCATTTCGTGATGGCGTCCGCACAACTGGCCGGCGACGGCCAGACCGTGATCGCGGTGGCCGAGAAGCTGCGCCAACTCATTCCTGATCAAGCTGCGCGCGGCATTGCGATGGTGCAGCCCGTCAAGGCGGCACCCTATTTCGCGCATGCCCAGTTCAGCACGCCCGAGACCATCCTCGCGTTGCCCGATCCAGGTGACGCTATCCCCTACATCAAGGCGATGTGGCTCTATGCACGCGGCGTAGCGCTTGCGGCACGCCGCGACTCTGCGGACGCGACAGCGGCAGCCGATGCGATCGGAACCATCGAGCGCACAGCCGACTTCAAGTTGCTCAAGGAGTCAAACGTTCCGGCGCACGAGGTTCTTCGCATTGCGCAAACACTGATCCTCGCCCGCATCGCACAAGCCAACGGCGACTACCGCACGGCCATCGTTCGGTTTGAACGCGCGGCCGACATGCAGGACGCCCTGCCCTACACCGAGCCACCTTATTGGTACTACCCGATCCGGCAATCCCTTGCCGCCGCCCTGCTGCAAGCGGGACGCTACGGTGAAGCCGAGCAACAATTCCAGCGCGCGCTCACCCGCGCGCCAGCCAACGGCTGGTCGTACTACGGACTCGCCGAACTCTATAAGGCACGCGGCAACGCCGCTGCCGCGCGCAAGGCTGAGGCCGACCTGTCCAGAACTTGGATCGGTGATCACAAGCTGCTGCAGATTTCCAATCTTTGAAAATTCTGCAGCGCGTGTGGTGACACGGCACATCGTACGTAGCCGACTTCCCGCGCGCGCCGCCGATGCGCAGCTTCGCTTGTGACCCAAAAACGGACGATTCGTTCCATCTCGATCAGAAATTAAGAGTTCAGCAACCCTCATCTCAAGTCCATTTCTTTTACCGCCTTCGTCGAGAGCATGTTGCGGCAGAATGCGCGCTGGCTCTGACGGGGGACAAAAATGAAATGTCTGTTCGCTTTGTCTCTGGCTCTCGTTCTCGCTGCATGCGCGGAAAGCGGAAACTTCGACCGGGAAAAACCGCTCAAGCTTGCGACGCCGACGCAACCGACGTCGGCGCCGGCGACGCCGGTTCCTCATAAACCGACAGCAGCAAGAGTATCGAGAGCAGATGCGAATGAAGGCCCAACCAGCTCGTCACTGATGGAATGCGGGAGCGAGGCCTGCAAGACGCAATGTTCTCCGTCATTGAAAAAAGAATCCAGGCCAAAATGGTGCATTTATTTCAGGGAGCCGATCGACCGGCACGCATCTGAAATTCACGACAACACCGCAGAATAAACGATCACGCAGTCGGAAATATTTGCATTGGACTTCTGTCCAACTGGCTATCCAGATCGACATTTTCGAGAATTGCAGCGAGAGAACAAGCAAGATCTCGCCCACTTTGCCATTTGCATTATCGCCCCGCGCGATCCACGGAGAATCCGTCCATGCGGAAACACAAGCTTCTAACTGTACTCACTGTGCTTGGATTGACATGGACTGGAATTGCCGGCGCTCAGGACAAGCCTCTCGAGGAACAGCTCGTTGACGCTTTGACCAAGGTCTTTGGCGCCTATTCAGGATTTCGCTCCAATCACGCCAAGGGCATCGTTGTCGAAGGCAGCTTCAAGGCCTCTCCCGAAGCGGCCGACCTGAGCCGAGCCGTATTGTTCAACGGCACAGTGATCCCCGCGACCATTCGCTTTTCCGATGCAACCGGAATCCCGACGATTCCGGATGGGTTCGGTGACGCCAATCCGCACGGCATGGCCATCAAGTTTCATCTGCCGGACGGCACCGACACCGACATGATCATGATCTCGCTTAAATTCTTTCCGGTCGCTACCGCCGAAGACTTACGCGATCTGCTTCTGGCTGTCGCCGCTAGCCCACCAAACGCTCCCAAGCCGACAAAACTCGATCAGTTCGTAGCGAACCATCCCAGCGTGCCGGCCGCCAATGCGACAGCCAGTACGCCGGACAGTTTCGCCACTGAGGAGTACCACGGCATCAATGCGTTCTTGCTTGTCAACAAAGCCGGCGCCAAACAAGCCGTCCGTTATCAGATGATGCCCGAGCGAACGGTTCATCTGTCTGCAGCGGATGCGGCACAGAAGCCGCCAAATTTCCTGGTCGACGAAATACAGGAGCGTCTCAAGCGCGGGCCAGTAACGTTCCGCCTCAGGGCGCAACTTGCCGTCGCCGGCGATTCCACGAAGGATCCGACCAAAGCCTGGCCGAGCGACCGTAAGGTTGTCGACCTCGGGGTTTTGACGATTGATAAGGTCGCGTCCAACAGCGCAGAGGCCGAAAAGAAACTGCTGTACCTGCCGACCCAGCTGACCGATGGGATCGAGGAATCCGATGATCCCATGATCGGCATCAGGAGCGGCGCCTATGCTGTGTCATTCTCGCGACGCAATCCGTGATTGGCGATCTCCGCCGTCGCCTTACGGAGCACGGTTATCGGCCACGATTACAGACTGCCGTCACGATTTTTTTCTTTGCAGCAATTCGTCGCGCTGCCGGGTCAGGATTTCGAGTTGGGCTTCCTGTTCGGCGATCCGTTGCGAAGCCAGCTCGTCGTCCGCGGCGCCGGAATATGCGGCCGCCTGCTCAATGAGCTCGCGGATATTTTCCCTGATTGCCGCCATGCGCCCCTCGATTTCAGTCAGTGTCAGCGGACTTTCAGCCATGAGAACTCCGTGATTGTCGTTCGGAATGCCACTTACTGTCGGTTTGATTTTACAACGGTTGCCGGCGCGACTGAAGTACGCCGCCGATCATTCGGAAAGTGGACATTAGTGCCGGCTAGCTGCGTTTATTGCCTGTTTGAATTTGTCACGTACAAAACCCTCGACGCTGCCATAGGGATGCACCGCCTCATCCAGTTCGCCATAAAATCCGG
>Ga0126382_10000917_pt1 | contig 11771 bp, 7 predicted proteins | sample PanSoiMetPlot_30_FD_92548 | JGI IMG/M metagenome (GOLD analysis project Ga0126382, IMG submission 92548) | Tropical forest soil microbial communities from Panama - MetaG Plot_30 | ecosystem: Environmental > Terrestrial > Soil > Tropical forest > Bulk soil | place: Panama | collected 2016-02-17 | reverse complement strand
GCCGATTGGAATTCTTCTTAGCGTAGCTCTGCGTGCTACGTGACTCTGCGCTGAAGCTCTGGGCGGCGCATTGCACAATCACCGTACAGACCCAGGGTTCGCGGAGGCGCGCAGGGTCTTTCTAAACTTAAAAGGGCGGTCCCGCTCAAGTACGAACCGCCCCGTAAAAACGACAAACTGAGGTCTGTCGAAACTTCCTATCGATCCTTATTGATCCTCTCCGGTGGTAGCTGCGTCCTGTCGCCGTGGCGGAGGCTCGGGTCGCCCAACGCCAAGGTTGTTATAGTTCAACGCAGCGTTAAACAGCAGAAAGAAACTTCCCTGAGTCTGATGCCGCCACATCGGGTTATTCGCAAACATTACGACGTGGCCCTTGCCTACCGGAACGTCAACCACCGCAGCCTTACCGGCAAGCTCGGATCCGCCGGCAAGCATACCGCTGATTAACAACTCCTTTTCATTCGTGTTGAAGCGCAACACAACACGCGGACGCATTGCCGGTGGTGTGACAATCTGTGGCCCGAATCCACTCTCTTCCTCGCCGGGACGCTGCGGCGGGCGTTGACCTGCTTGCGGCATAGATTGAACGATATCTGGATCAGTCAGCGATCCCCGACCTGAGGGTCGTGGTTCCTGGCCTCCTGCGCCGCCACCTCCGCCGCCGCGACCACCGCCGCCTCCGCCACCAAACCCACCCGGACCTCCCGCCTGTACGTTGAGCAGCGGCGCCTGGCTAAAATAAACTGGCAACGCCTCGCCGTAGCCGTAGGCGATCGGGCTCTTTCGATCAGCAAACGTTGCGCTGAACACCGAACCTCTGGCGTTGAGTTGACGCGCGGCTTGAATCGAAACCCCCGCAGTCAGCCCGTAGTCAATCGGGACCTGAGCGACGTTAGAGATTGTGACGAACAGACCCCCATCTTCGATAAACCGCTGAAGGTTCAACACACCCCGAAGCTGCATCCCTCCACGCATGTCGTCGGTCTGATCGGGCGAGAATCCCATGTTTGGTGTTAACTCAGACTGCTTCCACGGGACCGGGTCGCCGCGCAAAGGAGTGCCGTTCACGATCCCCTGGGCAGATCCACCTACCGGCGGAAACACAATAACGTCATACTTCTCGCGCAGATTCGGTGTGTCGCGAATCATGTGATCGGAAATATATGAGTAAGGGATCTGTAATCGATCGAATTCGATTCTGAACCAGCCCTCGTTCTGAGTGTTCGTCCACGTGTGGACGATTGCGATCCTGGGGACCGCAATCTCGTGAGTCTTAACTTCGGGAATTTTGTCGACAGCTACCGCGGTAAGCCCCAGTTCAGTGACTGCCGACTCGAGTCGCTGGCGCAAATCGCCTGAGTTTCCTTCGGCCTTAATAATAAATGAGCCGGCGTTGAATTGCTGTTCGCCGATCTTAAAGTTGTCTTCAGCGGCGTTCATCTTCACATCTTTTAGCTTAAAGCGCAGCGTCGCGAGCGTGTTGTCGGCATTATGATTGATAACAAAACCCGCTGCAGAAGCGCCGGAGATTTTGCCTTTGATTTTGGCATCGCTGGTCAACAAAACCATCGGCACATCCAGCACGCTTTTATCGGTTACTCGAACCGTCTTCACGTTGCGCATCGCACCAAGGGTCCAGCCGGTGTCATCATAAGGGCTGGGATCATTTACGTTGTAATATTGAGTGTCGAACAGCATATCTGCCATCCGTGAGTACGGCTGATCCATCCGAACAATGTAAGAACCGGCAGGGAACTTCTGATCTTTAAAGCTGAAGTCTTTTGTAGAGGTTTGGACCTCTACCCCCATCAGGCGAAGCAGGTTCACCGTGTCTGCCGCTTCGACTGGGCGTGGAGTATCACCAGGTATAACCCACGCATATGGTCCTTCATTAGCTGCCTTGGCGATCGAACGTTTGCTCTTGATGTAAAAGTTGTTCAGGAAACGATCCTTCTGAGCGGCGACATATTCCATTGCGAACAGAATCGCAGACTGCTGCATGTTTATATTGTTACGTATCGACCATTTGACCCACGGTAGCGGCGGATTTGGACGAAACCAGTCGCGTGAAGACTGTGCGCCTACGTTTCTGACACTGGTATCAGCGCCCTGACCACCAAAGGTTTCATAGAATCTTCCGATCGAGTTGTGGCCGTTTGCTACATAGAACATGTAATTCGGCGCCCATCCATCATAGAAGCCGTGCGTCCAGACGCCGGGCACGCCGCGCTTGGTCATCTGTTCGATCTCGTGATAAGCCAAAACGTGCCATTCATCGATAACCAGGGGGTCGAGCCAGGCGTTATACGGTCCGGTTCCTGTTGACGTGTACAGGAACGGCACCGACTCATGAAGATCGTGCAAAACCACCGGATGGTACTCAAGGAAGGTCTTCATCTGGTTCCGAGAGAGCGCAAGCGCCATTCCCAGCCCGTCGCGGTTGTTGTCATGCGCCACGTACTTGCCCCAGTACAGCAGCGGCGGCGCTTGTTTGTTTGGATTCGCTTTTCGATAGTTGTACACATCGACTGAGCGATCACGGCCGTCTACTTCCAGCGCGGGAGTTATAAGAACTATGACGTTCTTGCGGATGGCTTCGATCAGTGCCGAATCTTCGACCGCCAATCGATAGGCAAGTTCCATCAACATCTCGCAGGAACCCTGTTCCGGAGAATGGATCGATCCCGACGCCCAGTAAATAGCCTTTCCCTCGCTGATCAGCTGTTGAGCTTCGGCGTCGTTGATTTTGCGAGGATCGGCAAGTTTCGCGGTGATTTCCTTGTAGCGGTCCAGTTTGGCGAGGTTGGCTTCATCGCTTACGGCGACGAGCATCTGTTCTTTGCCTTCCTCAGTCCGCTCCGGGGCGGTGAAAACGCGAACTCGAGGAGTCGCCTTTTCGAGCTCCCGGTAGTAGCGGTACATATCCTTGGTATAAGTAAGCTTGTTGGGTGCACCGATAACGTAGCCGAGGACTTTGTCTGGCGACGGCACTTTGTCGGAAGCCGGGAGGTGGTCGACGAGTTCGGTCAAAAAGTACTTCTCGGTTGTGTACTCTTTGACCTTCGCCGAGTAAGCCTCATTAATTCTCGACGCCGACGCGGCGGCCTTTCCCTTTTCTTTCTTCTGAGACGGGGCCGCGGCATGGGTATTTATGGTGAGCATGACCATGATGGCGGTGGCAGTCACCAGTGCGAGGGTCCGCCTGAAGGGAAACTTTCGTCCTCGGTTCATTGCATCCTCCATTGGAATCGCTATCTTTTTGGACAATCGTCGGTAGAGAGGTGATTCAACAGGGATACACGGTTGCTCAGGGGTAGACCCGAACCTTTGTGCTTTCCTGTGTATCCTGTCTATACCTGTTAATTTGTCGTGATGAAGCTGGCAGAGCGTGCTCGCGTCCGCGCCAGTGGAAGCACGGCCACGAGCGCGCCCGCCTGACGCCTTAGACTTAAAAAGTTCTTATTCGGTTACAAAAATTTCCAGCTCTCATCCGGAAGCGGTATCCTGTCAGCAACCCCTGTCTTTTGCAAGGCCCACCGTCCCCGTTTAATGCAGATCAACATTAGAAAAATCCGAAAATGTGGCCTACGCCACTCAACGATGCGCCGGCGCGCCGTCCGAAGGTAAATCCAACGTAGGAGTCCTTTTTCGACTCTCCGTAACCTGCAAAATTGTGGTCTCTCGTTGACTTGATTGGGCAAAACTCATAATCTCGCCATTCAGAAAACACTCCACTGTCATCGGAGGAATAGATAATGAAGAAGGCTGCGTTGGTTATTGCGGAAGTCCTGCTACTCCTGGCGGTCGCCTTGCCGTTCCAACCCCAGGATGGCCGCAACATCAATGATCTCAAACGCGAAGCAATCGCCGAAGTTGACAGCCTCAAAACTTTGACCCAACAGATGGTCGATCAGATATTCAGCTACAGCGAACTTGGGTTTCAGGAATACGAAACCTCAAATTACGTTACCGGCATCCTAGAGAAAAACGGCTTCAAAGTTGAGCGCGGGGTCGTCGGCATACCCACCGCCTGGACCGCTTCGTACGGTTCCGGCAAACCGGTTATTGCCTTCATAACCGACATCGACTGTATCCCTAAGGCTTCTCAAAAGCCGGGCGTCGCCTATCACGACCCCCTCGTAGACGGCGCACCCGGTCACGGCGAAGGACACAATTCCGGTCAGGGAGTGAATGTAACCGCCGCTCTCGTGCTAAAGAAGCTGATGGATAAGTACAAGATCGCGGGAACGATCAAGCTCTTCCCGGGCGTCGCAGAAGAACTCGTCGCAACAAAAGCGTTCTTCGTAAGAGCAGGGCTTTTCAAAGACGTTGACATCGTCCTTGGCTCTCACGTCGATAGCGACTTCGCCACCAATCATGGACAGCCGGCGACTAATAGCGGATTGGTTTCGGTCCAATACTTCTTTCACGGAAAGGCGGCACACGCAGCCGGCGCCCCATGGTCAGGACGCAGTGCCCTCGACGCAGTTGAATTGATGAACACTGCCTGGAATTTCCGTCGCGAGCACCTACGAATCCAGCAACGCTCTCATTACGTGATCATCGATGGCGGAGATCAACCCAACGTCGTGCCCTCGGAGGCTGCGGTCTGGTACTACTTCCGAGAATTGGATTATCCGCGCATCAAGGAGCTTTTGGATCTCGGCAACAAAATGTCTCAGGCAGCGACTATGATGACCGATACAACCGTCACCCAGCGCATCGTCGGGTCCGCGTGGCCTTGTCACTTCAACAAACCTATCGCCGAGGTTCAGCAAAAGAACATCGAAATGGTCGGGATGCCCGAATGGAGCGATGCGGACCAGATGCTCGCGAAGTCGCTACAAGCTGAAATTGGGGCAAAAGTCGAGGGTATGAAGACAAAAGTCAAAGAACTGGAAGCTCCCAAAGATCCAACCGGCGGAGGTTCGGATGATGTCGGCGATATCTCCTGGAATGTGCCAATGGTTTATTTAAGATTTCCGGCCAACATTCCCAACTTGCCTGGCCATTCGTGGCCGAATGCAGTCGCTATGGCTACGCCGATTGCTCATAAAGGATCGACAGCCGGAGCAAAGGTCCAGGCGATGACCGCCCTGGATTATTTGCTCTCTCCGGATCTGATCAGACAAGCCTGGGCTTACTTCAAGGATGTCCAGACAAAAGATATCAAATACACGCCGTTGATCGGTGCGGGCGATCAACCCGCAATCGAGTTGAATAAGGATAAGATGGCGAGGTTTCGGCCAGAGTTGAAAAAGTATTATTACGACTCGACGAAGTATAAGACCTATTTGGAGCAGCTGGGGATTCAGTACCCGACGGTGAAGAAAAAATAGGATGAATAGGAGCTATTTGTCTTATTAGTCCATCTAGGGGTTCAGGTTTACCACCTCTTTGAAACCCTTCATGAAGGTTTTCATTTCGGCCATCGTGCCGAAGCTCACCCGCACGTGCTCGGGCATTGAGGGGAACAGCCTGCCTACAAGCATCTTCCTCTTTTTCAACTCTTCGATTACCGGCTTCGCAGGCCGATTGATACTGATCATTACGAAGTTGGTCTGCGTTGGAACAAAGCTCAACCCCATTGCCGTCGCCTCGTTGCAGACATAATCCCGAACCTCGGCGTTCAGCTTGCGATTGCGCTCCACAAATTCGGCATCGCTCTTGAGCGCTGCAAGCGCCGCCACAATCGCCAGTTGATTGGGATTATTCACCAGTTGTCGTTTTGCCATTCGTTCGATCAGGTCCTTGCGGCCGATCGCATACCCAATGCGTAAGCCCGCCATGCCAAAGATCTTTGAGAAGGTGCGTGACACTACTACCGGCAGACCCTCTTTGACGTAACGTACACAGCTCTCCCAGTCAGAAGCAGTTACATACTCGGCATATGCTTCGTCCGCAAGCAGAACCGGCCCGCGCGGAAGCCGGCGCACAAACCGTTCCGTATCCTGCTTTGTAATGTAGGTTCCAGCAGGATTCGACGGATTACAGAAGAAAATCATTCCTGCACTGCGGCTCACTCGCAACATTCTTGGCAAATCGTGACGATAGTCCGAATTCAGCTTTATCTTCTGAGCTCGAGCGTGAATGAAAGGGCAATATCCAACGACGGCTTCAAACGTCGGCTCCGCCACCAATGCGCCACGAGCTGAGTTACAGAAGGATTCAGTGGCCATTTTGAGAATTTCTGTGGACCCGTATCCCAGGATTACGTTTTCTGCGGCGACACCGTAACGCGTTGCGATAGCCTCGATGAGCGCCTTCGGTTCTTCGATCGGGTAACGCGAGGACAAGGGATCTACGGCGTTCTTCAGGGCGGCGGCTGCAGCAGGCGCGAGCCCGTATGGACTTTCATTGCGATTCAATCTGAGTGGGCTGATACCGGCACCGGTATCTGGGTCAGGATAGCGTGAAAGCGCGGCAAGAGCGGGAGACGATCCAAATCCAATCGAAGCGGCTCCAACAGCGGCGCTGGTCAGAAAGCCTCGTCGTGTTAATGCTGGTTTGGTCCTCATCGTGCACCTCCGATTTGAGCGGATCTTAACAAAGCATTGAGTGACATACAACGGAATGAAAAGTTCCTATGCGGTGAAACAACGATCAGTCCAGTCCAGATACTCAGTCACCGCAGTCCAAGCCTCCACCCACGCAGGGTGGGTGGTGGCTTGCGATCCACGTATAGGACCTCCTTGGATTTTTTGAAATCTCGATGATAGACTCCGCGACACTCAAGACAGGCTAGTTCACAATTCACCTGCATGCTCGAAAGGAGCGTCCTTTGCGGAGACACTCGCTTCAACTCATTGTTTTCTTAATCGGCGTCTTGTGGCAATTTGACCAGCTTTGTCTTCCAAGCTTCAATGTAATCAACGCTCTTGCGCAAACCAACGCCTCACCAAAGCAGATTGCGATCAAGTGCGGCAAGCTCATCGACGGGAAGCTCCCGAATGCTGTCTCGGATGCGGTAATTTTGATTTCCGGTGACCATATTGATGCCGCCGGTCGCGGAATCAAGATACCCGCTCGCGCCGAAGTGATCGACCTGAGCGGGGCGACTGTACTTCCCGGTTTGATCGATACGCACACTCATCTGACGTACCACTATGACACCGAACAAAACGAAAAGCCTGCAGTCACCGGGATCTATGCGGCCGACAATGCGGGAAAGACTTTAGAGGCTGGTTTTACGTCTGTGCGGAATCTTGGCGCTGCCGATGGAATCGATTTCGATTTGCGCAACTCAATTAATCGAAATGCTTGCCGAGGACCAAGGATACAAGCCTCAGGTGCCCCGCTGACTCGTGCTCGGCCCCCTGAATCCAATGCGGACTTAACAACCCAAATTGCCGCGATACGCGAGTTCGTTCGCAAGCAAATCGCCGCCGGAGCAGACGTCATTAAAATCTTCGTTACTCCAGGCGCGGGCGGCGGAGATGTGCTCTTGTTTACCGAAGACGAAATCAAGGCGGTCGTCGAGGAAGCTTCAAAGGCTCACCTTAAAGTCGCAGCTCATGCTCATGCCACCGAAGGCATCAAGGCCGCGGTCCGCGCTGGTGTTGCATCTATCGAACATGGCTCGAAACTGGACGACGAGGCCATCAAGTTGATGGTCGAGCATCACACCGCACTCGTACCCACCCTTTATCTTCCAAACCATTACCTTGGTCACCGTGACAAATTCAACTTCAACGAAGCGCGATGGCAGGCGCTGGATCAGTTGAGAAATATGACCGCCGCCAACTTCCGCAAGGCGTTGAACGCCGGGGTATGGATTGTAATGGGCTCAGACGCGGTGGCCGGGCTGCACGGGGAGAACGCAAAGGAAATCGAGTGGATGGTTAAGGCCGGGATGACTCCGGCACAGGCAATACGAGCTGCGACCGTCGACGCCGCTCAGTTGATGGGTTGGTCGGATCGGGTGGGGACGGTTGAGACTGGGAAACTGGCTGACTTAATCGCCGTCGTGGGCGATCCGCTCAAAGACATTACGTTGCTCGAGCGAGTTATGTTTGTGATGAAAAACGGCGCGGTTGTAAAGAATGGTCTTCAACCTCATTAAACAATTGATCAGTGCGGCTTCGCCAGAATCGAAACTTTCTGCGTAATCTGCGGATGGCGCAAGATGTCTTTACGATGGCAACTCGCCGATTATCGATGAGTCATTGACTTGCAATTGATCGAGCAATAAGCGCGGTGGTGAAGTCAAGCCAGCCCGAGAGAGGAGGATCACGGCCATGAACTCGAAATATTTTTCCTTTGTCCTCGGCACGTTTCTGCTGGGTTTAATTGCAAGCACGACAACCATTCCGAGCGTGTCTGCGCAATTTGTTTCAGGAGATACTTATACCAGGTACGAATTGCGGGCGCCTGAAACTCACCAGTTCAAGATCTATTATGAAGTCACAGAAACCAGGCCCGGCGCAAAGTACCACTTCAACGCAATTCGCGAAGGAAGCGAAGCAACCGACGAATCGGTGATTGATCTTGCCACAGGAAAGCCGCTGAAGTTCGAGATCGTCACCGGCGCAAAAGCCGCCGAGTCTTCCGGGGACAAATCAAATTCCCAGGCTGAGCGGTTCAACCCGACTGGCAAGTACATTCAGGTTCATCTCGCGCATCCGGTGCCTGCTCGCGGCGAGTACCGGCTGGCGATCATAAAAACGTATCGCGATGACAAGAGCTACTACACCGAGGGTGAATCGATCGTTTTCAAACGAGCGCTTGGCATACCTCGTGACAGCGTTGTGCTTCCTGCTGGTTACGAAATCGAATCTTCTTCAGTAGCTACTCAGGTGCTAAGCGAGAAAGATGGAAGGTTAAAGCTTTCGTTCGTCAATCCGGGAAGCGGCGGACAACTGGAAGTACACATCAAGGCCAGGCCTCTTCCCGGCAAAAAGGGATGGTAAGCCGATGAATCAACCTGGAATGAAGTTGGTTTGCGCAACCTTGCTCGGAGCTGCAGTTTTATTTGTTTCATCGAACCATTTCGGTGCTCTGGCTCAGAATCCTTCTTTTAATGAGCGTGCTTACCAGGACCGCGAGATACTCTACGAGCTACAGGCTCCTGAAACCCACGCGTTTCGCATCACCCACGACTACACGGTCCGCAACCCCGGTGAGAAATATTACTTCAATGTTGTGAGAGCCGGCAGTCACGTAACCGATCCTGAGAGCATCGATCTGGATAGCGGCGAGAACCTGAAGTGGGAAACTATCGCCGGCAAGACCGCGCGCGAGCGAAAGCTTGCGGTTGGCGAGGTGAAGGACGATACCGAGATCGTAGTTACATATCTGGCTCGCCCGCTTGCTGAAGGAACAACCAACCGGATTCGGCTCAAAGAGACCTATGCTGACGCCAAAAGCTTGTACCTCGATGGTGACGAGTTAGTCTGGGATCGAACGTTTGGGCGGTTGCGCAATACGGTGGTATTACCGCCGGGTTGGTACCTCACCGCTCTTGCGTCGCCGTCAACCATACAGACTTTGCCGGATGGACGTGTCGCGATCTACGTCGTAAACCCTCGTAATGACGAGGTGCGAGTGTATCTGCGAGCACGGAAACGCGTGAAGTAGCGTAGACTGTCCAGTCCGCGCAATAGGACAAATAGGACCTATACGACCTATGCACGCAGCCGTTCTCCCCCTGTTGGGTAATTGAATCCAGCTCACACGCCTGGACAATTTTCTTCAGCGAACTTCTTTGCAAGATTTCATTCCTTAGCACGTTCAAGACATCGAAGGACAAGACATCCGGCGCGCCGCCATCAAATGAGATGGGTCTGGCGCGCCTTTTTATGGAGAGAACAGAATGAGAGATAAAAGAAACAAATTACTAAGAAAGACAGTAGGCGTGCTTTTGACGTCGCTATTGCTTGTGCCCGTAGTTCCGTCGCTTGGCAGCACCGGCAGCGCCGATCTCACCAGCGCGCCCGAGGACCAAAAATCAGTAGCAATCACCATATACAATGTTAATCTCGGCCTCGTTCGCGACCGCCGTGACATCGCGATTCCCCGAGGAGAAGCTTCGTTAAAGTTTGGAGGCGTCGCGCAACAGATCAATCCGGCTACCGTTCACATTAAGTCACTGACTTCGCCGGACGCCCTTTCAGTCGTCGAGCAGAATTATGAGTACGACCTCCTCTCGCCACAGAAACTTCTCGATAAATATGTCGGAAAGAAACTGACGTTGGTGCTGCGCTCCTACGTCAATCAGACAGAGGTTCTCACGCCCACCGAGGCGACTCTGCTTGCCAACAACAACGGCGCGGTCTGGCAGATCGGCGATCAAATAATAATCAATCCCTCCAACATAGCCGAGATTCGCTTTCCTCAATTGCCCGAAAGCTTGATTGCGCGACCGACGCTCGTGTGGCGGCTTGCAAGCGACAGGGCGGCAACCCAATCAGTGGAGGCTTCGTACTTGACCGGTGGAATCAACTGGCGAGCCGATTACGTCGTGCTGGTCAACTCGGACGAGACAAAAGCCGACGTTACCGGCTGGGTGACGATCGACAACAACAGCGGCGCAGAATACCGCGATGCCGAGTTGAAACTTGTTGCCGGTGATGTTAACCGGGCGAAAGACCGCGACGCGTATGAAGGAAAGATGCGTGACATGGTCGCTGCCCAGGCAGCGAAGTCGGAACAATTCAAAGAAGAGTCGTTCTTTGAGTATCATCTCTACACGCTGCAGCGGCGTACAACAATCAAGAACGCGCAGACCAAGCAAGTCAGTCTTCTTGATGCAACCGGCGTGGGCGCTAACAAGCAGTTCGTGATTTACGGACAGCCTTACTACTACCGCGGCTACAACAACCCGGGCGAACCTATCAAAGAAAAAATTGGAGTTTACATAGAATTCGCAAACTCGCAAAAGAATGGGCTCGGACAACCCTTGCCCGCAGGCATCATTCGCCTTTACAAAGCCGACTCAGCGGGCGGCCAGCAGTTTATCGGAGAAGACCGCATCGATCATACGCCGAAAGACGAGAACGTTAAGGTGAAGGTTGGTGACGCATTCGATATCGTGGGCGAGCGAAAGATGATGGATTATCGCGTGATCAGCTCCCGGGTCTACGAGTACGCCTATCAAATTGTGATTCGAAACCACAAGAAGGAAGCGGTGACGGTGACAGTGAACGAACCGATCGGCGGCGATTGGGAGATGCTGTCATCGAGTCACAAATGGGAGAAGACCGCCGCGTTTGCGTCGCGGTTCACGGTGCCCGTCGCGGCGGACGGATCGGCAACCCTTTCTTATCGAGTTCGCGTCAGGTGGTAATCGTTCACACTCGCATCGAGAGTGGTCTAGCCCTCGTACAGAACTTCTGTGCGAGGGCTTCTGCTTCCTTATTGGTTTTGAGTTCGAGGAAAAGAGCCAAGATCAATTTCTACAAGCAACAGGTGCGAAATCCAAACGGATCAATGTCGCCGGAGTTTGTCTTCGGCGACTCGTAAACCTCACAACTTACCGAATCTTTGCGACGAACTGTTCGATTAACCCAGCCCTTAAATTTTGTGGGCTGTCTTAAACGTTCAACGGCGATGACCATTCAACAACGGACGTAGCGCCTGACCGGTGTAAGATCGCCTCGATCTGGCCACGTCCTCCGGTGTGCCTTCGGCCACCACCTTGCCGCCTTCTTCGCCGCCTTCAGGACCCAGATCGATAATCCAGTCGGCGCTCTTGATCACATCCAGATTGTGCTCCACAACCAAAACGGTGTTCCCCAAAGACACCAGTTGGTGAAGCACGTCCAGCAGCTTGC
>Ga0126382_10000916_pt1 | contig 11772 bp, 10 predicted proteins | sample PanSoiMetPlot_30_FD_92548 | JGI IMG/M metagenome (GOLD analysis project Ga0126382, IMG submission 92548) | Tropical forest soil microbial communities from Panama - MetaG Plot_30 | ecosystem: Environmental > Terrestrial > Soil > Tropical forest > Bulk soil | place: Panama | collected 2016-02-17 | reverse complement strand
AGAAGCCGGATCAATCCACGACTGGCGTAGGCGATCGCCAATCGCCGGTCCAACGCGATGGCTCGATCGAAGTCCGCAATCGCACGTTCCAATTGTCCCTTCTCTCGCCAGGCATTCCCGCGATTGTTGTAAGTGTTTGGCGACTGCGGATTGATCAGTATGCTTCGGTCGTAATCTTCAATCGCGCCGTCCACGTCACCAACGGCGCGGCGCACCGCCCCGCGATTGCTGTAGGACTCGGCGAGGTGTGGATCACTCGAGATCGCTGTCGTGTAATCGGCGAGTGCGCCGGCTAGATCACCCTTTTCGAAGCGCGCACTTCCACGAGTGTTGTAAACCTGAGCAGATCGCGGCTTGAGCCGGATCGCCGAGTCACAATCGGCAATGGCGCCGTCGTAGTCTCGCAGAATAAGTCGCGTTCTCGCCCGATTGGCATAAGCTTCGCTTAATCGAGGATTGATTTCGATCACTCTGTCGTAATCGGCGGTCGCGCCCTCGAAGTCCCCACTCTTCTCGCGAGCGATTGCGCGGTTGTTGTAGGCCGTGGCGAACAATGGATCAAACGTGATTGCGATATCAAAATCTGCTATTGCTCCCTGGATGTCCCCTTTTGCATAACGAGCATTCGCTCGTTTCAGATAGCTTGAAGCGAAGGCTGATCGCTTTTCCTGCGCCTGCACGGCCAGGGGAGCAAGTGCCAGAAGTAACGTACACAGCAGGTATAATCGCGGCATACTGATCCCAGTTCGACCTAGTTCCGAAGCCCCGACAGCGCGCGCAACTCTATTGCGCCAATCGCGGCCCTACACTACAATTCGCGGCACGACATTGGTGCCACACAGGTTCGGCAGCAGTTGTTTCTCCCAGACAATATTTGCCAACCTGGTGAAAAGTCTTTTGGGCGTTCGGAAAATCTTCGGTAAAAATCTTGAAAGTGAAAGGCGATGGCCCTAAACGCTATCAATGGACAGTTTTACCGCTTTGGTGAGTTCCACATTGATGCGAAGAACCGGCTCCTGCTCCGTCGCTCAGAGATAATCCCGCTCACCCCTAAGGCCTTCGACCTGCTTCTGATCTTCGTAGAAAACCCAGGTTGCCTGCTCGAAAAGGAAGAGTTGATGCAGCAGGTCTGGGGAGATCTTTTTGTTGAAGAAGCCAATCTCGCAAGGAATGTTTCGTCACTTAGAAAAGCACTGGGAGAGAATCCCAAGAGCCCAGAGTACATCGTGACCGTTACAGGGCACGGATACAGATTTGTCGCGGATGTCGAGGAGCTTTCGAGTGGTGGCACCAGACAGACACCTAAGGAGCAGCCTCCACTGACGTTAGTTGGTGAATCGCCATCTCTGAGAGAGATCAAGGGCCCACAAGCTCCACACGTCAATGTGGACTATGTGACGAGAGAGCGCGCCGGCTTGCCGACAGTAGCGATCATTGGCGCCTGCTGTTTCTTCGTTATCCTGACAATCGTTGTTGCGCTCATCTTCCTGAGATCAAACAAAGCTGATCCCGCGACCGCGCCTGTTGAGCTCAAGACAATTGCGGTTCTGCCGTCAAAACCCTTAGCTGCGGAAGACCGCGACCCTGCATCTGAATTTGGCCTGGCAGCGTCTTTGATAAACCGACTCTCGAGGATCCGCAGCCTGATCGTGAGACCGGCGGCGGCTATTGTTAAGTACACTTCGATCGAACAGGATCCAATTGACGCTGGTCGCGAACAGAAGGTGAATTACGTTCTTGCATCCAGCTACCAGAAGATAGGTGAGAAGGTCGTGTTGACCGCGCAACTCATCAGCGTGAATGATCGCGCGGTGCTCTGGTCAGATAAATGTGAAGAACAGTGCAACACCTTTGCCTGGCAGGATGATCTTGCTGAGAAGACGACGCGATCGTTATTGAAGACCTTGAGCGATGCGCATCGCCTTGCTGTCACAAAACACGGAACCGAAAACCAAAAAGCTTATGACCTTTTCAATCTGGGTCTTTATGGCTGGTACGCAAACACGTATGACACCGAAAGGCTGATCCGCAGCGCGGGATACCTCGAGCAAGCGATTGCTTTAGATCCAAATTACGCGACCGCTTACGCCTTGCTGGCAACTATCAACTCGAGGCTTGGCATAAGTGCCGGAGCCGGTCGCAAAGAGTATGAGCGGAAAGCCGACGAACAGGCCCATAAGGCGCTGGACCTCGATGAAACGGTTGTTGAGGCGCATCTGGTCCTGGGAGTTTCTGCGTACACCTATCATTGGGACTGGTCAAAAGCCGATGAGCATTTCAAGCGAGCGCGAGAGCTTAATCCGGATGATGTAGGTGTTGCTCGTACGTACGCTGCATATCTGGCGTCGATGCGCCAATTGGACGAATCGCTCTATTGGCAAAAACGGGCGTGCGATCTCCAGCCACTGTCATTCGACCTCAACGCCGTCCTGGTGATGAGATTATTTCTTGCGAGGCGTTACGACGAAGCAATCGAACAGGCCCATAAGGCGCTGCAGATGGTCCCCGCAACCCCCACGATGTACTATGCATGGAGGTGTTACGAAGAGCAGCACAGGTATGAGGAAGCATACCGGGCTTTGCAAGAACTGATAGCAGCAGAAAAACAACCGGACACTGCTGCGCTAGTCACACGGGCCTATGCAACCTCCGGATACGAACGGGCTCGCTTTGTATATCTGAACCGAAGACTGAAGAGCTTGGAGGCGAAGGCGCAAGAGGATATGTTTAATCCGCTCGAAGCAGCAATAATGTGTGCATTGTTGGGCAACAAGGATGATGCATTCAAATGGCTCGAGAAAGCATATGATTGTCACGCCCAGGAATTGATTTACCTAAAAGTCACACCTGAATTCGATAACATTCGTTCAGATCCGCGGTTTTCGGGTTTAACCGGGCGCATTGGTTTGATGTAGTGAGATTGATTTTGAGGTTTCTTCAGGCCCTCCAGGTTGTGAGTGGATTCCAGCGTATTGTTGTTTGTTGGCGTTGCCGGGTGCCTGAACAATCCGACCTACGGATTAACGCGCTGGCCCCCTACTCGAGTAAATGGAGTCCGACGATCTCACTTGCCGGGCACGGGGTGCTACGAGGACGCTTTCCGGCCTCGAATGGCTACGTGACCTTGTCGCGAGAAGTTGATTGATTCGCCCGGAATCCGCGCCGCTTCCTGAGGCGCGTGGAAGCCGGTTGAATTCTCTGCCTCGACAAAATCGAGATAAAACTGGGCTTTGCGTTGGAACTCTTGCGCCGAGGTCAGCTCGCTTTCACTCTTTCCCTGCCTTAGCGTCTTTCACGTCTTTGATCAGGTCCATCAACGCAGCCATTGCCAGATTGCGCAGCCTGAAGGTTCGCTCCTGGATTGTCTCGACCCGCATCTTGAGTTCTTCCTCCGGCCACTTGTGACAGGTCTGGCATGCGCGGTTGATATTCAGCACTGGGCTGCGCACGTGATGGTCGCTGATTTTCAGGGCTCCTTCGCGTTTGTAAGGTCGGCGCAGGTGACTCCCGAACGCGCATGGATTCCCTGATTCCACATCTCGTGCTCTATACAAAGATGATAACGCAGGGGTCAGGCTTGAGTTTGTTGACATTTGCCACTTAGCCGCGATGTAGTTTCGCGGGTGAACCAATGTGGCGGTCAACTAGCCAGAGTTTGCGAAGCCTTGGAACGGCGCGGGAAATACCGGTCGGGTGGGCGTCTCGGTGCTTCACTTCCGCGCTGGATCTACGGTGCAGGATGGCAAACCGCCTGAGGTTCAGAGTCCAACACGTCATCTCGAAGATCCAAAAGTCGGCCCTTGCGCGTCTTTCGGTATGCTAGAGAGGATCCGAAGTCCCTCAGCTGTAACTTGCCTGATCAGGCCCGAGGCGCCTTTTGTTTCGTTGATCAGTCTGAACCCTCGCTCAGGACCAAGCACGCTTGCAGCAGTTGCAACGCTGTCGGAAACTGTCCCAGATTTAGCTACCACCGTCACGCTGATCCGGTTTGTAAGACCGAGCCCCGTCCTTGGATCGACGATGTGAGAATAACGCAACTCACCAATCTCAACGTTTTGTTCGCTGTCTCCGGATGTGGAAACCGCAGCATCAGAAAGATAGAGATAGTCGTTTGGCGGTTCATTAGTTCGTTCAAGCGGCGCGATACCTATGACCCATCCACGCGCTCCAGGCGGAGGCCCGCTGACGACGACATCTCCGCCGGCGGCCACTAGAGCGGATCTGATACCATTCCGCTTCAATACCGCTATCGCTTCATCGGCCGCATAACCCTTTGCGATCCCCCCAAGATCTAAGAGCATCCCACGTTTCGCAAGCCGCACTGACTGCGTCTTCTTATCAAGATCGAGCATACGGTAACCCACCAGTTGCATAGCCTTTGCCAGGCCGACCTCGTCCGGCATCTCACCTGTGCGGCGCGCTCTGCGCCAGAGCCGCACCACCGGCCCGACAGTTACATCAAACGCTCCGTCAGTCAGCGTCGACAGTTCTTGAGACCTCCCCAGTATATCGAACAGTGGACCGCTGACTTTGACCCATTCACCGCCAGACCTGCCGCACAGCATCATCAGTTCGCTAGTCGCGCGGTAATCACTCATGATAGCGTCGAGTTGCTCGATACGATTAAATGTGGCGTTTGCGACTCGAGTCGCAGTGGTTGCATCTCTTGCGTACAGGATGATGTTGAATTTCGTTCCCATATGCACCTGTGAGAACTCGAATCGCGAAGGCCTGCGCTCATTTGGTGCAGCGCTGAACGCGTTGGACAGCAAGAACAGCAGGGATATAAGCGAGAGTCTCATTTTTCTAGGGTCCTAGCGGGCCTTTGTGGCTTCGCGCCATTCCAACCCAGTTTCGCGCAAGAAATCAAGATGCAAAGACGCAGAATACCGCTAACACTCAAAAGGTTTCCAGAAGGTAACCGATGAGATCCGCAAAGGTACAACTGGTTTGTTATTGGGTCTTCTTGCTTTGGTGCTCATTGTGCGGTGTATCATTCGACACTCCTGCAAGTGATCAGACTCTCGAAAAGATCCAGGAGCTATCCCCATATTTTGAAACCATCCCAGGTACCAATATCAAATTTGAGATGGTCCCCATCGCTGGTGGAAGCTTTCTGATGGGAAGCCCGGTCGATGAACCTGGGCATTCACCAGACGAATCGCCTCAACATCAGGTTACTATCCGACCTTTTTGGATGGGACGCTTCGAAGTGACCTGGGACGAGTACGATCAGTTCGCATTCAAACAACAAATCATCAACGAGCGGGCTCTTGGAGGCCCGCAACAAAAAGGAGTGGCCGATGCGCTGACGCGACCGACGCCGCCTTACGCCGATGAGTCTTTCGGTTATGGAAAGGGCCGTCAACCGGCAATAAGCATGACCTATCACGCTGCGATGGAATACTGTCGATGGCTTTCTGCAGTGACCGGTAAACTATACAGATTGCCTACCGAGGCCGAATGGGAATATGCTGCGCGCGCAGGATCGAAGACGGCCTACTCCTTTGGCCATGATGTGGCGACGCTTGGCGCTTACGCGTGGTACGCCGAGAATTCAAGCGGAGCCCCACAGGTAGTGGGAAAGAAGAAGCCAAACGCGTGGGGCTTGTACGACATGCACGGAAATGTAGCGGAGTGGTGCATCGATCAATACGATAAGGATTTTTACAGCACGCTGAGATCGGGAATTTCGATCGGACCCGTTCTACTGCCTGATGAGCGCAGATACCCGCATGTAGTTCGAGGCGGCTCATGGGATGACCATCCGGCTCGCCTGCGAAGCGCCGCGCGGCTGGCATCTCGCAAGGAATGGAGCAAGCGCGATCCGCAAAGGCCGCAGAGCATCTGGTGGCATACCGAGGCGATTACTGTTGGTTTCCGTGTCGTTCGACCGGTTGTCGAGCAAGAAGTTCTGAAAGGAATCAAGTCAAGAATAACAAGACAGAGCCCTGATTAACTTCGACAAACACAATTCTTCAGTTTTTGTATAAGGAGGTGCTTCACGATGAACGCGCAAAAGCACTCGCGCCGTGACTTTCTTAAGACATCAACCGCCGCTGCAATGGGAGTAACCATGGCGGCTCGAATAAAAGCCATGCCTGGAGTCTATGCCGCAGGAAATGACAGCATCAGGATTGGACTGATCGGCTGCGGCGGCCGGGGAACAGGAGCAGCAGTAAATGCACTAAGCGCCGCTCCGGGAGTAAAGCTAATAGCAATGGCAGACGCGTTCAAGGACCGTCTTGACGAGAGTCGAAAGAACGTGGCAGAGACCATTACTAAGCAAATTGAAAAAGAGGCGGAGGGCGCCAAGATCACCGACAAGTTCGATGTTTCCGACAATCACTGTTTCGTAGGTCTGGACGCCTACCAAAAGCTTCTTTCGGTTTCGGATATCAACTACGTTATCCTGGCTACGCCGCCAGCTTTTCGTCCCGCACATCTCGAGGCCGCAGTCGCCGCCGGCAAGAACATTTTTACAGAAAAACCGGTGGCGGTTGATGGGACCGGTATTCGCAGCGTATTAGCGACCTACGAAAAAGCATTGGCCAAACGGCTGGCAATTGCTGCCGGCACGCAGCGCCGCCACCAGACAGGCTATCTCGAAACGATGAAGCTTATTCACGCCGGCAGAATCGGAGACTTAGTTGCGGCGCGCTGCTACTGGAATCAAGGCGGGCTTTGGAAAAAGGACCGACAGCCAGGATGGAGCGATCTGGAATGGCAGATGCGCAACTGGCTCTACTTCACCTGGCTCTCCGGCGATCACATTGTGGAACAACATGTACACAATATTGACGTGATCAACTGGGCAATGAATGCCCACCCCACAAGCGCACTTGGAATGGGCGGCAGGCAGGTTCGAACCGACCCGAGTTATGGTCACATATTCGACCACTTCACAATCGATTATGAATACGAGAATGGCGCGCACCTTATGAGCATGTGCCGCCAACAGGACGGGACCGATAAGAATGTGTCCGAGGCCCTGACCGGCACTAAAGGTAATGCGACAACGCAGGCGTCTCAACGATACGTGATTAAAAGCGAGAAGCCCTGGCAATTCCCGCGCGAATCCGATAATGAGCCCTACCAGCAGGAACACGTTGATCTGATTGCGAGCATACGAGCCAGCAAGCCGATCAATGAGCTGAAGAATGTAGCCGAAAGCACGTTGACGGCGATAATGGGACGAATGTCGGCTTACACGGGCAAGCGGGTGACATGGGAGCAGGCGATGAATTCGACCGAGAGTCTTGTGCCACCAAAGTTGGAGTGGGGGCCGTTGCCAATGCCGGGAGTGGCACTCCCAGGGCTGACGCCGCTTCTTTAAGGTTCAGCTTCAGCAATAGCGCGGAGTTGAGTGTAACGGCTACTATGCTAGTCCTGTGGCAATTAGTTTATGAACTGTCGAAAGACAGCTAAGAGCGTCAAACTCTTCTTATTTAATGACACAACTCACTTGCCGGCGGTGCGAGGGGATACGGGCGCCTTTCCGCTTCGAATAGCAATCTGGCCTTGTCGCGAAAAGTTGATTGATTCGCCAAGAATCCGCGCCGCTTCCTGTGGCGCGTGGAAGCCGGTTGAATTCTCTGCCTCGACAAAATCGAGATAAAACTGCGCTTTACGCTGGAAATCTTGCGCCGGAGTCAGCTCGCTTTGACTCTTTCCCCCTGCCTTAGCGTCTTTCACGTCTTTGATCAGGTCCATCAGCGCGTCCATTGCCAGATTGCGCAGCCTGAAGGTTCGCTCCTGGATTGTCTCGACCCGCATCTTGAGTTCTTCCTCCGGCCACTTGTGACAGGTCTGACATGCGCGGTTGATATTCAGCACCGGGCTGCGCACGTGATGGTCGCTGATTTTCAGGGCCCCTTCACGTTTGTAAGGCATATGACAATCGGCGCATGTGACTCCCGAACGCGCATGGATTCCCTGATTCCACATCTCGAATTCGGGATGCTGCGCCTTTAGCACCGGGGCTCCAGTATCGGCGTGTGTCCAGTCCTTAAACTTTTCCTGATCGTAGTAAGCCTGAATCTCTTCAATCTTCAGACCATTCGCCCACGGTTATACCAGTCTCTTCTCGGGCCCTTTGAAGTAGTACTCTACGTGACACTGGCCGCAGACGAACGCACGCATTTCCTGACGTGTCGCTTGTTTGTTGACGTCGTAATTTTGAACACCTTGCGAAGCCTTGAGCGCGCGAATGCCTTCCATAAACCCGGGCCGGGTAACTCGAAGTTGCATGGTCGTGGGATCGTGACAATCGATGCACGCTATCGGATGAGTTACAAGCTTGCGGGCTTCGGTGTATGGCATCTGATTCATGGCCTCGAAGCCTTTAAAAATGTCGCCGCCGCCCAGCTTCCTGTAGGGAATCACGATTGATGCGTGGCATTGCATGCATGTACCCGGTTGCTTTGTGACTGTTTGCCGCTCGGTGAAGGTCTGGTCCTCGAGCATGTAGGCGTGGCCCCTCTCCTCGCGGAAGTCCTTTGAAAAAGCGTATCCGGCCCACATTATTTTCAGTCGCGGATCCGCTTCGAGCTTCGACTCCGATACGACGGAACGAGGATCGGCCTCGGTTGGCGTGTGCGGCTCAGCTTCGCTTCCGCCAAAGCGCGTGCGTATTTGATCAACCGTCCGCTTATAATCATCGTACTGAAGCGGGAAATTCTTACCCCACACCTCGGGTTCTTCCGTCTCTTCACTTAGTTCGACCACGCGATAGAATGGGTTTCTCGCTTCCTGCTTGCGTTCGAAGATGTTGACGAGCAGCGCCAACCCGGCGATTGCCGCTACGATCGCAAGCGAGACAATGAGTAAGAAACCTCGTCGAGTGCGTTTGTGAGAAGCGGTGTCGTGTGTGGTTTCTGTCATAAGCGAGCTCCGTCTGTTTGTCGCTGGTTCTAAAAGTCCTACTCAAGATGACCAACGGCCTTGTGGCAACGAATGCAGGAGAGTTGCTCGCCGCCTTTTTGTTCGGCGTGCGCGTCAATCGCGCTGGTGACCTCCTGATGACACTTCCGACAAGCCTGTTCGGTGATCTCGCGGCTCCGGTTGGTGATCTGAATCTGGTCTTCAAACCCGCCGGTGGTGAAGTAATAGGAGTGCCAGAAGCCGTTGCGTGCTTTGGTGGTGTATTTGCCAAAAAAATTAGCCGGTGTGTGGCAGTCGTTGCACACAGCGACCGACCGATGTGAGGACTTGACCCAGCCGTCGTACTGGCCGCTCATCACGTGACAATTGGCACAAGCTGCTGGGTTATCTGTCATATATGCCCAGCCCTTGGCATAGGTGAAGGTATACAAGCCAATCCCGACTGCGAGCCCGATCGTTATGCCCAGCACGATACCTCGAATGGTGCGTAAACTCATTCTTCTCCTTCGAGATCGCCGATCGTCATCCTAACGTTGGGCTCAATGTGCGGCGCATCTAATTTCGCCAGGAACTAAACCGTCGAGTGAGGGCGTGCAAAGCTACGCACAATCCGGAATTGTATGCCCGGCAGTGCAAGCTTGATACTGTAAGGTTTTACAGGTCGGTCCATCGAAGCCTAAAGGGCAGGAGTGCCCGCTTTTTTCTTCAACATGGGGGGCCTTGCGGTGCCAGGATCCTGTCGCCACGACGATTCTCGCGTGTGGACAAAAACAGGCTTTACGGTTCCGTCCGAACGTGCTCAATGCGTCCAAACATGCGCGACCATAAGCTCACGTGGCTTTATACTCGACTTCGTACCCGGCTCGAGAGTGCGAGACAAGATCTCTCACTCGGGCGCGCGTCCGGTGATTGAGCGCGCCGGCTTCGAAGTGTTCCGACAAGCACTAGTTGAACCGACTCTAAGATGCTGTTTGGTGAACGGCAGCACAAAGATCGAGTGAACGGCGGCACGAAGGTTCGCTTCGACGATCCTGGACAGCTTTGAGTTCCTCCTGCGGGACATCTATGCACTCAACCATTCTTACGGCGTTCTCCGAAATCTCGGTAACCGCGGCAATGTGCGCCGCCGGCATCGCGCTCTTCTTGATCGGAGTATTGGCCGCCAAAAAGGAGATCGCCGAGGCTCGCGGCCTGGACAAGGTCGTGGCGTTGACCAATTTGTGTTTCGCTATCCCGCTGGCGGTCTTCGGCGCACTACACCTCTTCGGCCCACAATTCATAATGCCCATCGTGCCGGTTTACATGCCGTGGCGCTTGTTCTGGGTGTATTCGATCGGCTGCGCGTTGATCGCCGCGTCCCTGAGCATTGCCACCAGGATTGCGGTACGCTGGTCCGGCCTGTTGTTCGGAATTATGATGTTTATGTTTGTCGCGATGATCCACTTTCCAGGAGCGCTACGCCAGCCGCAGGACAGAATCATTTGGACGATCGTCTGCCGCGAGATGTCGTTCGGCGGCGCCGCCTGGCTTCTTGCGGCGAGTGAAATAAACGGATGGCCCCATCCACTCAAGAACACGCTGATGACTGTCGGCCGTGTATTTGTAACGATAGCCTTGATAGTTTTTGGCATTGAGCACTTTCTATACCCTAGAGGTCTTCCGGGAGTTCCGCTCCCAAAACAGATGCCGGCGTGGATTCCGGGGCAAGTGCTGATTGATTATGTGACGGGCGCAGCTCTTCTTGTTGCCGGTGGAAGCATTTTGCTCAACAGAAAAACGCGGACTGTGGCAACGATTGTCGGCGGTTGGATTTTGCTGATGGTCCTGGTTATCTATGGACCTGTCTTGATCGTGGCGCTATCCGATCCGGGTATCGGAGTCGAGGTGGAAGGGATCAACTATTTTGCCGACACGCTGCTGTTTGCCGGAACCATTCTCGCTCTGGCGAAGGCGACACCACGATCCGATAGAGTCGGATGGTCCATTGTTCCTGGTTCTATCAGAAAGGCGCCTTCGGTAACCGCCACCGAAACTTCGCCTCCAGACTAACTGGCAATCCTGGACAATCTTCATCGACAGTTCTCTAGTCTTATTGCTTCCCTACAACACTAGGTTGTCCTTGAAACTCACTGCGATAAAAAACACGGGGGCGGTCCGGGCTGATGGCTCAACTCGGACGGTCAATGAAACTGAAGTATGTCGCAGCTCGATTGCGTCTGCCTTAATTGGGACAAGGCAATGGCTCTCGGCGATGAGAAAGCAATGCAATTCAAGAGAAGACTTAGTGGCTTAATTTCAAGGGCGGACTATATTGACTTCCGTCCGACTCCCTTATACGCTTAGCCCGCCTCTCACCCCTGTGCAGCTTGTGAACTTAGGCACGGGAATAAGGCTCGATCCTTACGAATTGCTATCGGCACTGCAGCAAGGCCAGTATCCTGGTTATCAATGAACACTGGCTTGAGCTAATGCTGGCGTGGCGCCGAAAGCTGGCTAACGTGCGCCAATGATCTCAGAGAAGATTTCTCATTATCGAATCATCAAAAAGCTTGGCGCGGGCGGAATGGGGATAGTTTACCTTGCAGAAGACGCGCGCCTACGTCGCAAAGTGGCGTTGAAAATTCTGTCAACGGAACTTACGAAAAATCCTGAAAAGTTGCGCCGCTTCGAGCAGGAAGCTTTCGCGGCGTCGGCACTCTCGCATCCGAACATTCTCGTCATTCATGAGATCGGCACAGAAGGCGATTGCCACTTCATAGCAACAGAGTTCATCGAAGGCGAAACGCTCCGGGATCGCATGGCCAGAAAGAAGATGGATTTCGAAGACGCGCTGGACGTGGCGATTCAGGCTTCGAGCGCGCTTGCCGCTGCCCACAAAGCCGGAATAGT
>Ga0126382_10000915_pt1 | contig 11789 bp, 10 predicted proteins | sample PanSoiMetPlot_30_FD_92548 | JGI IMG/M metagenome (GOLD analysis project Ga0126382, IMG submission 92548) | Tropical forest soil microbial communities from Panama - MetaG Plot_30 | ecosystem: Environmental > Terrestrial > Soil > Tropical forest > Bulk soil | place: Panama | collected 2016-02-17 | reverse complement strand
CTTCAAATGCCGCAGCCGATCATCGCAGCCAGCACCACCGGCTTTGGCACGACAATAAAGCGCGCATTCGGCGATGCGGTTGATACAGCAGCCTCGATAGTTCTTTTTGTCATCCAGGCGGTTATTGTCTTAGTCCCAATTACAATCTTTTTTGGTCTGCCTCTTTGGCTGATTTGGAGAGTGGTTCGTCGCAGGATTCCGATACGAAAGCCCGAGCCCTCGCCGATTCCGAGCAAGTAAGGCTGGTTCAATTGTGATACTTGTTCGTGATGGGCATCCGGCGATCTCTCCCGAATGCCCTTGAGGTAATCTTGATTCCCGGGGGCGACTGGCGTCGCTTGTACTCCGCCGAGTCCACCCGGTCTATCACCCACCTGACTGTTTCGCGCGCAAATCCCAACTCTACGATGGCTTCCGCGCTCATGTCCTTCTCGATATATGCCTCCAGTATTTCGTCAAGCACTGAATAAGGCGGAAGCGTATCCTGGTCTGTCTGATTAGGTCGTAGCTCGGCTGATGGAGCTCTCGTAACAATATAGCCCGGAATTACAGGATGATCGCCTCGCACATTCACATATTCGACCAGCTCATATACCAGAGTCTTGGGCACGTCCTTTAACATCGAGAAACCGCCAGCCATATCGCCATACAAGGTCGAGTACCCCACGCTCATCTCGCTCTTGTTTCCGGTTGATAAGACCAGTCCTTGAAACTTGTTGGAGAGCGCCATAAGAATGTTGCCGCGAATCCGAGCCTGGAGGTTTTCCTCTGTCGTATCTGCAGGAAGCCCGTTGAACGAAGGAACCAGCATTCTCAAGTATTCTTTGAAGGTCTCTTCTATCTCGATTACCTGAAAGTGTATTCCGAGGTTCTCAGCAAGTTGCTTCGCATCGCGACCCGACTCCTCCGCTGAGTAGCTTGTCGGCATGTAAACAGCGTTCACTCCATCCGGTCCGACCGCCTCAGCGGCGATCACCGCGGTCAACGCCGAGTCAACACCGCCCGACAAGCCGAGATAAACTTTGTCGAAACCGTTCTTCCATGCGTAATCGCGAGTCCCAGTCACCAGGGCTGCGTATATCTCCGCTGCATCTTCCAGTCGGGCCTCGACCCGCTCGGCGATGGGAGACCTTTCTTTTGAGTTCGTAACAATGTCCGTAAGATCGATTGAGTAGAGCGCCTCATTGGCTAGAACCTGCAACTTTTCGCGGCGTCTGCGGGGGTCGTGCAAGCGCTCCGAGAAGACACGTTCAATGTTGATGTCCGCGACCACCAGGTCTTCAGCAAAAGGTTTACCTCGCGCGATTATGCGACCCTGTTCGTTGATGATCACGCTGTTCCCATCAAAGACCAACTCGTCCTGCCCACCAAACAAATTGCAATAGGCGAGCGCAACCGCGTTGTCCTCCGCGCGCGTGCACAGCATTCGTTCGCGGTCCAGAATCTTTCGAGCGTGATACGGAGAGGAGGAAATGTTGATTATGATGTGCGCGTCGCCGACGAGCGATTGCAATTTGGTCGGACCGCCCGGATACCAAATATCCTCACAGATATTCAGCCCAATATGCGCATCTCCAAGCGAGAACACCGGACAATTGGTACCTCTCTGGAAATAACGCTCCTCATCGAAAACCCCGTAATTGGGTAGGAAATTCTTGCGATATGAATCAACCAGTTTTCCGCCCGCGATAACCGCCGCCGCGTTATAGATATCGGAGCCGTCGGTATCTACAAACCCGACCACAACCATCAGGTCTCCGGCAGAAGCAATGACGCTTTCGAGTGCGGCAAGATTTTCGCGAACGAAGTGAGGTTTGAGCAGTAGATCTTCGGGAGGATAACCGGTAAGCGCAAGTTCCGGAAATGCAACTATGTCAGCAGAGACCGCTCGCGCTCGCGAGATGTAATCGAGCACCTGACCAACATTACCTTCAAGGTCGCCGACAGTCGGATTGATCTGAGCCAGTGCTATTCGGATGGTGTTCATGCGTCTTTCACGGACTACTCACTTCCACCGTATCAACAATTCCAACTACCGCCGCATCGATCGGGCATTCCTTGCATCCGAAAGCCATTCGGGCGGAGCTGCCCTGCACTATCAATACCACCTCGTGGATTCCTGCGCCTACGGTATCAACTGCAACAAGGTGACCCTTTTCATCCTGGCCATCAACACCAACCAACCGCGCGACCAGAAGCTTGCGGCCGTGAAGGCGGTCATCTTTTCGCGTCGCTACTACCGTCCCAACTATTCGGGCAAGAATCATGATTTAGCTCGACGAGTCTGCGTCAGCAGGCGAACCTGTTACGCCTTAGTTCTCAGTAATCAACTCTACTTCTCTCTGGATTCGTAGGTCACAGGCATATTCTCATCAACCGCTGAATGCGGTCGCGGAATCACATGAACGCTTACGAGCTCGCCTACGCGTCGAGCAGCTGCGGCTCCAGCGTCAGTCGCAGCCTTCACCGCCGCAACATCTCCGCGCACGATAGCGGTGACTAACCCCGCGCCGATCTTTTCGTAGCCAATCAGAGTTACATTAGCAGCCTTCACCATCGCATCAGCCGCTTCAATCATTGCCACCAACCCCTTCGTCTCAATCATTCCAAGAGCTTCCATGTGATCTCCTCATCTATCATTTTTCGTTTGCACTGCTGATGACTTGTCAAAGACTAGTTCTTTATTTCGCGAGCGACCAGCCGCGCTGCTTCCGTAATCAGCGCCGTCAGCTCCCTTCTGGATAAGGTAACCGTATCATCTCCGTTCGAGGCGTATGAGTGAGTCGCGTGACCTACAGCACAGGTGGATGAATGTCCCTGTGGAAATCCGCAAGCCTGGCAGCCCCGCGCCCCCGCCGGCATGTAACCCGCACGTTCTCGCACATCCAATAGCTTTTCTATCGCTTCCGGTGGCAGCTCGTGTGGACGTCCAACCAAACGCGCAACAAGCGTTATCTTCGCAAAGTGCTCGAGCGTCTCCATTCGCGCGAAGGCCAGCTCGAGGTCGGGTCCGTATGCCACCGCACCGTGATTTGCCATTAACAACGCATCGTGGTGCGGGATGAATGGCGCGAGTGACTGTGGCAACTCCTCGGTTGAAGGGGTTCCGTATCCTGTGAGTGGGACGCATCCAAGCGTCAATATCACCTCTGACAGAAGCGGCTTGTCCAATGGAACATTTGCTACGGCAAAACCGGTTCCGAATGGAGGGTGCGCGTGGACGACCGCATGAACATCCGGCCGAAGCTTGTAGATCGTCTTATGCATTGAGAACTCGGACGACGGATTACGCTCATCGCGACGCTTTTTGTTCCCGTCTATATCCACCAGGACGAGCATATCCTCGGTCATACGCCCTTTGCAGACCATGGTTGGCGTAGTCAGGATGTTTCCGTCTGGAAGCCGAGCGCTCACGTTGCCGTCCGAGGCGGCGACAAAACCAAGCTCGTAAATACGCCGGCCTATTTCGACAATTTGTTTTCTGAGTTCTCGTTCGGTCTGCATTGTAGCCGCTAACCTGCGGGAAGCCTGTTTAACCCACCGAGATTGTAGCAAGGTTGGAGGTTAGGGGCTAGGGATGGGGATTGGGGGTTAGGAGTTGGGGGTTGGGGGAATTAGGGTTTGGGGTTTTAAGCGGGTGGAGTTAGGATTCGAATTCAGGTTTGGGATCTGGATCGGAGTTGGTCGATCAAGCGTAGCCTTGCCGAACATGAACGCAAAAACGGCGAACGGCTACGCCCAGGGACAAACCAACCCCATTCCCTAATCCCCAACCCCTACTCATGCCACCTCCAAACAAAAAGGAACGAGTCGGCGTACGGCAAGGCTATGACCTGTGGTCAGCGACCTATGAGTCTACTCCAAATCCAGTGGTTACGATGGATTCGCGTCACACCATCAAGATCCTCGCTCCCGCTGCGGGCGAACTCATACTCGACGCGGGCTGTGGGACCGGCAGAAACCTGAAGCCTCTACTGGCGGCCAGTACAACTGCCATCGGAATAGATTTCTCGATCGGTATGCTTCAGGTAGCTCAACGACAACTTGATGATGTCCCCCTCGCGCTCGGCGATCTTCACGCAACTCTCCCGTTTCCAGACGGCGCCTTTGACGCGATCTTGTGTGCTTTGATAGGAGAACATTTGAGCGACCTCGGTTCGGTGTACTCTGAGTTCTATCGAATCTTACGTCCGCGTGGAAGGCTGGTATTTTCTGTTTATCACCCGGAAATGTCGGCGGCCGGGATCGAAGCAAACTTCGAACAACAGGGTGTCGAGTATCGCCTCGGCGCAATTCACTATTCGCTGGCAGATCATCTTCAGCTCCTGGATGAAGCAGGATTTGGAGGAATCTACGCCCAGGAATTCAACGGCGATAGGGATCTGATCGAATCTGTTCCGGCAGCTGAAAAGTACCTGGATTCTCCAATACTGCTGGTGTTAGCTGCATACAAGGTCTAACCACATTATCGATCAATCCACCTACCTCAGTTGCAACTTTCGTACGCGCAACATAAAACTACACCTCGCTCGAGGAGGCTCGAATGAAAACACTGAAAGCACGCGCAATATCAACAGCCATGGCTCTCTCATTTGCGGCACTCGGTGTCTTTACGATAACCAATCAAAGTACTGCCGAGCCCCAAGGTCTCAAAGCGCTCGTTGGCGGCACGCTCATCGACGGGTTTGCAAGCAAGCCGATTCGCAACAGCGTAATCATCATTGAAGGTGAACGGATCAAAGCTGTGGGACAAGTCGGCGTTCTTCCGATTCCAAAAGGGACGGAGGTCATCTCCACCGAAGGTATGTCTGTCCTTCCCGGACTTTGGGACATGCACGTCCACCTGATGATTAATGGTCACAGCGACTATGCTCATTGGGACAAAACCTATCCGCCATTGCAGGAGTCAGTGATCATGCCTGCTTCTGCAAAGCAACTGCTCCTGGCCGGAGTAACGAGTGCACGTGATCTCGGAGGACCTCTGAAGGAGAGCCTCTCGGTTCGAGATCGAATAAACTCCGGCAAGCTTCCTGGCCCAACGCTGTACGTCTCGGGACCTTTTATTCAACATGAGCCTTATCCCGGTACTGAATACTTTCGATGGGGGGTAAACGGGGCATCAGACGCTCGTGAGAAGGTCCGCAAGCTCGCTGATGCAGGCGTCAACTGCATCAAGCTGATCGATCAGGATCAAATGACATTGGAGGAGGTACAGGCAGTAGTCGACGAAGCTCACAAGCACCGCCTCACAGTAGTCGCACACTCGCACCGGCCCGACGAAATTCGCAGAGGACTTCAGGTCGGTGTGGATTGTTTCGAGCACACTGGTCTTGCCGCCTCACCAGAATATCCCGCAGATATTCTGGCAATGTTGCGCGAGCGTACGGCGAAGATGAACCTTGGCCCGCTGTTTTGGACGCCGACTATTGAAGGATTACTAAACTACGAATACACCCGCGACAATCCTGAAGCACTTGATGATCCATCGTGGCAGGTGGGATTGACCGAGCCCATCATTGCCGACATCAAACAATCGCTTGCGCACCCGGAGCGTCTTTCCTATTTTCAGATCACACCAAATCGAAGACCTACTTTGAAACGCAAGTTCCAGCAGCTAAGTGAATCGGGTGTCGTCCTACTCATAGGAACCGACAGTGGAATACCAATGAAGTTTCACAGCCAGAGCACCTGGCATGAACTCGATGCGTGGGTGAACCAGTTAGGAGTAGACCCGATGATGGCAATTCGCGCGGCGACGTACTGGCCTTCGGTGCTGATGCGGGTGGACAATCAAGTTGGAACGGTCAGCGAAGGCAAATACGCGGACATCATCGCAGTCCGCGGAGATGTTCTAAGATATATCGACCTCCTCCAGAATGTTACAATGGTCATAAAACACGGAACCCGGTATAAGTGATGCAGCGACCTCCGAACAGAAGCACGCCGTCCGTTCTATTCGCTCGCGGAACCTCCGAATGGATCAAGCGAGTCAGCGAAAACCACAAACAGCTCACCTCACTCAAACTTTCGAGTGACCAGAAGAAAAAGCTCGAACACTGGACTGAGGCTGAGTTCATCCATTCCACGCTCGCACTTGAAGGAGTCAATCTCGACAGTGAGAGAATCGCGCATCTGGTTTCTTCTGAACCCGCAGTTCAAACTGATGCCGCGAACGGAGCAGCCGCATTGCTGACTTCTTTGCGCAGGATCGCAGCGCTGGCTCGCGTACAAGGTAAGAGCGCGGAACTCACAACTGACCTCATTCTGGACATTCATAGTGCGCACGACGCAGGTTTCCGAAAAAGTCAGGGCATAATAACCGCGACCCGGAAGCCACCTCCACCAGAGCATTTGCCTGCGCTTCTCGAGAGCGCTTGTCGATGGTACACCGCGGACTCCTTTGCGGAATTGAATCCGATTGAACAGGCCGCGTTAGTCCTGCTTCGGCTGATCGAGATTCAACCGTTCGAGGAAAAAAATGAACAGACGTCGTTAGTTGCGGCAAGTCTGTTTACTTTGCGCAGCGACCTGCCGCCGCTGGTAATCAAAGCCGAGATGAATGCGGAGTATTTAGTTGCGCTTGATGAGGCGACCAGGATGAATACAAAGCCGATGGTCGAGCTGCTGGCGTGGGCTGTCGCAGACACACTCGAAGAATCAATCAAGCAAGCATCCTGAGGAGAGGAGTCCACGTAGTAACGACTTCAGTCGTTCCTCATTCAAATACGAACAAGAACGACTGAAGTCGTTACTACGTGAGAAAAGGCGAGTGCTCAGAGAATAGAAGAGTGCTCTAAGCTCAGTTTCGGTGCTTTGCTGGCGGTTTACCCTTGGCCGCAGGCTTCCGGTAATAAATCTTAGGCGTGATACGTTTTACTCGAAGGTGTGACGGATCGGTCCTGATGGCCTCGTACTCAACAGGAACGGGTTTGCCGCTTTCATCAAGCTCGTGAATTGTGAACCCTTTGTGATCAGGGTGAATGCTTACAGGGAGCACCCCGTGCAAGCTGTCTTCAATATAAGAACCGGTGTAGCGGCCCTTATCCGGCAGGTAGGTCAGTATCCAAAGCCTGGTGAAATCGATCGGGCCTTCCGTACTCAAATTCTTCATTAGCGCGATGTAATTGTCTTTTGGCTCGCCCTTCTTCGGTTTGGTCTGATCGAAAACAACCCAGCCGGTGAATCTGCGGCCCTCGCCCTCGAGCCACAGTATTTCGTCAGGAGTATCGAGCTGCACCTGCTGCGCTCCGACCCAACCGGCGCGCAGGACTTCCGATTCCGGGAGGCGAATCTGATACCAGATCACTGTGCGCGTTTCAGGTTCGTCGGCATCTTCGCTGTCATCGGAATCCTGTTGCTTCTCGGGCTTGAACACAGTCCGAGCCTTGCCGACGATATCGACCATCATTCCGCGACTGAGATACGAAATCACGTCGCCGCCGGCCTCTGCGCGAAGTTTTGTTTGCACCTTCAGGCGTCCGGTGCCTTGCGAGGTTATGCTCTTGGATTTCTCGAATAATTCCTGGGTCTTGTCGACAATTGATTTGTTAATAACGTATCGAGCTTCCACCCAGCCCTCGGTTGCGTCTTTACTCTTTGTTCGGACCTTGTACCACTCACTTGTGCGGGTTGGGGTCTTGACCTGCGCCTGTTCGAGAATTTCTAGACGATCGCCGCGCTTCACTTCCGCAAGGTCAAGAGCAGCGAGGGCGGTTGATGAACGTATCTTCAGCTTTGGAACGTTTACGATACCCTCATCAATTTTTGAATCTGATGGGAGCAAACCACAAGCAGCGCTAAGAACAGCGTAGAGTGCTACCAGCAGACCAATGACTAGTCTCTGGAATACGATTGACTTCAACAATACTGACGATTTTTGCATGCAGTGATTGATTTGAAACTAGCCGAGGGGCTCTCGGCATGTCAAGCAATGGGGCAGGTAACAAACGTAGGAGGCCGATAAGCGTGGTCGGCTCCGGACAAAGGAAGAATCCGATTGCCCGGAGCAAGGCCGATGGATATGCAAAGAAGATCTAAATTACTTCGCTGATCCTTCAAGTTCCCCAAGGATCGAGCGAACTTGCGTGGCATCCTTCTTTCGCCATGCTTCCGCCAGATCGAGTACCTTCTTCTTCATCGCTTCGTCACTCGCGACCGAGCAGTGTGACTTCGGGTCGTTCCACAGGAGGCCGTCGTTGATAATCTCCGAGGGATGTCCGAAATAGTCGATCAGAGGATCTTTGGCGGCCATTTGAGAAAGACGCTTGATGCAATTTGGAACGCCTTTTGGCACTCCAGCCATAGCGGCCTTCTTCTTTGGTTTTGGCTTCGGCTTGGCGGCAGTTTCGGCTGGGGCTGGCGCGGGCGCATTTGCCGGTTTGGCCTGAGGTGGCGGGGGCGGAGCCTTCTTTTTAGCGGCCGGTTTGTTGGCGTTTCCTTGTGCGACCGCCTGCGACGATGCCTGTACTACAAGCGCCAGAGTAGCAACTGCGGTGATGCAAAACGTCACGAGTTTCACTCTCATATTTAGAAACCTCCGTTGATGTGCGTCCATCGCGCAAGCCTCACGCGATATAGTTGGGGAAGGCAAATAATCAGGACGGACAAATTCATTATCTCCCGCCCGCCGATTTACGCGCGAGGATTATACGATGAAATTCCTCCAATGTCAGGGCGGTTTCGATCAGTTTCCGTACACGGAGAGGTCGCCCGCTTCAGCCTTGCCCAATTCCGTTCATCTCTTGCGCATTCGTTCAAGCGCCTGCCGAAACGTCCCCCGCATCTGATCGAGTTGTTCAGCGAGGTGATTGACCTCGTCCTTCAGGAATTCTGCTGGAATCCACCTCGCAAGAAACGGTTCCCGATCCCGGGCGAGTGTACTCAAATCACCCAGGCTCCATCGGCCGGCGGCCTCTTTCAGATCTTCGAGCCGCGCTCCAATTGCGCGCCCAAACACGAATCCGGCCGCTGCCGCCAACAGCGTCGCTACGCCGCCAATCAGAATAGCGATAGTTCCAGCGACCCCTTCCATCTCTCCTTCGGAACGCGCAACGCCAATCGCGCCTATTTGGGATCCATCCAGCGCTTTCAACGGTTGCCAGGCGACAACGTAGCGGTTCTCATCATGCCGAAAGGCCTCCTCTGTCTTGGAGACATCGCGAATTGCTCCAACCAAAGCGGGACCGCCGGACGCCTCGCGAGTGTAGCTCGACGGTACGCTCGAAGCCACAATTGCTCTGTCCAGTGAAATCACCGCCCCGGCTTCCTCACCGGCGTACGAAAGAATTTGTCTGGCCTCTGCGACCAGCGGCGTTTGCAGCGGGCTCGAGCTTGCCCGAGATTTGTAATAAGTGTTGAGCATCTGCCCAATCAAAACTATCCCTACAAACCGTCCGCTGCTGAAGATCGGGGCGCAGGCCTCGAGCATCAGCGCCTGATCCAAAGTTGTTCCATCCAGCAGATGAACCTGCGCTATCCTGTCCAGACCTAATCTCGTATAACGCTCACCACGTTCAACAAGACACGCAGCAGCCGGTATGTTCCCTCCTGATATAACCCGCTCCGCGAGGGCGTTCTTATCTCCCGTATCAAGCAACGTTTCTCCGGTTGCTGGTCGGTCGTTGTGTCGAGCAATGACTCTACCAAGGGGGTCGGCGACAATCACAAAATCAAGTGAAGCTTCACTCTGGGTTCGTGGTAGTTGGTCTTGTAAACGCGCAAGCGCTGCCGCATTGTTTCGATCCAGATTGTCGGCACTGACCAGCGCGCGGTTTGCCACTTCATCAGCCAGCGTTTGAGCGACGGCGCGTAACTCAATCAGCCTCTTGTCACAGAGAGACGCAACCACGCGAGCATCGCTGCGCAGATGCTCAAAAGCCTGGCTGCGCGTTCGGGAGGAAGCCTGAGAAATAACCAGGAGAGAAACTATGACGAGGGGAATGAAAGCGGCGAGAGCGCAGAGGACTGCAAGCTTCAGGCTCAATCGCATAAGAGTCCGTGGTCAGAAGAGAGATGATGTGAACAGTCCTAATACTTCACACAATCTCTGCGTGGATGGTTTTCCGGGGACTTCGGTGACGCTTTTACTTCGCGTCCTTCGCACATCGAAAGCCAACTTTGGGGTAGGGTTGGCTGCCGTCAAGATATCCTCGGTAGGCCGCATCGTTGCTCTTGCTTCCGTCGTAAGCCCCGCCGCGAATCACTCGAAAGGTTGTGCCCGGCGTGAGGTTCAACGTGCTCTCGGTGTTTCCACGGTAGACCTTGATTTCATCGGCCACCCATTCCCATGCGTTGCCGATCATATCAAGCGCTCCCACTGGACTTGCGCCGTCAGGATACTGGCCAACCTGCTTTACACCCGCGGGATATTGCTCCGAACTGATCTTATCCGGCTTTTGACCGATGTTGGCAACGCCTGTTCGCCATTCATTTCCCCAGGGATAAATTCGAGCTTCCGCGCCCCTTGCGGCCGCCTCCCATTCAACTTCAGTGGGTAAGCGTTTGCCCGCCCAGGCCGCGTAGTCAGCAGCATCTTGCCAGGTCACACCCGTAACCGGCCAATCGCCTTTGCCTTCAGGAAAGGCGTTGCCGGTCCAATTACTCGGTGGCTTGCGACCGGTAGCGTCTACGAACTTCTTGTATGCTGCATTAGTGACTTCCGTCCTATCGATGTAGAAAGGACGAACGTCAGCCTTGTGCTCGGGATGCTCCAGTGGATCAGCGCCATCTCTGCCGATCGTGTATGTCCCGGCATTAACGGAAATCATTCCCTCGGGAATCACCGGCGCCGGCGGCTTCTCCGGAACGGGCGTTGGCGGTGGAGGCTGTTCAACAACCACAGGTGGAGGAGGGGGTGCAGGTCTCGCTCGACCAAAGAGCAACCACCCAACATATCCTGCGCCAGCCACCAACAGGAGGATTACGATTCCGGTCGCAATCGCCACTCCGGTCTTCTTTGGAGGCGGCTGAGAGGTCACTTGCGATGAATCGATCTCAGACTGCGATAACGCTCGAGGAGCCGGTTCCGATGCTGCTGGAGCTTGTTTGGAGGGTTGGCTTATTTTCCCGGTTGCTGCAACGCGGTCGGCCGTTGTTCCCGCAGGCGCTTCCATCACTCGGGTCGGTTCGCTCGCCACCCCTGGACGTTCAGGAGAAATCATTCGAGTTCCAACGTCATCTGCTGATGGCTGCTCCTTTGACGCAGGTCGATGCGCAGGCGACACGAAAACCGCGGTCTTGCTCTCGGAACCGGCTGGTTGCCCTTCCGACTCGGATTCAGATGACAATCCAAGCGTGGTAGGCTCGTCCTCTGATTGCGGAGGGGGCGGGACTGCCGCAAACTCCAATGTTTCCTGGATAGGCGTGGACTGCTGATCACCGCCAACTTGCGCCTGTGAATCAGAAGGCTTTAGAGACGCGCTGTCGAGATCCCCGGACCGGCCGGACGGGCCCGGAACCTCGTCTGCTTCGACAGGTCCGGTTATTCGACCCATCTGCATTATTGCCGTCGGCGCCTGCTGCTCAGACCTCGATCCGGCGGTGCCAGGCAGCATACTCGTATCAACGCCGCCCGTGGGGGGGCCGGCTTTGGGATCCTTACCGGTGAATACGACTGTGTTCGCGCCGGAATCTGCGGGATGCTGTTCGGATGATTCGTGGAATTCCTCCAGGTCGGGCAGAGTAGGAGGCTTCTGTTGAATAGTTGTAGCCCCGGCAGGAACGTCGACGACAGCGCGCGAGCCGTGAGTGAAAGGAGCGCCGCATATGCGACATTCACGGGACCCAAGTGG
>Ga0126382_10000914_pt1 | contig 11790 bp, 12 predicted proteins | sample PanSoiMetPlot_30_FD_92548 | JGI IMG/M metagenome (GOLD analysis project Ga0126382, IMG submission 92548) | Tropical forest soil microbial communities from Panama - MetaG Plot_30 | ecosystem: Environmental > Terrestrial > Soil > Tropical forest > Bulk soil | place: Panama | collected 2016-02-17 | reverse complement strand
TCCTGATAGACCTGCACCGTCGATCCGGCCTCCGCCGTGATGGTCAGCGTCGGCGTGCTGTCATTGGTCAGGTGATCGGCGGTGGAGCCGGAGTTGTCGGCAAAGTTGGTGATCACCGGCGCCACCGGCGCGGTATGGTCGATCGTGATCGCGAACGCGCTCGAGCCCGTGCTGACGTTGCCCGCCGCGTCGGTGGCGGTGGCGGTGAAGCTGTAACTGCCGTCGGCCAGCGCCGCCGTAGTGAAGGTGAAGACCCCCGGCGTCGCGGTCTCGGTCGCGCTGCCGACCAGTTGCCCGTTCTGATAGACCTGCACCGTCGATCCGGCCTCCGCCGTGATGGTCAGCGTCGGCGCGGTGTCGTTGGTCAGGTGGCTGGCGGCAAGGCCGGAAATGTCGGCAAGGCCGGAAATGTCGGCAGCGGTGATCACCGGCGTCACCGGTGCTGTCTGGTCCACGATGATCGCGACCGTGGCGTTCACCGGAACGCCAGCCGCATTCGTGGCGGTTGCTGTCACCGTGTAGTTGCCATCGGCCAAAGCCGTAGCGTCCACCGAGCTGATGTTCACCAGCCACGCGCCACTGGCACCCGTTGTGCTATAGGTCTGGACCACGTTGCCGTTGCTGTCGACAAACGTGAGCGTCACGGTTCGGCCATCCGCGCCGGACTCGGTGCCGCTAATGGCAAACCCGGTGTTGGCGGTGCTGGCGTTGATGACGCTGACTCCGGCAACGCCAAGTCTGGCCGCGGTAATGCTGTCGATCGCAATCGTCGGCGGAGCTGCGGGGGTTTCGGGCGTCGGAGGCGGCGGCAGCACGGCTGGGATAACCACGAGGGGAGTATCCGGTACCACCTGCCCGCCTATGCTGCCGGGCTGAATGAAATTGATTGGTATAAGCTGAGGACTGTCGGCGTTGCTTTCGCTCGATCCAGGTGCCCCTGTATCGGTGGGTCCTTGTCCCATCGTCGCGATGCTTCGTGCGTTGAGCTGCTGCGTATACAGCTCGGCCATCCGCGAATCGCTGTTCGGGATTTCGCTCACATTCCCCGTGTCGTCGACGACGTACGTCCTGCCGGGATCGATGACTTGTCGGATCACCACCCCGTTGCGAATGATGTCGAAGACGCCGTGATCCAGGTGCTGGGGCGTGATGGTGTCGTAATCCGGCAGCGGGACGCCTCCCGCTTGGGCCTCGTTCGTCTCGGAGAAGGCCAGGGCCGCCAGCGACAGGATGCCGATTCCGCCGGCTTCGGCGCGACCTCGCGCGCTCACACGCGGCGTCTCGATCCGAAGCCTTCCAGCTTCCGCCAGCTTGCCGGCGATGAAAGCAAACGACCCATGAACGAGACTGAACAGCGCCGAATTCGAGGTGCCGCTCGGTTCGCAGACGAACTCGTTCAACACCAGCCGGGCATTGGCGGAAAGCTCGAAAAGGGTACCGTCGTTGAGAGCGATGTGCACGGCGCAATCTGCGCCGGTTTCGATGACGTCGCCGCGATATATGGCATCGCCTGCTTTGAGCTGAACGGCGACGCCAGCGCGTAGTGCGGCGACAAAACCGACTGCTGTCCTCACGCTGCCGATAGTTTGAGCAAGAGCGTCCTCCACACCCTCAACAGACCCACGCACACCTTGGACATCGCCCGTGGCAGCCCTGCGGAGCATTTTAGCTTCACTTCTGCGGTCGGATTACGGATCGTTATGGCTTATAATCTACTAACGCAGTCTGTTAGAAGACCTATTCCAGGGCAATGGTTGATGCGGATTGCCCCCAATCGTCTCTCGACGATAGGACCTTATTTACCGCATTATCCGACTTGCTTCTGTGAATTATTTCACAGAAGCTACGTTCTGCTGGTGCTATCCTGACGCAGGCTGACCATCAAGTATTTGGAAACAAATATGAAATGGCGGAATCCCCTCGGCTAATCGGTGTTAAGTATTTCAAGTGTTCTTACAACCCGGAGGATGTGATGAGACGTTATACAACCTCTGTTTTGTTGTGCGGCTTGATTTGTTCCATGGGCGCTATCCTTCCGGATTCAGCGCAAGGACAGGACGGTCTCGCTGTAAGACCCATTGGAAAGGTCGTTACCGCCGCGGGTTCGGTCACGATCGAACATGTGAACGCCGTGATTGTTCAGGCTAATCTGCGCGCAGGTGCCGCGCAGACGAAAGCTGGCGACGCCGTCTATCAGGGCGACGTTGTCCAGACCGGAGCCGATGGCAAGGTCGGCATCACCTTCACCGATGGCACGGCGTTCAACGTGTCCAGCAACGCTCGCATGGTGCTGAACGAGTTCGTCTATGACCCGAACAGCAAATCGAATTCGACCTTGATCAACCTGACCAAAGGGACATTCACTTTCGTTGCGGGCCAGGTGGCGAAAACAGGCGATATGAAAGTCGAGACCCCGGTCGCGACGATGGGAATTCGCGGCACCACGCCGCATGTTGAAATCTCGGACAACGGGACCGTCGCATTTTCCACCTTGGTTGAAGAAGGCAGGGGCAGGGCCCCGGGAAAGCGTGCGGCGACCGGCAACCAGCGTCAGGCCAATTCTGGGTCATCGCCGCCCGCGTTCGCCGGATCGGATCTCGACAAGAATCTCACCATCAAGCTCAAGGTCTGCAAGAATTGCTAGGCTGATGTTCGTCGATCCTGCGGTGCAACGCGTGCCGCATCGTAGGGATGATCACCCGCCTCCAACGTCTTCGACGTAACGCCTCGATGTACTCCATGTATCCGAGCAAGACAGCCAGCGGGTTCGGTGTCGAAGCGGTGACACACGTCGTCGTTTCGACCCTTACGCTGCTGCTATTGCTCGGGGCGCCGGCGGCGGCGCAGAACCCAGCGAGACTTAATAACATCAAGTTGTGCAATGGTGCGGGTCGCGCGCAGCTCGATCCCAGGATCGAGGGCTGCACGGCTCTGATCGATTCGGGAGGCGAGGGGCGGCAGGTTCTGACCATCGCCCATAACAATCGTGGTAATGCCTACGCGGCGAAGGGCGAATACGACCGCGCGATCCGGGATTTCGATGAATCGATCAAGCTCAATCCCAGCTACGCCAAAGCGTTCAACAATCGTGGCGTGGCTTATCGGAAGAGCGGCGAGCTTGACCGCGCGATCGCCGACTTCGACAGTGCAATCAAGCTCGCTCCCAACTATGCCGTCGCGTTCGCGAACCGCGGCGAAACCTACCAAAGAAAAGGCGAGTACGAACTCGCTACTCGGGACTATGACGAGGCGATCCGGCATGAGCCCAACCTGCAAGCGGCTTGGAATGGGCGCTGTTGGACCCGCGCTATCAGCGGCGAACTGCAGGCGGCGCTGGCGGACTGTAACCAGGCGCTTCGATTGACGCCAAACGACGCGGCGACGTTCGACTCTCGCGGGCTGATTTACCTGAAGATGGGACAATTCGACGCCGCGGTAGACGACTATGCCTCGGCGCTGCGGTTCGATCCGAAGGCGGCGAGTTCGCTCTATGGACGCGGGCTCGCCAAGCTAAAAAAAGGCGACGCCAACGGCGGCGACGCCGATGTTGCGGCGGCAAAGGCAATTGAGGCGACGATCGCGGATGATTATGCGCGCTACGGAATACGTTAGAACTAGCGGCGGCTTCGCGACATGGCGCATTGTCGCAAACACTCATCGACGATTGAAAACTGTGTGTCGGACATCCGCCAGTTAGACTGCGATAGCGGCCAATCTGACAACGTCAACTTCAAGCAACATTTTCGACGCCGCGATCGGGTCTCCTCTTGCAGCTGACCGCGCGACCGCGGGCGATCCGGTTCGATTCATTCAGAATCCATTCATTTCAGTTCCTTAAAAAAAGGTTATCTACGTGGACCTTAACCCAGGTGCAAAGCGTTGGCGGGAAAGTAGCTCGCAATCGTTCGGGGATCATTGCCGCGACACTGACCGGCATACCGAGTGCGAGGACATTTCGCTATGGCCAAGCTTGCCGCCGCGGCGCGGTCTTTTTTGCTGGTTGGGATCGTCTGTTGCGGCCCCGTCGGGCCAAGTGCACACCCGCTGGAATCGTCTCCGGGTGCCGAAGCTTTGGCTGGCGCGACACCGAGTGGTCAACCGATCGCGGTCGTGCCCGCAAAGAATCAGAAGAACTTCGATCTGCCGCGGCTCACGCTGCTCACACCGCAAGAGGGTGATCGCGATCAATACGTGACAGGTCCTTCAGAGCCTTTTGCCGGCGACCTGTTGATCGCTCCCGTGAGCGATCTGTCGGCAAAGTGGACAGAGCTCCAGGTTCGTATCTCGTCCGAGCAGGAGACACTTGTCGCTTGTCAATCTGACTGGGACAGCTGCCCGGCGGCCGCACGTCGATTCATGGCGATCATTGAACTTGCGCGGCAACGCGAAGGCCGCGCGCGGCTCGGGGAGATTAATCGTGCGGTGAACCTGAGCATCAAGCCCGTGAGCGATTGGGAGCTGTACGGCGTTGACGATTTCTGGTCGGCGCCGCTGGCGACCTTCAGCATCGGAGCGGGCGACTGTGAAGACTATGCGATTGCAAAATATGTCGCATTCCGTGAATCTGGAATTGCGCCTGATGACCTGCGCCTCGTAATTCTCCACGACCTGAAGCGCAACACCAATCACGCGGTTCTCGCGGTCCGCCAAGACCAAGAATGGCTCATTTTGGACAATCGGACGCTCATCATCGTCAATGCCGAGGAGGCTCGACATTATCATCCGCTGATGGTGTTCGATCATCGGGGTGCCAGGGCGTTTGGAACAGTTGCCCTTCTCCGCTGAACCTTGCCGCCAGCCAAACAAGCTATCGGCGGCCGCTTCACTTGCGTGCAGCCGTCCGCCGCCAAGCCAATTTCGATGTGTCGCCTGATCTCATTTCTCATTTTTCTTGGCAGCCGCCGCGAGCTCGAGCTTATTCTGTTCGATGATCCCCTCAAGACGCGCGATGTTCTGAAGAAGGCGCTCGCTGGTGAGGCGCAGAAAGTAGTATCCGAACTCTGGATTCTGGAAATAAATCTCGAGCAGCTTTTCATAGCTGATGGTCAGGACTTCCCCATCCTCTATGCATTCGACTGTCTGCGTCCGTTTATTGTTCGGTGAGAGAAAGCCCAGCTCGCCTACAATGCGTCCGGCCGGAAGCTCGACGCTAATTTCTTTCACCAGACATTTTCCCGTGACGATGAAAAGCATCTCATTGGCCGTTTCACCTTTGCGGAACAGTATATCGTTCTTGCGATATTTGCGTCGTGTCATGAATGGTTTGAGCCAGTCCATCGACAGATCGCCTTGCGCCGAAATCCGCGCCTTCTTTATGAGTTTGAGCATCTGGTAGAGGCGGACAACGTTGATGGGCAGCAACAGAATATACAGAATAAACGTTGTGACCGAATTGGCGAGCACCGCGTAAGCCACGAAGAACAGGTCGCTGATGATAGCGGAGACACGCAACGGCACGATTGTCCGCATCAATAGTGTAGCGACAAAGAAGATCGCTCCGAACAGAGCGAGCACGTTTGCAATGTTGATGCTTGCCAGCGCAAAAGCTTCAAAACGAGATAGCATTGCCTCGAGCGTGAGTCTGCTGGGATCGATGCCGAGCGAAATCAGCCAACCCGGGATCTGGCTACTCTCCGCCAATACGCCGGCTGGAAGATCTGCCATTGTCGCCGGACAGAGCATGCCGATATTCATCGCACTCACCAGACTGCTATCGTGTTCGCGGATCACCCGGTAATTCAGCGACAAGGAATTCCCGATTGCGCAGGCCGCCCTCCTGTCCCGGACGGTTTTCGGATCGGTCGCGAGCGGCGGCAATACTGCCGACAAGGAGACCCATTGAGCTCGCGACAGGCCGGCGCCCATCGGTAGCAGTCGCACTCAGCACGACAAATCCCTCACGGTGCTTGTTTGGCGCGAGCAGAATCGCCTACCGCTGCGACAAGTCGTGGATGATCATGGCGACTGCGGAGAGAAAACGCGGAACCATGCGCCAATGCTCTTGACCGCCGGGAGTTGAATCAGTTCGGCGGTCTGCTGCTTCGCCAAGGGTGCCCGAATGTAGCTCAAGGCTACCGCCTCTTTGACGACCGACTTTAGACCGACGATGCTGTCGGGCGATAGCAACTTCTTCGTAAAGAACTCATCACGGAGGCGGCGGGCGAGCGTTTCGGATACTCCGGCAAACTCGGCGTAACTCTTGAGTGCAGCCGGGTCTGAATACATCCACTCGAGGGTTTCTCGATAGGCACCCATGAAACGAGCAAGAGCATCTTTGCGTTTCTGCAAGGTGTCGGTATTCACGACCACGACACGAACGGTCTTGTCTCGGATGGTCGGCACGTCGTTTGCGCGCGCGACAATGCGAATCTGCCCGCCTTCGATTGCATCTATGCCAAACGGGGGGGTTGCCCAGCCGACGTCGAGTTGACCCGACATAACTGAATCGAACGTGGCCGCGGCACCGTTCTTCGATATCGGCGTTGCCCTGACCCCGTATTGCTTCATGAGGTCGAACACATCGTATCGGCCAGTATCGCCGCTGTTCGGATGACCGATCGTTCTGCCATTGATGTCTTTGATTGTCTTAATCGAGGAGTTCGCGGCCACGTACCAGTAGTTGGCGGAGCCCGTCAGGCTGGCACCGATGATCCGTATGGCAGCGCCTCTGACGTACGCGCGCAACACGCCCATCAGACCTACTGGCAGGCCCACATCGGCCTTGCCTGAGGCCACGGGGAGCTCGGCCTCGCCCGCATCTTCAACATAGAGCAAATCGAGCACGATGCCGTGCTTCTTGAAAATGCCGGCTGACTGACCAAGTTGCGGCGCTGCGGAATCCCAAGCCCCACGTTGCGCAACCGCAAGTCTTAGTACCTCATCAGCCGAGGCCTCAGGCATCAATGCAAAGAGGCCGGCGGCGGCGACGGCATATGTCACACATCGGATTCGTTGCACCGCTTGCTCCAGTTTTCTCGATAGGAATAGCACAGCTCGCGAACGATGTCCCGTACAACACTGTTTCGTCGCTCTCTCTGGAACGAACTCGTGTGTTGATGTCGATGTCTCGTACATGCAATTTTTGTCAGTGTCGAACCACGCGACACATCGAAGCAAGGAATAAGCCAATCCACTCGGATCATGATCGCGACTTGAGCACAACCAACACTAACGCTCTCGGCAGGAGCTTAGACGTATCGAGCAATGATGCGTGTGAGCTAATTCACATATTAGTCGACGGGCTCGCTCGGATAGCCGTAGCCGGCAGCGGCCAACAAGGTTTGCGGAACCGAAGCTGCGGTCAGGGATCTCAATGGACGCCCCACGCCAGCCGATACTCGGCTGCCAGCCTCATCGAAGAGATCACGGCGTGCAAACATGTCTGCGGCCTCCTTTGCGCGTGCGTGGCGGTCGAGGCCGAAGAACGGCTCGATCGCAGCGACTTTGCCGTTGTGCCCGACTGGGTGTACATGATGCTCTCGGCCGACGAGGTCTGTGCGCCGCTTGGCCAACCGGCCGTCCCGTAGCCTCCGGCAGGGTTGCCGCTTGACGGAGGCTCGCTGGCGGATACATGGTTGCGAGCAGCAGATAAGGTCTGTTCCTTGGGGTTGTGAGACCGGGGTCATGGCGCTCGAAAAAGGGACTTTAAAGGAGGCTCGTCATCTCCTCGGGAATTGTCATTTGTTCGGCGGTTTGAACGCTGATGAACGTGCAGCGATTGCCGACCGAGCGCGCATTCGCTCCTACGATGCGGGCGAGACTGTCTTCGCGATCGGATCACCTGGAAGTCAAATGATGGCGCTGCTCAGCGGAGCGATACGGATCAGCGTACCGTCCGCGGATGGCAAGGAGTTGTTGCTCACGATCATTCAGCCCGGAGAAGTGTTCGGCGAACTTGCAGTTTTGGACGGGAAGGAACGATCAGCCGATGCTGTTGCAGAGACAGCATGCACGTTAGCGGTTTTGGATCGCAATGATATTCTGTCGTTCTTCGAGCGAAACCCTTCGGCTTGGCCCAAACTCGTCGAAATCCTGTGTGACCGGCTACGGCGCACCGATCAAGCTTTCGCCGAAGTTGCCCTGATGCAGCTTTCTGTCAGGCTGGCCAAAGCGATGCTGCGAATTCTAAATGGTCAGATCAACTCGGCGGTGACAAAAACGACGAAAATTCAATTCAGTCAACGCGAATTGGCGAATATGGTGGGCGGCGCCAGGGAAAGCGTGAACAGGTGTCTTAGCAAGTGGCAGCGGAATGGGGTTATTCAAATTGTAGAGGGTTCGATTACGGTCACCGATAGGACCGCTCTGGAAAAAATTGCCGACGCCCTAGGCGACCAGGATGCGGAGCCGCGACGTGCGCGGGTTCGCCCCTCGACCTCTCGACGCCAATAGTTCACTGGCAAAGCACCTGCCAGGCCAGCGACCATCCGGCCATGGACTGCAAGAGGCTATGGGCGCGGCCTTACCGCCATGATTCCGATTCCGCAGACGGCGATTTGGCAATGACCGCGGTTGCGCCCAGCGTTGCTTAAACGCTGAAGCTGTCTAACTCGTCAATCTGCCTGTGACATAGGTCACAGGCACGTGCGGACCGCATGTTATAGAGTAGGTACTCCGGTGGTGGCACAATCATACTCGGCTTCCGACGGCTAATTGATCGCATCTATGCTTGCTCCGCGCATGCGGTCGTCGGTTCCATACTGCGAGCTCGAAGTGGGCGGTCAAAAGGGGCACGGAATGGTCAGGGTTGAGGCTCCCCGCGCCGCGGCAGCTAAACGGCCCGATGACTCCGCGTTTACCCGCTCCAGTGGCGCTCAAGAGGTGCGGTCGACCGCTGCCCGGTTCGGTGCGCAAGTGTTAGCTGACGGTGACGGTTCCTTGGCCGGAGGCTCTTGCCTTCGGCATCATGCTACTGAATTGCCAGGCTGCACTTCATGATCACTGTTCCTGAGTTGGCTGCCGAAGCATTGGGCTCCTTCCTGGCGTCCGATATGAAGCGCAGATTCGGTTCTTCGCACGCCCGTCTAACCGAACTCATTCCATCCGTTGCCCGGCTTGCGCTCGAATGCATTGGCAACAGTGACGCGCTTTACCACAATGTCGAGCACACAATGCTTGTGACCCTGGTTGGCCATGACATCATGAGGGGCCGGGCGCTGCTCACCCCCACGCTGCCCGGCGACTACGCACATTTCATCGTGGCGTGCCTTATGCATGACATTGGTTACGTTCGCGGCATCCTCACAGGGGACGGGGATGACAGAGTCGTTATCGACGCGAGAGGAGGCAAAGCGTGTCTGCCGCGCGGATCCTCCGATGCGGCCCTTGCGCCTTACCACGTCGATCGCTCGAAGCTGTTCGTACTGACCCGGATTGAGGCGATCGAGGGCCTCGAAGCCGAGCGGATCGCTCGCGCCATCGAATTCACGCGATTTCCAGTTTCTACTGCTAACGAAGATGAAACAGAGGAAGAAGGGGCGTTGCTGCGGGCTGCCGACATGATTGGTCAGCTCGGTGATCCACGCTACCTGCGCAAAGCCAATGCGCTCTACCATGAATTCGAAGAGGTCGGGATGAACAAGCAGTTTGGCTATGCTACGCCCGCGGATCTGGTCGATCTATATTCAGAATTCTACTGGAATAGCATCTCCCCACACGTTCAGACTGCGGTCCGCTATCTGAACGTGACTTCGAGCGGACGGCAGTGGATTGCAAACCTTTACGGCAACGTCTTTCGGGCTGAACGCGAGGGGCCTGTCGGTCTGCAGCAATAGATTACGTAAGTCCTGGTCGCCTGTGTGAAGGACGGCACCTCTCGTCAATCGCGAGCATGACGTTGTCATCATTGTTCTCCGAGCCGATTCGGAGGCCAGATTGACGTCAAGCGGCTATCTTGGTCGCGATCAAAACAATCGCGCGAAAAATGAAAACAGCTATTAGGCATGTGATGGAGAGCGAATCTTTGTGTTCCAAGGCCACAACCTGTGAGAACGGAAATTCGGGCATCCTATCGTTGTTCCGGTCCCGCCGCAGTTCTTGCAGTCGCGCTGGCCAGACTTACCCGTTCCGTAGCAGCGCGCGCACAAAATGGAGCGCAGGTGGGTGCCGCACTTAGGGCAAGGATCTCCCTGTTTCGTTGTGTTGCGCATCGCAATGTCCCCGTTTTGAAGAGCCGGTTATCCGAGTTGACCACACATGTGCCAGGCCGTGTGTGAGCCTTCTCACAAACAGATCCGTCTTCTCGCTAGCCCCCTGCGCCAGCAAGATCCGACGGGTTGCTCTTCCGTGAACCAGCGCCGCTCCGTCCATCTGGCGCCAAAGATGAATGCGAGCCATCTCGGAGAACCTCTCGGCACTCAGGTCTTCGGCGCCATCTCCGCTGCGCAGATGTGGCCTTTGGCGTTCACTCGCGGAACTGCTCCGGGTCGCACGTCGGATAGGGATCGTCCTTTTTCACCCGCCGCACCGTCACGCCACGTTCTTACGAAGGCGGCGGCCATCGGCCCCGCGGTGGTGCGCCTGCTCGCGCTGTGAGGCGGATTGAATTGCAACGGAGAAAGAAAGGCCCCGGGGGGAGGAAGTGCCCGGGGCATGGCGACCGTCTTAAGCTGTGGGGAGGCTCAATCGGGCCGCCGGGAAATTTCATCGCAGCTGGTCCAAGTACCGCGATGCTTGGTGGTCCGCAACGAGGGCGCCTTACGCAGGAATGTACGCCCACGACAACATGAACAGCGTGACTAGCGCTGAATGGATCACGATCCACTTGCCATCCGAAGTTAAGGTCATGGCGGCCCTCCATCCAATCGGTATGACTGGAATGTACCAAGTGAATGCCGCATCGCGTGTGATCTGGGTCACTGGCAACCAAAATTTCGGCAGCCTTTCCTCAGGCTATCGGTGCGCCCGCGAGCCTGCTTCGGGAGTGTTGGCGCAAGCATCAGAATCTGCTAGGTAATTTTGCCTTGGGGCCGATCCTTACACAGCGCTCACACATCGCAGATGGCTGGAATTGCCGTGTCCCTATGGGCCCCGTGAGGCGCGAGTGCCTAGACCGAGTGCTCTCTTTGGCGAAGCGCACCTACGGCAGATTCTGTCATCTTATGCGGTGTACAATAATGAAGTGCGCACTCACATGGCGTTGAGGAAAGATGCGCCGCTGGGGCGGCGCGTTCAGCAATCTGGCGTCAGGCTAATGGATGTCGAGGGGAGAGCGCAATAATTGCACAGTCGCCATCAGCACGTGCCGTAGTTATTTAACTCTCTTCCATACCGCAACAGTCCGAGCATCCTGTCCATCCTTTGGGTTCCTACTGATAGCGGTCGTGATGGTCAACGTATCGCCATCGAGTTTGTAAAACCGTACCTGCTCGGTTCCTGTCCAATTTTGATTCGAGGAGAATTCGATATGATGGGTGATCTTATCACCTGCCATCGTGTAAGTGCCGGCGTATCCTATCGTTGTGCCGATCTTTATTTTTCTATCGTTCGGCGGCACGGGACCACCCGGCCACATGCGGTCGTCTATTGTTAGGATTGCGTGCATGCGACCTTCCGGCAAATAGCTAATGTAGCCATCGGGCTTTTCACCAAATTCGTTGTTGCGCTGACCTGTGGCAATCACTTCCCGCACAAATGATTGAAGTCTCCATGTGCCCAGAATGGAAGTCTCCGCAGCTGATGCAGGAAAGGACAGAATAAGAAATAGACAGATCAACCTTGCGGCGTGCCTCTTCATGGGGTTCACCTCTTCGATAGGCCGGAGCACAAGAAACCAGCTGCACGATAGCAGAT
>Ga0126382_10000911_pt1 | contig 11829 bp, 10 predicted proteins | sample PanSoiMetPlot_30_FD_92548 | JGI IMG/M metagenome (GOLD analysis project Ga0126382, IMG submission 92548) | Tropical forest soil microbial communities from Panama - MetaG Plot_30 | ecosystem: Environmental > Terrestrial > Soil > Tropical forest > Bulk soil | place: Panama | collected 2016-02-17 | reverse complement strand
TTGTCGAGGGTGTCGGTCAGCTTCAGTTTTCCTTCCTCGACAAGCTGCAGGATCATCACGGCGGTGAACGTTTTTGTGATCGAAGCGATCCGGAATCTGTTCGCCGCCGTCAAAGGCTTCTTCGTGGTTGCATCGACCTGGGCATAACCGATGGCGCGGGTGTAAAGAACCTTGCCGTCTTTGGCGATGACGGGGCTCCCCATCGCCTTATTCTTTTCGGCGAGCCGGTCAAAACACTGGTCCAGTTTGGCTTTGTCCAGCGTCTGGGCTTGGCCTGCCATAAACAGTGACAGAGTCAGTAACATCGCGAATAATACTTTAGTTTTCATATCTGCCTTTCACACCGATCAAGCAGCGCTGACTGGCCGGCAAGTTAGTCCTGACCTCCTTAGGCAACGTGCTTCCTTTCGTTTAGTCCCCGCGCTTTTCCCGTTTAGTGCGTGTCCATCTTACGCCGCGTCCGGGTGAGATGCTTGAGCTTGTTGTGAGAAAACTGTGAGCCGCGTTAATGGTGACCGTGACTCACGCAGCGATACTCACCGATCAATGAACCAGCGAGTCATTCAGGCGCAAGGACAAGATCGATCTGATTCAAGTCGCAGATCTGTCGCCGGGTTGCTTCGGATGATTCCAACAGTCGAGCAGATCCCGAGTCCGATTGATCCAAGAGGCGATGTAGATTGCCGTGAGTAGCAGGGTGGTCTAGCCATTCGAGAGGCGCGGCGAGAAGAATGAAAACAAGCAAGAGTCCTTAGTTCCCTAGAAGGAAAAGGGCCGGAGACGATTGTCCGACCCAGTTTCGGCCTAAAGCGTGTAGCTGGTTGCGGGGGCGGGATTTGAACCCGCGACCTTTGGTTATGAGGATTACAATTAATTTGCTCGTGTTTTGCTTTCTTTAGATTAACTCACCGAGTCTTGTCGGGTTTAGCACCGCATCGTAGGCTGTCGTGCCCGAGTTGTGCCCGTGATTGTGACGACGAGTCAAGATCTCTTCTTCTCGTAGAAACGCTCGACACATGATGGCAATGAAAACGCTTACCCAATTCGCGATCTCGCAAGCGAGCATCCTATCTGAACCCCGGGTATCCGACAGCGGTCACTCGAACATGATTTGCAGGAAAGTTCGCGGGCAGAAAACCGAAGCGGTTGGCTCGTCTCGCTCTCTTACAATAACGTATTCCCTTATTAGCAGGAAAACTTTGCAGTGAATGAGCTTGGACAGCCGTGATGCCCGTTACGAAATAAGTCCTTCTTCCCATTTCTCCACGCTAACCGGAACCTCGCCTTCTAGCAACGCGGCGAAAGCTAACAATGTCTTACGTGCGTCTCCCAACGGATAGTAAAATGCTTCCCAATTGTCGCTGTCTTCCCCGTCATGGTTCGCGATGATATACTGAAAATGCCAGGCCTCTTTGAGTTCCTTATAAGCGCTAGAAGCGCGTTTCTCGACATTCTCAAGATCCTTCAAAGACAACTCCGCCTTCTGACGCCGAGTGCGCCTCAACAGTTTCCGGCGCATCACATCTGTCACGAGTTCCGGTAACGACACATTATGCTGTGACGAAAGGTAGAGGATCTCTTCCTTAGACAGAGGCGAAAGAAACACGCTGAGTCTGTTTACATGCTCAAGACGCGGATGAGTCTGAAGCGTTCGGCCCACAAATGGGTTTCCCTCGAAGAACGCATTGCTAGTTTCAAGTAGAGCCGACAATTCTTCCAGATCCAGACCCTGTAAGTCGCCTCTCACGTCCAAGACCACATAGCGTGGGTCACTGCGCAACGCCTCTATCTGCTCGCGCGTGCGGAAATGGTAGTCTATCCCATCCATCTCGCCCGGACGAGGAACACGGCTGTTAAAAAGAACGAGCTTCTGGAGTGGTTGGCGCAACTGCGGAAAGAACCGTCCAAGCGCTCTCTCCAACGGGCTCTTTCCAACGCAGGAAGGTCCTGAAAGAATAACCAGATGCCCCGATTGCTGAGAACTCATACTGTAATCCTCGACTTACTCGCAAACCAAAACAGCGATTGTGACTAACAGTGCTCAGCAGGTGCAATGCAAAACAGCATACGTGTCCTTGCATTTTAGATCATCGAGCAGGCGACAGGCTTCTCTCGTCGGCACAACGATGATTTCAATATGGCGTAGCTCCGCCTCCTCATTGACCTCCGGTGTGACGGGCAGGTTTCCGTAGACGCCTGTCCCAATGATCAAACACGTGCCGCCCCAGGGGATTGACTCCTGGGTTGATAGGGGAGTATGGCCATAGCGGTCACGCAAAGATTTCGAGGGCTTCTTATTGCGTTTCGATACGTGTCCAGCTTCAATCACCACATCATGTCCGTAACGCTGGCCGTCAATCTCGATCTCGCCAAAACACGTAAGCTTAGCTTTCATGATGTTGCCTCCGATCTGAAGCGCTCTTGGTGTGCAAAAGATCGAAAGCGATAATTCGGCGTGCTTGGGTGAGTGAATCACAAGCTTATTTACAGCTGACTTGCAGCCTCCGCGACCAGCCGAGTCGATCGATCAGTTGATGCTTTATTTTTCTGCGCTTCTGTTGCATGTTCACACTACTCTTGAGTCAATGTCCTTACAAGATTCGTAGGCGCTTCTCGTGGATAGGCAGGTCGAGCTTAACAGGACAGGACTTCCATTCTATTGGCGGTGCCTGAGTTTCAGCTCCTGGACCTTATTGTGGACCATTGCAGCTTCCCTCTTGTCGCGGTACGGAGTATTTGAAATACAGATCGTGGCGAGCCGAATGTATCCTGAAGATGAAGGGGTCGGCTTTTCAAGTTCAATCAGTATGATCGCTACTCAAACAGAAAGGGTCATCGCGCATCGCCTACATTGCCGGCGATAAAGACCGCGCCTTCCGGCGTTCGCGAAGCACCGACCTCAGCGAATTGATTCAAAACCCGGTGCGATTGGTGATGGGCGATGCTCGTCCGGCTGCGCGTGTGAGCGGCGAAGGGGTAGTGGAACTATTCGCGTGGGGAGACCGACCCGGGATAGGCTTTGCATATTCTTAATTACACTAAATCCCAACAAGACGCGCGGATTCTTCCGGCCATTCCATGCGATAGGCGCGCAGAAGGTTGAGTTCGAAACCGCTACCGGAAAGAAGATCGGCAAAGTGCTCGCGTTGCGCTCTGGGCGGACCTTGCCCTTCAAGCAAATTGAACCTTGCCCTTCAAGCAAATTGATGGGACTCTGTGTTTGAAGTTCCATCAGTGGTCGATTATGAAGTGATTGCATTGACGTGATAGCAGGAGCCCCGATTATGAGATCAATAAAGAAATCTCTTTGCCTGTCATTGGCTATGCTCCTGACTCTGCTCTTTGTGCGAATCGGTTTCGGGCAAGCGAAGAAGAGCGGAAGCCCGGAAGAAAACCTTCCCAAGGATATTGTCCAGTTGACTGCGTTCGGGGAGCGGGCCGTCTGGGCGCCTGATGGCAAGCGCATTGCGTTCATGGAGAAGAGCTTCGGAGATGCTTTTGAGATTGACCTCAATACCAGGTTGATTCGCTTGCTGACGGGTCACTTCCGTCACGAAGGGTTCCTGCGCATCCATTATCTCCCTAATGGCGATTACTTCCTGATCGGCGCAAGGCAGTTCACCGACATACGCGTCACTCGATCACGCGACCAGGAGATGTGGGTGATGAAGGGTGACGGCAAAACGGCCCCGACCCCGCTCAATCATAAAATATCTGAAGGCGTGGCAATCTCGCTTAAGAGGATGAAGATTGCCTGGTCGAATACAAGCGGCCAGTATCCCGAAACAATAGCGAACGGCGAGTCTGTGCTCTACACCGCCGACGTGGTTTACAAAGATGGCGTTCCCGCTCTGGCTAACAAGACAGAGATTCTAAGATCCAAAACGAATGTATGCACTCTCGAAGCCCAGGACTTCCGCAACGACGACACAGAACTGATATACACATGCTATCGCGCTCCGCAGTATGCCGACGTGATGGGTATTGACTTGAACACTAAGGCGGTGACGACCTATCGCAAGATTGTGGACGAGTACAACGAAGTCGAAGGCATCTCGCCTGATGGAAAATGGGCTCTCGTGGAATCTAGCCGCGAACAGGGATCGAATCGTCAGAACTCAAGGTACATTGATCTGTGGAAACTGCGGCTTGAGCCGAACAGCGCGGACTTTGTCCGGATGACGCACTGGGGAGACTACGAAGGTTACAAAGCATCTAATCCGGTCGTCAGCCCCGACGGAAAGTGGTTTGCGTTTCAGTCAGCGCGCAATAACGAGCCGGCCGGAGTCGGCCACGGAATATTTCTCTTCAAGCTCAAGTAGCGATCCGATTTATTTGTTGTTATAGAGTGCTGTCTTCGATTGCAGATTGGAGTGAGTTGGCAAGAAAATCGAGCCTCAATCGGATGCGCATAACACAATCTATGGCGTTGATGGCTCGCGCGTGTATCTCGCGGGTTTGAAGTCGCCGCTGCTGCTGTCGCGGATACCAAGACGCAAGACGGTTGTGAATAAAGTCGGGCAGATCAGCAATTCGATCCGGCCTTTTTACGATCAATGGAAGCCCGCCGCTTTGCTGTGTCAACGTAAATGAGCTGCTAGGATTTTAAATAGAAGACGAGCAGTAACCATGTCTTCGATGCTACGAAGATGCCGCCGAAGCAAATGATGAGCATCAGACTGCGGGACCAACCAGGTTGGATCACATTCAGCATCGACGGCCGTCACGCATATCCTTCGACGGGCGATGTCATGCACTCTGACCAAACTCATCGTGGCCACTATGTAAGACGAGACCGGCCATCATGTTCAGAGCGAGAAATTATTGGAGAGAGTCTTCGCCGGCGGAAGGCCCGTTCGCGCGGGAGATCAGTTCGGCATATGTCAGAAGCGTTAACGAAGATCTGGGAGACTCGGAATGGAGAAATCAGAGCTAGACGCGAAAGATGCTTCGAGGCGCAGCTTCTTGAAAACGGTCACCGCGGTTTCGGTTGCGGCGATTCACCCAACTCTGATCAGAGACACGAAGTATGCGCCATCAGAATCAACAAACAATCAAGCACAATCCAAGGCGGTCGCTACGCGGTCGCCTGACAGCCGATTCGTAGCGATTCAAGTCGGCGCTGTCTCGTTCGTTGACGAAGGCGTTGAGCGTGTGCTCGACATTCTGCAGGAGAAAGGGCGCGTCAATGCGTTGATGCTTGCGGTATTCACATACGGGCGCGGCATCGCGGGCCGCCAGGTACCGGGCCAGCCTTTGCCGGACCACGGCGCGCAGAAATACGATGCCGATACTTTTCACGGCGGGAGCTACGCCGCGCTCCATCCACAATACTACGACAAGACCATACTAAAGAACCTTCGCGCGCCCGATCTTGGCGACTTCGACCTGCTCGCTTCAGTAATCCCGAAAGCCAAAGCCAGACGCATACAAAGCTACTGCTGGCTCGAAGATGTTTACAATCCGCGATTGATTCCCGGTTTTGAGAGAGTGGCGGAAGTTGACATCTACGGACGACGCACTGGACAAGCATGCCTCAATAATCCTGATGTGCGCAGTTTCCTCAACTCGCTGGTTGAAGATTACGTCAAGTCATATGAAGTAGACGGCGTGATGTGGGGCTCAGAGCGACAGGGGCCCCTCAACAATGCGATCGGTTCACGCCACGGCGGGTTCAACGGCCGCGCTGAGATCACATGCTTCTGTGAGCATTGCCGCGCGAAGGGAAGGCAGCAAGGCCTCTCAGCCGAGCGGGCACGGCAGGGCTTCGTCGAGTTGGATAAATTTGTGCGCTCGGCGTGGAGCGGCGAGCGCCCCAGCGATGGTTACTTCGTAACGTTCTGGCGATTACTTTTGAATTACCCTGAAATACTTGCCTGGGAGAAGCTCTGGACCGACAGTCTGCAAGAGATCTATGGCGAGATCTATGGGACAGTGAAGTCGATCAATAATAAAGTTCAGGTCGGCTGGCACATCTGGCACAACAACTCATTCAGCCCCTTCTATCGCGCAGAACAGGACTACGCCCAGCTCCGCCATTCTTCAGATTTTCTCAAGGTGGTGATGTACAACAATTGCGGTGGGCCCAGACTCGCTCAGTACATGAAGAACGTCCACTCGACGATATTTCGCGATGCGACGCCCGAAGAAGCGATGAGACTGCACTATCGAGTGATGGGCTACGGCGATGAGCCGAGCTTCGTCAAGTTGCCGACAGCAGGACTCTCGGCAGACTACGTTGCGCGTGAGACCAGGCGAGCGATTCAAGGAGTGCGCGGCGCTACAGCAATCTATCCGGGCATTGACATAGACATTCCGACTGACAAGAGCGAAAAGAAGACCGCGCCTGCGGATGTAAAAGCAGCGGTGAAGGCTGCGTTCAGCGCCGAAGCGCCCGGCGTCATACTGTCGCGCAAGTATTCTGAGATGAAGCTGGCAAATCTGGCGGCTGCCGGTGAAGCAGTAAAAGAAATTGGGATCGGGTAATTAAGAAAATGAAACGAGTTGTGATCATTTTGGCCTCGAGGCATTCTACGCAACGGGGCTTGAATTGGACGAATTGTGCCCGCACGCTTATGGTGGAGTCGTGTATTGACCAGCTCGTCCGTTCTCTGCGCTGAAAGATGGAATCGTTAGAATCGATGATTCTGACGGCAAGCGCCAATGGAAGCCCGGTCCCGAATGGGCCAACCTTGAAAAGGTGCTTTTATCTCAGCCTGAGACCGACGCAATGCCATCGCGGTGGGAACTATATTATCCAGCGCCGCCGAACATTTCATCCAGCCGTGATAGGCGAAGTCCGTCAAATTAACACGATATTGATTTCGTGTTCGAAAGACATCTGTAATCACGATGCAAAACACGATAGACCAAGTAGCCGCAACGGCGCAGGCTCTGAGTACCCAGCAGAATGAGCTAAACTGCGAGCGAGTCAAATAAGAGCGCGGGCGGAGCCCGCGCAACTCCAAAGATCGCTCGTCAGCTTCAGGGTTCGTTAGGCGGTCGCTTCGAGTTGCACGAGATGACGTGACTGCAACTGCAGGAGAACGCTTTTGACGTGCCAAGCTCCGGCGCACGGCAGTGCCGCGAAAAAAGCGAGACCACGGACGAGTTGGGCTATATTGGGAGGCGAGACATCCTTCGCCGGTGATCGTAAGTCTCCGCAATCCGTCTGCTGCTATTGCTCAGTCGGGACGAGGGAAGAACAGCTCATTGCCGTCCGGATCATCGACTTGGAGCGTGTCGTAGCCCCACCACGTTTTCTTGATGGGAACGGAGCGTTCGACGAACTCACGGCGAAGATCTGCGAGTCCTTCCGACGTCAGCTCGATAAACAGACGTCCTCTGTCTCGACGCGTTGCATCTTCATAGAGGATGATCTCGCACTCTCCATGATTTACCTGGCAGACCTTGCCGGCACCGTCCGCTACGTGCCAGCCCTTTTCGAAGCCGAGCATCTCGACGTAGAAGCGAGCCGCGCGATTCACGTCGGAGACGAAGAACACTGGCCGTGTGTACCACCGGTGAACAGTCTGGCTTCTCGACGTATTCTCCGTCATAGTCTCTCCTTCCTGATCCGCCTAACGATCAAGCTCACCTGCCCGGCCCGCGCGGGTGAGCTATGAACCCCCGGAACCGACATCGCGGGACGGGTCAGGTGCAGCGCCTGGTTCGGCGTCGTGGCCAGCGTGCGTGGCTAACGCCCATCCTGCGGCAGCAACTCAGCCAAGATGCCCAGGCGATCCGCGAACTGCTCTTGGACTCGACCCAACTGCTGATTGACTTGTGCGATCCACTTCTGAGCATCGTAGTCCGACTCCCTGCGAGCGGCGATCGCTGCCCCAAGAGTGTCGAGGAAGCGGTTCAGGCCGGGCTGGAGGGCGTTGGCAAAGACGGCCTGCGCTTCGGCGAACACAGCGGCCGGGAGGCCCGCTTGCTCGTCTTGGAGGATTCGCCAGCCGCGGTGGATCGGCTCCCAGTGTGCGACGTCAATCACGTCGCCCCTCGTGACGGCCGCCGGGAGTTCGTGGCCGATGAAATGGCGAATGTCACACAGAGCTATCCACACGCGGCGCGCCGCGCTGACGCGTATTCGCGCCGGTGACTCGACTACCTCTGCGGGTTGAGCGTCCTCGCCAACCCCGAGCGGTTCGTGAAGGTCAGGTACTACGGATTGCTCAGTCCAGGCAATCGTCAACTGCTTGATCGCGCCAGACAGGTTCTGAGAAGCAGAAGCGACTTGCGAGAATCAAAGCGCTCCCTTGAGGCCTCGATTCATCCTGAGTCAAAGCTGTGTCCCCGTTGCGGGAGCGAGATGACGCTTGCCAGAGCATTCAAGACGAGAGGACGTGGACCGCCTCGATTAGAACAAATCGTCTACAACAAAGATTGGATCAGCGATCAACAGAGGGCGTGAGATGCGCCGTCGAGATCGAAGTGTGTTCGATCAACAATGCTGAACACCAATAAGCGGTCGCGCTCAAGCCTCAATGAGCTAGCATTTGTCGACTTGGGCCGGAAACGAAATCACACTGGAGTTTCAAGCGTGATGGAGCTCAAGGAAGTCGGAAAATTTTCTCCGCGGACCGCGATGAACCCGATATCAACAGCAGGGTTTAAAGTCCAAACGTAAATTCGAGTCCGGCTTAGTTCAACCAGACTTGCGCGGCGGCTTGCTGCCGCGAAAGGTTATCGCCTCGGATGCCGCCCCGCGCGACGTCTTATCTTGTTAGGCGGCGGCTGTTCAGCCGTAGCCTTACTACCAGTCTTTCTTTAGCATCAGCTCCTCTAACCTGTACGCATGAAGCATCTCGTGCAATAGCAGGTTCCTGAACATTATAAATACGGAGTAGTGGCTTTACTCTTCGTGCTTCGCCGTCCGTTGCCAATCCCCTTCCGACAGCTCCTTCAGGCGCTCTAGTAGCCGCGCCCGCTCTCTGACGTAGAGGTCAAGTGGTTCTTCCAAGTCAGTGTTTAGTAGTGAACCGGCCTCCCCGTCTGCCGATGGGAGCATAGGTTATGTAGGTTGCAGGATTAGACAGTATCAGCTCTAGCCGTAGAGGTAGCCCGTGTCTGCTGTAGATATGACAAGCGTGTTCGTGAGCGGACCACTTGGTGAGGCTGGGGGGCGCTTCAGATACTGCGGCGGCACCTCGCGAATGAGGCCGATGATAATACGAGGGGCGGATTGTAAAGTACACTTCTCGCTCAATGCATCCATTTTCTTGCCAAAGTCGCTCAACGCTTTCTACGGCGCAAACATTACCAGTCCTCTTTCTCGAAGCGGATGCGACAGGTGTCGGCCACGTATTTGACATCTGCCATCAAGGAAGAGTTACCACACGTCAGTATCACGGTGCGCGCGGGATCAAGCCATTTCTGCAACTCGCGCTTGGAGAGATGCCTTGGAAGCGCTGGGTCTACAGTCCTTTTGAGTGCGGCTTTCGCTAGAGACGTGTCCTCTCCCCTAGCCAAAGCATTCTGAATCTCCTGCTCTTCCCTCAGCGGCATGTCGAATATGTAGCGCAGAAGGTTATTCGCGCGCCCTCGCCCAAGGAGGGGGTCCTCGTAGTCGCAGGCCGTGGGCCGACTGACCGAGGGGACATACATGAAGGGGAAGCGGCGCGCGGCTGCAATCTCGAGCAACTCTTGGTGGTAAGCCAGCTCTTCATAGGTTCGGTTCGTATGAATCAACGTATAGTATACTTTGTCGGTTACACCATTGCTGGCGTCAAACTGCAGCTGCTTAATCATGGACACGAACGGGGCGAGCCCGGTGCCCGATCCAATCAGCAAGACACTTTCGAAACTGCTGGCGCTCTTGTCAAGCGTGAAACTCCCCGCAATCCGATTTACGTAGATGACCTCGTCATCCAACCGCGGCGTAAGTTGGAACAAAGAACTGCTCAAGCGGCCTGGAGTACCCCACTCGCCGCCTTCCAAGACGATATAGAACTCAAGGTAGCCTTTGTCCTGGGTCTCGTAGGGTGCTGATGCGATTGAATACGAGTGCGTGACCGGGCCGAGCTTCGGATTGTTGGATTCGTCTAAATCGAGTACATAATGGAGCGCGCCGTCCGGATCAACAACCGGCTTGGTGAGTCTGCAGTTCTCGCGGCGCAGAGCAATGTATTGGCCAGGCTTGTAGTCCGGGAATCGGCTTCCGCTTTCTGGCATCAAGCGAAAAGTTGCCAAGATTTTGGAGAACTTCTGGAAGTCAACGACAGTTCCCGACTTCAGCTCAGCCATATCTCAGCCCCTTCCCAATCGCGCGTAGCACGACGAAAGCATACCCGATGCCTCCTTTCATTGTCACGATGGCGCTAGGGGCGTATGTTCATTCTGTACGACAGTGTCAGAGCAGATCTCAGCCAGTTAAGCTGGACGGCTCGATTGAGCATCGAGGACGGAGGTGACCATGAGCTTTACCATTCGCGGCGTGGACTATTTCTATGTGATGGTTAAGGACAGGCCAGGAGAAGCGTATCGCTTGCTGGCAGCGCTCGCTGCCGTGGAGGTCAATCTCATGGCCTTCAACGCGATCCCGATGGGTCCCGAGCGTACTCAACTCGTCCTCTTTCCGGACAGCAGCGAACGACTAATCAGTGCTGCAAAGAAGATGGGACTCCTCCTGACCGGCCCCGAGCGTGCCGTCCTAGTCCAAGGCGACGACCGACTGGGCGCGCTCGCCGATATGCACCTGAAACTGTTTGATGCACAGATCAACGTGTATGCTTCCAGTGGGGTCACAGACGGAAAAGGTGGCTACGGTTATATCCTGTACCTAAGGCCCGAGGATTTTCACAAAGCAGAGCTAGTGCTCGGAATATAGTCATGACAATCGCGCGCGGACGGCAACCCGATCTGTCCGGCCTCACCCCAGTCGCTGCGCCCCACTAGACTGATTGATTTCAACTTGTCTCCGGTCCCGCTGTCGGATAAAGGAAAAGCGTCGAGAGGGGTCTGGCTTGACTTTGGATCGCATGACAATGACGGCAAGGCCTTCAAGGAGCATCAATGATACCAATATTACCACCACGCGGGTCCACGGACCGGCTGCTCTTTCGACCGCCCCTCACCCCAGTCCTATTTGACCCCCAGTTTTGGCCCCAAACAGGTAAGTGGTTGCGGGGGCGGGATTTGAACCCGCGACCTTTGGGTTATGAGAACGAAGGAATTCTACCCCGCGTCCTGTTTTCTTTGCTTTAGCTCACCTCAACTACCTCAACTTTTCACTATTCAATACGGTTTTGTGACCCACTTTGTGACCCACGTCCTGAGAAGGGAATCAGTTTCTGCGCTGCAAACCAAACAAAGGATTAAGCGCCTAGGCTCTATGCGACAAATTTGTTTCAGTTGGAACTAATAACATTTGTTATAAACGTACAGCCAATGGCCATTGCGAGGACTACCGCCAAATTCCGCTTTCTGCGAAAGATTCTCAAAAGATTGTTACAAACGGGGGAGCAAAACCAATTCGGTAGGATTGCTCCATCTACTTAATCAGCGCCGCGCCTAAGGCTCGTATCAACTGAGGCAGAAGATTGAGCGTTTGCCCGCGCTCGCTGCTCGGTCACCGCTTCGAGCGACTCGCGGACCTTTGGTAAGTAAGCGGCAAGTATGCTGAACTCGCGCTTCGGCAGACTCAGTGCGTCCATTGGAGCAATGCATCGCACCGTGGCGCTTCGCGTGCTCTGCTTCAGTAGAGCCATCTCACCGAAGTATTCGCCAGGACCAAGCCTGGCAAGACAACGCTCAATTCCATTTTCTATGCGAACGACTTCCGCGTTGCCATTTACGATGATGTACATTCGATCCCCGAGGTCACCT
>Ga0126382_10000910_pt1 | contig 11831 bp, 10 predicted proteins | sample PanSoiMetPlot_30_FD_92548 | JGI IMG/M metagenome (GOLD analysis project Ga0126382, IMG submission 92548) | Tropical forest soil microbial communities from Panama - MetaG Plot_30 | ecosystem: Environmental > Terrestrial > Soil > Tropical forest > Bulk soil | place: Panama | collected 2016-02-17 | reverse complement strand
GAAATACCTCATCGTCCTGGAATGGGCCGGCGACAGGCTGACAAGAATCCGGGATTTCCGCTATGCGCGCTATGTCCTTGACGGTGCCCAGATCGTGACGCTCGATTGATTTTCGCTGCAATCCCGTACGGCTCGGGCCTACCGTCCCCTCTCAAGTTCGAGGGCAGCAAAACTCGCGTGCAAGCAAAGCGATGGAGCGCACCTTGGTTTGGTGCACAACCATCCCTCCGGCGACCCGATGCCGTCGCGCACCGACACCAGATGACCCAGGCGCTGGTCGAGGTGGCACGCTCGCTCGGCATCGCGGTGCACGACCATGTCATCGTCGGCCGCGCTGGCCACGCCAGCTTCCGCGAGCTCAAGCTGCTGTAGCTTGCCGAACACGCTCAATGTGTCGTTCGTCGGCCGAGTTGGCGCCGAGATATTGGCGCGCCTTGATGGGGTTGCGGCCACGACGCTTTGCCCGATGGAGATTGAAGGGATGCGCGAGACCTGTGCTGCATTCTGGCCGCGAGCGCGAGCCGCGACTCGGTCGGCGGCTACGTGAGACGCGCAGCGCCACCACCGCAGCACCCGAAGCCTTTGACAGTCACCATCAAGCGCGCCGCATCGCTCCTTGGGATCGGTAACACGAAACTATACGAGTTAATCGGCGACGGGACGATCGAGACGATCATGATCGGCCGGCGCCGGCTGGCGGTCTATGCCTCCCTCGAAAGGCTCGTTCAACGTCCAAAGGCCTGAGCGATGGTTGTGACGAAGCAGCCTGAGGACGTAGCCACTGGCACCGTCGGCAATGATGCGATGAGAAGCGCGAAGTGCCCTATCGAGCCCATCGGCTTTCCTCGTGGCACCGGTCGCTACCGGCGTCGCTTTGCGCGGACGCGCAGGGTCACCGGTGACGTGAAAGCCGATGAACTGGGTCATGGCGTGCACTCCGTTCGGGGCGCACGCCAAAGGTTCTTTGAAAATCGTTAAAGAATTCTGAGGCGCTCCAGCGACTTGCCCGGCAACCGGGCCGGCCCCGTCCGCATCGGCCAACAAGACCATCAGGCGATCCAGGCCATGATCAGCCGATCGAACTCGAGAATGCGCTCTTTGAGCGTCTTGAGCTGAGCGCCGAGAGCCACAATGCAGGCGCGCGCCACGTCGGGCAGTCGCCTATCGGCTGGATCGGCAACGACACCAAGGAGCTGTTCAACACCCCTGCGTCCGACGGGCGCAACAATGCCAAACTCGGCAAGGTGCGCACGGATCGCGTTGATCACTGCAGTCTGCTGGCGGACGAACAGATGGCGCGTGCGGTGAAGCATCAGGCCGCTCTGCTGCTCCCGCGTCTTGGTGGGAACGAACCGCATGTTAGCGCGAGTGACAGCCTCGCAGATCGCCTCGGCGTCTGCTGCATCGTTCTTTTGTCGCTTGACATAGGGCTTCACGTAGGCCGGCGGCATCAAGCGGACGGTGTCGGGTGATGCCTCCCAGTACACGGCGCCGGATCCGCTCATCACGCAAGCGCCGCGCCCGGGCTAGTTTTGCGACAAACTTAACTCATCGAGGAGTGCCTTTGCGTCCTTTAGGTCCCATGTCTCGAAACCCTCAGTAAACCAGTTGTAGGCCAGGGCGAGACAGTCATAGGATTCGCGGCGACGGTCCTGATTGGCGCCGAGCCTGGCGAGGCTGACAGCCGCGCGCAACTCCCAAAGCCTGGCCTCCTGCTCCCTGGCAATTGCCAGCGCGCGGCGATAAAGCTCTTCTGCGGCGTTGGAATCGCCCTGCCGTAGCATTAATTGGCCCTTGTGCCGATACAGTTCCGCCGCAAACCAGCGCTCCCCGATTCTTTCAGAAATGTCTAAGGCGCTATTTAATAGGGACAAAGCATCATTAACATTCCCTGCAATCTCGCAGCCTTCGGCCACGAGGGCAAGGTGATAGGATATTCGAGTCATTGCACCAGTGGCGTTATATGTGCTCGAACCGCCGCGCAACAGGGATATGCCCTCTGTCACATCGCCGGCCTTGGTCTTGCTCCACCCGCGATAGATTGTCCCAAGCGCCCCATACAAAGGGAAACCCTGCTCGGATGCCACCGCAATCAATTGGCTTGTCCGCTCATCCAGGGCTGCATAGTCGCCGCTGAGGGAAAGTAACCTACAGCTCAGCGCTAAACTCGACACCAAGGTGGGTGGATGTTTCAGCGCCAAAGCCTCGGCTATTCCCTCGTTAATCTGCGCCAATGCCTGATCGGGAAAGCCAAGACAAAAAAGGGCAATTCCTAATTGCCCCTTTGTACCCACTCGAGGGTGGCTTCCGGTTTGACGGCCAAGCGAACCGTGGGAAATCGGATCATAAAGTCTAAGAACCATCTCCAAATGGGACCGAGATGAAGCAAACTTGCCAGTGTACAACAGGGTTCGACCGGAGGAAGCGTGACCCATAATGAGCCCAGCGGTGTCATTGCGCTGACGGCTCATCTCTAGCAAATGGTCGTCTAGGCGCTGCGCCAATTCGAATTCGCCGCGGTATACGTGATAAAAGGACTGCCCGTAGGGAATGTGAAGGAACTCCGAGGGAGAACCGAGGTCCTCCCATAATTCTCTCCCACGCGAGAACGCACGGCCCATTTCTGCAGTCGCTTGGCCTTTGACGAAACGTAGCGCTGCGCCCAAAGCGCTCCAAAACTCAAGCTCTTGTTGCCGGCGCTGGCGGCTGTCCGGCAACTGAGCGAGTTGGTCCAAGCCCTTTTGCAATTGCGCGACCGCTTCGGCCATCGCTGAGCGAGCGGCTGATCTCTGACCGGCCCGGAACCAATAGACGACGGATTTTTCAAGGATCCCAGCCTCGGCATAATGCTGCGCAAAGCGTTCGGGCTGGCTGTCCATCAACTCGGGGGAATAGGCTTCGAGTGCATCGGCGATTTGCTTGTGCAGTTGCGCCCGAGAGCTGTGCAGCAGGCTGCTGTGCGCCGTATCTTGCACCAGCGCGTGCTTGAAGCTATAGACCGCATCTGGCGGAACACCGCGCTGGAAGACCAGCCCGGAAGCAACAAGGCGGGCTAGCGCGGCAGCCAACTCGCCCTCTGAAACGGCGGAAACGGCGCGCACAAGCGAGTAGGAAAACTCACGCCCAATCGCCGCGCCTATTTGCGCCACGACCCGCACCGACGCCAAGCGGTCGAGACGTGCCATAAGCGAGTCCTGCAACGTCGTCGGAATCGCAAGCGGCCCCAATCCACGGTCGAGTACGTAGCGATCCGCCTCCTCGCGTACGAAGCCACTTTCTAAGACGTTTTTGGTCAACTCTTCAACAAAAAGCGGCACCCCATCAGTGCGATCGATTATCTGTTCCACAACACTATCTGGCAATGGCTTGTTGCCGGCGATCTGCTGAACCAAAGTAGTTCTGTCTCGGCGGTCGAGACGATTGAGTGCCAACATGGTCACTTGCGGCTGGCCGATCCAGGAAGGCTGGAACTCGGGGCGGAACGTGACGATGAGCAGAACCGGCAGGCTGCGGACACGTTCGACTATGAGGTCGAGCAGTTCGCGCGAGGTTGGGTCCATCCAATGGGTGTCCTCGAAGACCGCGAGGATCAGGTGCTTGCGCGCCAAGCCTTCGAGCTGCCGGATCAGCGCCTGCAGTGTGCGCTCTTTTTTCCGTTGCGGACTAAGTTCGGTCAGCGGGTGGTTCTCCGGGATCGGCAGTGAGAGCAGATCGGTGAGGAATGCAACATCCTCCTCGAGCGGCGCGGCCCGAGCGAGCACGGCCTTGAGTTTGTCTAGCTTTAAGTCAAGGGGATCGTCCCTTGCGAACCCCGATGCTCTCCCGAGCTGCTCTGTGAAGGGGAACAGTGCACTTTCCTGGTAATATGGTGAGCAGAAATACTGCAGACAAAGATGGCGTTCGACGTGCAGACGTCTCTCTAGCTCTGCGGTTATGCGCGATTTGCCAATTCCGGGTTCGCCAGAGATAAGGACTACCTGACCATCCCCGGCCCGGGCCCGCGCCCAGCGGCGCAGCAGAAGTTCGATCTCCTCGTCGCGGCCGATCAAGGGTGCTAGCTCAGATCCGCGCAACGCTTCGAACCGGCTGGCGACGGCGCTCGAACGCAAAACCTGCCAGATAGGGACAGGGGTAGCGATGCCTTTGAGCCTGATGGCGCCGAGATCGTGGTATTCGAAGAGATTGCCGACCAGCCGACGCGTGCTTCCGGCAATAATGACAGCGTTGGGATCGGCCAGAGTTTGCAGCCGGGCGGCTAGGTTCGGCGTCTCGCCGTAGACCGATGCCTCCTGTGCCGGTCCTTCGCCCGTCACGTCTCCAGCGACCACCAGACCAGTGGCGATGCCGACGCGCGCTCTGAGGTTGACCGACCCGACGTCGAGGCCACTGATAGCGTCAATCAAAGCTAGCCCGGCACGGACAGCCTGCTCTGCATCGTCCTCATGCGCTCGCGGGTAGCCATAATAGATAAGTACGCCGTCCCCCATGTATTTAGCAATGAAGCCGTTGGACGCTTCGACTATCCTGGCGACAGTATGATGATATGCAGCGATTATCTCGCGTAGGTCCTCGGGATCGAGTCGCGTCGAAAGTTCAGTCGAGCCGACTAGGTCGCAAAAGACCACCGTCAACTGCCGTCGTTCTACGGCGATATCTGCCGGTGATTCCGGCATGCCTTCATTGCGTAAAATGGCAATTGCAGCGAGCAATTTGCGGCGATGTCCGACCAATTCTACGCCTATGTCCCTGAGATCGTCGGCCGTCAGTTCCGGCAATACCGCAGCATCGATCGCGTTGTCGTGAAACGCCCGTTCGTATTGCTGCAGCCCGAGACCCCGGAGCCACTCCGCAACGTTCAAAGTTCTCCTCCCGCGGTTCCGCAAGTCAAGCGTACCCGCAATTTACGGAACAGTCAGCCCAGATTTCCAATATTTTCTTGATTGATTCTGGTTCGAAAATCGCGCTCGGTGCGTCATCCATCGACAAACGGTGCGTTTTCACTTTAGGCTAGAGGCGCAGCAGCGCGGCGTTTCCAGGCATTCATCGGTGAACTCGTCGAGCGCGTTGAGCATCCGGTATCTGCGCCCATCGTGGGTGCGGTTCTCGACGAAGTCGTGGGACCAGACGCGATTGCGGTGCTATAACCGCAGCCGGATGCACGATCCGTCGGTCAACCAGAGCCTCCCGCGCTTGGGTTTGTTTGTCACCGATTTTCAGCCTCTCGCGTCGCCAGATGCGCTCGCCCCGGCGGCCGTACTGTCGGCAAACTCGACGATATCGGCCGTCAGACCGGCCTCGTTCTCATGACCACAGTGAGATCTTGCGCTGTGTCAAGCGGTGCTGCCCGAGCCCCGCAGAGGCCCGAAGCTCGGAGACCTACAGCTTGGCTCGCACCTGCGCGATGCAGGCGCGTATGCGGGGCTCAGAAGTTTCCAGGCTTGTAGTGCTTCCTGGCCATTATGGTCCCCTCTGATGTCAGGAAACATATCTCAAGCCAGACCACTTCCAGGGGGTGGATCAATTGTCCCGCCACCGTAGTACTAAGACATCCTTGTCGCACCGCCCGTACGAGCGGATGACGACCAGCATGATTATCTACGCGCAATTCTGTCCTGTGGCAAAGCGGCCGGCTTAGCGATCGTGAACTTGCTCACGCTATCCACTGACAAATCTCATTGCGCGGCTTGACGCAGGCGCGATAATGACAGCGCGTCGCCCTGCTCGCGCTGCCCGAGGAGCCAAAGCTCAAGAGTCTTGAATTTTCGACTTGACGGTCTGACGCTGCTTAGGAGCGTTAGCAACAGGCCTAGGACCTTCCTGATATGAAAACACCTCGGCGACTTCTGGGCACCTACGTGCGGCTTTCGAGCAACGCCAATCCTACGGCCCAAGCGCCATGCGCAAAAGCTCTTGTGTCGCAGATTTGGTCTGCGGACGATCAGCGATACTATCGCGTTGCAATCAAAGATAAAAAGCTAAAGTATCTTGTAGAGACAATTGCTCGTGACCGAAACGAAACACATGAAAGCCTCATCAGAAACTTAGCGAAGGCTTTGGAGGGCTACGTTGGTGAGAGTGCTGTCCAACGCAGGGAACTCTTTCGGTCGGTGTTTATCGGTGACGACTGGGGATCTCCTCCTAGATTGAATTCAGCCCCATGGACACTCGAGTTCACAGGGTTTAAGCATACTTACGCTAAGAATTTAGCAGCATTTATGATGGCACAGGGAGATCCGACAAAAATTGCTCTACTGTTATTCTTTTATGAAAAGCTAAATAATGAAATTAGATATACTGATGCCATCGTCAATGCTTGCTGTTTTACCGACAGGCGCAGTTTGCGTGATTATGTCGAGAGCGGGCCTTCGGGCATTGTCGCTCTAATCAAGAAACTCGGCCCTCGAGATCTTTGGGTCGATACGGGCAATGGATTTGCACAACAAACCTATTATGAAGACACAGATCTGTTTGGGCCCCGGTCCAATCGTGCAGACATGCTGGCAATAACGGTAGCAGTCACTTCTGGCTTCGTTGCGAGGAAAGATCTTAGCGTTGATTTAATCGAATCTGGAAAATTCAATCTTCTCAGCGGCAAGCCGATTGAAGAGATCGAATTTAATCAGAACGATGCCCTAGCGACCGTTTTCTCCGATATATTTGGAGCTGGACAATATGCGACATTCGTTGGCGTGGCGTTTGAGAGTATGGGATCCCGTGTCCGTCCCGGTGGGACTTTGTTGATTCATATGCGATCTGGAGTCCTTGTCATAAAAGATAGGTTGGGAAATGACATCGACATCGCAGAGTGGATGAAACAAATTAAAGGGTTGAAATACGATCCGAATTTTAAAGGTGGTAGAGCGGGGACTTACTGTTTTCGACGAACAGTAGGGGAGGTTCGCGCTCCACGACTGCAGCTTGTTGAGCTAAACGGCGATAGAAAACAGCCTGCGTTGACAAGGATTTACATTTGGTACGACTACACGAGAACACCGGAAACGATTTCGAATAAACGGAGGTCAAAAGGTCCAAGCACAAGTGCGGGTTGACCCTGAATACTCGGTGGCTCGTCAGGATCCCGAGCAGTATTGCCCCGGCGGATTCACTCCGTAAGCCACCCTTCGAGCCCGCTTGGAGCAGTGCGGACATATTTCAGATAATTCCGCCGCGCGTGAACCACAGCTCGAATGAGTCTCTAAGCTACCGGTGGCTTTCTTTCGATGACCCCGCCAGCGAGGCTGCGTTCAATCTAATTTGATACCAAGCTGGTCGATAAATCTCGCCCAGCGTGGAGTTTCAATCTCGATGGCAGATTTGAATTCTTGTGGAGTATTGCCGATTATTTCACAGCCAAGCTCACCGTACCGTCTGCGTATCTCTGGGAAGGCCAAAATATGGGTAATTGCGCGATGGAGTGTGTCGATAACGGACAGTGGTGTTTGGGCGGGCGCCAGTAGACCGTACCAAACGGCAACGTCGTATCCTGGAAAGCCGGACTCATCCATTGTCGGGATGTCCGGTGCGACTGCGACACGGTGCAAAGAAGTGGTTGCCAGAGCCTTTAGCCTTCCCTCCCGCGCTAAAGGCAGCGCAGTTAACGGAGTACCAAACGTGATGGCGATCTGACCCCCAACGACATCCGCCAAGAGGTTAACACTGTTACGGTAAGGCACCAGCTGTATATCGATCCCCGCCATCGACTTAAACAATTCAGTCGAAAGATGGACTGTAGTACCGACACCTGTATGGCCAATCGTGAGTTTTCCAGGCTTGTCCCGTGCGAGCGCTACGAGCTCCTTCACATTTGTCGTCGGCACGTTGTTGCTAACGACGAGGATGTTGGCGTAAGAGCACACCTGTGTAATTGGCGCCAAGGGATAGATGGGCGGATTAATCACAATGGCCGAGTTGGCAGCGAAAGCTAGCGTGTGACCGTCTGGTTGTGAGTTGGCAACTCGATCGCGCGCGATGTTGCCTGAAGCGCCAACAACATTTTCAACCACAACCGGCTTGCCCAAATAAGCGGCGAGCTTGTCAGCCAGCACGCGCGCGGCAATGTCGGGCGCTGTTCCCCCGGCAAAGCCGACGAGAAAATGAAGAGGTCGAGTGGGATAGCTGGTTTGCGCAAGTGCGGGCCATGCAGCCGCGCCAAACATCTGGCCAAGCAGTAGGGCGGCTGAAACAAGGGTACCAAAGCGCTTCACGGTCACATCGCACAGCAAAGAAGGAGAGGTTCGATCACTCTCGTCCGCTCTGCCAATTGCTCGCCCACAGATGGAGGAGCAGCATGAGCCTCATTCGATCACCATGGCAGTCTTGAGATTGATAATCAACTCGTACGTCGGGATTTTCACTGGAAGATCAGCTGGTGTTCGGTTGCGGGACGCTTGGGCGAGGCTTGGCACACGACTGGGGGCTTTGCGGCGATCCGGTTCGTGTCTGATCCTGTTTGAGGTCAACAACAATTTAACTATTCACGGCTCGAGGTCTTCAAGCTCGAAAATGGCGGCGTGCTTTTGTTTTTTGATTGTGGTCCATTGTTGCGGAGCTTTAATCGCTCGCCTCCGTGAGTCGATCGCGAGGTGAACTGTTCTGCATCCTTGGACCACCCATTGGTGAAGCTCCGGGCCAGATTAATTGCGGGGATGCCGCACAGCGCCTCAGTCCATTCGCGCAAAATCGCTGTATCGGTGCATGGACCCGTTATCAGGTTGATCTCAAGCCCGATTTCCGCAAGCGCCTGTTTCGCGCCCATTGCACCGAGCGCGTCAGCTGCCGCAAGGATTATCTTGACATCGGGTCGTCGCGCTTTCACACACCTAAGAAGCTCGGGCGCGTTGGCAGAGACCGGATCGCCCGCGCACTCCACCACGACCGCGTCGGCCGGCATCGAGAGGCAAAAATCGAGGGCATTGAAGAAGTACTCGGCAATTTCTTTGCGACCCACCGGGTAGGTGGTGGGGAAACCGAAATCGATGCAATCGAAAGCCTGCGCCGCCCCGAAATCGAGATATCGCGCCAGCTCCGCGAACGATGGAGTGCCTGTTGCCTTCAGGGCCACCACGGTCCTATGACCTTGCAGGCGCAGCGCGCGCAGGACAGCGACCCCCGCGGTGGTCTTGCCGACCTCCGAGGAGCTGCCGAGTATCAAGTACAGAAGCTGGTTGCGATTTGGTTTTTCGGAGCTAGTCACGCCGAATTGCCGGATGTTCAGGCGCTTGCCGCGGTTCCCGCACACTGCACCAAGGTAGCGTACTAACCCAAGGTGTCCCAGTTCCACATGCGACCGGCTGAGCAGTTCGCCAACCACCCCGGACTCAGAAAGAACCCAGTAGTCGTTGCCTGGGACGAGTCCGCCATCGGGGATGCCGCCAGCAACCAACCGCCTCGCTTGGCGGTAGCCTGGCGTTCCCAGAAAGACGTCGCCCGGAGCGATCGTCATTACGCGACCAGCGGCTGACTCCACCGCGATCGGTGACGCGTCACATGCCAATTCGAAGGCGCAGAGATCGCCCTCGCCGCCAGATTCCGATCGGAAGCGATATTCCTCAAGCAGCGGCACGCGCCGCAATGCAGAGGTACGCTTGACATCACCGGGAAGGCGGCCGCGGTTACCCTTTAAATTCAGTGGGGCCATAGACAAAGATAGTCCTAATGGTTTCGGCCTTTAACTTATCTCTGTCAGCCTTCGGGATGCCGAGAATTTCGGCGATCTGATGAAGCTTTTCTTGGTTGATGTTGCCGTCCTGCGGGTGGATATATTTTTTGTCAGGCGTCGTTACAATGAACCCGCCATTTGGTGCATAACGGCCCATCAGCGCCCTCCGTATCATTTCGTGGAAATAAATGCAACTATACCATGTCTCGCGTTTACAACAAGCCCTTAATTCCGTCCGCACCGAGCAGCATCCGGGCTAGATGTCACGACGCCGCGTGTGTATCTTACGCAGGCAAAGCGAGGAACTACAGACAACGTTGATGAGTGAGCCCGCCAGAACCGAGTTCGGGTTGCTTGGCTAAGTATCGGCGCGCGGCTGATAAACGCATGATTTTGCTTTGAAATCAACCTCCGTTCCGAGTCGGCCCCCCTATTGACCCGCAATTGTCGGAGTGGCATCATCCCTTCGGTTCTGCAATCTGCTCGCAGGTCAGGAAGGTGATACCGGCCAAGTTGCGCAGCAACGAGAATAGGTTATCAAGCGCCGCGATTCGACTCGCGCGCCCGCTGCCATAGTCGCTACGCGGGTGCAGTGTCATTGAAATTAGGCAATGCTCGCGATGCATCGCCTCGATTTCCTCCCACCACGTCTTCATGACACGGTCATGGGTCTGACGCTGAGCATACAACGTGCGATCGACCAGAATCTCCGCATGCGGCACCTCGATCATTCCGCGGCCACCGTCGGCGTCGAGTCGGTAAGGATGATCGTCGTCCTGAAAGCTGGCATCATAGAGATAGCCGAGATCGGCGAGATGACGAAGCGTGTGCTGCGTCAATCGACCATGCGGCGCCCGAAAGCCGCGTGGTTCGCGGCCGACAATGCGCGTCAGCACGGCGTGCGTGCGCTCCAAGAGCGCCCGCTCGTCGATGTCTTCGGCGTCCATCTCTTCCATCGCCCAGCCATGGGCTGCGACCTCGTGCCCGCGAGCGGCAAGCGCGGCGACATAGGCCGGGTTGGCGTCGGCTTCAGCGCCGGGCACGAACACCGTCGTCTTGATTCCAAGACGGTCGAAGAGCCCGAACAGGCGCTCGCAGCCGACGGCATAAGCATATTTGCCATAAGACGCTCGGCCGAACAGCGCGTCTTCAGTCAAATGCCGCGCTTCGACCGTCTTGCCGTGCAGATTGACGGTCACGGCAACAGGTACGATTTGCGTTGTCATTGACCACTCCAATCCCGGCGCCAATCCGACGGCCGTTCAAGACACCATTGTGCAAGCTCAAGCATGCCGACTAGGCGCACATCTTCATGCGGCTTGATGTACTCGATCAGTCGTTCAACGACCGCAACCCGCGCCGGTGAACCGGAGCCGTAACCGATGCGCGGGTGCACCGTGAGATTGAAGTAACCGCCTTCGGAATAGATAGCGTCGAACTCCTGCTTCCAGTGGGTTAGCACTTCCGACGGCGGCGTATAGCTGACGCGATAGAACGGGAAGTCATCGAGGCTCGACGTGTTATTAGGCAGGCAAACATAGTCTTCGCGCTCGGCGCCGTCGTAACGGGCGAGATAAGGCAGATCGAAATCCTTGTCGCTAGAATCATAGATGTAACCCAGCTCGCGGAGCTTGCGCAGCGTCCGCGCCGTTTTGTGGCCGGACGGCGAACGCCAGCCGCGGGGGGCAATGCCCGTGATGTCGGTCAGAACCTTATGCGTACGTTCTAGTAGCTCCGGCTCGGCATCGCCGGGATCGATGCCTTCGTGCAGATAGCCATGGGAGCCGATCTCGACGCCCGATCGCGAGATGTCGCGCACGAGGTCCGGGTGCTCCTCGGCATCGTAACCGGAGACGTAAAGCGTCCAGGGCACACTCTGGCGCGCAAACATGTCGACGAAGCGCGGGATGCCGCATTTGGCGGAGTAACGGCCGTGCGAGCGCGCGCCGAGCGGCAGCTGCCCGCGCCCGCGCTCCAACGACGTGCCGTCAAAATCCAGAGTGAGACCGACAACGCAGCGCGCACCGTCCGGCCAGTTATGTCGCTTACGTTGGGCGAGAGAGATCATCTCGCTGCCTCCATACGGGAAGTGTCAGAAGTTTGGGTGCCGATGGTCCTCTAGCCCCTCATTCGAATTCCACGATCATCTCCACCTCGACCGGCGAGTTGCCGG
>Ga0126382_10000909_pt1 | contig 11838 bp, 13 predicted proteins | sample PanSoiMetPlot_30_FD_92548 | JGI IMG/M metagenome (GOLD analysis project Ga0126382, IMG submission 92548) | Tropical forest soil microbial communities from Panama - MetaG Plot_30 | ecosystem: Environmental > Terrestrial > Soil > Tropical forest > Bulk soil | place: Panama | collected 2016-02-17 | reverse complement strand
TGATTAAAGGCGCAGCCGAAGATTGAAAATCGAGGATAGCAGATGGCGATTATCGATCTTCGATTCTCTATCTTCGACCAGGCAAATCCCTCGCGCCAGCCGCTTTGCCCTTAGCGCTTCGCAGCAAGCCTACTTGCGCTTATCCATGGGAACGTAATCGCGTTCCGCCGCTCTGAGATAGACTTGTTTGGGCCGCGCCAGCTTCTGATCCTGGTCGGTCAGCATCTCTTCCCATTGAGCGATCCAACCGGAAGTACGGGGAATTGCAAACAGCACGGGAAACATATCCATCGGTAAACCCATAGACTGGTAGATCAGCCCCGAATAGAAGTCGACGTTAGGGTAGAGCTTGCGTTTGATGAAATAGCCGTCCTCGAGAGCGATGCGTTCGAGCTCGAGAGCGATGTCGAGCAGCGGATTACGTCCTTTGACCTCAAAGACCTCGTCAGCAATCTGTTTAATGATTTTCGCGCGCGGATCGTAATTCTTGTAAACCCGGTGGCCAAAACCCATCAATCGCCCTTCACCGCCTTTGACCTTTTTGATGAACTCAGGAACTTTGTCCTTCGAACCGATTTCCATAAGCATGCGTAACACAGCTTCGTTGGCACCACCATGCAGTGGCCCGTAAAGAGCCGCTGCCGCCGCCGCCACCGAAGAATAGGGATCGGATAGCGAGCTGCCCACACCGCGCATGGCGTTGGTGCTGCAGTTTTGCTCGTGGTCCGCATGCAAAATAAACAGGATATCCAGGGCCCGCTCCAGCACGGGGTGGGGCTTGTACTTGAGCTCGGTCATTTTGAAGAGCATGTTGAGAAAATTGCCCGTATAGCTCAGATCGTTGTCCGGATAAGAATAAGGCAAGCCGAGACTGTGGCGGTAAGCGAACGCTGCCAAGGTCGACATCTTGCTGATCAACCGGTAGGTCTGCTCGCGCCGCGATTTGGCGTCAAAGATTTTCTTCGCATCCGGATAGAACGTGGATAAAGCTCCCACGGTGCTCACCAAGATCCCCATAGGATGGGCATCATGGTGAAATCCATCAATGAGCTTCTTGATATTTTCATGAATGATCGAATGAAAAGTAATATTGTGAGTCCAATCGTCTAGTTGGGATTGGTTGGGAAGCTCGCCATATAATATTAAATAAGCGGTTTCCAAATATGTGCTTTTTTCGGCAATCTGTTCGATGGGATAGCCGCGATAGCGCAGAATTCCCCTATCTCCGTCGATGTAGGTGATCTTGCTCTGGCAGGAGGCAGTGTTCATAAAGCCCGGGTCATAACTCACCAGGCCGTCATCCTCAGTGACCCTGATTTGGTACAAGTCCGTCGCTTTAATGGTGCCATTTTGAATCGGAATCTCGTACTGCTTGCCGGTCCGGTTGTCTACTATTGTCAGCGTATCTGAAGCCATGGGTTCTGCCTTTCGCTTATCTCTTCCACATCATCCCTTTATCTTTTAGACCATCACCATCCGCTGGTCAACTGTGCCTCAACGAGACTGAGGCCCGAGTGTCCAGGCGATTTTCCAATCGGAGCCGCTGCGAGAACAGCAAACCACAGTGGCCGGACTAAACGCGACGACCTCCCGATCCGGATTGCCGTGGACCAGCAAAGAGGCGAGCCGATTCATATGCGGGAGATGACCCACCAGCATGATCGGCTGCTCAGACACATCCATCTCGGCCTTAGCAATCGCGGGATCATCCTGGGGCAACAACCCGGTAATTTTTTGAACCTTGATTGCGGGGCCCAGAGCCTCGGCGAAGATTTCGGCAGTTTGTTGCGCTCTAAGAATGCCGGAATGAAAGATAGCCGAAACGGTTATCTTTCGCTGAGCGGCTAGCTGCGCGACGCGCTCAACCTCTTCTCGCCCTGCGGGAGTTAACGGACGCCGCGGATCAAGAGCTTCGGAGACCGCCTCGCCATGCCGCACCAGATAAAAGTCCACGATCGACTCACCTGCTTTCCTTAGGCTTTGGCGCATTTTGGGAATTTCATCTGCGATGGCGCGCTTGTGGATTTCACGGAGACGGGTCGCAGGCGAGCTATTCTCTGATCGACCGAGTCGAACTCTTGTTGCAAAATGCCTTTGTTCATATAGTATGCCCACGAGTGATTTTCAATCGTGCCGAGCGGCTCACATTGCGCGCCCCGTGATCGAGTTTCGTGACGTCAACAAATGGTTTGGCCCGCTTCATGTACTAAAGGACATTAATCTCAAGATCGGAGCGGGAGAAGTCGTAGTGGTTTGCGGACCCAGCGGCAGTGGTAAAAGCACGCTCATTCGCTGCATTAATTGTTTGGAGCCAATTCAGTCGGGTGAAATCGTGGTGGATGGCGTCGCTCTTTTGAATTCCCGCCTCGACGCGTCCAAGCTGCGTGCCAATGTCGGAATGGTTTTTCAATCTTTCAATCTCTATCCTCACATGACAGTTTTGCGTAATATCACTTTAGCGCCGACCAAAGTGAAAGGTCTGTCGCTTGGCGAGGCAGACCAAATCGCCAAAAAACTCCTGGATCGCGTCGGCATTCCTGACAAAGCCGACGCGTATCCCGCTAATCTCTCCGGTGGTCAGCAGCAGCGGGTCGCCATCGCCCGCGCGCTGGCCATGAATCCGAAGGTCATGTTATTTGATGAGCCCACTTCGGCACTGGATCCCGAGATGATCAACGAGGTCTTGGAAGTCATGACCGATCTCGCGCGCGGAGGTATGACAATGGTGGTGGTAACGCACGAAATGGGCTTCGCGCGCCGGGTGGCGCATCGGGTGGTTTTCATGGATGAAGGACGAGTCGTCGAAGAAGCCAAACCGGAAATTTTTTTCGCCGCGCCTCAATCTTCCAGAGCGAAACAGTTCTTGAGCAAAATTCTCTCACATTAAGGAGCAACGAATGAGAAGGTTGGTATTTTGTTTTGCGGTGATTTGCATGATGAGCGGAAGTGCCGCAGCATTATGGGCCGAAACTACACTGGAGAAGATCGAACGGACCGGAACTCTCACGATCGGCACGCGCACCGGCTCGCCGCCTTTTGCTTACGTCAATAAAAATAACGATTGGGTAGGTTTTTCCATCGATCTGGTCGATCAAGCCATTCTTCCCGCCTTATCCAAAAAGTTAGGAAAGCGGATCAAGCTGGAGAAGAAAGAGTCGACGCCGCAAACCCGCATTCCATTACTAACGTCCAATGCCGTTGATCTCATCGCGGAAACCATGACCGATACGAAAGAGCGCCGCGAGAGTGTCGACTTTAGTGTTACTTTTTTTGTGACAGGGGCGCAGTTTCTGGTGAAAAAAGGCAGCCCTATCAAAGGCATCGAATCCATTGCAGGGAAGCGGATTGCAGCGCAGCAGGGTTCCACCAATGCTAAGATCATTCGAGAGCGAGTTCCCAATGCCAAGCTGCTCGAGTTTCCCGACCAACCAGCCGCTTTTCAAGCGGTCGTCCAGGGCCAAGCGGAAGCTTACACAAACGACGGCATTCAGCTTGCCGGACTCAAAGCCAAAGCCCCGAACCCGAACGATTGGTTGATTGTCGGCGACTTCTACTCCCATGAGCCTTATGGAATGGCGATGAAAAAAAACGAGCCGGATTTTCTCCAGATTGTGAATGCCGGTCTGATGGACGCAATCAAATCGGGTAAATATTTTGAATTATACGACAAATGGTTTGGACCAAAAGGCGAAGTTCCCTACCCGCTGGCACCGGAAACCAAGCGTTTTCTTCAAATGCAGGTGGTCCCCAAATAAGTCTCGAGTTTGGAGTTTTGAGTTCTAACTCGAGATCCGAGACACGAAACTCGAAACTGCTTTGGCAATGTCCTACCACTTCCATTGGAGCGTGCTTTGGACGGGTCAATCGGGAACTTGGCTGCTTCAGGGACTCGTCACGACCCTCGAGCTTTCGCTTCTGGCTTGGCTTCTGGCTTTCATGCTGGGCATCGTTTCGGGCGCGCTGCGCACGGCGCCGATTCCACCGCTGCGATGGGTTTCGACCTTCTACGTTGAGTTCTTTCGCAACGTGCCTCTGCTCGTCTGGATGTTCTTCTGGTATTTCGCTATTCCACCTCTACTGCCGGAGTCTTTGCAAAATTGGCTGTTCGATCACGGGGTCGAATTTTGGGCTGGATGGTTCGCCCTTGGCGTTTACCACGGGGCGCGCTTTTCCGAGGTCATGCGTTCCGGGATTCAATCGATTCCCAAGACCCAATTCGAAGCGGCCTTATCTACCGGACTAACGGTGCCGCAAGCTTATCGGCTGATCATCATTCCCATCGCCGTGCGTCTAATAATTCCTCCCATAACCAACGAGTCACTCAACCTGCTCAAGAATTCATCCGTGGCACTCACCATCGGAGTCGCTGAACTAACTTTTCAAACTCGCCAAATTGAAACCTACACCGCAAAGGCGTTCGAAGCGCTAACCGCCGGAACATTAATCTACCTCATGCTTTGCCTTGCCATCGCCGCCATTATGGCGTGGGTGGAGCGGCGCGTTGCCATTCCCGGGATGATCGCCCAGAACCGAGCTGGAGAATTCTAGTCCTGGACATCAGCGTCATTGTCAACAATTTCAACTTTCTCATCGTTCAGGGATTCATCGGCCTGGGCACTTTTACCGGCGGCACGCTGCGGCTTGCACTTCCGGCGATTATCTTTGGATTTATTCTCGGCGTGTTCATAGGCCTTTCCCGTCTCGCTCGCTCGCCTTGGATAAGGGTTCCGGCAACCGTGTACACCGAATTTTTTCGCGGCGTGCCACTGGTCATGGTGATTTTTTGGTTCTGGTTTATCATTCCCTTCTTTTTGGGAAAATCTCTGCCGGAATACGGTGTGGCGCTCACTGCATTCGTGGTGTTTGAGGCGGCCTATCTCGCTGAAATCGTTCGCGCCGGTATACAATCGGTGCCGCGCGGGCAAGTGGAAGCCGCCACCGCCACTGGACTCACCCGCGCGCAAACCATGTGCCACGTGATCCTGCCCCAGGCACTGCGCAATATGATTCCCGCATTGGTCACACAATTTATCGTGCTGCTCAAAGACACCTCGCTGGCGTCGATCATCGGTTACGTCGATCTCACCAAGGCGGCTCAAATCGTGAATAACCGCGAGATTCGGCCGTTCGAACTTTACCTGTTCATCGCGGTAGTCTATTGGCTCTGCAGCTACGGCATGTCGCGCTACGCCCGAAGCTTAGAACGCCGCTTCGCACAGAGTCCCGCGTGAACCCGCGGACCAAATATTTTACATTCTTTTAACATACCCTGACTCGCGCTTCGGTTGACCACTTCGACATCTCCGCGATAGATTGCTCCTTGTCGCGTTGTCTAGGGCAGGTTGAAACAACCCCAATACGGCATCTGCCCATCCATAACTCTCGGGATGAGTATGCTCTACCTCAAAAACACTCCCATCGATCAGATTCTCTCGATGAGGGAGATGATGGATGTGATCGAAGACGCGCTTAAAGCACTAGCCGAAGGCCTCGGCTTTGACCTACCGCGGCGGAGGATTCATCATCCGAATCGCATGATCTTTGGCTTGTTGCCGGGATCAGTTCACGGCGGCATGGGGGCCTATCTGCAAACCGATCTGAATCGCCACATACATCATGAATCCGTGATTCTTTACAGCGTCGATACTGGTCAACCGTTGATTTTTTTTCAAGACTGCTCGATTAATGAATTGCGAACCGGTGCGGCGGGCGGAATCGGCGCAAAATATTTATCCCGGCCGGGAGCGTGCCGGGTCGCGGTCTTCGGCAGCGCGGTCCACGCCCAAACACAACTCAAGGCTGCCTGCGCGGCCGTTGGAACTTTGACGCATGCGACGATATTTAGCCCCACGGAAGCGCATCGTCGGACATGCGCCGAAAAGATGAGTCGTGATCTAAAGATGGAAGTGAGAGCGGCCAAGAACGCTCAAGACGCGTTAGAAGATGCCGATATCGTCATTACGGCGACTAATTCCCGCATGCCGGTGTTCGATGGAAACTGGTTGAAGGAGGGCACACATATTACCTCGGTGGCGAACGGGGACAAGACCCGGACCCGGCAGGAAATTGATGACAAAACGATTCGCAGAGCTGATCCGATTTTTATCACCTCCAAAGAAACGGTTTGCGCCAATGAAAGCGATATTTTTCGCGCCGCCCGAGACAGAGTCATTTCCTGGGACCGAGTCGATGAGATTTCCAGTTTGCTGCTAGGCAAGTCGCCTGGGCGAACGAATGACAGGCAGATCACGCTCTACAAGTTGCAGGGCATCGGTCTCATGGATGTCGCTGTTGGAATGCAAGCCTATGAACGTCTCAAAGACAGCAAGTTAGCGCAGCGATTGTAAGGATATCCGAAGGACGAGGAGAAACCAAATGGCCCACTATGACATGCTGGTGATCGGCTCGGGTCCCGCCGGGCAGAAAGCTGCCATTCAGGCGGCGAAGGTCGGAAAAAAGGTCGGGATTATCGAGCGCAAAAGAGTCGTCGGCGGAATCTGTATCAACACTGGTACGATCCCGAGCAAATCATTGCGTGAAGCGGTCCTTTTTCTTTCCGGCTTTCGGCAGCGGAATCTTTACGGTGCGAGCTATCGAGTAAAAAAGGAAATCACATTTGAGGATCTGGCGCTGCGCTGTGACCACGTGGTGAAAGCCGAACAGGAAGTCATCCAAAACCAACTTACTCGCAACCACGTCGATTTCATGGTCGGCACCGCAACTTTCGTGGACCCCCACCGGCTCTCGGTCAAACAAGACACGGAAGCCAATGAGCATACGGCGGACTATGTCGTCGTGGCCGTCGGCACCGAACCGGCGCGGCCGCCAGAGATTCCCTTTGATGGGGAGTCGATCATTGACAGTGACGGTCTGCTGTCGTTGAAGCAGTTGCCGAGGTCGTTGACTATCGTCGGCGGGGGCGTTATCGGCTGCGAGTACGCTTGTATCCTCGCCACTCTCGGAATTCCCGTTGTCTTAGTGGAACGGCGACCGAGGCTTCTCGAGTTCGTCGATAGCGAGATCATTGAAGCGCTCCAATATCAGATGCGCAGTATCGACGTGACGCTCCGATTCAATGAAGAGGTAGTCGGCATCGACAAGGCGCCGGATAACTCCGTAGCGATCCACCTAAAAAGCGGGAAGAAAATCGGCGCCCCTTTGCTGGTGTATTCGGTCGGGCGGATAGGAGCGACGAAAACCCTGGGGTTGGAAAATATTGGCATTCAGCCGGACGACCGCGGCCGGTTGAAAGTGAACGCCGACTATCAGACTTCACTTCCGCATATCTACGCCGTTGGAGACGTCGTGGGCTTTCCGGCGCTCGCCTCAACCTCGATGCAGCAAGGCCGTCACGCGGCCTGCCACGCATTCCAGCTTGCATGCGAGACGACCACTCATCTGCTGCCCTATGGCATCTATACAATTCCAGAAATCTCCATGGTGGGACGCAACGAGGATGACCTAACCCGCGACGGAATTCCCTATGAGACGGGCGTTGCCCGGTACCGCGAGATCGCTCGCGGGCAAATCATTGGCGACACGATTGGAATGTTGAAATTGCTCTTCCACAGTGAGACGCGAGTGCTGCTCGGCGTCCATGTGATCGGCGAAGGAGCAACCGAATTGGTGCACATCGGCCAAGCCGTCATAGCTCACGGCGGCAAACTGGACTATTTCATCGATACGGTTTTCAACTATCCTACGCTGGCTGAGTGTTACAAAGTCGCGGCATTGGCGGCGCTGAATAAATTTTCCACCAACGATTCTCACGTCATAGGCGCATGCAACATCGCGGGTAGCCACCTGGACACGCGCTAGCAGCTTCGCCGGTTCAAAGCTTGTCCTGAACGAAGTGAAGGATCTTAGTTCTTGTGACAGATGCTTCGAAGCTCAGGATGCACTAGGCGCGCACTTTGGAACGAAGAATTTCATCCCATCGTTGCAACTTTCTCTGGGCGGATTTTGTAAATCACTCGCACTTCCCCCGGTTGACGAAAAGGATACTTATCCTTGCCCAAGTATTTTTTTGCCAGCTTGTCGATGTGAGCGTCGGCGCCTTGCTCCGTGATCTCTGTTACTTCGCCTTGTACGTCCAAGTGGCGATAGGCATTGTCCGGATCCTGTATGGACAGCGCAACTCGTTTGTTACGACGCATGTTTTTGTCTTTAACGCGGCCCTTTGCCGAATTCACCCAGATATTGCTGCCGTCAAAGTCGCACCATACCGGGCTGACCTGAGGGCGACCGTCCGGCATCAGCGTCGCCAAATTAGCGAAAGCCACTTTTGAGAAAAGATCCTTGTATTGGTCGGGAATTTTATCCGGCATCTTCGTTCTCCTCTCTGGCATCAAGTTTATCGCTCAATAGAAATAGTTCAATAATTCGCTCAGGTTGTCGATAATAAAATCGGGCTGGGCAGCGAGAAGCTTGTCTCTATCTCCCAGCCCATAAGTAACCCCGCAGGTAATAATGCCTGCTCGCTTGCCAGCCTTTATGTCCGTATCACCGTCCCCCACAATAAGCGCTCTATCACGTGGAACGCCGAACCGGCGCAGCACGTCATTCAAAAGCGCCGGGTGCGGCTTCTTTTCAAGTGCGCTATCTCCACCCAAAATAAGGTCGAACTCTGTTTCCACACCCAACCCGCGTAGCACGCTTACCGTGAGGCGATGCACCTTGTTGCTTACAACGACTCTCTTTTTGTCGCAAAAATAATTCAGCGTCTTACGGACGTCGGGATAAAGCACAGTCGCGTCGAGCAAATGATTTTCGTACCGGGCAAGAAATACTTCCATGACCTCTTGAAAATGTTCGGAGCTCTCTTTCGGCAACGACTGCCTTAGCAGATGTTCCACCCCACGACCGACGTTCGCATGAACAAGGGAATCCGCCAGCGGCGGCAAATCAAAGTGCGCGCGTGTGTGGTTGACTGCATCGGCCAGATCGCGCCCCGTGTCCGCCAGAGTGCCGTCGAGATCGAACATGATTAAATCGATTGCTTTTTTCATAACCGTTAATGGGATAGAAAATAGAAGCGATGATGCGGCGTGTCAATCGTGGTGAAATATTAGACCCTGCAGTCCAAAGGCTAGGCGCAATTCTCGCAATTCTATGGAGGTGAAGCATGAACTATCGTCGCCATATGCAAAACCAGTGGTTACACTTGCTTTCAGTTGCTCTTATCGTCTTTCCAGCGTTGTCCCGGGCAGCGGACAAAATCAACACTTCCTATATCTCCACGGCTCCCGGTTCATCCACGGTGATCCAGGTTGCCAAAGATGTTCGGATCTTTGATAAGTATGGTCTCGACGCGACGGTCATCTTCATATCGGGCAGTGTTCGGGGTATTCAAGCCATTCTCGCTGGAGAGATTCCCATTGGCGAGGGCGGCGGACCAGGACTCGCGAGTGCGCGGCTCGCGGGCGGCGACGTCGTCGCCATTGCGGGGAACGTGAACGTGTTGCCTTACTACCTGGTCGCGCAGCCAAGCATCAAACGGCCGGAAGATCTGCGAGGAAAGATCGGCGGAAATCACATCGCTGGGACTACCGCTGAATTCGCCCTCAAAGTCGGATTGAAAAAAATCGGTCTGGATCCCGCCAAGGATGTGACTCTGCGGGTGATCGGTGGGTCGACTGAGCGGATGATCGCTTTGCAAAAAGGAATCGTTCAATTCACCGTCGTGACCGAAGCGGGAAAGGCGCAAGCGGAGAAACTCGGATACCCCATGGTACTGGACATGGCAAGCTTGCAGATTCCATTTCCTCAAAACGGCGTATATACATCGACAAAATTAATTCGCGAAAATCCGGATCTGGTGCGGCGATACATGCGTGCCTACACGGAGGCGATCCACTATTACAAAACCCACAAGGAAGAGACCCAGAAAATTATGAGAAAATATTCTCGTCTGGACGATCGAAAAGTCCTCGACGAGGCCTGGGAATGGCACGCGAGGTTTATCCCAGAAGCGCCTTATCCGCCTCCGGAAGGTTATCAGCTCGTTTTACAAGACATGGCCGCGACAAATCCCAAGGCAGCGCAAGCGAACGTCAAAGACTACGTGGATCTAAGTTTCGTAAAAGAACTGGAAGATTCGGGGTTTATCAAGAATTTGTACCGCAAATAAAATTTAAATGGTTCAATCACTCCGCTCCGTTCAAGCCCTCTCCTTACTCCTCCCCCGCGACGCGGGGGAGGAAACAGGTGGGGGTTGGAACTGAGCAAAGCGGTTGAACGATCGAAACGGCTTGAACGGTTTTTCGCGTCGCTACAGCTTCTCCCTCGACGCGCGCAACAGTTGCTGCATCGGCTCGACGTCGATGACCAGCGACGAGAGTTGCAACTTTTCCTCTCTGAGTTTTTCCGGAACTGCTGCCATCACTTCCTCTTCAAGGACATGATAGACGGGAATTTTCAGCGCCACGCCAGCGAGTGGCCCTGCATAGCTAGGGTCCCCCTGCGTCACGGTTTCGGCGAAGACCTCCACTCCATTCGCTTCGCCATTGCCCAAAACCACCGCTAGGTTTTCCGGACCATACTGGTCCGCCAGGCGTTTGATGACTCCTTGGTTCTCGAAGTTCATCGCCCCTGCGGCGGTTCAGACAAAACACTCTGTGACTTGAAAGACGACCTCCAAGCCTGCGCCGCCAAGACATTCAGCGATCACCGGGCCCGGTACGCCGTCGCGCTCGCCGATGGCGATGACTTTTTTTCCTTCGAGCATTCGAACCTCCGTTATAAAAGAGGGTAGGCACGCAGGCCTACCGCTACGTTATACGTTACTGAAATTAACTGAATCACTATCCGCTAATTTTCATTTTTCTCGACCAGAAATGAGCAACCGTCTGACAGCTGCGTCATGCGACCGAGAAAGAGACTTCCTTTCGATATGAACATTGCATTGCGAATTTTTCCGTCCCGCAGCGCATCCAAAGCGTGGCCCAAATAAACGATCGCCGAGGGGATATGCCCCTGTGTCGGAGCAAAGCCTACCATGCCCTGTGTGCGGATAAAATCCTCCATCTGGCTCTTTTGAATCTGTCCCCGCATCACGGCCAGCGCGGCCAAGGTCAAATAGTTCGTTCGCGGCACGTCGCCGCTTCCGGATGGAACCGTGATCTCGGGATTGTGCAACTCAACGGCGTAACGGTCCACATCGGTGAGCTTCATTCCCAGCTTCGCCAGCGGTTTTTCCGCCAGGAACTCCGCCATCGCTTGAGGCGAAGCGCCCGCTCGGACGGGATGAAACGCCACGGAGTCCAACCTCACACATGGCTGGTTCGGCTGCGCCGCTGCCAAAATTACCGCGAAACTTCCTAAAACATCTTCCAGCGCCGGCATCCCTTTTTTGAGATGCGATTCGAATTTCATCCCGAGCTTCGCCAGCGAGCCACCGGCCACCACTGCAACCTTGCGGCAGACACCCGACTGAATCAGGCTCGCGCCATGCACCATGGCGTACAGGGGGCCAGCGCAAAAAGCCTTTGTATCGGAGCCGGAAGCGTTATCGCAGCCCACCTCTTCCGCAATGGCTTTGGCCAGATTTCCACCGCCACGATTGTAGCGGTCGCCTACGGCTTCTTCGGAACAGCTGATCACATAGTCAATTTCACCAGGATTTAGTTTGCGAGAATTGAGCAAAGAGCGCAGTGCATGCGCCGCGGTAACCTTAGCGGCGAGATTCTCCAGCAAAACTTCCGCGGTGAGATTGGCGTCTTCCGCGTGAGCAGCCTCAAAGGCGCCGACCAACTCATCGCCTGAGAAAAGTCTGAACGCGCCTTTGTCACACAGGGCTTTAATTTCCGCGACAGACCGAAGCCGCGGCTTACGTCCATT
>Ga0126382_10000908_pt1 | contig 11840 bp, 10 predicted proteins | sample PanSoiMetPlot_30_FD_92548 | JGI IMG/M metagenome (GOLD analysis project Ga0126382, IMG submission 92548) | Tropical forest soil microbial communities from Panama - MetaG Plot_30 | ecosystem: Environmental > Terrestrial > Soil > Tropical forest > Bulk soil | place: Panama | collected 2016-02-17 | reverse complement strand
TGTATCTGCTCATCCTGGTGGCGTGGATCATTTACGTAATCCTCGTGATGGTGCTTCGCCAACAGGCAACAGTCTATCTCGGTCTCTGCGAGGAACATTTTCAGCGCCGCCGCAAGCTGATGAATGTTGGCTGGATGCTTTTGACGATGGGGCTTCTCGCGCCGGTAGTCGCTTTCTCTTTGGAATACCCCGGTTGGGGGTTGTTAGGTCTTTTGGTTTTCGTTATTTCGGTCGTCTGGCTGGTCATCGCCGGCCGGGTGGTGACGGTTAAGAAGATCGATGACCGATTTGTCTGGCTTAACGGACTTGATTCGAATTTCCTTGCACGTTTCCCTTCACTCGAAGGCTATTGATTAACTAAACATGCCTGAGCGCTGCTCAGGTAAGGTGATCAATTTGGATATTGAGTCGGTCCGCGCCTATTGCCTTTCCTTTCCTCACGCTACCGAGAACGTGCAATGGGGAAACGATCTGGTTTTCAAGGTCGGCGGCAAAATGTTTGCGGTCACAGTCCTCGAAGCTGCTTCGAAATATTGTCTGTCCTTCAAGTGCAGTGAAGAAAAATTTGCCGAACTAATTGAGCAGGATGGGATCGATCCAGCGCCTTACTCGGCTCGCTATCACTGGGTCGCGCTCGAACGATTCAGCGTCTTGAGTGAGAAAGAACTGAAAGCACTGCTGCGAAAATCGTACGATACGGTGTTTGAGAAACTGCCCAGGAAAGTTCGTGTGCAGTTGGGTTGATGCCACCGACTCGGTTGGTTGCAATAGCCTCTTTGCGCCTTTTGAATCTAGTTTGCGCCTTTGCGTGAACTTAGTCTCTCGCAAAGGTGCAAAGTAAGACGAAAAGCGCGAACACCTTGAGTTATCGTGTCGGTTTCACTGCTTAACGATATTGATTTCCCGCGTGGTTGAGTTGTATTTCCCATTTTCAATTACCTGCCCGCTTTTATCGACCAACTCGAGTTTCGCGGTGTGTTTTCCGTTAGTCCATCCGGTCAGCCAAATTGGTGCCCAGGTGTTGATGAAGGCCGGTGTGCCACCATCGATCGTGTAGCGTACTCGATACTCAGATCCGAGACTCGCATTCAGCAACCAAAAATCGATCATGATTGGATCGGCATCGCTGCCGGTGTATTCACCTTTCGGCCGGCTATAGGTCAAAAGCGGCTTCGTCATGTCGACCTCGCCCGCATTGCTGGCGGCCATCGCCATGCCTTCGCGCTCCGTCGTCGGGCTGGTCGCGGACGTCGACGACTTGCTGGCTTCAGGGTTTGCCCCCGGAGTCTTAGTCGGCGAGGCCACGACCTGACCATCTTTTGTCGTTCTTGGTTTTGACTGATCACCGCCGCCTCTTACGGTGAAATCGACCATCTGGAAAGCGCCGCTATTCTTGTAGCTCTCGTGCCACGGCCGCGATGGAAAAACGCGTAACGTATGTTTGCCCTCGCTCACATTGCGCAGCTCGAACGGTTGGTTCAATTCGTAGTAAGCCTCGTAAGGTTGGTTGTCGAGGATCACGTGAATGTGGTTTCCCTTTCCCGTCGCCGGATCCTTGTGCGGCACGTAACCTTGCAGGTCGCCGCTCAGCGTAAGCTTCACCTCAACTGTTGGTCCATTAATCGTCGAGTGATTGGCAGGAGAGATGACCCGCAAAGTGGGTTGGGCCTGTTCCTGCTGGCCCCGCTGTTTCATAAGATCGACGATTGCCTGTGGCCGTTGAACCGTCGTCAGAGTCTGCTTGCCGGGCGGCGTGACAGTGGTGATAGCAGTTGTATTTGCGTTTTCATTATTAGGAGCACACGCGGATAGCAACCCAACGAAAAGAGCGAAACTAACAATTCGGAGGAATTGATTACGCGTGAATTTTGCGAAGAGCTCATTTGTAAAATGGATCATCAATCTACTTTAACTGATGCTAGACTTTTCGCGGTCCTGATGTAAGAATTCGCACAAGCTTTCAACAGTTTTGTAAGAAAAAGTGAGTTACTGCTGATGATGTCGGCTGTTGCCGCATCGGACGCAGGCCGACCTCAGATGATTACATTCTGAACCTTCAAGAAGGAGAAGTAATGATCAGATCCATTCGTCCGTCTGCTTTTCTGATTTTGCTTGTTGTAATGATGGTCATGAGTGGGTGTTCAAAGCACTTCACTCCCGATGTTCAGCCGCTGCCAAAACAACTTACTACCTACTCACCGATGGAGGTTCCGGCAGACAATCCTTTGACCGCCGAGAAAGCCGCGCTGGGAAGACAACTTTTCTTTGATGAAAGGCTCAGCGGTGACGGAACTCGCTCGTGCTATTCCTGCCATGTTTGTGAAAAGGGTTTGACAGATGGACTAGCCAAAGCCGTGGGCGCGTTTGGCAAACAACTGCCGCGCAGCAGTCCAACTCTTTGGAACATCGGTTACCACAGGGAGTTTTACTGGGACGGTCGCAGTCCATCGCTCGAGAAGCAGGCGATGGCCGCCTGGACAGGGCCGAATATGGGTGCTAAAGCTGATGAGATTACTGCGAAGCTCAACCACCTTGAGGGTTACCGGGATCAGTTTCGAAAGGTCTTTGGCTCCGACGCGACTCCTGACAACATCGTCAAGGCAATGGCGGCGTTCGAGCGCACGATCATCACAGGAGATACGGCCTGGGACTATTGGCGTGCCAACAACGGCGATGAATCACGAATGAGCCCGGAAGTGAAGCGCGGCTGGAACATTTTTCAAGCTATTAAGTGTAACAACTGTCACGATGGCGTGCTGTTCACCGACTTTCAGTATCACAACGTAGGCATCGGGATGGATCAGAAGGAACCCGATGTGGGGCGGTTCAAAGTAACTAACAACCCCAAGGACATGGGCGCGTTTAAGACGCCGACGCTACGCGACATTGCCAGGTCGGCGCCCTATTTTCACGATGGCAGCGTTGCCACGCTCGAGGAAGCCGTGGATCTTATGCTCAGTGGCGGCAAACCCAATGAGCATCTGGACACAGTTAATTTGCAGAAGCACGATCTCCTGCCCGACCAACGGGCCGACCTGATCGCCTTCTTAAAATCTTTGAATGTCGCAGACTGTAAGTTGACGAAGCCGCCGTTGCCGCAAAAATAACTTTGATCAACCGGGCTGCCGGCATAGCCCCAGCGCGAGCTCGATCATTTCCTCTCCCCCTGGGAAAGGGGTTAGGGTGAGGCGCAGCTTACCGACTTAAATCCCTCCAGCCCTCTCCCAGAGGAAGAAAGAGAAATTGGGTTAAGCCGCTTTGGGTCGCGCCTCGCGTCGATGGAGGCGCTTCTCGACTATGTTCCAATCAATATTCGAGAAAAACGCTTCGATGTATTTCGGCCGATCGGCTGGTTTGTAATCGAGAATAAACGCGTGCTCCCAAACGTCCATTACCAGCACCGGATTAAAGCCGGCCACGTTTCCAACCTCGTGCAGCGTGATCCAGTGATTCGACAGCCGGCCATTCGTTAGATCCTCATAGCAGATGGCCCAGCCGACGCCGCGCATTTTTCCAATTCCCACGAACTCAGCTTTCCACGTTTCATAGCTGCCAACACTCTGTTCGGCGGTTTTGCGAAACGCTGAACCCTGGGCTGGATCACCGGTGCCGCCTCCGCGCTTCAAGTTGTCGAAGTAATACTCGTGCAACACCATGCCGTTGTATTCAAAACCTAAACGGCGATTCAGTTCAGAGTACTCGGCGAATTCTTCCTGATCGACTTTAGCGCCCTTGATGAACTCAGCGATCTTTTCGTTGAGCTTATTCGTCTCCTTTACATAACCTTCGTAAAGCTTGAAGTGCATTTCCAGCGTTTCATCCGAAATGCCTTTCAGGTTGCTCAGATTGAATTGACGTGGCTTGTACGTTGTGAAAGTCATTCTTGCCCTCCAATGAAGATTATTACGTCGTATCCAGCGCACACGGCTGCGCATGAATTCCCAACAAAGGTAATCCAATTGTGTGAGGTAAGTATGACGAAGCGATGGAGAGGTTTGGTCAATACTGTTGCATCAGTCGTTACATTCCCACCATGCCGGGCAGGCCCATGCCGCCGGGCATGTCCATCCCGGGCAGTGCGCCACCGGGCGGCAAGCCAGGCTGTGCCGCCACGCTCCCCTCATTGCGCTGGCGCAGCAAACTCGGATCGACGTTCTTCAAACCGTAAAGCGTCTTATACAAACCTTCCCGGTTAACCAGTTCATCGTGCGTTCCTTCGTCCACGACTTTTCCTTTGTCGATCACCAGGATGCGATCGGCAACCGCCGCCACGAAGTTCAGGTCGTGACTGATTACTAAACAAGTGCGTTCGTGAGCGTATTCGCGAATCACTTGAATCAGCCGATTACGCTGATCCGCATCAAGATTCTCCGTCGGTTCGTCAAGCAAGAGCACTTCCGGCTTTCTGAGCAAGCAACGCGCGAGCGCGATCAGTCGCTTCTGGCCACCGGACGGAACCTGCACGTCAACGACTGTTTCATAACCCTGCGGCATTCTTTGGGGATCAACGATCACGTCGTGAATGTGCGCGAGACGGCATGCCTCTTCAATCTCAGAATTAGTGCCATCCGCTCGGCCCAGTCGCACGTTTTCGCGAATCGTATCCTTAAGGAAAAATGGAAACTGTGAAAGTTTCGAAACCTGCTCGCGCAGCGAATTCAAAGTGACCTCGGAAATATCTTTGCCTTGCAAAAGGATTTTTCCTTTTTGCGGATCGAGAAACCGCAGAATCAAGTTGAGAATCGTCGACTTGCCACAGCCGATCGGCCCGACAAAAGCAATCGTCTCGCCTTCCTTCACATGGAAAGTAATACCACTCAGAACTTTCTGGGTCGCCGAATAACCAAACACGACGTTATCGAAATCTATATCACCGTGGACCTCGCCCATTGCGACTGCGCCGGGCTTTTCGACAACCGTCGGCTTGGTATCGAATAGTTCGTAGGTGGAAACAATTCCCGGTACCAGGGACTGGTACATCGTGTACGAGCTGACCAACCGCTGTACGGGAGTGAACAGGTTGGGCGCCATTTGCATGAAAACGATTGCCGTGGCAAAAGTCAGACCCCACTTTGCGCCGAGCAGAATCGCAAACAACAGAATCAGAGCCGTAGTCAGCGAGATGAACACCTGTGCGCCGCTGTTGCTCAAGCTCATCCAGGCAGTCGTGCTGGCCGTGGCTTTGGCTGCTTCTTTCGAAGCCTCGCGAAAGCGCTCGTTACGCCTGGGCTGCGCATTGAAAACCTGTATGTCCGAAATGCCGTTGATTGTTTCTTCCAGCTCCGAACCCAATTCGCGGGCGCTGAGATTGATGCCCATCGCGCCTTGTTGCAGCTTGCCGCTGGTGAACTTAAACATCAGGAGGGTCACGGGCGCGAGCACGAACAGTATCAGCGTCATCTGCCAACTGAGCGCCAACAGGTAAGCAATAACGACAACCAGCACCAGCGCGTCGATGACCGGCGTCAAGAGCACCTGTGTCAGAAGACGTTGCACTGAGGTTGTTTCCGTGAGCACTCGTTGCATTAAGGCGCCCGTCTGTCCGCCCATGAAAAAGTCGAGCGAAAGCGACTGAATGTGTCGATAAAGATCTTGTCGCAGCTTTGTGAGGATCTTTTGCTCGAGCGTCGCATCAACCCAGGCGCGCACGATATCGATCACATTGCGCATCACGATCGCCACAGTCCAGATAATAAAGATCGTGGTGAAAGAAAGTGGCGTCGCCAGCCAATTCTTGATGGCTGAGAGAACTCCTGTCGAGCTCGCCTCTGCAGTCTTTTCGTAAAACGACCCTGTCAAAGACCACACGCTGTTCCAGTTCCCGCTCGCGGCTGCTTCACCAAATAATTTCAGTAAGGGGCCTAACGCGGCGGCGCCAACGAAGGGCAACAGAAAAATGATCAGCGACAGGAACAGAGACAGCGTCACCATCGAGTACTGACCTTTAAGTGATTTAAACGCCCGTCCAAGATAAGGTCGCGCGCTCATCTTTGGCATTTCCTTCAAACGAATTTTTGGCTTGCCCGCGCCAGGCCCTGGAGTCCTTCCTACAAGTTCCGGAGGCAAGGCATCTGCTGGAATCGCGTTAGCAGGCAGCGCTCCCGGAGCACTTGCATCGGCCGGCAGCGCGCCCGGCGGCAGACCCTCGGCCGGCAGAGGGAACGATGAATCTTTGGGCAGAGCGCCGGCGGGGAATGCGTCCGCCGGTAATTTTTCAAAGGACGAGCCGCTAATCTTTTCTGATGGAGTTCCTGCTGGCTTGCCGGGTAGTGGAGGCTTGGGAATTGACATAATAATCCCTCCAACTCTGAGGATTACGAAGACTTGATTCTAAAAAGGCCAGATGAAAACGGGCGGGCAAGCCGGGCCTGCCCACCTCGTTTGGTTGACGAATTGCTTGCTGTTGGATCCCTACGAGCTTTTTGCTCGCATTTCAAAAGTTCAGCGTGGGTTCTAGCAGTAGCAATAATAGTAATGCCACCAGCATTGCCATGCATTGCATAGCAACTGGCGACACACGCAGATGTCGCTATACGCTTGAACTTCGCCGAGACTCTCAGCATTCTCTACGCGGGTTGCGGCCATCGCGCCACTGCTTTTCGGAATTTCTGCGCCTGAGGGCTTAGCATTTTCAGGAAACATTTTGGCTGCCTTGTCACCTGATAAAGCATATTTCGAAAGAACATCATCTGGAATGTCGTAAACCTTAACCTCATTGCCCGCTCCGGGCTGCGATGTCAAAATCGCCATACTGTTTCTCCTTCCTGAGATCGATTGAAAAATTTCCGAGGGAGTTTTCGCCCTCAGAGGATATCTGTGGCCGAATAAATTACGGGCGGCCGGTTACCGGTCGAGATTAATTTCCGGTAAATCTGGGGTCCAGAGGCGCGCATCCTATCAGGAGTAATCTCGAGTGACAAGCGTTATTTACTGAAGCCGAAACGTGCAATCCGAGATTGTTTGATGTGGTATTAGAGACTAAATCTTTGTGTTACGTTATGGAAAGACATTCAGCAAGAATCTTCACAAACAGCGGTTCGTCACCACCGGCCCCGATATAGCGTACGATGCCGGCGCGATCAATCAACACAACCGTCGGAAGTCCGTTAGCGCCAAAAACGGTTTGCAGCTGTTCGTCTTCAGCGACGCCCACGTGAAAATTCACTGAATGTTGATTGACCATCTTGCGCATCAGTTCCAGTTCCTCAGTCATTGATTCCGCAGTGCCTCGGTATGCGAGGTAATGCCGAGTCAGGGCAATAATTTCCAAACCGCGTTCACTGTGTTCGGCATGAAGCGCGCTTAGCTTCAGAAACATTTGCTGACAGGGTTTGCACCAGGTGGCCCAAAATTCGAGCAATACAACGCGACCACGGAATTCCCTCAACGACGCCGGTCCCTGGTTGATCCACTGCTTCACCGTAATTTCAGGAGCCTGTTGTCCGATCAGTTGAAGTTGCGTCGCGCGATCCCGTGTTTGCAGGAATCCGCTGATAGCCGTGCGCTTCTGTTCAGGCGTTCCCGTGGCCTGCATGATCTGACTGATCTTTTCGGCAAAGGCGGCTTCATCCCGGGCCAGCACCTTTGCGTCTTCCAGCCGGTTGAGCGCCAGGTACACGTCCGCGAGCGTCGTCCCAATTCGAATGCGAGTCATGAATTCGATCTCGTACGGCGTCTCCCGGGCAATCGATAATCCCCGCTCAAGTTCGTTGGCCGCTTCGTAAAGTTTTCCTTTGTACTGGAATTCGGACGCCCGGTCTAACGTCGCTGCCACGCGCGCCTGCGGTTTGAGCGTCGATGCTCCAGTTTCGCTGTTCGTGATTTCCATTCCGGGTTGAAGAAGTAAGGCAATATAAGCGAGCGATGTAAAGGACTGCAAGGGCGAGCATCGACCGCAGTCTGAGATAAGTCTGGATACGTGAGATCGGTGAAAGAATCACAGAATGAAGTCTATGCTACTTTGTTTCCCGTCTGTATAATGCGACCTCACTCTGAAGTAAGCAGGTATTCGAAACGTGTCTACACCCGCGAAATCCTTCGCCACGCAAGTCGCTGAAGTCGCTGCGCAGACTGACCTCTCCAACTCGCTGACTGGTCCCCTTAAGTCTGCAATCGATCAACTTTTGCAGTCCTCAGCCGCAAACGTCGGGTCATCCGTCGCGTCAGTCCTGGTACGTGATGGAAATGAAGGTGGCTTAAAATTTCTAACAGCCACAACTGGAGTCACAGATGAGTTACTGGCGTTACGCTTGCCGCCCGGGGCAGGCATCGCCGGCCTGGTCTTCTCGACCAATCAGCCGATGGCGGTCGCGGACGTCTCGCACGAAGGATCGTTTTGGTCAGAGGCTGATCGACGCACCGGATTTAAAACAGTCACGGTACTGGCCACGCCGCTCAGATCCAACAACGAAATGGTAGGCGTGCTCGAGTTCATTAACCGGCCGGGTGAACCACCTTATCCGCCATTCACGCCCGTTGAGATGGACCATGCAGCGCGATTTGCCGATCCGATCGCCCGGCTGGTGGACGCGTACGAAATGGCGCACCTGATCGAATCGCTTTTCAATGTGTCCATTCGAGACATACTGCAAGCATCGCCCGGCACCGAGCGGTCGACTGACCGTCTTCGTGAATGGTTAAGCGAAAACAGTCTCGCCGGCGCACATCGCGATCTCGCCATGTTGTGGGTTTCGATTCACGAGGTCGTGATGCGCGGCGATGCCGAGCGCGAACTATGCCGGGATTTACTGCAAACGCTCGCGCGATTTACCGAAAAGCGGTCCAGCAGTAGCTTTGGCTTTTAGTTCACCAATCAAACATGGTCGCTGAGTTAGCCGAAAAACAAACCAACGAACTGGCCGATCTGTGGGCCACCATTTCGGCCGAAACGGTTTTTTCAGGTCGTACGGGTCGTGGCGTGCGCGTCGCCGTCGTCGACAGCGGAATCGACACTGAACATCCCGACCTGAAAGGAAAAGTCAAAGCGTCTGTCGAAGCAGTGGCCGAAGACGGCCGCATTACTTTTCGCGAATCGACTTCCGGTGATCAGGCAGGACATGGAACCGCGTGCGCTGGGATCATTACGAGCGTCGCCCCGGACGTCGATCTTTACAGTGTCAAAGTCCTCGGGCCAAATGCTTCCGGTACGGGAGACATGTTCCTCGTCGGTCTCGACTACGCGATCAAAGAAAAATTCAAGGTCATCAATCTTTCGCTCGGCACGACCAAGCGCGATTACTTCGCGCCGCTTCACGACCTCCTCGATCGTGCTTATCAATCGGGTTGCATCGTGGTCGCCGCCGCAAACAATCTTCCTTACCCAAGTTATCCTTCGGTTTTTTCCTCCGGACTGATTTCCGTGGTCAAACGAACGGGTGGTAACCCATTCAACTTCGGATACCGCTATGGACAGGTGATTGAACTGGTAGCCCCGGGCGTGGAAGTGAAGACGACCTGGCCCGGCGGCGGTTACCGGCAATTGACGGGCAACAGCTTTGCTTGTCCCTACATTGTGGGTCTGGTGGCCTTGATGCTCGAAGCGTATCCGGATTTGACGCCTTTCCAGATCAAATCCATTCTTTACACAATCGCGCGCCGCAATCGAGAAAAAGCTGCTGCTGAATTACAGGTGAAGTTATGAGCTCAGCGTGCGGGTTATGTCGCAACTGCCCACTGATTGATATGCGAGAGAAACACTGCCCGGACTGATAAGCCGGAAGCTTCGTCAGAATACGTTTCGTAAGGTTTAACTCCGTCAAGCCTCACTACTTTGACTTGTCCGTTTTCCCACCGGAAGTCTCCCGTCAGATTGGTAAAGGGCATGCCCTCGGCGTCGCCGTATCCCCGCTCAGGCTCCAGGTAGGCTGATTGCAGACGTTCTTCCCAGTCTTCGGGGGACCAGTCATCCGGTTTACGCTTCGTCTGGACATGGCCCTCTAAGTCACCGACAAGTGCAGCTTGATCGTTGAATGCCAGCAGAACATTCATTGTCTTAGTAACGCAAGCTGGGGCTTGCGTCGAGCGCCAACGGTTTCGGTTAGTTGCATGGAAACAATATGTAAAGTCATGCTCCGCGTCAAACCAGGCTGGCTAACGCAACTGTTAACCATTGCTGCAAACTAAAGGTTTGCGCTACTCGATGGCTGTGTCTATAGTTTCTGCGCTCGTCGGCCGTCAGTGGATACCGATTAAAAACCAAGTGGCATTGTGAAGAATGCGGGAAGCAAAAAGCCTCGCACCCTGCGTGTCGGTGTAGATACTGGCGGCACGTTTACGGATTTTGTCTATGAAGACGGCGGGCGACTCAAGATCTTTAAGGTTGCTTCCACGCCGGAAGATCCCGCGCGCGCGATTAGCAGCGGCCTGAAAAAACTCACCACGGAAACTGGAACACGAATCAAGTCAATCGACGTCGTCCACGGCACGACTGTCGGCACCAACGCGCTCTTACAGCGGCGGGGTGCGCGAACCGCGCTGGTGACGACCGCAGGTTTGGAAGATGTGATTGAAATCGGCAGGCAAGCGCGACCGGAGCTCTATAACTTGAATGCGGTAAAACCTTCGCCACTGGTCGAAGAGTCTTTAAGATTCGGCGTTCGCGAGCGAGTTGCAGCATCCGGAGATGTGCTCGAAACGTTGAGCGAGGATGAAATTGGCGGCCTGCTCGCGCAGCTCCGCCTTTTAAGGCCCGAGGCGATCGCGATCTCACTTATCTTCTCGTTTGCCTTTCCTGAACACGAGAAAAGGATCGCGTCGGCCGTCGCGGTTCTGGGCCTGCCCGTTTCTGCATCGCATGAAATCTTGCCTGAGTATCGAGAGTACGAACGTACCTCAACGGTCGTAGTCAATGCATATCTACAGCCGCTCATGGGCCGTTACCTAAAGCGTCTCGTCGAATCAAGAGGAGGCGAAAACCAAAGACCAAAGATCAAAAACCAAAGATCGTCTTTTTCGTTGCGAGTGATGCAGTCGTCGGGAGGAAGCATTTCGGCTTTAGCCGCCGCGAACGAGCCGGTGCGCACCATTTTGTCCGGCCCTGCAGGAGGCATCGTCGGCGCGTTACGCGCCGCGCAGTCGGCCGGCTTCGAGAACATCATTACCTTTGACATGGGTGGCACCTCGACAGACGTTGCCTTGTGCGATCGCGAAGGAATGCGTCTTACGAACGAAGCGATTGTTGCAGGTGTACCGGTGGCAGTTCCTATGATGGATATTCACACGGTGGGCGCGGGAGGAGGGTCGATTGCGCGGATCGACGAAGGCGGTTCACTGCGGGTGGGTCCCGAATCTGCGGGAGCAGACCCGGGCCCAGCCTGTTATGGAAGATCGCTGCAGCCAACCGTCACCGACGCTCACGTCGCGCTCGGTCATTTTCCCGGCGGAGCGCTACTAGGTGGCGAGTTCCGCTTAGACGAACAGCGCTCGCGCCAGGCCCTCAGTCAATTGGCGGCGGACATGAGTGTCGCTGCAAAACGCAAAATTAGTGCGATTGAAGCCGCGCAGGGCGTGATCGAAGTTGTAACCGCGAACATGGAACGCGCGCTACGGCACGTTTCCGTAGAGCGCGGACATGATCCAAGGGACTTCGCGCTAATTCCTTTCGGTGGTGCAGGCGGACTACACGCAGTTTCTTTAGCTCAGGCCTTGCGAATCCCACGCGTGTTGGTTCCGTCATCGCCGGGAGCGCTGTCTGCGATCGGCGTAATCACTGCCGACGTGGTCAAGGATCAGACGCGGACGGTTATGCTCGACGCTACCGACGGCGCGGCGCCGAAACTTGAAAGAATCTTTCGGGCAATGGAGCGCGATGGCGAACAGATCCTGCGCGCGGAGGGGTTCGC
>Ga0126382_10000907_pt1 | contig 11842 bp, 12 predicted proteins | sample PanSoiMetPlot_30_FD_92548 | JGI IMG/M metagenome (GOLD analysis project Ga0126382, IMG submission 92548) | Tropical forest soil microbial communities from Panama - MetaG Plot_30 | ecosystem: Environmental > Terrestrial > Soil > Tropical forest > Bulk soil | place: Panama | collected 2016-02-17 | reverse complement strand
CGCCACCGTGCCTCTCTTGATCTGGTCGTGGGTGCGCATTCCGACCGTCGGCCGTCTTCTCGCGATCGCCCTGGGCGTGTGAGTCGCGTTCCTGTTCCGACACGATCACGGCGTCTACCTCGCCATTGCGGCGCTTGCGACGATCGCGCTGCAGCCAGACGCCGATGCGGGTACGCGCTGGCGCCACGTTGCGATCGTCTCGGGGTTGTTCGCCCTCTTGCTCCTGCCGTATCTGGCGTACCGGCAGGTGCACCTCGGCATTGTGACTTACCTGCAGGAGGCGCTCGCCTTCGCGCAGCGAGAAGGCGACCGCACCAGGTTGTCGCTCTCGGACATCGCACCAGGGCACGAAACGCGCCTCTTCTACCTGTTTCACGTGCTGCCACTTGCGGTCGTCGGATGGCTTCTCGCCGACTGGCGACGTGGCTGGTCCACAGACCACCTCATGTCGGTGCCGCTCGTCATCTCAGGGGTCCTCGTGAACGCCACGTTCCTCCGCGATCCGCTTGCGGTGCGAGCGCGAGCAGCGGCGCCAGCTCGAACGCGCAGCGAAACAGGTGATCGCGTTCGTGATCGTGCGGAGTGATCAGTACGCGGATTGGCACGCAGGATTTCAGCGTCTGAGCACGTTTGTCGAGTCGCGATTCAAGCCGCTCACCGAGATCCCGATCGGCAACGCGGGAACGATTCGAGTGCTCGTGCACGCGGGGCTGTTGCCCAACGGCGTCGATCGCGCGACGGGTTGGCCGTGCTTCCGTTAACCGCTGCACGTACCTGACATGCAGGACCGCCGTCTCTCAGGTATCACAGGTTTTACATCGACCTGCCTTCACAATGGACGATTCGTGACGCGAACCCCCGCGCTGTCGGCCGAGGACGATCTCGATCGCGAGACCGAGCACGCATTCGACCAAACGTAGAGGCTACCTTAAGGTGGCCCAATCGCTCTTTTCTTGTACGGAATGTCCGGATGCTGGCGTCGCATTTCGCGAGCACTCACGAATATGAGCACGAGCGTCGACGCGCCGCTGAACGCGCCGGGATCGTTCGCGGCAAGTGCTGACGCGCGTTGGCCCGTAATGCGAGTCTCCCAGCTCATCGTGTGATCCTTCTACGTCGACGGAGCGGATCGTGCAAGTAATCGCAGTCGACTGGCCTGTGCCAGGGCGCAATGATCCGCGCCGGGGCGGGGTTTGATGCACGGCTGTGTCGGAGGTCGAGAACAGCGTGTCACACGACTGGTCTTCAGAAGGTCACGCAAGTCCGTTCTCTCGTCCCCGCGCCGAACGCGACGAACTCTTGTCCCGTTCATCGAGGCAGGCCTCACCAAGCGGCTTCGGTCTCGAATACGCTCTCCGCCGGACCTTGGCCAACCCGGGTCTGGCCTTCGATATAGTCCGCGGCTTGCTGCGGGGACTTTACTACCGGTGGAAATTCAAACTCCTTGGCCGGCGCGTCGTGATCGGGCGGTTCTTCCGGGTGACGGGACCATTGGACATTCGCGGCCCCGGCCGGGTGGAATTCGGCGACTTCTGCACGGTCATGTCGTCGCGGCTCCGCCCGACCACGCCGTACACGCATTCACCTGACGCGGTCATCAGATTCGGCAATCGAGTGATGCTCACTCGAACGAGACTCGGTTGCGTGACCCGAATCGAGGTCGGCGATGATGCGGGACTGGCCGAGGCGTTGATCATGGACTCCGATTTCCATTCGATCGAGGTCTCCGCTCGTCCGAGGTACAACACCGCCGGTCGCTCGAAGCCTGTCTACATCGGCACCAATAGCTGGATCGGTACTGGTTCGATTGTGCTCAAAGGCGTGCGCATCGGCGCCAACGCCGTGGTGGGCGCAGGCGCAGTCGTTGCGTCGAACGTACCCGCGGACTGTGTGGTCTTCGGGAACCCGGCGCGTGTGGTCTGGCGCGTCCGTTCAAAGTCAGCGGTCAGCAGCCCCGGCCCGATGCCGGAATCGACCCGCTAGGTCCTGAAGCGGATCGCGATGGATTTCAGCTGGAATGAACAGCAACGGGACCTTCGCGCCGGCGCGATTGCGTTCGCGCGCCAGACGCTGAATGCCGACTTTCACGCCCGCGAGCGGGCCGGCGAGTTTTCACGCGAGCTGTGGCGGCAGTGCGCGAGATTTGGCGTCCAGGGCATGCCCATGCCGGAGGAGTTCGGCGGCGCGGGTTATGACGTGATGACGACCATGCTCGTGATGGAGGCGCTCGGATACGCCTGTCTCGATCAGGGATTGCTCTTCTGTCTGCATGCCCACATGTGGGCGATCGAAACGCCGCTGTTGCGCTTTGGCACGCCCGGGCAGAAGACGCGATACCTGCCGGGACTGTGCGACGGGACACTCATCGGCGCGCACGCGATGACCGAACCCCAGACCGGCACCGACGCGTTTTCCCTGCGCACCACCGCCGATCTCCGGGTCGACCGCTACGTCCTCAATGGCTCGAAGACCTTCGTCACCAACGCGCCCGTCGGCGATCTCTTCCTCGTCTTTGCCACGGTTGATTCGCGCAAGGGCATGTGGGGGATCACCGGTTTCCTTGTCGAGAGAGGAACGAAGGGCCTCACTGTCGGTCAGAAGCTGGACAAGCTCGGGCTCACGACGTCGCCGACCGCGGAAGTGTTCCTCGAAGACTGCGAGATCCCGGTCGAGAATCGGCTCGGGAAGGTGGGACAGGGCGCCGCGATCTTCAATCATTCGATGGCGTGGGAACGAAGCTGCATCCTCGGCAGCACGGTCGGCGCGATGGAGCATGAGCTCGAAACGTGTGTCGAGTACGCGAAGACTCGAAAGCAGTTCGGCAAGCCCATCGGCAGCTACCAGCTGATCGCAGGCAAGCTCGCCGATATGAAGGTGAGGCTCGAAACCTGCCGCATGATGCTGTATCGCGCGGCGTGGGCGCACGGGTGCGGGCAGCCGAACGCGCTCGAGGGCGCCATCGCGAAGCTCACGATCAGCGAAGCGGCCGTCGCATCAGCGCTCGATGCGATCCAGATTCACGGAGGCTATGGCTACATGCGCGAATACGACGTCGAACGTCACCTGCGCGACAACGTCGCCTCCCGGCTCTATTCCGGCACTTCTGAAATCCAGCGCCTCATCGTCGCTCGGCATCTTGGTCTGTCGCCCGGCACGTAATTTGTACGGGTTCACCGAGTCGGTTCCATGAGTTTTCTCCTCTGGCACGGTTTCCGACATTCCGCGAAGGCATGTCCCGACAGGGCCGCCGTCCAATGGCGGAATGACATCCTCACGTACCGCGAGCTCGACGCTCTCAGTGACGCCGTGGCTGCCACGCTCTCCGCTGCAGGCATCGGCCGCGGGCATCGCGTCGGGCTGTACATGCCGAAGACGCACAAGAGTCTGGTCGCGATGCTCGGGATCTCGAAAGCGGGGGCGGCGTACGTCCCAATCGATCCCCACGGACCTGCGCTCCGAGCGGCGTACATCCTCGGTGACTGCGCCGTTTCGGCCGTTGTCGCGAGCGACGATCACCTCGCGTCGCTGCATGAGCATTCTGCGTCCCTCCCGTTTTTGAAACTGGCCATCGTCGTCGATCGTGAGGGGTCGTCTGGCAGTGGGTGGGTCGAACAGTGCGCGTGGCAGGACCTTGGTGCCGCCGCGCCATGCGCACCGGCCGCTGCCGTCGAGACCGATCCGGCGTATCTGCTCTACACATCCGGATCCACGGGGACGCCGAAAGGCGTCATCATCACGCATCGGAATGCGTTGACTTTCGTCGATTGGGCAGTGGAGACGTTTGCGGTTCGCCCGGAAGATCGGCTGTCCAGCCACGCGCCGCTGCATTTCGATCTGTCCGTGTTCGACGTCTATGCCGCCCTCACCGCCGGGGCATGCGTCGTCATGGTTCCGGACCAGGTCTCGATCTTCCCGACCGAGCTGACGAAGTGGATCAAGACGCAGCGCATCAGCATCTGGTACTCGGTTCCGTCGGCGCTCGTACGCATGCTGCTGCACGGCCGCCTGCACAACCTGGAGTACCCGGACCTGCGTGTCGTGCTGTTTGCCGGCGAGGTCTTTCCTCAGAAGTACCTTCGAGACGTCATGGGCATCCTGTCGGGAGCCGAGTTCTTCAACCTCTACGGACCCACCGAAACCAACGTCTGTACGTATTTCCCTGTTCCTCGCGACCTCGATCCGTCCGCGACATCCATTCCAATCGGGATCGCCTGCGCGAACACCGACGTGTTTGCGGTGAGCGCCGACGGGCGGATCGCTGACGTGGGAGAGGAAGGCGAACTGCTGGTGCGCGGCGGCACCGTGATGGCCGGCTACTGGGGCCTCCCCGAGAAATCCTCGCAGGTCCTCGGCAGCAACCCGTTCCAAACCGCCTTCACCGATCGCATCTACAGGACCGGGGACATCGTCCGGCAGGAGCGCGATGGCAACTACTCCTTCATCGGGCGCCGGGACCTCATGGTCAAGTCGCGAGGGTATCGAATCGAGCCCGGCGAGATCGAACAGGTGCTGCACCAGCACGACAAGATCAGAGAAGCGGCGGTCATTCCCGTTCCCGATGAGGAGATCGGGGCGAGACTCCTGGCGTTTGTTGCGCCCCATGACGGCCAATCGCTCGAATCGGACGATCTCCCATCGTTCTGTCTGGGACGGCTACCGGTCTACATGGTTCCGGAATCGTTCGAGGTACTGAACGAGCTGCCCAAGACCTCAACCGGCAAGACCGACCGCCAGGCGCTCCTCGCCTCGCTCCGCGAGAAGGTCGAGACATAGCCATGCTGAAACAGGAACTCGCCACGTTCATCGAAAAGAACCTGCTTGGTGACGATCGACGCATCACAGTTGGGGACACGACCGCCCTCATCGAGGACGGCCTGATCGACTCCATGGGATTGATGCAGATCGTATTGTTCCTGGAGGAACGCGCCGGAGTCCGTGTGCCTGACGATGACGTCACGCCGGACAACTTCGAGACGATCGTGAGCATCGAGGCCATGGCCGATCGCCTCCGCTCGCAGCAGGCGAAAGCCTAAAGCATTTCGGTTATCAGGTAGCAGCCCGTCCCTAGTTCCTTAGGACTTGGTGCTTGGTCCGTCCTTTGGTCCGTTGTCCGTCCTAGATCCTTGGTCCAACGCTCGTCTGGAAAGCGAGTGGAGTTGCCTCGTTGCGGGAACGTGGCACTAGCCGCTGCGGACCAAGGACCCAGGACCACGGAACGGACCAAGAACCAAGAACCGAGGACATCCAAGGACATCCGACCGCGGACATCGGTGTGAAAAGCGCCTCGCGTCATCTATCCTGTCTTCGCGATCGGTCCCCCTCGACCTGCAAGTAGTGCTCGTACGTCCAGACGCCGATCTGGGTGCCGGCGGTCAAGCCGTCCTGGCTCGCGAACCTGTAGTGGATGCCTCCGTAGATGCGGCTCATTGCGGCTTCGACTGCAGCCGCGCTGAAGCTCGGGAATCGCCGGACCACGCCGGGCAAGGCGTCCGATCCCGTGATGAACCCGGTGTCATCAGTGCCATAGAACAGCGCGAGCACGGTCGCCGCGGCGGCGCTGAATGTGCTGTGCCCCGACACGTAATCAGGGAACGGAGGCGTCACGATGAACGACGACCACGTCGCGTCGGGCGCAGTGGCCGGATTTCCATCGGTATCACCCGCACGAATCGCGCTCACCGGTCGCCAGAAGTTGTAGGTGTACTTCGCGTCCCACGCGCTGATTGCCGCGTCGGCCATCGCAATATTCAGGAGCGCGAAGAGGCGCGCACTCTCGTCGATCGAGCCGCCCGCGATCGCGACAACGTCCTCGGCTATGTGATTCCAGTGGCCCGGAGGCGTTTCTGTTCCAGCGCCATCCGCCCAGAACAGGGCGACCTCGGTTTGTTCCGCCGTGCGTGAAGACCCGACAGCCGCGCCCAACGCTCTCACTTCGTTGTAGTTCTCGGCCCACGTCGTGCTGGCGAGTGGCGGCGGGCCGGCAGGGCGGAACTGATCGCTCGAGATCATGCCGAACGGCAAGAGCATCCCCCATTGCGGGAGAAGGTACGGCACGAAGCCGGGAGGTGTCGGTACCCAGGCGCCAGGTCCGCTCCGCGGCGGAAGGGAAACGATCGCAGTTGCCCCGTCGTTTGCCCGCCGAGCCAGAATCCGGTCAGCAACGAACTCACCCCAAGCGACGCCGGACGATCGTTGAGGACCGTTTCGCAGCGTACTCAGAGTGCTCTCGAAGAGCGCATCGAAGTCGGCCGAGCGGTCCGGGAACAGCGTGACGAGCACGCGATGTGCCGCTGCACTCGCGGCCGCCTCAGGGGATGCGCTGGCTCGCACCGCGCTGGGAACCTCGTATGCCTGGCCCTTTCGTGAGATGCCGTTGACGGCGTCGTAAATGGACACGTGCAGGATGGCCAGGGCGCGCGAAGCCGCCGGTGGCGACGTGCGGGCAACCCGAATGGCATCGAGAGCTGCGGCATTCCAGTCGGTCACGACGTCGGCCGACGCGGACCCGCCGAGGGCCGTGATGAACAACGTTGCTGCGAGAATTCTTCCGTGCTTCATGAGGCCCTCCTTCCCCGTCTACGGGCCTCGCGAGCGATCGGATTTCTTTGGAGGAGCGGCTGGTGCCACGTTCGCGGAAAGGCAGCGGATCCGCGCTCAAAAGACACTCGAGGACCACGGACCAAGGACGGACCAAGCACCATGTCCCAAGGACTAAGGACGGCAGCTACACAGAAACGAAAACTGCTCTAAGTGTCTGGGTGCTACTCGCGAGACATGCCCGGGAGGTGCCGCTTGTGCAAGAGGCGCAGTGCCACCAGATCCCTCTGCTCGATGCGAAGCTCTGTGGCAATCCGGTGGATTTCGCCCTCCTCGGCCATCGAGATCGCGTCATCGGTCGCCGACACGGTGAAGAGGCATCGCATCAAGGCCAGCTTCTGCTCGTAAGTGGCCAACGCTGAAAACTGCCTCGCCACGAGGTAATTCGCCGATCCACCAAACAGCAGATTGCTTGTCTTCGCCAGTTGAACGACGACCATCGCCTGTTCCTGTGAGAGCTGCCCCTGATCCCGGACAAGCCCCTCCATGGCACGCGTCTCATCGGGCGACACGTTCAGGTCCGCGTTCGCGACACGCCCGAGCAGATAGGCGAACGCGGCCAGAAAGCGGGCACGGTCTGGCTCCAGATGGTCCAGCGCCTCGAGCGTCGCACGGAGCGGCGCGAACTCGGGCTCGTTCGGTGTCTCGATACCCAACCACGCACGAATCGACTTGATCGGCATGCATCCAACACTATCGCAACGGGAGCGGTTTGACAGGTGCGTTCTCCGGGCGCGATGATGCGCGCCATGCGAGTGAGCAATCCGCGCTGCGCCGGGGCGCATGAACAAACGGAACCGCGCGCGTCGCGGCAATCCGGCGGCGCTGACGATGCGACATGACCGGGGTGTCAGGTGATATCGAGGGACTGTCGCCACTCGCCAATTGCGAGTCCTCATCCCGCATCGCCGACGTGATCTTCGTGCACGGGCTTGGTGGCGGCTCACACTCGACGTGGGCCGCGACCGATGTCGCGCACGGCTTCTGGCCGTCGTGGATTGGCGAGGACTTCGGCAATGCCGGCGTCTGGACGCTTGGCTACCGCGCGGACGTCTCGGCGTGGACCAGCGAGTCGATGCCGCTGGCGGATCGTGGCACCGCGATCCTCGAGACGCTGACCAACGAAGGCATCGGCGAACGGAGCGTCATTTTCATCACGCACAGCATGGGCGGCGTCCTCGCCAAGCAGATCCTCCGGCACGCCACGAGTTTCGGCGTCAAGCGATGGGAGTCGATCGCGCACCGCACGCGCGGGATCGCGTTCATCGCGACGCCGCATGCCGGCGCGGATCTCGCCGGGTTCGCCGAGCTGGCGCGTCTCGTGCTGCGCACCAACGAACAGGTCGCGGAGCTGCGCGCCCATCATCCGCGGCTGCGCGAGCTGCACGCCTGGTTTCTCAAGTTTCAGAGCGACCAGCAGATCGTGTGCCGCACCTTCTGCGAGACGCGCGAGCTCAAACCGGGGATGTTCGGACTCTCGCTCCCGAAGGGCATCCTCGTGGTCGATCAGACGAGTGCCGAGCCGCATGTGCCGGGCGAGGTGGCGATCCCGCTGGATGAGGACCACGTCAGCATCTGCAAGCCGCCCGACCGCAACGCGCCGCTCTACAAGAGCCTGAAGCGATTCGTCGCAGAGGCGCTCGCGACAACCACGAGCAACGCGCTGCCGGCTCGTCCCCTGGATCTCACTGGCGAGTGGGTCGCCGAAGTGACCCGGAAGAACCTGAAGCCCTATCCAATCACACTCGACCTCGAGATGATGGGCGATCGGCTCATGGGCACCGTGCACTATCCGACCGGAGATGCCGGCATTCACGACGGCATGATCGACGGCGCCCGGGTGAGCTTTCGTACGGTGCACACGCCTCAGTTCGCTGAGAGCGAAGCGGAGTTTCATTTCGAGGGAACCATCGCCGGAGACTCGCTCGATCTGATCGTCCAGGATGGCAGCGGGCACGGGCGGCTGTCGGCGCGTCGTAGAAAATGACGGCAATCGAACGATCGAGACGCGAGAGGTTGACTCGTCGTGGCTGTCTACTTCAAGATGCACCCTTGGAAATACCAGGAGACAGGTCAGTCGTGTACCGGGTTCTGGTCGTCGACGACTACGAACCTTGGCGACGCCACATTCGTTCAGCCATCCAGACATCTCCTCATTGGCGAATCGTCGGCGAAGCCATGGATGGGGTTGACGCGGTTCAGAAAGCTCAGGCGCTCGATCCGGATCTCATTCTGCTGGATATCGGGTTGCCGCGACTCGATGGTATCCAGGCGGCGCGACAAATCCTTTCGACTCACCAGGGTTCCAGAATCCTCTTCGTCAGCGAACATCAGTCCTCCGACATCGTCGACGCGGCGTTAGCGACCGCGGCCGGCGGCTACCTCCTGAAATCGGAGGCCGGACGCGAATTGTTCTTCGCGATGGACGCCGTCGTGAACGGCTCGTGTTTCATCAGTGCACGGTTGGCCAGGTCCATCGACGCGACGGCGAGCAGCCAGCTTTCGTTGTAGTAGCTGCACGCAGAGCACGCGGCCATCCATACGCGATGAGTCGTGGAAGCGAGAGCGGTCAGCTCAGGACCTCCGACTGGGTCGAAGCGAAGGGCACGCGGGCATGAATCGTTGAACCGCGTTGCGGCCGAGAAACAATCGACAGCGTTCCTTTTACCAGCTGCATCCTCTCTTGCATGCTGACGAGGCCGAGCCCCTCGCCCTTCCTTGCGGCGTCGACGTCGAAGCCCGCACCGGCGTCGCGAACTCGAAGATGAATCTCTTGCGGCGTGCCCCACACCGCGACATCGAACTCGACGGCTCCACTGTGTTGAGCCGCGTTGTGCAACGCTTCCTGCAGAACCCTGAAGAGACAGAGCGAGACGTCGGAGGGGAGGACGAGTGGAAGATCGTGGCTCTCGAAGTTGACCTTCAGTTTCCGCTGCTCGCTGAACTCTCTGCAGAATCCCCGGGCCGCCGCGACGAGTCCGACATACTCCAGTTTTGAGGTGTGCAACTCGTGCGACAAGGCCTGGAGATCGCTCAAGACCCCCATGGTCTGGGCTCGCAATTCGTCCAGGCGCTCGCAAAGGACCGAGGCTTGCGTCGGGAGCTCGCGTTTGACTTCCTCCAGGCCAATGGCCAGGAGCGAGAGACGCTGGTTCGTATGGTCGTGCAGGTCTCTGGCAATGCGGGCACGTTCCTTCTCTTGTGCCTCGATCAACCGGCGGTTGACACTGGCCAACGCTTCCTCCGTCTGCTTGCGCTCCGTGATGTCGCGGATCGCACTCGAGACGAGAATTCCTTCCTGCGTTTCAAGCGGGCTGAGACTGATCTCAACCGGAAACTCGGTCCCGTCCTTGCGCAGGCCAAACAGCTCCAGGCCGGCACCCATCGCGCGCACGCGCGGATCGGTGAGGAAACCGGTGCGGCGGGCGACGTGGCTGCCCCGCAAGCGCTGCGGAATGACGGTCTCCACAGGCTGATTGAGCAACTGCTCTCGACGGTACCCGAACAGCCGTTCGGCCTGTGCATTCACCAGGGCAATTTCGCCTCGCTGATTGACGATCACGATCGCATCAGGGGCCGCCTCGAGAAGTCCGCGAAACTTCTGTTCCGATCGCCGGAGGTCGCTGGGACTTGGAATGGCGAGCGCCACGGGCACCAGCGGAATCAGCATGAGCGCTGTTGCGACTGATGCGAGTGCCGTCACAACCTTCACCACCCCTCCAAACCAATAGTTTGCGTGCCACAGATTCCACACTTCCATGGCGTGGGTGGCACCGCAGGACACAATGAAGGCGCCAAAGCACAGAAACATCCAGTGAAAGGGGAGATCACGCCGCTTTCGAACGAAGTAGACGAGCGTCAGCGGAATCGACAGGTACGCGAGAGCAATCAGCGAATCGGAGATGACGTGCAGCCAGACCATGCCTGGCTTCCAGAGATAGCAATACCCATGGGGCATGAAGCCGTCAGAAGCAAAGTAGTGTGTGAGCGACTCCATATCGGACCTCGACTCGTGGATGGGCAACGCTGCGGGATGGGCGCCCTCGGCTGCATTCGCGGCCGAGGGATCTCAACGGTTGAACTCGCGAGAGGTGGGAAGCGCGCATTGTAGACTCTCTCGAACGAGGATAGGTGATGTCCGGCCCCAATCGAAATCCTTGACCGGCATGACCGCGCGCCGGCTGAGGCGCGAGCCCGACGGAGCGATACATGACAACCAAAGAGATTGTTCAGGGCTACTTCGACGCGTTGAAGAAGAAGAAGAACTGGGACGCGTCCCTTTCCGATGACGTCGTCTTCACCAGCTTCACCACGCCGATGAGACGTATCAGCGGACGAGCCGCAGTCGTCGAGGCGACGAAAGGCTTCTACTCGATGATTCGTGCTGTCGAGGTCAAGGATCTGATCGTCGAAGCCGCGCGAGCCTGCGCGCTGACCCGTTACGAACTGCAACCGCCTTCGGGGCCGCCGTTCAGCTGCGATGTGGCCGAGGTGTTCGGCGTACGGGATGGCGCGATCGTCTCGTTCGACATCTACTTCGACAGCGCACCGTTTCCCAGGGCGAACTGATTCCTCAGAACCTGAAACCCAGTTTCACGACGAACTCGTTCGTCGTATTCACGGGCTCGTACGCGCCGAGCTGTTGATCTACAGTGACACCGTTGACCGTAAACGTCGCCGTCTCGTCGTTCACCGGCGAGGAGTTGATGCTCCAATGGACGTACGACGGCTCAACCGACCAGTGCCTGGTCACCTGATACTTCCCGCTTGCGCGCAGGCCCCATCCCTCATGCTGAGCGAACGAGATATCGGTGAAGCCATCGATGGTGAAACCAGGCGCCGTCGCCGTCGGTGGAATATCGCCACCGCCCAGATCCGAATCGCGGGTCGTTTGCCAGCCATGGAGCAGCCGATCGTATTCGACGTTGAAGCTGAGCGCGTGCGAAGCAGCCCGGGTGCGTGCGGTGAGACCGAGCGGCAGATAGAGGTAGTCGTCGGTACGATATCCGGCGGCTCCGGCGATGCCGTTCGACAGGTGCCGGAAGCCTAATCCGGTTTCAGGCGATACGCCCCATGCGCGGCCGATGAAATCTTTGCCAACGAAGCCCCGGGCTTTGACGTACCACTCCTTTTCTCCGGACTCGCTGCATGGCGACGCATCGCCGATATCAACCACGTAGCCGTTTAGCGAGGCTCTCTCCAGCATGATCAGAAAAGGTGAGCACCAGCCATCGTATGTGGTGTT